>Ga0247825_10003288_pt1 | contig 10669 bp, 6 predicted proteins | sample 13C_Vanillin_Day_FD_194413 | JGI IMG/M metagenome (GOLD analysis project Ga0247825, IMG submission 194413) | Soil microbial communities from agricultural site in Penn Yan, New York, United States - 13C_Vanillin_Day48 | ecosystem: Environmental > Terrestrial > Soil > Agricultural land | place... | reverse complement strand
GTGCAGGGCTCGGGCGGGTACGGCATGCTGATCGGACCGGCGGCGGCGAAGAGCGAGATCGAATCGTTCCGCAGCCGCATCCTCGCCCAACCGGCGAACTACATCGCGCAGCCCACGTTCTCGCTCTCGACCTGCCCGACCTTCGTCGAGCAGGGCATTGCGCCGCGCCACGTCGACCTGCGCCCGTACGTGCTTTCCGGAACGGAAGTGAAGCTGGTTCCCGGGGGGCTCACCCGCGTCGCCCTGAGGGAAGGATCGCTGGTGGTCAACTCCTCGCAGGGCGGCGGGACCAAAGATACCTGGGTAGTCGATTGATCAAAACCCTAAATCAGGGACAGACCACGATTCTTTCCATAGGAAGCTGGAGAAAAACGTGGTCTGTCCCTGTTTGAGGTTCTAGATGCTCTCGCGGGTAGCCGACCGGATCTTCTGGATGTCGCGCCTGATGGAGCGCGCGGAGAACATGGCGCGCATCCTGGGGGTGACGTCGAACCTGGTGCTCTTCGGCACCGACGACGTGCAGGAGCAGAACCTGCTCGCGCCGCTATCGATCACCGGGACGGAGGAGCGCTACCGCGAGCATCACGAGAAGCTCACGCTTCCGGGCCTGATCGAGTTCATGGCGCTCGACGAGGCGAACCCCTGCTCCATCTACAGCTGCCTGAAGTGGGCCCGCGAGAACGCTCATGCGGTACGCTGGCAGATCACCTCCGAGATGTGGGAGACGCTCAACGCCACCTGGATCGAGATGCGCGCCATTCCGCACGGCCGCATCACCGGCTCCGGCGCCACCCAGTTCTTCGACTGGGTGAAGGAGCGCTCGCACCTCTTCCGCGGCGTCACCTACGGCACCATCGTGCGCGGCGAGGCTTTCAACTTCTCGCGCCTGGGCACCTTTCTCGAGCGCGCGGACAACACCGCGCGCCTCCTGGACGTCAAGTACCACATCCTCCTGCCTTCGGTGGAGGACGTGGGCGGCGCGCTCGACTACTACCAGTGGGCGGCGCTGCTGCGCTCGGTGTCGTCGTTCGAGACCTACCGCCAGCTCTACCGCGACCAGATCTTCCCGATCAAGGTGGCCCAGCTCCTCATCCTCGAGCGCCGCATGCCGCGCTCGCTCGCCGCCTGCTTCGACCAGGTGAAGGACGCGATGGACCGCATCCGCGGGCAAAGGGACGAGTCGGCCAAGCGCCTCGCCTACGAGCTGCACGCGCGCCTCTCCTACGCCGACATCGAAGAGGTGTTCCAGGGCGGGCTGCACGAGTACCTCACCGCCGTGCTCGAGGACGTCAACGAGCTCGGCAACCGCGTCCAGCGCGCCTACCTGGGATCGGTATGAGATTCTCGATCAGCCACGACCTGAACTACAGCTACGACTCGCCGGTGCGCCTGTCGACGCAGTACCTGAGGCTCTACCCGCGCGACACCGCGCGCCAGAAGGTGCTCGCCTGGAAGCTCGAGACGCTCGGCCAGCCGATGCGTACGCAGGACGGCTACGGCAACGTGCTGCACGTGTTGACCCTCGACAAGCCGGTATCCGAGATCTCGATCCACGCCGAGGGCACCGTCGAAACCGCGCCGACGCTCGACGAGCCGTCGGACTTCCGCGGCACGCCGCTCTCGCCGCTGCTTTTCCTGCGGCAGACGGCTCTTACGCGGGTGAACGGGGAGCTCGGCGGCTTCGCAGAGCGTTTCCGGCGCGGCGCCGGCAGCCTTTCAGGGCTGCGCGAGCTCGCCGGCGCGCTCCTCATGCGCAACCCCGAAGATTCCAGCGAGCAGCTGACGCATGCCTTCATCGGCTGCTGCCGCCATCTCGGCGTGCCGGCGCGCTACGTCTCGGGGTACATCCATTCGGCGCAGAGGCCCGCCAACGTAACCGCGCTGCACGCGTGGGCGGAGGCCTGGGTGGTCGAGCGCTGGCGCAGCTTCGACGTCGCCCAGGGCGCTGCCGTCGGCGAAGGCCACATCAAGATCGCGATCGGCGGCGATTACCTCGACGGGTGCCCGGTGCGGGGCGTGCGCACCGGTGGCGGCGCCGAAACGCTGATCGCCCAAACCGAAGTCGCGGCCCACTCGCAGCAATGACGATCCACGTCGCGCTCAATCACGTCACGCGTTACCGCTACGACCGCGCGGTGGCCCTGAGCCCGCAGCTCCTGCGCCTGCGGCCGGCGCCGCACGCGCGCACGCCGGTGCACGCCTATTCGCTCAAGGTGCTGCCCGAGAAGCACTTCGTCAACTGGCAGCAGGATCCGCAATCCAACTGGCTCGCGCGCTGCGTGTTCCCCGAAAAGACGCGCGAGCTGCGCATCGAGGTGGACCTGGTGGCCGAGATGTCGGTCATCAATCCCTTCGATTTCTTTCTCGAGCCGCACGCCGAAAAATTTCCGTTCGAATACGAGCCCTGGCAGCTGCCGGAGCTGGCGCCCTACCTGAAGAAGCCGCCGCTCACGCCGCTCTTCAGGGCCTATCTCGACGAGGTTCCGCGCCAGCCCAGGAAGACCGTGGATTTCCTGGTCGATCTCAACCGGCAGCTGGCGAAAGACGTGCGCTATCTCATCCGCCTGCAGCCGGGCGTGCAGACGCCCGAGGAAACCCTCGCGCTGGCGAGCGGCTCGTGCCGCGACTCCGGCTGGCTGCTGGTGCAGCTCCTGCGCCACCTTGGGATCGCCGCGCGCTTCGTCTCGGGCTATCTCATCCAGCTGAAGCCCGATGTGGCCGCGCTCGACGGCCCGTCGGGCACCGACCACGACTTCACCGACCTGCACGCCTGGTGCGAGGCCTACCTGCCGGGGGCGGGCTGGGTCGGCCTGGATCCGACCTCGGGCCTGCTCGCCGGCGAAGGCCACATTCCGCTCGCCTGCACGCCGGAGCCCGGCAGCGCGGCGCCGGTGACCGGCGTCACCGAGAAGTGCGAGGTCGAGTTCTCGCACGAGATGCGCATCGAGCGGGTGCGCGAGGCGCCGCGCGTCACCAAGCCCTACACCGAGGCGCAGTGGAGCGCGATCGACCTCCTCGGCGCTCGCGTCGACGCCGAGCTCGAGGCGCAGGACGTGCGGCTGACGATGGGCGGCGAGCCGACCTTCGTGTCGATCGACGACCGCGACGGCGCCGAATGGAACACCGAGGCGACGGGCCCGCGCAAGCGCATCCTGGCCGGACAATTATTGAGAAGGCTGAAGGAGCGTTACGCGCCGCGCGGCCTGCTCCACTTCGGGCAGGGCAAGTGGTATCCGGGCGAGCAGCTGCCGCGCTGGTCGCTGTCGTGCTTCTGGCGCAAGGACGGCGAGGCGCTGTGGCAGGATGCGGCGCTTCTTGCCGACGAGGCCAGCGATTACGGCGTCTCGCCGGCCCGCGCCGGAAACTTCCTGCGCGCGCTCGCGCCGAAGCTCGGGCTCGACCCGGCATTCGTCTTCACGGGCTACGAAGACACCTGGTACTACCTCTGGCGCGAGCGCCGGCTGCCGTCGAACGTAGATCCGTTCGACGCACGCCTCGACGATCCGCTCGAGCGCGAGCGCCTGCGCCGCGTGTTCGAACGCGGGCTCGACAAGCCGGCGGGTCACGTGCTTCCGGTGCAGCGCGCGGCAAACGGCGGCGGACGCTGGCGCAGCAGCCGCTGGCTCCTGCGCTCCGAGCGCTGCTATCTCCTGCCCGGGGATTCGCCGATGGGCTTGCGCCTGCCGCTCGATTCGCTGCCCTGGGCCGCTCCCAGCGAGCGCCCGGTGCTGCACGCGCCCGACCCGATGCAGCGCTTCCCCGATCTGCCTTCTCGAGCGCAGGTCCAATTCCAATCGAAGGACAGACTGCGGCCGGGGCCGCCTGAACCGCCTGCGCAGGTCATCCGCACCGCGTTGTGCGCCGAGCCGCGCAAGGGCGTGCTCTACATCTTCATGCCGCCCGTCGAGGCGCTCGAGGATTACCTCGAGCTCGTGTCGGCGGTGGAGGCCACAGCGGCCGAGCTCGACATTCCGGTCTTGCTCGAGGGTTACGAGCCGCCCAAGGATGCGCGCCTCGAGTCGTTGCGCATCACGCCCGATCCTGGCGTGCTCGAGGTGAACATCCACCCCGCGGCGAGCTGGCGCGAGCTCGCCGATCACACCACCTTCCTGTACGAGCAGGCGCGCGAATGCCGCCTGGGAACCGAGAAGTTCATGCTCGACGGCCGCCATTGCGGCACCGGCGGCGGCAACCACTTCGCGCTCGGCGGGCCGAGCGCCCCTGACTCGCCCTTCCTTCGCCGCCCGGACCTGCTGGCGAGCCTGATCGCGTACTGGCACAACCATCCCTCGCTCTCGTACCTTTTCTCGGGCCTGTTCATAGGTCCGACCAGCCAGCACCCGCGCATCGACGAAGCGCGCAACGATTCGGTGTACGAGATCGAGCTTGCTTTCGGCGAGCTGGAAAGAAAGACTGCGTCGCAATGCGGGCCCTGGCTCATCGATCGCCTCTTCAGGCATCTGCTGATCGATGCGAGCGGGAACACTCACCGCGCGGAGTTCTGCATCGACAAGCTCTATGCGCCCGAAGGGCCGGCCGGGCGCCTCGGCCTGCTCGAGCTGCGAGGCTTCGAGATGCCGCCGCACGCCCGGATGTCGCTCACGCAACAGCTTTTGCTGCGATGCCTGGTCGCGCGCTTCTGGCAGCAGCCCTATCGACCCGCGAAGCTCAAGCGCTGGGGGACGGAGCTGCACGACCGCTTCATGCTGCCCTGGTTCGTATGGCAGGACTTCGAGGACGTGATCGCCGAAACCGCGGCGTTCGGCTATCCGCTCGAGCGGGAATGGTTCGCGCCGCACTTCGAGTTCCGCTTCCCGCGCTACGGCGAGTTCGCGGCGCGCGGCGTGCAGGTCGATCTGCGCGCTGCGCTCGAGCCCTGGCACGTCCTGGGCGAGGAAGGCGGCGCCGGCGCTGCCGTGCGCTACGTGGACTCGTCGGTCGAGCGGCTGCAGGTCAAGGCGAGCGGCCTCGTCGACGCTCGCCATGTGCTCGCGTGCAACGGCCGCGCCGTGCCGCTGCAGCCGACCGGCAACGTCGGCGAATACGTCGCGGGAGTGCGCTACCGGGCGTGGCAGCCGCCCTCGGCGCTGCACCCGACCATCGGCGTGCACGCGCCTCTGGTATTCGATCTCGTAGACACCTGGATGAATCGCTCCATCGGCGGCTGCCAGTATCACGTCGCGCATCCCGGCGGCCTCAGCTACGACACGTTTCCGGTCAACGCCTACGAGGCCGAGGGCCGCCGCCTGTCGCGCTTCCTGCGCATGGGACACACGCCGCGCACGCTCGAAGCTCGCTCGGAGGAGCGCAACCCCAACTTCCCCTTCACGCTCGATCTGCGCAGGGCGGGCGCCTAGCCGGCCTTTCTTTTGCTACGCTGCGCGTCGATGTCCCGCGAGCTGCTCGCCGATTACCCGCAGGCCACCGACCGCTACGACGAGCTGCTCGACGGGCCGCATTCGCCGCGCGCGCACTGGCAGCCGGTGATCGAGCAGCTCGCGGCGTGGCCGGCGGAGCGCATGCGCGAGCGGCTGCACTCGGTGCACAGCCAGGTGCGCGAGAACGGCGTCACCTACAACGTCTACGCCGATCCGCAGGGCGCCGACCGCCCCTGGGAGCTCGATCTCGTGCCGATGATCCTGGCGCAGGAGGAGTGGAGCGGGATCGAGGCCGCCGTGGTGCAGCGCGCGACGCTCCTCAACAGGATCCTGGTCGACGTCTACGGCGAGCAGCGCCTGCTCCGTGAGGGAGTGCTTCCGCCCGCCCTGGTCTACGGACATGCGGGCTTCCTGCGCCCCTGCCGCGGCGCCAAGCCCGCCGGCGAAGTCATGCTGCACGTCTACGCCGCGGACATCGCGCGCTCGCCCGACGGCCGCTGGTGGGTCATCGACGACCGCACCCAGGCGCCCTCGGGCGCGGGCTATGCGCTCGAGAACCGCATCATCATCTCGCGCGCGTTCCCGCAGCTCTTCCGCGATCTCAAGGTGCAGCACCTCGCGCGCTTCTTCGCCACGCTGCGCGACAGCCTCGCGCACTGGGCGCCGCAAGACCGAGGCAGCCCGCTGACGGTGCTGCTGACGCCTGGGCCGCACAATGAGACCTACTTCGAGCACGCCTACTTCGCGCGCTACCTCGGCCTGCCGCTGGTGGAAGGCGGCGACCTCACCGTGCGCGAAGGCTGCGTCTGGCTGAAGACGCTTTCCGGGCTCAAGCGCGTGCACGCCATCCTGCGCCGCCAGGACGACGACTACTGCGATCCGCTCGAGCTGCGCAACGATTCGGCGCTCGGCGTGCCGGGCCTCGTGGACGCCGTGCGCCGCGGCAACGTGCTGGTCGCCAACGCGCTCGGCTCGAACCTGCTCGAGTCGAGCGCGCTGCTCGGCTACCTGCCGCGGCTTTCCGAGCGGCTGTTCGGCGAGCCGCTGCGCATGCCGTCGGTCGCCACCTGGTGGTGCGGCGAGCCGGCAGCGCTCGAGGAGGTGGTCAAGAACCTGCATCGCCTGGTGGTCAAGAGCGCGTTTCCGCAGCTTCGAGGCGAGCCGATCTTCGGCGAGGACCTCGACGAGCGCGGCAGGAAGCGTGTCTTATCCATGCTGCGTGCACGACCCAACGACTACGTTGCGCAGGAGCTGGTGCACCTGTCGCAGGCACCGGTGTGGGACCGGGCGCACCCGAGGCTGCTGCCGCGCTCCATGGGCCTGCGCGTCTTCGCCTGCGCCAGCCCGAGCGGCTACGTAGTCATGCCGGGGGGCCTCACCCGCGTGGCGAGCGCCGCCGACACGCGGGTGATCTCGATGCAGCGGGGCGGCAGCAGCAAGGACACGTGGGTGCTCGCTTCGGGTCCCGTCAGCACGTTCAGCCTGCTGCGCCGCTCGATCGGGCCGCAGGACCTCGTCCGATCGGGCACCAATCTCTCGAGCCGGGTGGTCGAGAACCTGTTCTGGTTCGGGCGCTACTGCGAGCGCTGCGACGCCACGGCGCGGCTGCTGCGCATCGCTCTGGGCCGGTTCGGCGACAACCTTCCCGGGGACGACGATGAGCGCGCCCGCCCGGTGGTGCTGGAGCTGCTGCGCCACGCCGGCATTCTCCCGGCCGGAGCCGGCGAGCCCGGAGACGGGGAGCTCTCGAGCGCGCTCCGAGCGGCCATAGTGGACGAATCGCATCCCGGCCTCGCGAGCGACCTGCGGCAGCTGCGGCGCGTGGCATCGCAGCTCCGCGAGCGGCTGTCGCTCGACAACTGGCGCACCATCAACCGCCTCACCCAGGGCCTGACGCAGCGCCGGGCGCGGCAGGGCTTTTCCGACCTCCTCGGCGAGCTCGATGCCGCGATCGCCGCCTCGGCGACGCTCTCCGGGTTCACGCTGGACAACATGACGCGCGACCCGGGCTGGCGCTTCCTCTCCATCGGCCGCAGGCTCGAGCGGCTGCTCTGGCTTTGCGCGACGCTCAAACAGACCCTGGCCGGCGCGCCCGAAATGGACCTCACCTGGCTCCTGCGCTTTGCCGACTCGATCATCACGTACCGCGCGCGCTACATGACGCGGCCCGAATGGCTGCCGGTACTGGATCTGCTGATCCTCGACGAAGCGAACCCGCGCTCGGTCGCATTCCAGCTCATGGGCCTGAACGACATCGCCCAGCGCCTGTTCGAGCTCTTCGGCGATTTCGGCGACGAGCGCTTCGAAGACGCGCTGAACGCGCTGCTCAACATCGACCCGGCGGCCGACCTGCAACCGGGAAGCGAGCGCCTCGCGGCGCTCCTCGACGAATGGCAGGCCGCCGCACACCGGCACAGCGAAGAACTGGGGCTACGCTTCTTCAGCCATGTCGGCGAAGCGAACACGCAGACATTCGCCACGTAATGCGGCTGCATATCGTCCACGAGACGCGCTACACCTATTCGAGCCCGGTCGCGCTTTCGCACCAGCTCCTGCATCTCACGCCGCGCACGCTTGCCTGGCAGAGCTGCGAGGAGCATCGCATCCGGCTGGAGCCGACGCCGGGCGAGATGACCGAGCGCCGGGACTACTACGGCAATCCGACGCTGCACACTCTGATTGCCGTGCCGCACGAAGCGCTGCTCGTGCGGGCGGAGTCGCAGGTCAGCGTGAGACCGCGCGCGCAGGCGGCGCTGTCTGCGCCCCGCGTCCCATGGGAGGCCGTGCGCGAAAGCGTAAACGGCCTGAAGGAGCCGGCGCTCGAGCCAGCCGAGTTCCTCTACGACTCGCCGCACGTCGCCCGCTCGCACGAGCTTGCCCACTACGCATCCAGAAGCTTTGTACGGGGCCGCGGCATGACCGAGGCGGCGCTGGACCTCGCGCGCCGCATCCACAAGGAATTCAAGTTCGACCCCGCCGCGACCAGCGTGTCGACGCCCCTGAAGGAGGTGCTCAAGCAGCGCCGCGGCGTGTGCCAGGACTTCGCCCACCTGATGATCGGGTGTTTCCGCTCCATCGGGCTCGCCGCGCGCTACGTGAGCGGCTACCTCCTGACCTCGCCGCCGCCCGGGCGCGCGCGCCTCGTGGGCGCGGACGCCTCCCACGCCTGGGCGTCGCTCTGGTGCGGCCAGGCAGGCTGGATCGACATCGACCCGACGAACAACTGCATCGTGGACGATGCGCACGTGACGCTCGCCTGGGGCAGGGACTTCGGCGACGTCACGCCGATGCGCGGCGTGATCCTCGGCGGCGGACGCCAGAGCCTCGCCGTGCGCGTCACCGTTACGCCGAGCATCGAGGCGATAGAATCGCAGCGATGACAGACCGCAAATTCGGCATCGAGACGCTGTGCCTGCACGCGGGCCAGATTCCCGACGCCGCCACCGGCGCTCGCGCCGCGCCGATCTACCAGACGACCTCGTTCGTGTTCGACTCGGCCGACCACGCCGCGAGCCTGTTCAACCTGCAGACCTTCGGCAACGTGTATTCGCGCATCTCCAACCCGACGGTCGCGGTGTTCGAGGAGCGCATGGCGGCGATCGAGTCCGGCCGCTCGGCGCTCGCGGCCGCGACCGGCCAGGCCGCGGAAGTGACCGCCATCCTCACGCTGTGCAGCGCCGGCGACCACATCGTCTCGGCTTCGACCCTGTACGGCGGGACGCACACGCTGCTGCACGTCAACCTGAAGAAGCTCGGCATCGAGACCACCTTCGTCGATCCCTCGGAACCGGAGAATTTCAGAAGGGCATTGAAGACGAACACGAAGCTGCTCTACGCGGAAACGCTGGGCAACCCGCTGATCAACATCGTCGACATCGAGGCGCTGGCCAGGATCGCCCACGAGGCCGAGGTTCCGCTCGTGGTCGACAACACCGTGCCTTCGCCTTACCTGTGCCGGCCGATCGAGTGGGGCGCGGACATCGTGGTGCACTCGGCCACCAAGTACATCGGCGGCCACGGCACGACCATGGGCGGCGTGATCGTCGAGTCGGGCAAGTTCAACTGGGGCAACGGCAAGTTTCCCGAGTTCACCTCGCCCTCGCCCGGCTACCACGGGGTCATCTTCCACGAGACCTTCGGCGACTTCGGCTACACCATGAAGGCGCGCATGGAGATCATGCGCACCTTCGGGCCGGCGCTCGCGCCGATCAACGCCTGGCTCCTGCTGCAGGGCCTCGAATCGCTGCACGTGCGCATGGAGCGCCACTGCGAGAACGCGCTCGCGGTAGCGAAGTTCCTGCAGAGCCATCCGCGCGTGGCATGGGTGAACTACCCCGGTTTGCCCGACAACCGGTATTTTCCGCTCGCGAAGAAGTACCTGCCCAAGGGCGCGTCGGGCCTGCTCAATTTCGGCGTAAAAGGCGGCGCCAAGGCTGGAGAGCGCTTCATCGAGGCGGCGCAGTTCATGAGCCACCTCGCCAACATCGGCGATGCCAAGACGCTCATCATCCATCCGGCGTCCACCACGCACCGGCAGATGGAGGAGGCCGACCAGATGAAGGCGGGTGTCACCCCGGACATGGTGCGCATGTCGGTGGGCCTCGAGACGCTCGACGACATCTTCTGGGACATCGACCAGGCTTTGATGGAGTCTGCAAAATGCTGAGCTGGGACATCGTCGAGCACGGCAAGCCGCTCCAGAAGGCCATAAAAGACACACCCAAGCCTCGGGGAAACGAGGTCCTGATGCGCATTACGCGCTCCGGGGTGTGCCACTCCGATCTGCATATCTGGGAGGGTTACTTCGATCTGGGCGGCGGCAAGCGCTTCTATGTCAAGGAGCGCGGCTGCGTGCCGCCCTTTACGCCCGGCCACGAGCCCTTCGGCGTCGTCGAGGCGCTCGGGCCCAGGGCGCGCGGGGTAAGGGTCGGACAGAAGAAGCTCATCTACCCCTGGATAGGCTGCGGCAAGTGCGCCGTGTGCAAGGCAGGCCAGGACAACTACTGCGTTTCCGGAACCCGGTTTCTCGGCGTCAATCGCCCCGGCGCCTACTCGACGCACGTGATCGTGCCCGATCCGAAGTACCTGCTCGATACGGCCGGCATCGACGATTCGTTCGCCGCTACGCTCGCGTGCTCGGCGGTCACCGCCTACAGCGCGGCCAGCAAGCTGCCGAAGATCGCAAAAGCCGATTCGGTGGCAGTGCTCGGGTGCGGGGGGCTCGGCCTGATCGGCATCTCGATCCTGAGGGCGCAGGGCGTGCGCAACATCATCGGCTGCGACATCGACGA
>Ga0247825_10003287_pt1 | contig 10670 bp, 10 predicted proteins | sample 13C_Vanillin_Day_FD_194413 | JGI IMG/M metagenome (GOLD analysis project Ga0247825, IMG submission 194413) | Soil microbial communities from agricultural site in Penn Yan, New York, United States - 13C_Vanillin_Day48 | ecosystem: Environmental > Terrestrial > Soil > Agricultural land | place... | reverse complement strand
GTACGGCCGAGACCCGCTCGGTTTTTTCCGTGGCATGCGCGGCGGTGACGATTCGCGCCTCAACATCCAGATCAACGTGATCGAAGGGCAGGACGGCGCACAGAACGCGGCGCGTCCCGAAGTCCAGATGCAGGACGCCGGGCGCTGGCGCCTGCTCGTCCAGCACCAGAGCGGTTCGCTCGAAGCGGCAGTCGGACAGGTGCGGCGCCGCAACCTGACCATCAGTTTCGGTGTGCTGCTCCTGCTGTCGGTCAGCGTCGGCATGCTGACCCTCACATCGCGGCGTGCCGAGCGGCTCGCCCGGCAGCAGATGGAATTCGTCGCCGGCGTGTCGCACGAACTCCGCACGCCGGTCGCCGTCATCAAGTCCGCGGCGGAAAATCTCTCGCAGGGCGTCGTCGGCAGCGTCGACCGCGTGAAGCGCTACGGCAACATGATCGAAGGCGAATCGCGACGTCTTGGCGAGATGGTCGAACGCGTGCTGCAGTACGCGGCGATCGAATCAGGACTCGGGATGGGGTCGCGCACGCCACTGGCGCCCGCCGACATCATTCAGGGTGCGATTGACAGCTCGATGCCGCTGCTCGGACCGGAAAACGTGCAGATTCATCGGGATATCGCGCTCAACCTGCCGCCGGTCGTCGGCGACGCGAACGCCTTGCGGTCCGCGGTCCAGAACCTGATCGCCAACGCGGTGAAGTATGGCGGCCCCGATCACTGGGTCGGGATCCGCGCCGAGCATGTCCCCGCTCGCCGCCACGGCGAAGTCCGGATCACGGTCAGCGATCACGGCAACGGCATCGACGCGGCCGAACTCCCGCACATCTTCGAGCCGTTCTACCGCGGGGCCGACGCCGTTGCGCAGCAGATCCACGGCAACGGCCTCGGACTGTCCCTCGTGCGCAGGATCATCGAAGCACACGGCGGACGAGTGAGCGCCACGTCCCGTCCTGGCGCAGGCAGCGCGTTCACGATCTCGCTGCCTGCCGCAGAACGACAGGCCGCAGCCGCCGCAGACACGGCGTCGGCGTTCAGCACCGCACCTCAGGCGTGAGCGTTGGCTGGTAGCCAGTAGCTCACAGCTGGTAGCGAGTACGTGCCTGCCGGCGTTGAGCCATTCGCTACCGGCTACCAGCTACCGGCTCGCTCGGTTATCCTCCCCCCGTGCCCAGAGTGCTCCTCGTCGAGGACGAGCCCGGTCTCGTCATGACGCTCACCGATCGATTGATCGCCGAAGGATACGACGTCGAGAGTGCGATGGACGCCCGCACGGCGCTCGAGACAGCGGCCAGCGGCGGATTCGACGTCATCCTGCTCGATGTCATGCTGCCCGGCGGAAACGGGTTCGACGTGTGCCGGACGCTCCGGCAAAAAGGCGTGCAGACCCCGGTGCTGATGCTCACCGCGCGCGGGCAGGTCCTGGACAAGGTGGTCGGACTGAAACTGGGGGCGGACGACTATCTCGTCAAGCCGTTCGAGATGGCCGAGTTGCTCGCCCGGATCGAGGCACTGCTGCGGCGCGGCACCTCGACCACGGCGTCCGCCCCGGCCATGACCGACGGATTCAAGTTCGCGGATATCACCGTCGATTTCCGTCGCGCCGAAGTGACCAAGGGCGGCCAGCAGCTCGATCTCTCCGCACGGGAATTCAAGTTGCTCAGGTACTTCGTCGAGCATCGCGGTGCGGCACTGACACGGGATGAACTGCTGAACGAAGTGTGGGGCTACAACGCGATGCCGTCCACGCGAACGGTGGACGTGCACGTTGCGTGGCTGCGGCAGAAACTTGAAGACAATCCGCGGCATCCTCAGTTCATCCTGACTGTGCACGGGCTCGGCTATAAGTTCGTCGCCTGAGCCGGCAATCACGAATCACCAATCACGAATGACGCGCATTTGCGTCTTCTGCGGCTCCAACACCGGCGTCGGGCCCGACTATGCGGCCGCTGCGCGCGCGCTGGCGGGTGAACTCGTCGCGCGGGACATCGGGCTCGTTTTCGGCGGTGGCTGCGTCGGACTGATGGGCGTCGTTGCGGATGCGGTCCTGGCGGCGGGTGGTCACGCGATCGGCGTCATTCCTCATGCGCTCGTCGCGCGGGAACTCGCCCACCGCGGCGTGCCGGATCTCCGCGTCGTCGCCTCAATGCACGAGCGCAAGGCGCTCATGGCGGAACTCTCCGACGGATTTGTCGCGATGCCCGGCGGCTTCGGGACGTTCGAGGAGCTGTGCGAGGTCATCACCTGGACACAACTCGGCCTTCATCACAAGCGGTGCGGCCTGTTGAACGTCAACGGCTTCTTCGATCCGCTGCTGCAGTTGTTCAGGCGGGCCGCAACCGAAGGGTTCATCAGACCCTCGAACCTCGCGCTCGTCAGCAGCCATCACGATCCGCGCGCGCTCGTCGCACAGGTGCTGGAACCGCTGGCCGAATCCGAGCCGAAATGGATCGGACCGGCCGAGGCGTAGTGTTCCCATCCGGGGTGCCGGGGAGGTGTCGGCCCCGGGCGCCTTCTCCCGAGGACGGATCCGCCCCCGGGTGAGGGCACTCCCCGCACCGTTTTCGGTGTAAAACAAGCTGAATCGGCGCGCCGGGTGAGGCATGCTGCTTGCTCACCCGGTCCGTAAGGAGTTTCCCCACCATGGAAATCAGCAAGGGGGCCATCGGAATTCTTGCCGCGTTTTGCGTCGCGGGCGGTGCCGGCAGCGCGTATTACGCCACCCGCGGGCAGTCGGCCGCAGAGCCGGTCACCACGGCGGCGCCCGTAAGCCCGGATCCCGCGGCGACGCAAGTGGAGCAATCCGAAGGCGTCGTCAGCGACGCGACTCCACAGGCCCCCGCACCGGCTCCGGCAGCGGCGCCGACGGCACCCGCTCCGCGCGTGGCCTCGCCGGCTCCACGCACCCGACCGGCGGCAGTTCCGCCCCCGGCACCGCGACCCGAGCCGGTCCGGCCGGTCGATGAAGCCCCTGTTCCCGCGCCCGCACTGGTGCGAGCGCCCGATCCCGAACCTGTTCGTCTGCCGGACCCGCCCGAGCCGAAGTTCCTCGATCTCGTGCTCGCATCGAACTCGGTGATCGGATTGCAGGTGGAAACGGCGATCAGCACGGACAAGGCACGCGTGGAGGATGAAGTGATCGCCCGCGTCACGCGCGATGTCCGTGTCGGCGACCGCGTGGCGATTCCAGCCGGGTCGAAGGCACATGGCGAGGTGACGCTGGTTGAGAAAGGCGGGCGGCTGAAGGACCGCGCGCGACTGGGCGTCCGGTTTACGTCGATCGTGCTGGCCGATGGGACGACTGTCCCGATCACCACCGAAACGATCTACCGCGAGGGCGAATCGCCGACCGGCGGCAGCGCGGCGAAGATCGGCGGCGCCGCGATTGGCGGCGCGATCCTGGGTGGCATTCTCGGCGGCGGCAAAGGCGCGGCGATCGGCGGCGCGATCGGCGCCGGCGGCGGATCCGCGGCCGTGATGGCGGGCGGCCCGAAGGATGCGACGCTGTCGTCCGGCTCGCCGGTGACGATTCGGCTCGAGGAGCCGGCGACGGTAACGGTGGAGAAAGAATAGTTCGGGGTTCTAAGTTCGGGCCGGCTTAGCCGGCCCGTTCTATGTACGCGGTAACATCGCGCCCGCCATGAACGGCGAAGAGTTCAAGCGGAACGGCCACGCGCTGGTCGAGTGGATCGCCGAATATCTCGAACACCCGGAACGCTATCCGGTACTCGCGCAGGTGGCTCCCGGAGACGTGCGAGCGGGGCTGCCGGCGTCAGCACCCGAATCCGGGCAGCGCTTCGAGGAGATTTTCCCGGACGTCGAACGGGTACTCGTCCCGGCACTGACGCACTGGAACCATCCCGGCTTTTTCGCCTACTTCGCCATTTCGAGCAGCCCTGTCGCGGTTCTCGCCGAGTTCCTCGCGGCAGCGCTGAACCAGCAGGCGATGTTGTGGCGCACGTCACCGGCCGCTACCGAGCTCGAAGAGGTCTCGCTCGCATGGCTTCGGCAGTTGCTGGGCCTTCCCGCCGACTTCGAGGGCGTGATCTACGACACCGCGTCGGTTTCGACGCTGCACGGGCTTGCCGCCGCGCGCGAAGCCCGTGTTCCCGGGGTACGTCAGCACGGTCTCGCTGCCAGATCGGATGTGTCGCCGCTCCGGATCTACTGTTCCGAGCATGCGCACTCGTCCGTCGACAAGGCGGTCATCCTTCTCGGTTTTGGTCACGATTCTTTGCGCCGTATTCCCTGTAACGACGCCTTCGAGATGCGTGTGGATCTTCTCGAGGCGGCGATCGACCGTGATCTGGCCGACGGCGCAGTTCCCGTGGCCGTCATCGCGACGATCGGCACGACATCGACGACCAGCAGCGATCCCGTGGACGCGATCGCCACGGTGTGCGCCGCGCGCGGCGTGTGGCTGCACGTGGATGCCGCGTACGCCGGTGTCGCCGCCATGCTTCCCGGCCATCGCCGGCATTTCGCCGGGTGGGAACGTGCAGACTCGATTGTCGTCAACCCGCACAAGTGGCTGTTCGTGCCCGTGGACTTGAGCGCCTTCTATTGCCGTCGCATGGATGTCGTGCGGCGCGCGTTCTCGCTTGTCCCCGATTACTTGAAGACGCCTGACGAGGAGCGGGGTGCGCGCAACCTGATGGACACGGGCATTCAGCTGGGCCGCCGGTTCCGCGCGTTGAAACTCTGGATGGTGCTGCGCGAGTTCGGCGCCGCCGGGATTCGCGATGTCCTGTCCCGCCACATCGAGCTGGCCCGGCGCTTTGCCGCGTGGGTAGACGACCACCCGGACTTCGAACGCACGGCGCCCTGCCCGTTCAGCGTCGTCTGCTTCCGTGCCCGGCCGGCAGGCCTCGGCGATGACCAGCTCGACGCCCTCAACGAGCGGATCCTCGAAGCGGTGAACGCCTCCGGCCAGGTGTTCCTGTCGCACACGCGCCTCAACGGCGTCTTCGTGCTGCGCCTGGCGGTCGGCCACTTGCGGACCACGGAGGAGCATGTGGCTCGTGCGTGGCAGTTGCTGCAGCAGGCGCTGGGCCACGCCTCGGCCGGGATACTGTCCCGCTAAGTCACACAGTCGCAGTCAGTTATTGCCAGGCGGAGGCGCTTGTCGGTATCGCGCTTGCTATAGGTCTGCCCGGAACCCGGCCACGCGCAGGTGCGCGGCGCTCGAGGTTCTGGAGGATGTATGGCGAGGAAATCCCTGCTGGTAATAGCCGTGCTGTTGCTTCTACCCGGAGTCGCGCGCGCGGATTGGCTCTTCACGCCGTATGGCGGCATGACCTTCGGTAAGGACGCGAAGGATCTTGAACATTTCAACTGGGGCGGAACGGTGGGCTGGATGGGTGCCGGCATCGTGGGCGCCGAACTCGACTTCAACCACACCCCCAATTTCTTTCAGCCGAAGGACTCAACGGATTCCACCAATACCAATTTGTTCGGGAAGAACAACGTGACGTCGCTGATGGGCAACCTGATCGTCGGCGTGCCAATCGGGGGCCAGCGAGGCCCGGGCATCCGTCCATATGCCTCCGCCGGGCTCGGTTTGCTCAAGCAGAACGTGCCGGGAACCGACGAATTCCTCGAGGTGACCCGGAATGACTGGGGCTTCAATCTCGGCTTCGGTGCACACGTTTTCGCGTCAGATCACGTCGGTTTCCGCGGCGACGTCCGGTACCTCCGGTCGCTCCAGAACGACGAAGGGACCGTCAACGATTTCAAGGCCGGCAACTTCGATTACTGGCGCTGGACCGTCGGCGTCACGTTCCGGTAATCGGGCTTCGGTCGACGGGCTTCAGGCTGCGGGGAAGGAAGCGGAGGCTCCGTTTCTCGCCCGTGGCCGTAGCCCGTATCCCGCAGGCGGCAGGGATCAGGTATACTTTCCCGTTTCGTAGCCGCGGCGATTTCACCGACTTGATGGGCCGCGCGGCCGGTATCCAACCCGGCGGAGCGCTATCTAAGTCGCGAACCCGGGCCCGCGACACTGTCAGCGGGCCTTTCTGTTTTTGAGGAGCCTCAATGTCGCGTTTCACGTTCACGTCAGAATCGGTGTCCGAAGGTCACCCCGACAAAGTCTGCGACTTCATCTCCGACTCCGTACTCGACGCTTGCCTGGAGCAGGATGCGAAGAGCCGCGTGGCGTGCGAGACGCTGGTCAAGAGCGACACGGTGGTCCTCGCCGGTGAAATCACCACGAACGCCAAGCTCGATTACGAGAAGATCGTGCGCGACGCCGTGAAGGAAATCGGTTACACCGATGCCTCCGAGCCGTTCTGCGACACCACGCTGAAGATCATTTCTCTCATCACGAAGCAGTCGAACGAGATCTCGCAGGGCGTGACCGAGGCCACGAGCCAGAGCGGCGATCAGGGCGCGGGCGACCAGGGCATCATGTTCGGCTATGCGACCGACGAATCGGCGGAGCTGATGCCGCTGCCGATCCTGCTGGCGCACAAGCTGATGCGGCAGATGGCGGACGACCGCAAGATGGGCAAGTACACCTGGCTGCGGCCGGACAGCAAGTCGCAGGTCTCGCTCAATTACGACGGCAACGATCCGCTCGACGTGACCGCGGTCGTGATCTCGACGCAGCACACGCCGGAAGCCGACCAGAAGAAGATCACCGAGTACGTGCGTGAGGAGCTCGGTCCCAAGGCGCTCGGCCACTGGTGGAACAACAAGCTGACGCTCTACGTGAACCCGACCGGCAGCTTCATCCATGGCGGTCCGTCCGCCGACGCCGGCGTCACCGGCCGCAAGATCATCGTCGACAGCTACGGCGGCTGGGGCCGTCACGGCGGCGGCGCGTTCAGCGGCAAGGACCCGTCGAAGGTCGACCGCAGCAGCGCGTACTTCTGCCGCTACGTCGCGAAGCAGGTCGTGGCGAACGGTCTCGCGAAGAAGGCTGAAATCCAGGTGGGTTACGCCATCGGCATGGCGAAGCCGGTGTCGGTGAAGGTCGACACGTTCGGCACGGGTGACGAGCGTGCCGCGGCCGAATTCGTGATGAACGCGTTCGACTTCCGTCCGCGCGCCATCATCGACAAGCTGGATCTGCTTCGTCCGATCTTCCGCCAGTCGACCAACTACGGTCACTTCGGCAGACCGGGCCTTCCGTGGGAGACCGTCGAGAAACTGGCGGCCGTCGCCAAGTAGACCGACGAAGGAATTCGGTCTCGGGTATCAGGTATCAGGGCTGGTTGAGGAATCAGGCCTGATACCTTGCCCATTGCTGATTCCTGACTCCTGTTCATGCGCCAGCTCGTATCCAGCGGTCGTAAGTGGGAGCCCATCGTCGGCTACTCGCGGGCGGTGCGCGTCGGTCCGTATGTCCACGTCTCCGGGACGACGGCGATCGGTGATCAGGACCAGGTGGTAGGGATTGGCGACGCGTACGCGCAGGCGGTGCAAGCGCTCCGCAACATCGAGTGGGCGCTGCAACAGGCCGGCGCGACCCTCCAGGACGTCGTTCGCACGCGAATCTACGTGACCGACATCCTGCGCTGGGAAGAGGTGGGGCGCGCCCACGGTGAATTCTTCGGTTCGATCCGCCCTGCCACGTCGATGGTGCAGGTCGACAAGCTGATTGACCCCGACATGCTCGTCGAAATCGAGGCGGATGCTTATGTGGGCTAAGCGGGCTTCGGGCTACAGCCTTCAGGGACTTCGGGCTCCTGAAGCCTGAAGCCTGAAAATCGGCCGCGGCTTGCGGCTCCCAACTGTTTTCTAGTAACCTCAGATTCGCAACATGACCGGCGTCCTCCACCACGTGCATCACCACCACGGCCACCATGGCGGCCGGCCGGCAGGATTGCGCGCGTGAGGAACTAGGACCGTTCCAGCAGAAGATTCGCAACGCAGCGACCCCGCCGGCAAGACTGGGCGGGGTTTTTCTTTGTACGGACTTATGGACTTTACGAAACTCGATGGGCTGATCCCGGCGGTGGTGCAGGACTACCAGTCGGGCGAAGTGTTGATGGTCGGCTTCATGAACGAGGACGCCTGGGACACCACCAGACGAACCGGCTATGTCACGTTCTTCAGCCGTACGCGCAACACGCTGTGGACCAAGGGCGAGACCTCCGGCAACAAGCTCGCCGTTCGCGACGTGCTGATCGACTGTGACGAGGACACGGTGCTGGTGAAAGCGGAACGTCTCGGCGACGGCAACGTCTGCCACACCGGCGAGCGCACCTGCTTCTTCGTCCGGGCGGAAGGAGTCACGATCCCATGAAGCTGAAGCTCGGCATCCCCAAGGGGTCGCTGCAGGATGCGACGATCCAGCTGTTCGCGCGCGCCGGGTTCAACATCTACGTCAACTCGCGTTCGTATTTCCCGTCCATCGACGATCCCGAGATCGAATGCATGCTGATCCGCGCGCAGGAAATGGCGCGCTACGTCTCGGACGGCGTGCTCGATGCCGGCCTCACCGGCCTCGACTGGATCGCGGAACACGAAGCCGGCGACGGCATCACTGGCGTGATTGAGCCGATCGCCGACCTGATCTACGCGAAACAGAGCTTCGGAAAGGTGCGCTGGGTGCTCGCGGCGCCTGAAGATTCCGACATCACGTCCCCGCAGGACTGCGAGGGCAAAACAATCGCCACCGAACTGGTTCGCGTGACGAAAGCGTATTTCGCAAAGCAGGGAATCAGCGTCAAGGTCGAATTCTCGTGGGGCGCGACCGAGGTCAAGCCGCCGATGCTCGCCGACGCGATCGTCGAGGTCACCGAGACCGGCTCGTCGCTCCGCGCGAACCGCCTGCGCGTCGTCGACACGCTGATGGAATCGAACACGCAACTCATCGCCAACCGGAACGCGCTGGCCGATCCGTGGAAACGCACCAAGCTGGACAACATCGCGCTGCTGCTCAAGGCCGCGATCGAAGCCCAGGGCAAGGTCGGGCTGATGCTCAACGTGAAACGCACGGACCTCGATAGCATCCTGGCACTGCTGCCCGCGCTCCAGCGCCCGACGATCTCGTCGCTGAGTGACGCCGAGTGGGTGGCGGTCAACACCATCATCGAGGAACGGACCGTGCGCGACCTGATGCCGAAACTGAGAGCCGCCGGCGGCCACGGCATCGTGGAATATCCGCTGAACAAGATTGTTGTTTAAGGGCACGACACACCGAGGCACCGAGGCACTGAGAATGACCGGATCGGCAACGAAGACCGGGCACTGACGAGAATGGCCAGGACAACCTCCGTGCCTCAGTGCCTCGGTGTGTCGTTAGTCCGTAACTTTCGAACGAAATGCTGAGAATCGTTGAAGCTACCAATCGTCGCGCGGTGAAGGCGCTGCTCGCGCCGGAACGGGTTCGTGACGCGGCAACCGAGAAACGTGTCGCGACAATCGTCAAGGACGTGCGGGCGGGCGGCGATGCGGCTCTCGTCCGTTACGCCAGGGCGCTTGACCGGCTCGACGGCGCCATCGAAGTCGGCGTCGACGACATGCGGGCAGCGGCAAAAACGGTCGATGCGTCCGTGCGACGGGCGATTCGCGATGCTGCCCGCAACATCCGGGTCGTGGCGAAACGGCAGGTGCCGCGCGGCTGGCGCGTGAAGGTCACGGAAGGCGTGTCGGTCGAGCAGAAAATCGTCCCGCTCGATCGCGTCGGCTGTTACGTGCCTGGCGGGCGCTATCCGCTGCCCTCGTCGCTGCTGATGACGGCGATTCCCGCCGCCGCCGCGGGCGTCACGGACGTGATCGCGGTCTGCCCGCGTCCCGAGCCGGTCGTCATGGCCGCCGCGCTCGAGGCCGGCGTCTCGCGGCTGTTCCGGATCGGCGGCGCCCACGCGATTGCGGCCATGGCCTATGGCACCGAGACGGTTCCGCGCGTGGACAAGATCGTTGGCCCAGGCAATCGCTGGGTGGCCGCCGCCAAGGCGCTGATCGCGTCCGACTGTGGCATCGACTTCTACGCCGGACCGACCGAAATCGTCATCGTCTCGGCGCGAGGCCCCGCTGCGTGGGTGGCGGCGGACCTGATCGCACAGGCGGAACATGATCCCGACGCCCGCGCCGTCCTGATCACGCCAAATCGCACGCTCGCCGAGCGGGTTGCCGCGGAAGTGGCGAAACAGATGCCGGCAGACGGACCAGCGCGCGAATCGCTGCGAAAGCACGGCGGTGTCATCGTCACCGGCTCGATGACCGAGGCGATCGATCTCGCCAACGCCGCCGCCGCCGAGCACCTGGTCGTGGACGATGACGGGATGGCGAGGAAGGTGACGTGTGCGGGTTCGTTGTTCGTGGGCCAGTGGTCGGCGCAGGTTGCCGGGGACTATGCGATCGGCACGAATCACGTGCTGCCGACGGCCGGTGCGGCGCGCGTCCGCGGCGGATTGTCCGGCGCGGACTTCGTTCGCCAGATCACCGTGCAGCGGGTGACGCCGGCTGGCCTGAAACGCATCGGCACTGCCGTGGTGACGCTCGCGAACGCCGAGGGATTGAAGGGGCACGCCGAATCAGTCGCCATGCGCCTGTCCGGTGCGAAATCGAGGGGATCGAGGACAGCACGATGAAGCGGGGAGCACGACGCGCCGCATTCGATCGGCGCACCACCGAAACGCAGATCGCCGGCGAGTTCATCGTCGACGGAACCGGCAAGTACGCAGTCACAACCGGGATCCGGTTCTTCGACCACATGCTGGAAC
>Ga0247825_10003286_pt1 | contig 10670 bp, 8 predicted proteins | sample 13C_Vanillin_Day_FD_194413 | JGI IMG/M metagenome (GOLD analysis project Ga0247825, IMG submission 194413) | Soil microbial communities from agricultural site in Penn Yan, New York, United States - 13C_Vanillin_Day48 | ecosystem: Environmental > Terrestrial > Soil > Agricultural land | place... | reverse complement strand
CGCGTGCGTAGAGTGAGCCCACCGTCCAGCAGAGCGTGGCGGCGACGGCCACGAGCATGCCCCCGACCGGCACGCCCGCACCCGCGCTGCCGCTGACGAGCAGCGATGCGCCAGTAAAGCCGCCCACGAGCCCCACGATCACCTTCCAACCGAGGGGTGCCGCCCTCAAGACGACCCGGTCGAAGAACGCGAGCCACAGTGGGATCAGCGCGATGATCAGCGACACGATGCTCGTGGGGGTGCCCATGTTCTCCGAGACCGCCACGAGCGCGTTCCCTCCGAGCAGCAGGAAGACCCCGACGATGCCGGCCGCCCGCCACTGCTTCGACGTCGTGCGCTCTCCCGTACGCACCGACGTCCAGGCGAAGAGCACCAGGCCAGCGAACAGGAAGCGGGCCGAAGCTCCCAGCAGTGTGGGCACCGTCTCGTTGACCTTCTCGATGCCGAGGTAGGTCGTGCCCCACACGAAGTAGAGGGCGCCGAGGATCGTCCAGACCTTCGCGGTCGACGGGTGCGGGGCATCGGGCATCGAGGAAGGATAGTGGCCACGCAGTCAGCTCCGGCCTGGAGTGAAAACGAGTATCGTCAAGGATCGTGGCGCAGGAACCCGCCTCCGCGATCTTGAAGACCACCGACGTCGCCCGCACGATCGAGTGGTATCGGCGGGTGGGGTTCGAGGTTCGGGACGTCTTCCCGGACTCCGGTGAGCCGACGTGGTGTGAGGTGGCGCGGGACGGTGTCGTCCTGCAGTTCCTCGGTGGCGAGACGCCCTGGCCGGAGCCGCCGGCCTTCACGGGGACTTTCTACTTCCGTCCGGAGAGCGTCGAGGCTCTCTACGAGCAGATCAAGGATCACACACCTCCCGCCTGGGGACCGGAGGTGCGCGAATGGGGTGCTCGCGAGCTCGGGCTCCAAGACCCCGACGGCTACTTCCTCACCTTCACGGAGCCGGTCGAACTCGATTGAGCCGCCGGATGCGCTACCGAGCCGTTATCGCGTGCCGTGTCGCGGCGGGGCGACCCTCGGCCTAGGACTCGCGCAGCTTCCAGAAGCTGTCCTTCCGGGCGATGAGGCCGTCGTCACCGATCGTCCAGAGGTCGCATCCACGGACCTCGGTCAGGTTCCCGTCGAGGTCGGTACCGGTGAGGGTCCACTCGGAGACACCGCGGCGGCCGCAGGCGAAGTGGTCAGCGTCGCCGTAGTGGACGTCGGGGATCCCCTCGAAGCGGGCCGCGAGTCCTCTGCGGACCTCCGCCTTCCCGACGAACCGACGACCCCAGAGATCTGGGCCGCGGGGCGAATCGAACACGCAATCCTCGGCGAAGTGCTCCATGATCGCATCGACATCGTGTGCGTTGAACGCGTCCAGGACTCGCTGAAGCGAATGCACGGTTCCCTCGCTGGACATGAGTCAACCCCCCTCACAGACCGCAGGTTCCCTCGAGCGTCGTTCCGACGACGATGACGATGGACCTCACGGCGCGGATCCTGGTGGATCGTGGCGACGCCAGAACCGCCGCCACCAACGCCGTTTCGGTCCGCGAGGCTTCCGCGGGCCACGGGTGCGACGGAGCTCGTCGGCGATGTCACCGGCGCGTCCGGGCGAGCTGAAATAGCCGTGCCCGCCGGCAGGGACCCCGCCGTGGCCCTCGTGGCCGCCCAGTCCGCCGTACCCACTCACCGCACGAGGGTTGCCCCGAACGGGCGAGCATGCAGGCCGGTAGGCTGGGCCGCATGACCGAGTACGAGGCCGTGATCGGGCTCGAGTGCCACGTCGAGCTCAGCACCGAGACGAAGATGTTCTGCGGCTGCCGCAACACGTTCGGTGCACCGCCCAACACGAACGTCTGCCCGGTCTGCCTCGGGCATCCGGGTTCCCTGCCGGTGCCGAACCGGGAGGCGATCCGGCGCATCATCACGATCGGGCTCGCGCTCGGCAGCGAGATCGCGCCACACTCGCTCTTCCACCGGAAGAACTATTTCTATCCGGACATGCCGAAGAACTTCCAGATCAGCCAGTACGACCTGCCGATCTGCGTCGGCGGACACCTCGACGTCGAGCTGCCCGACGGCACGACGAGCCGAGTCGGCATCACGCGAGTGCACATGGAGGAGGACACGGGCAAGACGACGCACGGCAGCCCGAGCGGACGCATCCACGACGCCGACGCCGCGCTCGTCGACTTCAACCGCGCCGGCGTGCCGCTCGTGGAATGCGTGAGCGAGCCCGACATCCGCTCGCCCGAGGAGGCTGCCGCGTACCTGCGCGAGCTGCGCGCGACGCTCGAGTCGCTCGACGTCAGCGACGTGCGCATGGAAGAGGGCTCCCTGCGCTGCGACGCCAACGTCTCGATGCGCCCGGTGGGCACCGAGGCGTTCGGCACGAAGGTCGAGATCAAGAACATGAACTCGGTGCGGTCTCTCGAGCGTGCCCTCGACTACGAGATCGCGCGCCAGACGAAGGCGCTCGAGGGCGGCGAGACGATCGTGCAGGAGACCCGCCACTGGAACGAGGACGCGGGCGCGACTGCGTCGATGCGCTCGAAGGAGGAAGCCTTCGACTACCGGTACTTCCCCGAGCCCGACATCCCGGCGATCGAGCCCGCGGCGGAGTGGATCGAAGAGCTGCGGGCCGCGCTGCCCGAGCTGCCGAGGGCTCGCCGCGAGCGCTACGTCGCGGACCACGGCCTCAAGCCCGAGGTCGCTCGTGTGCTCGTCGCCGATCGAGCAGAAGCTGCGATGTTCGAGGAAACGGTCGCGCTCGGCGCCGATCCCACGGCGGCCGCGAACTGGATCACGCAGGACCTTGCGGGGCTCGCGAACAAGCACGGCGCGGAGGCCGCAGGTCGTGTGAGCGCCCGGCACCTGGCGGACCTGCTCGAGATGCTCGGCGAGGACGCGATCAGCGGCGCCGGCGCGAAGCAGGCCCTCGAGGAAGCGGTCGAGACCGGCGACGACATCGGCGCGATCGTCCAGCGCAAGGGGCTTCGCCAAGTCTCCGACACGGGTGAGCTCGGGGCGATCGTCGACGAGGTGCTCGCTGAGAACGCCGATGCCGCGCAGAAGTTCCGCGACGGGAACGAGGGCGTGATGGGATTCCTCGTGGGACAGGTCATGAAGGCCTCGGGCGGCTCGGCGAACCCGAAGCTCGCGCAGGAACTGTTGCGCGAGCGCCTGCAGGGCTGAGGTCTCGCGGTGGCCGGGCCTCCGGCGGGCCGTGCTCCCGCGGGACGTCCGAAACGCATCCCGCTGTGGCAGCTGGCCCTCTACGGGGTGTCGAGCCTCCTGCGAGGAGCGGTGCACCCGTTCGTGCGCATGTGGCGCTCGAGCGACCCGATCGACAGCTACGCGCTGAACCACTTCACGAGCGTCGCGGGCGACGCGATGCTGGCGATCGCGTTGGCCGACTCGGTCTTCTTCTCGTTGCCGGTCGGGGAGGCGAAGCTGCGGGTGGCCGCCTACCTCGCCCTGACGATGGTGCCGCTGGCGTTGGCCGGGCCGCTGCTCGTGCCCCTGTTGGACCGGGCGGGACCTCGCCGTCTGCTGGCGTTCGGTTCGGCGGCGGGAAGGGCCGCGATCGCGATCTACGCGGCGCCTCGGTTCAGCACGCTGGTGCTCTTCCCGGCGGCCCTCGCCCTGCTGGTCCTCTCGAAGGTGCACGGCATCACGAAGAACGGCCTCACGATCGCGTACGCCGGCCGGGGTGACGGGCTGATGCAGGCCAACGCCCGGCTCGGTCGGATCGGCGCCGTCGGCGCGATCCTCGCGGCGCCGATCGCGTTCGCGGCGATCAGGCTCGGCGACTCGCCGGCGGCCCTGTACGCCGCCGCGGTCGTCTACGCCGGCTCCGCCCTGCTCACGCTGCGCCTGCCGCATCCCGGCACCCCGCCGGCTCGGCAGCGGCGGCGTGAGGTCGCACCCCGAGGCGCGGTGCCCGAGCTCGCGGTGCCCGCGGTGGGGGCGGTCGGGATGCGCGCGGCGAGCGGATTCCTGCTCTTCCTGCTCGCGTTCTCGCTCCGCGACGACGGCGCGCCGATCTACTGGTTCGCGGTGCTCGCCGGCGCCGGCGTGGTCGGAACCTTCGTCGCCGACGTGGTCGCGCCTCGGGTCCCGCGCACCACGCGCGAAGAGGCCGTCGTGATCGCCTCGGTCAGCGCGGCCTGCATCGGCGCCGTGCTGGCCTTCGAGCTGTTCGGGCTGGGGTTGCTCACGGTCTTCACGTTCGTGGCGGGGGCCGCGACCGAGTTCGGTCGGCTCGCGTTCCAGAGCCTGATGCAGCGGTACGCGCCGCCGGGGGCACAGGGGCGTGTGTTCGTGCGGTACGAGGCGATGTTCCAGCTCGCATGGGTGGCAGGGGCGTTCGCGCCGGCGCTTCTGCCGATCGACTTCCGCACGGGCATCCTGATGCTCGCGGGGTTCTACGCCGTGCTCGGCGTGGGCACCGTGCTGCGCGCTCGATCTCGCGCGGGCGAGGCACGGCATCCTCCGATGCCGCCTCCACCCTGAGGCGCGACCCGTTCGTGAGGTGCGGCGTAAGCTTTCCCGAATGCGCCCGCCGGGCGCCGCTCGAACACAGGAGGGTGCACCGTGGCTGAATGGGTGACCGTCGGCAAGGCCGACGACATCGCCGAAGGCGACGCGACCGCGTTCGACGTGAACGGCGAGCAGATCGCCGTCTCGCGGGTCGAAGGCGAGCTCCATGCGTTCAGCGACATCTGCACGCATCGGCAGTGCAACCTGTCGCTGGGTGGCGAGATCGAGGGCACCACGATCGAGTGCGAGTGCCACGGCAGCGTCTTCGACATGACGACGGGTGCGGTGGTCGAGGGCCCTGCCGAGGAGCCGATCGCCACGTTCGGGGTCTCCGACGAGGGCGGCGAGCTCAGGATCGAGGCCTGACCCCGCGGTGGCCGACCGGTCGTTCGTGATCGTCGGGGCGTCACTCGCCGGGGCGACCGCGGCCGCGACCCTGCGGGCGGAGGGGTTCGACGGGAGCGTCGTGCTCGTCGGTGCGGAGCCGCACCTGCCGTACGAGCGTCCGGCACTGTCGAAGGAGTTCCTGCGCGGCGAGCAGCCGATCGAGGAACAGTACGTACGCCCCGAGGCCTGGTACGCCGACCACGAGGTCGAGACCCGCTTCGGCGCCCGGGCCGTGCAGCTCGATGTGCGTGGCCGAGAGGTCGTGCTCGCGGGCGGCGACCGTTTGGCCTTCGATGCGTTGCTCGTCGCGACCGGAAGCCGCAACCGCAGGCTCGACGTGCCCGGGGCGACGCTGCCCGGCGTCGTCGACCTTCGGACGGCGGCCGATGCACAGCGCATCAAGGAGGCGGCCGTCGAGGGCCCCCGGGTCGTCTGTGTCGGCATGGGGTTCATCGGGGCCGAGGTCGCGGCGTCGATGCGTATGCTCGGCCACGACGTGACGGTCGTCGAGGTCTTCGAGACCGCTCTCTACCGGGTGCTCGGCCCCGAGATCGGCCGGGCGATCGAGGCGATGCACCGCGACCACGGGGTGCACATGTTGTTCAACGAGGCCGTCGCGAGCTTCGAGGGCGACGGACGCCTCGAGGCGGTCGTCACGGGTGGTGGGAAGCGCATCGACGCCGACCTCGCGATCGTCGGTGTCGGCACCGAGCCGAGCGTGGAGTTGATGGCCGGCACCGGGCTCGATCAGGGCGGCGGTATCCCCGTGGGGCCCTCGCTTGAGACGTCGGTGCCCGGCGTCTTCGCCGCCGGTGACGTCGCCCGCCACGACCATCCGGTGTTCGGGCCGACCCGCGTCGAGCACTTCGACAACGCGATCAAGATGGGGGAGACCGCGGCCCGGAACATGCTCGGCGCGGGCCAGGTGTTCGACGACCCGCACTGGTTCTGGAGCGACCAGTACGACTCGCAGGTGCAGATGGCGGGCGTCGCCTCGACCTGGGACCGCACCGTGGTGCGCGGCTCGATCGAGGACCGGTCGTTCTGCGCGTTCCTGCTCGGCGCCGACGGCGTGGTCCGTTCCACCGTCAGCCTGGACCACAAGCGCGACGTGCGCCGCTCGTTCGGGCTCATCTCGGCACAGACGGCTCCCGACCCAGCGGCGCTCGCCGACCCCGAGGTTGACCTGCGCACCCTCGTGGCCGGGCCAGGAACGGGGAGGAACTGAGCGATGCATATCGGTGGACCCGCCGTCGGACATCCCACCTGAGACCTCGATCTTCAACGCCGCATCCGTGAGACGCGGCGCGATCGCATAGCCACGGCGCTGGCGCGAGCCAGCGGTCGGCGCACGCTGCTCGACCGCGTGCTGAGGCGCGAGCCCGGCGAGCGGCCGCTGCCGGTCGAGCTCGACCCCGACGCCATCGTCGACCGTGGCGACGACGTCTGGAAGTCCCTCCGGTTCTGACCTCCTGACCTGTAGTCTGAGACGGACTAGTCGGTCGTGAGGTGGTCGGCGAGCTCGTCGGGAGAGCCTTCCGAGTCGATCACGCCGTCGCGGAACAGCACGACCCGGTTCGCGTAGCGCAGCGCCTCGGGGTTGTGCGTGGCGGCGAGCACCGCGCCACCGCGACCGATCACGTCCCACAGCGCCGCGAGGATCAGGTCGGCGTTCTCGGTGTCGACCTCGGCGATCGGCTCGTCGGCGAGCACGACCTCGGGCTCGGCGATCAGCGCACGGGCGACCGCGACGCGCTGCTGCTGGCCGGCCGAGAGCTCGAACGTGCGGTTGTCGACGCGATCGGCGAGGTCCAGCCGCTCGAGCCAGACGCTCGCACGTTCCCTGGCCTCGTCGAGCGGCGCGCCGTTCACGCGCAGCGGCAGTTCCACGTTCTCGACGGCCGAGAGCGTCGGGAGCAGGCCGAACGACTGGAAGACGACCCCCATACCGCGTCGCCGGAGGTCGCCGCGATCGGCCCGCGACATGCGGCGGATCGGCTGGCCCTTCCAGCGCACCTCGCCCTCGTCGGGGGCATCGAGGCCGCTGAGGGCGCCGATGAACGTGGTCTTCCCGGACCCGCTCGGGCCCATCAGCGCCACGAAGTCGCGCGGGGCGAGCGAGAGGGACGCGCCACGCACGGCGAGCACCCCGTGGGCACCGGGGTACGTCCGAACGATGTCTTTGCCCTCGAGCAAGGGGGCTGCGCCGGCCTGCGGTTCCTCGCGACCGATCGGCGACGCGTCGGCGATATCGCCCTCGCTCAGATCGGCGGCTCCTGCGGGGCCCCATGCCGCGCGGAGGTCGTCGGCGTCAGGCATGGCCCGTCTCGCTCCGTCGTCGCAGCCGGACCTCGTCGGGGGAGACCTCGGCTTCCAGTTCCCCGTCGCCGAGCGCCGCGACGGCCTCATCGGGGAGGCGCACACGTCCGTCGTCGCCCACCGGCTCCACCGAGGCGCCCTCGTGCAGCACACGCCCGTCCCGCACGCGGATGCGCCGGTCGGCGGCGCGCGCGGCCGTGAGGTCGTGCGTCACCATCACGATCGTGACGCCGAACTCGCGGTTCACCGCTCGGAACGCGTCGAGCACGGTGGCCGCGCTCTCGGAGTCGAGCTCGGCGGTCGGCTCGTCGGCGAGCAGGATCGAGGGGGTGTTCGCGAGCGCGACCGCGATCGCCGCCCGCTGCTGCTCGCCGCCCGAGAGCATGCCGGGCGTGTGGCGGAGCCGTTCGCCGAGACCGACGAGGCGCAGGATCTCGTCTGCGTCGCGCCGACGCCCCGGGTCGTCGTGGCGGTCGATCGCGGCCGGCAGGCTCACGTTCTCGCGCACCGTGAGGTACGGCACGAGGTTGCGCGCGGTGCCCTGCCACACGAAGCCGATGCGGTGGGCGCGGTAGCGCGTGAGCGCGTCGACGCCGAGCAGCCCGAGGTCCTGTCCGTCGACTTCGACCGAGCCGGCCGAGGCGCGATCGAGCCCGCCGATCAGGTTGAGGATCGTCGATTTCCCGGCGCCGCTCGGGCCAACGACCGCGAGGAACTCGCCCGGCGCGATGTCGAGGTCGACTCCGCCGAGCGCGACCACCCCGGTCTCGGCGATGCGGTAGACCTTGTACGCGTGCCGGAACCTGATCAGTACCTCGCGATCGGACGGTGCGAACAGCTCGGGACTGACCATCGTCATTCCGCCTCACCCCGCAACACGCCGGTCACCGACGATCGCATCAGTGTGCGCATCGCCGCGCCGAGCGCGATCGCGCTCGCGACGACGATCGTCACGACCGCCGCCCCGATCGCAGGCCAGTCGAGCACCAGGACGGGCGCCGGATAGGAGACCCCGAGGCTCGTGCCGACGTAAGGCATCACGAGCCGAAGGAGCCAGTAGCCGATCGCCAACCCGGCGAGGAGCGCGAAGCCGAGCAAGGCTGCCTGCTCCAACACGAGGGCGGTCCGGATCTGCCGCCGGCCCGTGCCCATCGCCCGCAGGGCGGCGAACTCGTAGTCCCGCCGGCGCATCGTGAAGTACAGGCCCGCGGCGACCCCGATGATCACGAGCCCGACGCCGGCGACCGCCGCCGCGAAGTTCATGCCCACCGCGAGCGACTGCGGGAGCTGCGCGAGCAGCCCCTCGATCGGCGCCGTGGCGTTCACGACGCCCGGCACCCATCCCGCCTCGGCCAGCAGCGGCGACGGGTCCTCGGGGGTGTTGGCCCACACCTCGTTCAGCGTGACGCCGGCTTCGGGGATCGAGTACTGCCGCTCGAGCAGCGCACGGAGGGGCACGACGACGAACGGAGCGTTCGGCACGACCCCGGGGAACTGGCTCGCCACGGCGACGGGCTCGACCTGCAGCCGTTGGCCGGCGAGCCCGACCTCCACCATGCCTCCGGTCTGCGTCGCTACGTTGTCGGAGACGAGTGCCGGCAGTGCGGGTGCTATCGGCATGAGCCCACCGACCACGTTGCCTGCCCCAGGGCGGAAGAGGTAGCGCACGAAGCCCTCCTGGTCGGGCTCGAGCGTGCCGGTGCTGCCGCGCCAGGTCGTCGGCTGCCAGCTCGCGAGGTCGAGCGCCTGGTCGCCGACCTGCGCCACGCCGATCACGACCTCGATCTCGTCGGGGAGATCGGTGCCGGTGTCTGCCTGGAACGTGATGGACAGCACACGCTCGGCGTCGGGAAGCTCCAGGGCGACCTCCTGCGACCCCGCGGCGAGCGGCTGCGACGACGTCGTGAGCCGGTCGTCGACCGCCACCGACGTCGCCTGCACGCTGAGCTCCTCGGCGGTACGCGGCACCTCGACCGTCATCGTGAGCTCCGTCGCGCCCTCGGGCACCTCGACTCCGAGGGGCTCGGTGTCGAGGCGTTCGAGGATGGCGTCGAGCGACGTCGAGGAGAAGTCGTCTCGCCACCAGCCGGCCTCCTCGAACCGTGCGGGGTCGATGCCGAGGGCGGTGGGCGGCAGCGAGAAGCTCGCGCTCGAGAACGACGGATCCGTGCGCACGAGCGCCATCGTCTCGGGCGGCATCGAGCCGACGGCGGCGAGCACCTGGTCCGGGGGCGTGGCGCTGACGCTCCAGTCGGCCCCGACCTGCACGTGCGCAGCGTCGCTGTGGTTCTGCAGCACGATCGCCCGGTACGACGTCGCGAGCACGAGCAGTCCCATCGACAACAACAGCAGCAGCGCCGCCGCGAAGCCGGTGCCGGGGGAGCGCCCGAGGCGGCGTCCGGCGAGGTAGGTGGGGAGCCGGCGAGCGCGGCCGATGCGCCCGTCCAGCCGCCGCAGCACGAACGACAGCAGCCGCAGGGCGATGAACGAGGCGGCGAACAGCAGCAGCGTCGGCGCGGCGAGCACGAGGGGCTCGATCGCACCCTCGCCCGCCTCGGGCTTCGTGCCGCCGCGCAGCTGGATGAAGGCGAAGATGCCGAGCGGCAGCACGATCAACTCGACCGGGGCCCGGGCCAGCAGCGGGCGGTCCTCGCGCGATGCTCGGCGGCGTTCCTCGATCACGGTGCGTGAGACCGCCGGCGCCGAGAGCGCCAGCAGCACGAGCGCGCCGACCAGAGCCGCGGCGAGCCCGAGCCAGATCGCGCCGTCGTTGAACCGGGCGGGGAACTCGACGCCTGGGAGCTGCTCCCCGTTGAACCGTCCGGCGAGCTTGGCGAGCCCGAGCCCCAGCAGCAGCCCGAGGGGGAACGCGACCGCCGCGTAGAGCAGCGCTTGCACGCCTTGCGCCGCGAGCAGCGTGTGGCGGGAGAAGCCGCGGCTGTGCAGCACGGCGAGCTCGAACGTCTGGCGCGTGAGCGTGAGGGAGCCCACCCCGGCGAGCACGGCGAGCGTCACCGCCCCGATCTGGAACACGACGAGCAGGATCGGCACCCGCAGGTTCTTCACGCGCAGGTCGACGAGGTCGAACAACGTGTCGAGGCCGCTCACCATGCGAGCCGACGACAGATCGGGCTGGGCCTGCATCGCGTCCTCGATCTCGGCGAGCTGCGCCGGGACGCGCGACGCCTGCTCGAACGGCACGCCGTCCAGCGCGAGGAACCCGTCCCAGCTGAACTCCGTCGTGAGGCCGAGCGCGCCGGCGGCATCGAGGTACGTCGCCCGGTCGACGAGCGTCGGCGGTGGGTCGGTCGAGTCGGGGGCGGGGAACGGGCTGCGGCCGCCGTACCAGAACGGATCGTCGCGATCGGGGGAGTCGAACGTGCCCGAGATGCGCAGGTCGAGTGACTCGTCGTTGGGGCCGACGGCCAATC
>Ga0247825_10003285_pt1 | contig 10670 bp, 12 predicted proteins | sample 13C_Vanillin_Day_FD_194413 | JGI IMG/M metagenome (GOLD analysis project Ga0247825, IMG submission 194413) | Soil microbial communities from agricultural site in Penn Yan, New York, United States - 13C_Vanillin_Day48 | ecosystem: Environmental > Terrestrial > Soil > Agricultural land | place... | reverse complement strand
GATACAAAGACCCGCGCCTTACCGCTTGGCCACGCCCCACCACGGCACCGCACCGCGCAGCGCGTACCCACTCCCGCCGATGCACCGCGTGGGTGCCTTCAACCGGAGTGGTGCAATCGCATAGTGTAGTCGAGACTTAGCGCCCCCGGCAACCCCGGCGGGGGATAGGAGCTGGCGCGCACGAAATGGCACCCAGCGGGTGGTGCGCGAGCGGACATCACCTCACAAGCCAGGAACCAACCTTACCTTAAGTGAAATTGGGCGGGCACGTGGTCCCCTCAGACGCTACACTGCCACGGCCGCAGAACTATCGGAATATGGAAATTGGCCTACTACGAGTTAGAGGACTTCAGCCGTCTCTCTTGCAGACAGACCATGGACACCAACCCCTACGGACCGCCGAAAGCAGCTGTCGCAGACATTTCAGCAAGAGGTCTCCAGCTACACAGCGTCCTCCTCATGATCGTTCTGTTCATTGTGACGTCCGGTCTGTACTACCCGATCTGGTTCCTGCGTCGTCGCGTCGCATTGAATCGTCTGGATTCTCCGAAAAAGCTTCGACTCTGGCCCTTCCTGGTCCATTTCGCGTTGTTTGCGACCGCGCTTGTTGTGGAGCTTGCGGCTGGATCTGCGCCACATGAACAGATCATCGGAGCAGGAGCGAGTGCGGTGCTCAACCTCAGCCAGATAGCGGTTGGAACCTTGATGGCCGTGCAATGCTTCATCACGAAAGACATCCTGGAAGACCATCTGATTGGGCCGGAAGACCACGTTTCCGCCTCACTCTTCGCGGGACCCGTAAAGCTATCCGGTCTCAAGACGTTTTTCCTTCAGATCTTCTACCTGCAGTGGGTAATCAACCGCGACATCGTCGTCTCACAGCGCAGGGCTACCTAACGGGTTATGACGACCTTCCATCCGTGCAGGGCCCGAGCCGTTCCTGCAGGAGGGGCCGCGCGAGGTCCCAACGCATGTCGCCGAAATACTGCTCGCGCCGTGCGGCAGAGTGATATTCGTAGCTCCGTATGTCCTTGGAGTCATGGATCGGTACGTGCGGCAGCAAGACGTGCACGAATTCATGCACTGCAGTGCGACCGATGCCTCTGGCGATGGCCTGGATCATCGTGGCGCGATCAGCATCCTCAGGTGCGTAGACGACGGCGCTGCTTGCCAGCCAGGAAAAGCTGACCGCACCCTGGCCGCCTAGCCCCGATGCAGCACGAGTTTCTGCGGGAATAAAGACCAGCCTGCGAAACCGCTGGTCACGAAGATCCTGTACGACGCGAACTCGGTAGGCGGTGTCGCGCCGGTCCATGAACGTAATATTCAGACCAGCAAACGCGTCCCTCACCTCCGCTCGAGCCATGGAGACAAGGGTGGCCATTTCCTGCCGCGTGATCGGTCCGCCTAGTTTCCCAGAGCTGAACGTCACCTCCTCGAACCAGAACCCCGCCTCTACAGCGCGACACTGTGCCCCAGCCATCGCGAGCCACACCGTCGCCCAGGCGGTACTCAAGACGCAGCCGATGACGACACCCTGGCGCGACGGCCGCCACTTGGTCATGGCCGATTACCCGCAGCTTTCGATCGCTTTGAGGGCTTCAGGGCTACCCCGCGACTGCGACAGAGGCGCGCCCACCGTTGAGCTGCCACTCCCATCCATCACCTGGCCGACGGACGCCGCTCCACCTCGCTAACTCGTGGAGGGCGGGGTCCTTCGATGGCGTGCCAGTGACGACGATCACGTCACCGACCCTGAGGGCGGTGCGGCTCACGCCCATGGTGTCCAACTGGAACGCGGCGCGCCAGATGGCGGTGTAGAGAACCGAATCCTTCGCTCGAAATGTCAGAACGCTATGGGGACTGGCAAACTCCACTGTCTCGAGCGTGCCTTGCACTGACACAGTCTCGTCCGCGAAACCAGCGTAGGAGTGATGGGCACGTGCACCCTCACCACTGAAAAGGAAAACTACTCCGACGACCGCGAGGACCGTGCGTGTCATGGAAGTCCCTCCCTGTCTCGCATACTACAACCAATCCGCACACGTGGCCTGGGCCCGTCCGGGATCACTTTTTGAGCGGGTTCGTGGTTGAGGCCCACTCCTCGAGCGTGCACTCGTAGCGATTCACCATTTCGCCCGGATTCCAAACGAAATACGCGTTCCACACGAACGGCTTGACGAGCGTGGCAGGTTCAGTGACGGTCATCACGTACTCGAGCCGGTTGCCGGCCTGGACCACTGTGAAACGTTCATTGACCCGTACGTTCTGGGTTTGCGGTGCGCCCGAGCGGTCGAAGTACGGCCAGTTGATCCTGGAGGTATCGACGACGAGTGTCTTGTCTTCCCAACGTCCGACCGAGTGGCCAAGGGGTGATAGCGGTACGTCCGCCGGACGAGCGGGAGCGGGACCCATGTGAATCTTCCGAATCGCATCGAACTCCTCGAATCGCAACTCGATATCGCGGCCGACCTGCACGAACTCCATCGGGTAGGGGTTGCCCATGAGGCTCGGCATGCCTGGGGCCACGCACTTGATCAACGGGTTGTCCGCGATGTCGTCCCACTTGGCTACCGCCGCCGCTGCCGACGGGTTCAGTTGGTAGTTCGAGCGCCCCGCGAAGAACCAGGCCTGAGTGCCCTGGCTCCAGGTTCGAAACAGGCTGTCTCCCAAGGTAGCGGCAGGCTTCTTGTTGCCGGCAACCACCGCACCGCCCGCGGTGTTCTTAGACCATCGCGGCTCCCGGGCACCACCCACGAGCAGTTCGACGCCATCCGGCAACAACACATGATTGACCTGGAGGTAGCGGTCCCTGCGAGTCGACGGCCAGCCGGCCACGCGAACCCGGTCCCCAACCGCGAGCCTATCGCCCGACAGCCCTCGGCGGCGTTGCGCGCTAACGGCGCCGCCCTCGAGTGTCCACACAGCCTTCACGCCTTTCGGGTCGGTGCTCGTCACTTCCAGCAGGATGTGCGGGTTCGTCCACGAGACCCTCGAAACCACACCTTCAACTTCCGTCACGACGTCGCGACTGAACTCCGACATCGAATGATGCGCGGCGGCCGAGAACGGTATGGTCGCCAGCATGCCCGCGACTATTGCGCTGGCGAGTCTGTGAGGTCGATTCATTGCTTCCTCCCGGATACCGTGTTTCGTGAGTGATCGGCGTCAGGACCAAACGGCTGAGAGTATAGCGGGTAGGCTACGTGGACGCGATGGCTCCGCCACACGGTTCGTAGGGCGGGTCCCGCGCAGCGGACCCGCCGGGCGCGGAACCGCCACTCGCGGTCATCCGTATCTCGTCGACTATGCTGGGTCCGCTACGCGCCACCCAGCCTACGGAGACGGGTGGGGCACCAGAGCCTGACGTGGGCGCGTGAGGCGCGCAGGAACGGGCCGACTGAGCCTGGCGTACGCGACCCGGTCGAGCGACTCGGTCAGCAGCACGCGCCAACCGGATCCGGACAACCGTTCGACGGCGGCATGGGCATCGCCGCGCTTCTGAAACAGTCCGAACACGGCCGACCCGCTACCGGACATCGCCGCCGCCAGTGCGCCGGCGCGCCGCAGTGCCGCTTTCATTTGATCGATCTCGGGATGGTGCCTCGCAATCGGCGCCTCGAGGTCGTTGATCATCTGCGCGGCGCGCGACGGCCAGGGCCCGGGCACGTGCTGTGGCTCGCGCACGAGCGGACCGCGAGCCAGATCGCGCTCGGCGTTGTACCAGCCAAACGCCTCTCCCGTCGACACGCCGAACCCTGGCAGTAGGAGCACGATCCAGTGACGCGGGAGATCGGCCAGCGGATAGATCTCGTCGCCGCGCCCGAGGCCAAGCGCGGTACCGCCGGCCAGAAAGAACGGCACGTCGGCTCCAAGCCCCGCCGCCACGTCGGTGAACTGCACCGGCCGGAGGGGAACGCGCCAGGCGTGCGCCAGCCCGAGAAGAGCGGCGGCGGCATCGGCACTGCCGCCGCCGAGACCCGCCTGGAGCGGGATCCGTTTCTCGAGCCGGACCACCATGTCGCGCGCTGGACCGGTTCGCCGCAACGCGCGCCACAATGCATCCGCCGCACGCCAGATGAGATTCGTACGGTCCAACGGCACGCCGGCCGCCGCGCACTCGATGGCGAACGGCCCTTCGCGCGGCACACACTCCAGGGTGTCGTGCAGAGAGATCGCCTGAAAGACGGTACGGAGTTCGTGAAATCCATCGGGGCGGGTGCCGAGCACGCGCAGATCCAGATTGATCTTCCCATGTGCCCGCACGGTCACCGCTCTGGGTGCGCTCACCACGTGCGATCCATGTGCATCTGCCTAGTGGTCCGTCCTGGTGAGATGTGCAGCGGATTCCGACGCGCGGCGCCCGAGCCCCAAGGCGCGACGACTGAGAATACCTGGCCTGTAATTGAAGCAGGAGCAACGCCGGGGATTGGGATGCCCCGCGAGGACGGCGCTGTACATGTCACCAGGACGGGCCACTAGGGCTCACCCAGCGGTCCGTTCGCTCGGAGCTCGGCCAATGTCAGCTCACGCGCATCAGACGGCACGCTTACCGTGAACGCCGCTTGATCGACCGAGATATTGGTCTCCACCTGGGAGACGGTCGCGGTCATGTCGACGACAACACGCGGATCGGTAGAGCGCAGGCGCACGACCTGGGGGAACGATCCCTGCCACGTCGGGTATTCGATCTGCCATCCAGACCGGCTCGCCGCCCTCGTTCGCCATTGGCCGTTCACGCGCTCGAGATACAACACACCGCCCGCTGAGAGATCAAGTGAGGCCCAGCCGTTTCCATGCAGACGTCCGCCCATCGCACCGGGTGCCGCCGACACACATCCGGTGAGGACCGCCTGAAGTTCCGCAGGCGCAAGGCCCACACCGGTGAGCGCACCGAGGATGTCTTCCGCGCGTTCGCCTCGAATCACGCGCCCGTCTCGCGGCAGCAGCAGAATTGCCGTGTCGTCACGCGCGGCAAGGATGAACGCAGGCGGGCCGAACGGGGCGACACCCTCGAGACGCATCGAACGCGGTCGTTCGAATCCGACGATGGCGCGTCCGCGGACACGCTGTCCGCCGGCCCGTCCTGCCAGCGAGAGTTCGGCTGTCAGCGTCCGAACGCCAACGCACGCCGCCGTGGCCTCGCGGTGAATCTGATCGAAATTCGGAAGGGGACCGCCTGGATCGGTCGGAAGAGAAAGGAGCCGCGGGGCGCACCCGGCCGTGAGCAGGCTCGCTACACCCAGAGCCCAGAGCCTCGCTAGAGCCACTAGCGCTGTGTCCTGCTCCTGGCGTCCTCGATCTTCTTTTGGATGACGGCACGCGTGACCGTACCTTCGCCGTCGAGCGCTCGGGTCCAGGAAGCGATCGCCTCTTCCCACCGGCCGAGCCCGGCGAACACGTCACCGAGATGATCCTGCACGACGGCGTTTCGGGGCAACTGCTCCGCGGCGGGCGTCAGATACTTCTCGGCCTCCCGCAGATCACCTCGACGGAAATGCGCCCACCCGAGACTGTCGAGGTACGACGGGTTTCCGGGATCCGCCTCGAGAGCCCGTTCCACGAGGCGGACCGCTTCATCGAGCGCACGTCCGCGGTCGGCCAGCAAGTATCCGAGATAGTTCAGCGCCTCGGCACTCCCCGGCGCGATGGTCAAGACCTGACGGAGCGTTCGTTCCGCGTCGACGTCCCGCCCGGCGTCGTTGTAGAGATCCGCCAGCGCCAGCTGAGTCTCGACGTCTCTCGGGTTGGCGCGAGCAGTCGGCTCGAGCATGGTGACCGCACCCGCCCTGTCGCCCGCGGCGAACAGCGCACGCGCCCGCAGACGCGGAAAGCGCAGATCCTCCGGATGCTGCGATTGGGCCTCGGCGGCCAGCGTCGCCGCCCGGGCGGCGCTCCCGTCATTCAACAGGGCCGCGATGCGTCTGGCCTTCAGCCCGCGGCTCATCGGCTCTACGGTCAGCGCGCGTGTGTAGTTCTCGATCGCTGCCTTCAGCTGACCCGCCTGCTCTTGATACTGCGCGAGCGAGGACGCAACCCGGGGCTCGTCCTCGACGATCACCTCGAGGGCCGAAATCGCATTCGGGATATCGCCGGCGGAGGCGTAGGCTTGAGCCAGGGACAAGCGTCCCTGCACGGATCCCGAGCTCTGATTGACGACGCGGTTGAACGCATCCACGGCCTTTGTCGCTTCGCCGGTACGAAGGTAGAGACGTCCGAGGGCGAAATCGACCTGCAGATCGGCGCCGGGGGACGAGTCCTTCGCTGCTCGCTCCAGATGGGTGATGGCGTTCCGCACGCTGGTCTCGAACTGCGCGCGCGGGGTGCGCGCGTTCATGGCGTCGACGTCGGTCCAATAGATCAGCCCGAGGACGCGATGGGCTTCGACGCTGCCGTCATTGAGCACGAGTGCCTGGAGCGCGGCGCTCTCCGCTTCGCTGCGCTGGTTACGCCGGAGATGGAACGACGCGATCTCGGCCCGTACTCCAGCCGATGCAGGATCGGCGGCCGCGGCCCGATTGAGCGCGGCGAGGGCGCCGGCCTGATCGCCGAGCCCCTCGAGGCGCTGCGCCATCAGGAACTGGAAGTACGCTTCGGACACCTGCGCGGCGGCGTCACCCGCCACGCACAACACCCCCAGCACCACGAGAGCACATCGAAACGAGGCGCGGACGGATCCGGTTTCTGGGACCATCGTGATCAGGGATTCTAGCTCAAGATGTTATAGTTCGAGGGTTTCCTTCGGTTGTCCGGAGAACTCATGCCCATCGACGCGGAACTGCTCGAAATTCTGGCCTGCCCGAACTGCAAGACGCCCGTGACGCTCGTCAAGAACGGCACCGGCCTCAAGTGCGACCAGTGTCACCGGGTGTATCCGATCAAAGAAGACATCCCTGTGATGCTTATCGACGAAGCCACCATCGAGCCTTAGGTGGCTGGTAGCCGGTAGGGTGGTAGCTGGTAGCCGGATCCTTCTTGTTCGTCTCAGACTCATCGGCGACGTGGTGTTCACGACGCCGATCCCGCGCGCGTTGCGAAGGCGCTACCCGAACGCTCACATCACTTACGTCGTCGAGCCCATGGCCGAGCCGGTCGTTCGCGGCAACCCCCATCTCGACGAAATCATCGTCATCCCCAAACGGCAGGGAGTGGCCCGCTGGCGGGACGACTGGTCGTGGGCCCGACGGCTCCGCGCTGCGCGGTTCGACATCGCGATCGATCTGCACGGCGGTCCCCGCGCGGCATGGCTCACCTGGGCCAGCGGAGCCCCGATGCGCATCGGCTATCGAACCGCCGGGCGCACCTGGATATACACCCACGCAGTAGGGCGCCCCGAAGGGTTGCTCCCGCGCCACTCAGTGCGAAATCAGTGGGATCTGCTCGCGCCGCTCGGGTTCGAGGCCTGCGACCCGTCGCGCGACGCGGTGGAGATGGCGGCCGATTCCGACGCCGAAGCGAGCGTCTCCAGGAAACTGCAGAATGCCGGCATCCGCCCCGACGCACCGTTGGTCGTCGTCCACGTCAGCGCCGGCAATCCCTTTCGCCGGTGGCCGCCGGAGTCTTTCGTCGAGGCCATCACCGAGTTGGCGCGCCGCGATCCAACGCGGCGATTCATCCTCACGTCCGGGCCATCGGACGCCGATGCCGCGCGAGCGATCGCGGACCGCATCCGGGAGCGCCTCGGCCCGGTCGCCGCAACGGTGTCGCACGTTGAATACGACATCGCCGAACTTCGGTCGCTTGCGGCCCGTGCTGCGGTGTACATTGGAGGCGACAGCGGTCCCCTGCACATCGCGGCCACGACCCAGGCGCCCATCGTGGCGCTCTTCGGCCCGACGCTCCCGGAGCGCTCGATGCCATGGCGTGACCCGCGATGGTTTGCAGAGGCGATCGACGCCGGGCCGCTTCCTTGCCGGCCCTGCCACCAGCGAACGTGCCAACCGGGCGACTTTCGCTGTCTGACGGGGGTGGATCCAAGCCGCGTAGTGGCTGCCGTGGAGCGGGCGTTGAAGGCGGTGCATGCATGAACAGTGCAACCATGAGCGTCACGGAACCCCGTACTGAGCACGTACTGGATCGTCTGACGATGGTGTTGCTGCTCGGGTTCGTGGCAGCGCTGCAGATCTCGATCGCGGTGTCACAGATTCTGCTTGCGGCACTGTTCGTCTCGTGGGTCGCGCTGCGTATCCACGACCACACGCGCCCAGCCGTGCCGCCCTTCTTCATCGCCCTCGTGGCCTACGGAATCTTCACGCTCGTCTCGTCCGTCTTCTCCGTCGATCCCACGGCCAGCTTCATCGACAACAAGCAACTCCTGCTTCTGGCCATCGTGCCGGCGGTCTACGACATTGCCCGCGGACCACGGGCCACCTCGGTGGCCGAGCTGGTCATCACGGTGGGCGCCGCCAGCGCACTCGTTGGCATCCTGCAGTACGGCGTGCTGCACTACGACAACCTCGGCCAGCGTCCGCAGGGAACACTCACGCACTACATGACGTACTCCGGCGCGCTGATGCTGGTCACCACGACCGCGGCGGCACGGATCATCTTCGGCTCGCGTGATCGCATGTGGCCCTCCCTCGTCATACCGGCGCTGGTCGTGGCCCTGGCGCTCACGTTCACCCGAAACGCGTGGATCGGGACCTGCTTCGCCACGGGGCTCCTCTTCATCCTCAAGGACTTCAGGCTCGCGGCGTTCCTCCCCGTCATTCTGGCGGTCCTCTTCGTGGTGGCTCCAGACGGCGTCGTCAACCGCCTGACATCCACGTTCAACGCACAGGATCCCGGCAATCAGGACCGCTTCGCGATGATCGAAGTCGGCGCACGCATCGTTGCGGACCATCCGCTTACGGGCGTCGGCCCGAACATGGTGCCGCGCGTGTACGACCAATACCGTCCCGACTATGCGGTGAACGCGACGAACCCCCACCTGCACAACGTGCCGCTTCAGATCGCAGCGGAGCGAGGACTGCCGGCGCTTGCCGTCTGGCTCTGGTTCGTCGGTGCGGTTACGCTGGCGCTCTTCAGGATGTTCCGGCAGGGGCGGGAACGGGTGCTCGTCGCGACGGGGCTCGCCGCGGTGGCCGGGATGCTGGCCGCGGGACTCTTCGAATACAACTTCGGCGATTCGGAATTTCTCATGCTCTTTCTCGTGTTGATCACGCTGCCGTTCGCAGCGGCTCGCCAGGACCATGCTGCCCCCGCTCGCCCCTGAGCGGGGGCGAGCCATAGCCGCCGGTCTTGCGGGGGCCCACGTACTCGTCGTGGGCGACGCCATGCTCGACAAGTTCCTCGCGGGCCGCGTCACGCGCATCTCACCCGAGGCGCCGGTCCCGGTCGTGGCATTCGATCACGAAAGCCTACGGATCGGCGGCGCCGCCAACGTGGCGCACAATGTCACGGCGCTCGGCGGACGCGCAACGCTCGTCGCCGTCACGGGTCTGGACGGCGCGGCCACCTCGCTGGCGAGCGCTTGCCGGGACGCAGGCATCACCCCGGCGCTCATCGGTGACGGAGCCAGGCCCACCACCACGAAGATGCGCATCGTCACCGAACGCAATCTACAGGTGGCGCGTGTGGACTACGAGATGGACGGCGAGGTCTCGGGTGAAATCGAACAGCGCGTCGTATCGGTCGTGCAGCAGTACGCATCGGACGCCTCCGCGATCGTGCTTTCGGACTACCTGAAGGGATGTGTCACGGCACGCGTCGCACGAGCCGCCGTGGCGATCGCCGCCGAGCGAGGCATTCCACTGCTCGTCGATCCCAAGATTCCCCATGTCGACTACTACGTGGGAGCCACCGTTGTTACGCCGAACCATCACGAGGCGGAGCTCGCGACCAACATGCGGATCCGAACTGACGCCGATGCGCGCGCAGCCGCGCGCGCGTTCCTGGAGCGATCCGGGTGCGGCGCGGTGCTGATGACGCGCGGTGATCAGGGGATGTGGCTGCTCGGACCCGACGTCGAGGGCGCGCTGCCAGCGACGGCGCGCGCAGTCGCCGACGTTACCGGTGCGGGCGATACCGTGATTGCCACGATGGCCCTCGCGTTGGCGGCCGGTGCCACGCTGGCCGAAGCCGCACGGCTGGCGAACGAAGCGGCCGGCGTCTCCGTCGGCAAATTCGGTCCGTCCGTCGTCACACCGATGGAACTACTCCGCGCGCTGGACGCGTCCTCCGGCGTGTAGGGCGCGGCTTTAGGCCGCGCACGCTAAAGCATGCGCTCTACGGCTGCGTGTGGGTGACGCCAAATCACGGTGCGGTTCGGCTCGACGAGCCACAGAGACTCAGAAGCACAGAGGTAACTATGGATGGAACCTTCTACGGCCCTACCGTGGAAAGCAGCGAGAAGAGTTCCCTGTGTCTCTGTGACTCCGTGGCCAGTCACGTCAGCAAACGTAGTGTCCGGCTTCAGCCGGACCCGTGAATTCGTCTATCTTGCAAGCGTCACGCCCGCGAGCTGTGCGATCGCGCCGAGCGTGGTCTGCGCGGCGTTCAGGCCGAGGCGAAAATCCTTGTCGGAGAACGTCGTGAAGCGATCCGTCGGTTGATGCCAGTGGGGGTTCCAGCCGGCGCCGGTGTGCATGCCGCGTTCGTTCTCGCGAAGGCTGATCGACGGCACGAGATCCATGAACGGCGTGGAGTCGGTGTTGGTCATGTGCGAGCCC
>Ga0247825_10003284_pt1 | contig 10671 bp, 7 predicted proteins | sample 13C_Vanillin_Day_FD_194413 | JGI IMG/M metagenome (GOLD analysis project Ga0247825, IMG submission 194413) | Soil microbial communities from agricultural site in Penn Yan, New York, United States - 13C_Vanillin_Day48 | ecosystem: Environmental > Terrestrial > Soil > Agricultural land | place... | reverse complement strand
CGGCGGCACCACGGACTTCACCCTCGTGCACGCGGGCGTCTCCCCCGAGGGCCCCATGCTGCGGCGGCTCGCGGTGGGCGAGCACCTGATGCTCGGCGGCGACAACATGGACGCGGCGCTCGCCCGCCGAGTGGAGGAGAAGCTCTTCTCCGACGGCCGCCGGCTGTCCGCCATCCAGTGGACCCAGGCCATCCAGGCCGCTCGCACCGCCAAGGAGGCGCTGCTGGGCACCAACCCTCCAGAGCGGTACGGCGTCTCCCTGGTGGCCGAGGGCAGCCGGCTGCTCGGCGGCGCGCTGTCCACCGAGCTGACGCGCGCCGAGGCGGAGAGCCTTGTGCTCGATGGCTTCTTCCCCACGTCCAGCTCCAGCGACAGGCCCCGGCGCGCGGCGCGCATGGCCCTGCAGGAGCTGGGACTGCCCTATGCCCAGGATCCGGCGGTGACGCGCCACCTGGGCGCCTTCCTCGGCCAGCACGCGGCCGCAGGCTTCACGGCGCTGGGAGAGAATCCCCCCTCCGAGGGCGCCCTGCCCCGGCCCGACGCCATCCTCCTCAACGGCGGTGTCTTCAACTCGCCTCGCATCTCCGAGCGGCTCGTGGACGCCCTCTCCGCATGGTGGCCGAGCACGCCTCGCATCCCCCTGCTGCGCCACGACTCACTGGAGAAGGCGGTGGCGCGCGGAGCGGCGTACTACGGGCTGGTGCGGCGCGGGCATGGCCTGCGAATCGGCGGCGGCGCGGCTCGGGCCTACTACGTGGGCCTGGAGCGTCCCGCGGACAGCGGCGAGCAGCCCGTCCTCTGCCTCATCCCTCGCGGCTTCGAGGAGGGACAGGCGGTGGATCTGGGTGAGCGCCCCTTCACCCTCACCCTGGGGCGGCCGGTGCAGTTCACCCTGTACTCGACGACGAGCGATCGAATCGACAAGCCGGGCGACATCGTCCCCCTGGCCGAGGATCTCAAGCCGCTGCCGCCCATCCACACGCTGCTCAAGGGAGCCTCGGGGAAGACGGCGGAGGTGCCCGTGCACCTGCACGCCGCGCTCACGGAGATTGGAACGCTGGAGCTGTTCTGCGTCTCCAACGTCGCGGACGAGCGCTGGCGGCTCGAGTTCGAGCTGCGCGGCTCGGGCTCGGGCCAGGACATCACCGTCACTGAGTCCATGCCTGCGCGCTTCGCCGAGGCGAAGGAGAACGTAGAGCGCGTGTACGGCAACAAGCCGCTGCCCATCGGCCCCAAGGACGTGAAGCAGCTTTCCAAGACGCTGGAGAAGGTGCTGGGCCCTCGCGAGACGTGGCGAGTGCCCGTGCTGCGCGAGCTGTGGAGCTCGCTCTTCGCCGGAGCCAGCAAGCGCCGCCGCACGGCGGACCACGAGCGCGTCTTCTACAGCCTCGCCGGCTACACCCTGCGGCCCGGCTTCGGCTACCCGCTGGACCACTGGCGCGCGGAGCAGACGTTCGGGCTCTTCGATCAGCTCGTTCAGTTCCACACGGACAAGGCCGTGTGGATCGAGTTCTGGGTCATGTGGCGGCGCATCTCCGGCGGCCTCACCGAGGCGCAGCAGTCCAAGCTCTGGGCCTACCTGGAGCCCCACCTCGCCCGCCGCGTCCCTCCGGATGCGCCGCCTGCAGGCAAGCTCAAGGGCATCCAGCCGGAGGGGCTCGACGAGATGGTGCGCGCGGCCGCCTCGCTGGAGCACCTGCCCGCCGCGGAGAAGGCGAAGCTGGGAGGCTGGGTGGCCGCCCGGCTCAAGGCCGAGGCTAAATCCGGCGGGCCCTGGGCATGGTCACTCGGGCGGCTCGGGGCGCGTGTGCCCCTCTACGGCAGCAGCCACAAGGTGGTGGACGTGGACACGGCCGAGGCGTGGCTCACGCTGCTGCTGGATCTGGATCTGCGCCGCATCGACGGCGCCCCGTTCGCGGCGGCCCAGCTCGCGCGGCTCACCGGCGACCGGACGCGAGACATCGACCCAGCGCTACGCGCCCGCACCGCCCAGGCGCTCACCGCGGCGAAGGCGGCCGAGGCCTGGGTGCGCATGGTGAATGAGGTGCTCGCGCTCGAGGCCGCGGACGAAGCCCGGGCGCTCGGCGACACGCTGCCCGCGGGCCTCCGGCTCTCGCTGTAGCCACGGGCAGATCCCTCCAGCGAGGTTGGAGATCACCCCAACCTCAGAGGGAAACCGGGCTCGTGGGCGCTCAGCCCTCGGCCGGCGAGGGCGCGGGCTCGGCCTTGGGCTCGAGCTCAGGCTCGGAGGGCTCGGGGAGCTCGGCCTCGGTGGCCATCTCCTGGAGCGAGGCCGTCGCCTCCTCGGCTGCGGAGATAACAGCCTCCGCCTCGGCGGTGGCAGCCTCGGTGGCCTCGATCGCCTCGGCGGCGTCGATCACCTCGGGCGTCTCGGCAGCCTTGCCCTTGGGCTTCTTCGTCCCAGCGCCCGAACGGCACGTGCGGCACCAGGGCTGATTGCGGATGGCCCCATCCGCCATCTTGCGCAGCCCGAACTGCGCCAGCGGCTTGAGCGTGCGGCACTTCAGGCACATCAGCGAGATGAGCACCTCGTGCCCTTCCGCATCATAGACCGCCGACTTGCGCTTCTTGCGCGGCTGCCCCGGCTCGCGCGGCTTGGCCTTCTCAGGCGCTGGAGGCGCCATCATCGGGGTCACCTTGTAAAGCATGTCGTCCCTCCCGAACTTCCGGCACGCGCTCCGGTCTCCCAGGCTCAGACAGCGCCCTCCGACCGTGCACGGCTGACCCTAGAGTAAGGAGGAAATCGTGTTTTGAAAACTGCTCCCGAGCCGAAAAATCGGCCCGGAGTACGATTTCACTGCAATCTCGCCGGGTTGCGGGATGCGTGGGGCTCGAGACGCCCTGGGACCCTACTCCTCAGGGAGTACGGCCGCTCAGTGCGACGGGGACGGGGCGCATGGGGCGCCATTGTCCACGTAGGTGATACGCCCCGGGTTGGGAGCAGCCAGTGGCGCCTTGCGGCGCTGCCAGTACGCGATCAGCTCATCCCGGAGCGTCCCTGGCCGCGCCTGCCCCAGATCCACCCGTCCGGGGGGGAGTGGATCCAGCACGGGAGACAGCCCATCTCCGCCCCGCGCCAGGAAGTCGGGCATCGCCACGCGGTACATCCTTGCCGGGGCCAGCGGCTTGCCGTTGGCGAGCGTGGCGTCCCGGAAGCGGTCCGGCCCTGGGCAGCGCTCCAGGGTGACCTTGAGCCCCGACACCTGGAAGACACTCTTCTTCGAGCCATAGACGACCTGGAGCAGGCGCTTCAGCTCGTCGCCGGACAAGGTGACGATCGCCACGGTGTTGTCGAAGGGGAGCACCTCGTAGACATCACCAAAGGTGAGCGGGCCCGCATCAATGTCCGCGCGCAGGCCTCCGGGGTTCATCATCGCCACATCCGCGGCCGCGGCCTCCCGGAGCGAATCCGAGAGAAAGCTGCCGAGCGCGCTCTCGCCCTGGTAGTCGCGCTTGAGGGCCACGGGGACGGTGACGCCCAGCTCGCGGTGCTGCTCCTGCTCCACGCGTGCGAGCACCGGGGCGATGAGCTCCTGAACGGAGGCGTCCGGCACCACCGGCCCGCCGAGGAAGGTCGCGGGCTCGAGCCGCACCTCCGCCTGCTCCCGCAGCTTGCGCGACTCACACGTCTTACTCGTCACGTCCACGTGGGCGCAGAGGGGAATGCCCGCGTGGATCAGGGTGCGCTCCTGCAGAACCTTGCGGCTCACTGGATCCACGAAGAGCTCGAGGTAGCCGAAGGAGCGCCCCAGCCCGTACGTCTCGATGACGGGCACACCATGGATGAAGTGCCCCATGGCCTGGTGGGTGTGGCCCGCGACCATCGCGTCCAGGATGCCGGGAGGCAGCTCCTCGAGGACCCCGTAGATCTCCCCATTCTTCATGTCGCAGCTGGAGAGATCCCGGGGGTTCTCCAGGTTCGGGCACCTGCCGCCCGCATGGGCCACGCCGAGGATCACCTCCGCGCCCCGCTCGCGCAGGCTCTTCGCAGCCTCCACGACCGCCGGGGCCAGCGGCTCGAAGCGCAGGCTGACGACATTGGTGGGGTTGGTCGTCGTAGGCGTGGAGACCGTCGTCAGCCCGACGATCCCCACCTTCACGCCCTTCACGGTGACCAGGAGCGTGCCGTCATTGCCGAGCCAGGCCGGGCGCTGGCCGGTGGCGGCCTCGCGGATGTTCGCGGACAGCAGCGGGAAGCGCGCCTGGCGGATGCGCTCCTTCAGCGTGCCCAGCGGATCATCGCCGGGCTTCACCGGCACGGGGCTTGGGCCCACGGGGCCGTAGTCGAACTCGTGGTTGCCAATGGCCGCTGCGGTGAGCCCAAGGTGGTTGTAGACGTCGACGACAACGGCGCCCTCGGTGAGGTTGGACGCGAGCGTGCCCTGGAAGAGGTCCCCGCCGTCGAGGAACACCACGCCTCCCGGGTTGTCCGCTCGCAGCCGGGCGAGGTAGCTGGCGAGCGTGGCAGCCCCTCCCTCCTGGATCTCGACGCCTCCCTTGAGGGTGGTGCGGGTGGGAGCGACCCAGCCATGCAGATCATTGATGCCCACCACGGTGAGCCGGAGGGGCTCCGCGGGAGCAGGGGCGGCCGGCTGCGCGGGCGCAGCGGCCACTGGTTCCGGCGAAGGCTGCGGGGTGCTGCGGCACGCGGAGGCCGCGAGGGCTGCAAGGGCGACAAGGAGACAGAGTCGAAGCATGAGGCCGAGCACTTCAGCGCGGAGCCTGCCTGCTGGCAACCGCCATCAACCTTGCTGGCGCCGGTAGCGCAGCGCGAACCCCAGCAACACGAAGAGCAAGGTGCCAGGCACCGAGGCCGAGGCGCAGCTGCACCCGCTGTCGGGCTCCGTGGGGTACGAGGTGCCACCACCGCCTCCGCCCCCCCCGCCGCCTCCGCCGCCTCCATCCGTCCCTCCGTCCAGGACTCCGCCATCCGTCTCGGGCTGGCGCACCAGGAGCGCCGGGCTGAACGCGGTGGCCACGGCCGGCCAGGGGATGATCTTGTCGTTCTGCATCGGGTCGTTGATCTCGTCATGCACGGCCACGAGCCCGGACGGGAAGCCCGGCCCGAGCGATCGGGAGGTGGCCTCCACGGTGGACGGAGCATTCACGGCGTCGATCCCGCCATCCTGGACGACGAAGAAGCTTCCCACCGCGGCGTGCGGTGGCTGCCGGTTGAAGAGGACGACCTGGTTGCTGCCCTCGCTCGCGGCGAGGAGATAGCCGGTGCCGTTGGGCAGCGGGTAGAGCGCCAGCCCTCCGAGGGGAGCCGTCAGAGGCGCGGTGGTATCGGCCACGCTGACGCGCGCATTGCCGGCAGTGGGCTCGGCGGAGTAACGCCAGATGCCGGTGTTCTGCTGAGCGACGAAGAGGAAGCCCTGCTGATCATCCGCGACGGCGCCCGCGATGGTGCCTCCCACCTCGAAGCTGCGCACCGGCACTCCCTCCACGCCTCCATCCGTTCCGGCCCGCAGCTCGATCTGCTGCATGGTGCCTGTGGCATTGGCCATGAAGGCATAGAGCGTCCCAGAGGAGCCGCTCCGGTACAGCGTCACGGCGCGAGGCGAGGAGCCCGTCACCCGGAGGTTGCCCGTGTCCACGCGGCGCAGCCGCTGCGAGATCGGATCGACGATGTACGCGGTGAGGCCCGGGAGCGAACCGTTAGCCACGACGATGAGCGGCGTGGTGGCACCGGGCAGGGCGAAGCCGTCGCGCACATCCACACCGAACGCCTGGCCATCGGACAGGACCGCATCGTGTTCAACCCCATCCAGCCGGAAGGCGACGAGGCCCACCACGGAGTCCGACACGAGGAGGAGGCTCTGCGCGGGAGTGCCGGCATTGACCCAGAGGGCCGTATCCTGGGTGGCGCTGCCGCCCCGGACAATGGGCTGCGTCTCGAGCGACGGTGAGACGTTGACCGGCTGGGCCCCCACGGGGGGACCCATCAGGAACACGAGTAGGACGAGGGTGGAATGAACGCGCATGAAGGCCTCCTGGGTCGTGCACCTACGTAGCTACCCAGGTGGAGCGCCGCAAGCAATCTCCTGTGCCAACGGTTGGTGCAAGGCAGAGCGTCGGGTACACCCAGACTGCTTTCTTCCAGGGAACACTCAGCGGGCTGTCAGCGTTTCTTGGGGGTCTTCAGGCTCCGGCCGTGTTGGCCTGCCTTGCGTGCCGCAGGCTTGGGAGAATGCCCACGCTCGAAGAGCTCCTGGACGGACTCCACTGTCACCGCCTTGCGCACCCAGACCTTGAGCTGTTCGAGGTCCGTGCAGGCCAGGATCTTCTGACGAGCTGCGGCATCCACCTCGAGGCCTCGGGCGTCGAGCACTTCGAAGAGCGCTGTCAGTTCACCCTCCTGGCGCCCCTTTTGGAGCCCTTCCTCCAGCCCCTCGGCGACATACTTGCGCGCAAATTCGCTCTGGTACTCGTAGTTGCCACTCTTCATCAGCGCCTCCAGGGAATTGCGGGCCGCCTCTCTGAGCGAGGACAGCGTCAGGTCAACGTAGAGGCGCAGCCGCTCGGCATCAAGGCCCCCCACCGTCGCCAGCACCGTCTGCGCGATGACCGGGCCTACCTCCTGGCGCCCGTGTGCCATGGCCGACAGTACAGCCAGTTCCGGATCCCGGCGGGCCACTTGTTCATCCGTGACAACAGGAATGGCGTCCGGCCCCATCACGAGCGGCTGGAGCACGAAGCCTGGGTGCCCCACCTCGATGGGCTGGGCGCACCATCGGGCCACCGCTGCATCCGGCGCCACCACCAGAAGCGCCACGGGACAGCCCACCCGCGAGCGCAGGCTGGTCAGGTACAGCGGCCAGGTCTTCCGCTTGTCCTCATCACGAGCCAGCTGGACCTCCACCACGATGGCGAAGATGGGCTTGCCGTCCAACAGGAGCACCACCAGGTCCGCCCGATACTCGGTGGGGACCACCTCGGTGAGCTCGGCGGACTCGACACGAGCCTCGGAGTACGGAGGCAAGCTGAAGCCAAGCGCGTCTTGGAGCAGCTCGGGAGCCAACGTGGGGCGATTACGGAAGAGGAGCAAGAGCCCCTCGTGCAGCATGGAAGCCATGGTGCGGCAAGCTAGCCAGGGCGTCTGACAACCCTCAGAGTATGTACGATCGCGTAGAACCTACGAGCACCTCTACTCTCTCGCCCCTCCTACTGCGGTTCCGAGGTGGGCTTCCGCGGTCGTTTGAGCGAGGGCACGTAACAGCTCCCCTGCCACTCGTAGAGCGGGTCTTTGCATGGCGGCTTCATGGAGGGCAGCTCGACCCAACACCCTCCATGGATGGTGACCTCCACGGGAGCGAGGCAATGGGGTGCGCGCCGCTGATCCTGGAGAGGCGTCTGGGGCACCGACCGGCTCGGGCGCAGCGCGCTGGGAGCGCCCTTCTCGCTCGTAACGGGGGCCTTGAGGCTGGTGTCGCCCAGCCCAATGGGCTCCTCGCTCGGCGAAGCCTGCGCCACCACCCCACTGTCTCCCTGTTCTGAGCGCTGTCCCCACCTGACTGCCGTGGCAGACGTCATGGCCCCGAGCAGGGCGCAGGCCGCATACGCCGCCCAAGCGCGACCGCGAGATCGGGCAGACACTCGCCCGGCGCGCTCCCCTCTGCTTTCCAGAGTTCTCCCCTTCCTCCGAGCAGGCGCAGCGCTCTCCGCCGGCGCTGCCGACTCCTCGCTCGGGAACAAGCGCCGGTCCGCACCGGCTCCCGCCTTGCGCACTGCCTCCTCCAGCGTCTCGGCCAGATCCGCAGCCAAGGGGCGCCTCTCAGGCTGACGTTCCAGCATGCGCAAGATCAGCTCGCTCAGCAGCGGCTCCACCCGCGGATTCATCTCCACCGGAGGCCTCGGACTCCTCCACTCCATGCGCCAGGAGCCCTCCTCCTCGGGCATCACCTCCACCGGCGGCAGGTACCAGCCCGTCACCAGCCGGTAGGCGCATACCCCCAGCGCGAACACGTCATCTGCGGGCTGCGCCACATACGTCTCCGTAGCGCCCCTCCGCCGCTGGAGCACGTACTCTCTGGCCTCTGGGCTGCGGTAGTCATCCGTCCCGGGCGGCAGCGCCCCCTTCGTCAGCGGTGCTGCTCCCTCGTAGGTGCCCGCCCCAAAGTCCATGAGCACCGCCCGCGCGCCATCCAGGCTCACTCGGATGTTTCCGCCTTTGACATCCCGGTGCACTCCACCTGCCGCGTGCGTCGCCTCCAGCGCTCCCGCCAACTGTCCCAGCACCTGCAGCACCTGACGGCTGCTGGCGTTGCACCACTCCGCCCACGTGTACAGCGCCAACCCCTCCACCCACTCCATTACTATGTAGGGATGGGCTTCGCCTCTGGGCGGCTGCCACTGCCCATGATCCATCAGGCGCGGCACGCTGGGATGGTGGACTCGCGACAGCAGCACCACCTCTCGCTGGAAGCGCTCATCCCCGGGGTAGCAGGCCACCTTGAGCGCCACCTCCCCGGCCTGCTCCTCACCGGCCTTCACGGCCCGGAACACCAGGCCGTAGGCCCCTCCCCCGGCATAGGCCTTCACCTTCCACGGCCCCACCAGCGTCCCGGGGAGCAGCGCGTACGGCTCCAGCTTCTGCTCGGTCAGCATCATCTCCGGCCAGCTCCCAGCACCCACAAGAGGCCCTCCCAGGGCGCCTCTCGTCACCCTACCTTACACGTGGGCCAGGCTGAACTCGGGTGGGATGTCGGCGCCTCTCTCGGTTGCAGCAGAACGGACCTGCACCCAGCCGAAGTCCACAGCCTGCTTCTAACGTGCTGGAATTCCTGAGCAGGCCCGGTGCCTACCGGAGAAGCGGCTGATCACCACTTCCAACCAGTTGGAAGTGGTGATCGCGGCAGATGTCGGCCAGAGGAGCGGCGGATCGCCACTCCCAACTCAGTTGGGAGTGACGATCGGGCCCAGCGCCTACCGGAGAAGCAGCGGATCGAGACTTCTAAACCCTTCAGAAGTGGCCATCAAGTCCGGCCACCTCCTTCCCCGGCCCAGGATCCTTGCTGCTACCTTGGCCTGCATGACGACTCCGGACACCTCCGCGCCCCCCGGTCCCTTCGAGGCCCTCCTGCGAGAGCTGCGGCTGTTCGTCCAGGAGCGGGAGTGGGCGAAGTTCCACGATCCCAAGAACCTCTCCATGGCCGTCGCCTCGGAAGCAGGCGAGCTCACCGCCCTGCTGCGCTGGGTGCGCAATGACGAGGCCGATGCCTTCGCCCGCCTCCCTGAAAACCATGAGCGCCTGCGCGCGGAGATCGCCGATGTCGCCATCTCGCTCCTGTTGCTGTGCGACCGGACCGGCATCGATCTTCAGAAGGCCATCCTCGACAAGCTCGAGATCAATCGCAGGAACTACCCCGTGGAGAGCACTCGCGGTCGTGCGGATCGCCCCAAGCGTCAGAGCCCCTGATTCCAGTAGTAGCCCCTGCTTTCTGGACCACCCTTCATTTACCTCTCCAGGCAGCGGTGAACTGAAAGGCCACCTCGAACTCATAGAATGACCACGCTCAGCAGCCAGGCGCAGCGAACGGGCAGAGCACTGGCAAGCAACTCGCGCAAGGTGCATCAGTTCTGAAGCACGCATCGCCGCGAGCCTCCCGGTTGGACTTCGAACAGAACGCGTAGAGGGCCTGCTGGACGAGCCTGGGAGAATAACTCGGCACGTCCGGATGGAATTGCTGCAGGTCAATCCTGGCAGCCTGTACCTGGACCCAGCGCTCGCGCGCTTCGTACGTCTTCGATGCGTTGGCTGCTCGCAGCACGTCAGCAGCACGAGCGACGTGGGTATCGACGATCACCAACTCGTTCCCGTCCACTTCAGGGAACCACGGCGTGCAGTCGGGTGCCAGCGCAGGCGTCGAGAGCGCGCTGACGAACATCGTGGCAAGCTTCCTGCCGACACGGTGAACGCGCGAGAACTTCTCCACCAGGAGCCGGGCGCGCTTCGTGGGCTGCGGCTCTTGCGCGAACACCTCGCTGAGGATCCTGCGGGGACCGCCAACTTTCCAGAAGTGCAGCCAGGCCGAGGTCGGCAGTTTGCCCATGTCCCCCAGGCGGTTGAACGCCACTGTGGCATCCTTCACGTGGCAGGACACACCGGGGCGGCAACCGCAATCCACCCTCTTGCCCTGCTTCCCAACGTCACAGCCCGCGTCGAACTCCTCGGCAGAGAAGAACTTCGGGCAGCCGTTCCGCGCGATGGACGCCTTCAGCCTACTCGGTGCCGTCAGAGCACTCGCGACCTGCGATGACATGGAGCGCTGCTGCGACATGATCACCACGTCCCGCCGGGCCTGGAACATCGCCATCGCGACAAAGAGCCGGAACAAGGCCGGCCCGTCCACGCTCGCCAGGTCCTTGGGACTGACGGCGAAATGCCCCACCCTCTTCGGGTCACAGTAGTAGGGAATTGTGCCCGGCCCTTCGACGCGCCCGTAGATCCGCAGGAAATACCACTCGATGACTCGCAGCAGGGCTTTCCGGCTCGGGCTGGTCACCTGTGGCTTCACTCCCGCTCAAAGCCGTAGCTGCCGAACTTCAGGGTACGGGCGTTCTCCTGCACCGTGCGAATGAGATCGTCCTTCACCCCACCCAGGACCTTCACGCGAATCTCAAGCGTGATCTCGGTCTCTGCTCCAGGGA
>Ga0247825_10003283_pt1 | contig 10674 bp, 8 predicted proteins | sample 13C_Vanillin_Day_FD_194413 | JGI IMG/M metagenome (GOLD analysis project Ga0247825, IMG submission 194413) | Soil microbial communities from agricultural site in Penn Yan, New York, United States - 13C_Vanillin_Day48 | ecosystem: Environmental > Terrestrial > Soil > Agricultural land | place... | reverse complement strand
AGCCGCTCGAGGGTGAGTGCGCTCCGGTCGAGCACCGTGGGCAGCGCACGCTTCTGGCCGATGGGGGAGATGCCGCCGACGACGTACCCCGTGCTGCGTTCGGCCACCGCAGGGTCTGCCATCGCCACGCGCTTGAGCGCCAGGGCGGCCGCGACGGCCTTGAGGTCGAGCTGCCGGTCGACCGGTACGACGGCGACAGCCAGACCCCGCTCGCTCTCGACGAGCAGGGTCTTGAAGACCTCGGCGGGCCGGAGCCCGAGCGCCGCGGCGGCCTCCAGGCCGAAGGAGGCCGCCGCGGGGTCGTGCTCGTAGGGGTGGACGCCGAAGGGGATGCCCGCGCGCGTCAGTGCCGTGGTGGCCGGGGTGCCCGCGGAGGGGTCCCAGCGCCGTGCCACGTCAGCGGTATGCCGCGTGGAAGGGTCAGCGTGCCTCGACGCGCCGCACGACCTTCCATGCGCCTGGGAGCAGGCCGGCGGCGATCGCGATCTTGATGCCATCACCGATGAGGAAGGGCACGACGCCCTTCTCCAGGGCAGTGGCCAGGTCCATCCCCGTCGCCCCCATGAGGTAGGGGACGCCGACGGCATAGATCACGAGGTTGCCGAGCACCATCGTGCCCACGGTGCGCAGCGGCGTCCGGTCACCGCCGCGAGAGGCCAGCCACCCCACCAGCGCGCCGGCGAGCACGAAGCCGATGATGTAGCCGAAGGACGGGAAGCCCCAGCCGCTGCTCTGGCCGGCGAACCACGGCAGGCCGGCCATGCCGGCGACCATGTAGATGCCGATGCTGAGCAGGCCGCGCACCGGCCCCAGCGCCGCGCCGGTCAGGAGCACGGCGAAGGTGCCGAGGGTCAGCGGCACAGGGGTGAAGGACAGCGGGATGCTGAACTGGGCGAGCAGGCCGACGAAGGCCGCGCCGCCGAGGACGAGTACGGCGTCACGGACGAGGCCACCGGGGATGGCGTCGGCGAGGACACGCTTGCGAGGGAGGGCGATGACAGTCACGGGAGCAACCTAGCGAACCCAGCCCACGCGGCATACCGCCATCTCATGTCGCCTGCGGCACAGCGCCACTGGTCAGACGTGGCGTGCAGCCACTCAGACCAGGGCGGCGTCCCGCTCGGCGGCCCCGCGGCTGGCGGCCGCCCGCTCCACCGCTGCGGCGTGGGCCTCCTCGTGTCCGCCCTGGTCCCGCCACCACTGCTGGCCCGACTCGGGCAGCGTGTAGATCGGGTCGTAGTACACGTAGTCGCGGGACAACGCCTCGGTGTCGGCGCCCTCGATCGACGTGCGGTAGTTCTTGCGCCAGTACGACATGCCCTTCTCGATGTCGTACGACTCGACCTGGTGCACCCAGCGCTTCCCGACGAAGGGCACGTCGCACACGATCCGCGGGGTGGCGAAGCCGGGCAGGTACCCCATCATCGCGTGCTGGAGGTGCTGGGCCTCGGCGAGCGAGAGCCGCCAGTGCTCGGCGAACGGGATCATGTCGCACATGTAGAAGTAGTAGGGCGTGACCATGGCGTCGTCCTGGAGCGCGAAGCACAGGTCGAGCAGCTGCTCCGTGGAGTCGTTGACCCCGCGCATGAGGACGCCCTGGTTGCGCACGTCCCGCACGCCGGCCTCGAGCATCGCCCGGGACGCCTGGGCCACCAGCGGGGTGACGGACTGCGCGCTGTTGACGTGGGTGTGGATCGCCAGGGAGACCCCGCGCGAGCGTGCCGTGGCGGCCACGCGCCCGACGCCCTCGACGACGTCGTCCTGCAGCCAGTGCTGGGGCAGGCCCATGAGCGCCTTCGTCGCCAGCCGGATGTCCCGGATGTTGTCGATCTCGAGCAGCTTGTCGAGGAAGCCCTCGAGGTTCTTCCAGGGCATGTTGGCCACGTCGCCGCCCGAGACGACGACGTCGCGCACCGACGGCGTCGACGCCAGGTAGCCCAGCATCGCGGCATACCGGTCCACAGGCTTGCCCTGGAGCTTGAGCTTCGCGAACTGGGGCGTCGAGTTGCCGACGAGGTCCATGCGGGTGCAGTGGCCGCAGTACTGCGGGCAGGTCGGCAGCATCTCCGCGAGCACCTTGGTGGGGTAGCGGTGCGTCAGCCCCTCGGCGACCCACATGTCGTGCTCGTGCAGGCTGTCGCGGGTGGCGTGCGGGTGGGACGGCCAGTCCGTGCGGCGGTCGGAGAAGACCGGCAGCATGTAGCGGCGCACCGGGTCGGCGTAGAACGCCCGGGTGAACTCGACCCCGGCGGCTGGCATGGTGCCATCGGCCCAGGTCACCTCGCTGACCATGGTGTTCATCATCTGCGGCGGCACGAGCATCGACATCGTCGCGCGCTCGGCCTGGTCCCGCTCGAGGTCGGCATAGAACGCGTCGGTGAGCAGGTCGCCCATGAGCTCGCGCAGCTGGCGGGTGTTCTTGATGCAGTGCGCGCGCTGCCACTGGGCACTGGCCCAGTCCTCGGCAGTGACGTCGCGCCATCCCGGGAAGCGGGTCCAGTCGGGCTCGACCAGCGCGTGGTGCCGGTAGACGTAGGGCTGCTCGATCTGCGTGCTCATAACTGGCAGGATACGCAATACGTCCGCAACCCTTGGTACTGGGCCGCAATATTTCTTGCCCGTGTCGTGATGAGAGAGAGATTCTGTGCCTGAACTCGTGTCGCAGGTGTCCTCGCCGGTAGGCCTCCACCGGGTCCTCGACCCGCGCGGGGCCGCCCTGCCCCAGGCCGCCCGGCGCATCGACGCCCGGCCGGAGATCTGGCCCGATGAGGTCCGGGTCCGGGTCGAGACCCTCAACCTCGACGCCGCCTCCTACCGTCAGCTCGCCGAGGCCCACACCGGTGCCGACGGCAGGGTGGACGGCGAGGCACTGCGCAGTGCCGTGCTCGAGATCATCTCCGCGCGGGGCAAGATGCAGAACCCCGTCACCGGCTCGGGCGGCATGCTCATCGGCACGGTCGAGGAGGTCGGCCCCGAGAACACGCTGGGGCTCGCCCCGGGCGACCACATCGCCACCCTCGTCTCGCTCTCCCTGACGCCCCTCCACATCACCGACGGGCTTGCGCGGTGGGACGGTCTCTCCGAGCGGGTTCCGGCGCAGGGCCATGCCATCCTGTTCGGCCGGTCGATCGCGTCCGTCCTCCCCGACGACCTCAGCCCGGAGCTCGCGCTCATGGTCATGGACGTCTGCGGGGCACCGGCCCTCGTCGCTCGGGTGGTCCGTGAGTATGCCGCGTGCGGCCCCGCGCCGTCCGTGCTCGTCCTCGGGGGAGCGGGCAAGTCCGGCTCGCTCTCGCTCGCCGCCGCGGCCGATGCGGGCGCCGGCCTGCGGCTAGCGGTGGTCCCGTTCGAGCGCGAGGCCGACCTGCTGGCGGGGACGGACCTCGCCGACGAGGTCGTGATCGCGGACGCGCGCAGCCCGCTCGGCCTCTCCGAGGCGGTGGCTGCAGCCGGCGGTCCTGCCGACATCACCGTCGTGTGCGTCGACGTCCCCGGGTGCGAGCAGCCGGCCATCCTCTCGACCGCGCAGGCCGGGACCATCATCTTCTTCTCCATGGCGACGAACTTCGCCGCGGCAGCCCTCGGCGCCGAGGGCGTTGCAGCGGACGTCCGCATGCTGGTGGGGAACGGGTACGTGCCCGGCCACGCGGCCTACGCCCTCGACCTGGTGCGCCGCAACGCCGCAGTGCGGCGTCTTTTCGAGGGGCGGCTCACGGAGTCGTGACCGGCGTCGGACGCGCCGGTCTACCCCGATGTGGGCTGAACGGCGCCCTTCCCCGGGGTGGAGCGGTCATTGGCGCGGCCGCTCTGATCGGACGATCCTGACCCGGTGCCCCTGGGGTGCTCGACCACGGGGTTCGGCGAGGGCCTGGTGCTCTGCCCCGGGATGGCGGGCCTGCCCGCCGCTGCGGGTGGATGTGGGGCCTTGCCGGCTGGGGCGGTGGTCGGCTCGGGCACCGGCATCGTGGGCGTCTCGGTGGTTGGCGGGACCGTCGTCTCCGTGGGGGTCGCCGTGTCGGAGGTCGGGGGCGGCGTGGTCGCCTCGGGAGCAGAGGTGACGGGCGCCGACGGCTGCGCCGGCACGGTCGGGCGCTCGGTGACCGTCGTGCTGGCGGGCGGCAGCGCGTTGGCGCAGTAGGCGGCAACCTTGGCCGTTCCACCCGCGGCGCCGACCAGCGTGAGGAACGCGGGGGACTGCTGCGGCGGGGTGCCCCTCGCCAGCTCCGCGGCCCACTCGCGGCACAGGCCAACCACGGCGGACTGCGGGACCGCGGGCCGCCGGAGGGCCGGCTGGCTCGAGACCGCACTCGTGCTGACCGGGGGTGCCGGGGCGACGGTCGGGGCTGCGGTGGCCGGGGACGAGGCCACCGCGTCGGGCGGCTCGTGCGCGGGAGGGGCGCCGATGACACGGGACATGACGTCCTGGACCGGGTCGGGGAGCACGCCGGTGTAGGCGGCGGCGCTCAGCCCGCCGAGCCCCAGAACGATGGCCGATGCCGCCACGGAGGCACCCGCTCCGAGAGCGGTGCGGCGCAACGCCACGACCTTGGTCGCGGGTGGGTAGCCGCCCGGCGCCGCGCCACTCGGACGCAGCGGCGCCGCAAACGCAGGTGGTCGGACCGTCGCGTCGTCGATCGGCGCCAGGGACACCACGATCCCCTCGTCGACGTCCAGGCTCTCGCCTCGCGGCGCCGAGCCAGCCAGGGCCGGGCCGGTCATGGCCTGGTAGAGGGTGAGCACCGCAGCCTCGTCGGCCAGCTCGACCCCACGCGCCGGTCCGGTCAGCCTGGTCAGGACCTCGGCGAGGTCGGCGCCGAGGCGCTCCTCCGCCTGCCCCGCCAGAGTGCGGACGGCCTCCGGGTCTGCGCCCACGGTCGCGCCGATGGCGTCGTCCCCGAGCAGACCGACGTGTCGAAGCACCAGGACCTCGGCCTCGTCACGCGGAAGGCCACGCAGCGCGGCGACGGCCGTGCCGAGTCTCGACCCGGTCTCAGGCTCGACGATGTCGCGTCCGCCGGGCTCTTGGCGGCTCGTGGGTCGAGGCTCCCCGGCAAGCGCGGGGTCGATGCCCAGGCCGGGCAGCAGGGCCCAGTCCTCCCGCTGGTCCACCTCGGCGGCGTGCGCCCGCGCCGCGGCGAACAACCGGGAGCGCCACTCGTCCTCGCTGCCGGTGAAGGCGGGGAGCCCGCGCAAGACGGTCACCCAGCTCTCGCAGGCGACATCCTGGGCGTCCGCCGAGCTGACGACGGAGAGGTAGCGCGTCATGGCGGGGTTCGCGTCACGCCACAGGTGCACGAAAGCCTCCGTGCTGCCCTCCTGTGCAGCACGGAGCACGTCGGTAAATCCCCCACCGATCACCTTGCCAGTATGGACGGAACCGTCCGGGGGTTGGCTCGTCCTTTCGGTCATTCCCGGCCCTGAACCGTGCCCGCTGTCGCAGGCAAGGAGAGCCAGGCCCATCCAAACGCGCGCATCCGCACCCACCCTGGGTCCGACCGTCCGGACGGCCGGGGGGACCGCCTCCGACCGACTGCCAGGGTCTAGGGTGCAGCCGGTGAGCACCCTGTACCGAGGCGGATTCGTCTACAGCCCGGCCGACCCGTTCGCGAACGCGATGGTGGTCGACGGGGGCACGGTCGCATGGATCGGCGGTGACGACGCCGCTGCGGTGCATGCCGACGCGGTCGACGAGATCGTCGAGCTGGACGGCGCGCTGGTCACTCCGGCGTTCGTCGATGCCCACGCACACCTGTCCCAGACCGGGGCTGCGCTGCGGGGCGTCGACGTGGCCAGCGCACCGACGCTGGCGGTGGCGCTGTCCCGCGTCGAGGACGCCGCCCGGGCCCAGCAGGGGCGGCCGGTCTATGCCCCCAACTGGGACGAGCGGCACTGGCCCGAGCAGCGCCCGGCCACCGCCGCCGAGCTCGACCGGGCCACCTACGGGGGTGTCGTGTACATGCCCCGCGTCGACGGGCACTCCGCCGTGATCTCGTCCGCGCTCGCGGCCGCCTCCGGCGCGCAGGGCCAGCCGGGCTGGAGGGGCGACGGCCTGGTCACCAGGGAGGCACACCACGCAGCCCGTGAGGCCTTCAACGCGGCCATCACCCCCGCCCAGCGGCGCGCAGACATCGACCTCGCCCTGCGGGCTGCCGCCGCCGCGGGCATCGGCCTGGTCCACGAGAACGGTGGCCGCATCCTGTCCTCCGCCGACGACTTCCACGACGTGATCGCTGCGGGGGAGCGGGGCGACGGCCCCCAGACGCTGGGGTACTGGGCCCAGCTCGTCGCCACCGCGGAGGAGGCGCGCGACACGGCGGCCCTGCTCGGCGCCCACGGGCTGGGCGGCGACCTCAACATCGACGGCTCGATCGGGTCGCGGACCGCGCACCTGCGGGAGCCGTACGCGGACGCGGACGGGCACTGCGGAAACCCGTACCTCCCCGTCGAACAGGTCCGCGACCACATCGCCGCCTGCTCGCAGGCGGGCATCCAGGCCGGCTTCCACGTCATCGGTGACGCCGGGGTCCACACCGCGATCGCGGGCATCGAGGCCGCGGCCGCCCTGGTCGGCGCCGACACCGTGCGTCGCGCCCGCCACCGACTTGAGCACCTGGAGATGATCGACGCCGAGGGGATCTCCCGACTCGTCGCCCTCGGGGTCACCGCCAGCGTGCAACCCGCCTTCGACGCCCACTGGGGCGGGGGAGAGGGCATGTATGCCGCGCGGCTGGGCCGCGGGCGCGCCCTGGCGATGAACCCTTTCGCCACCATGCTGTCGTCGGGGATGACGCTGGCGCTGGGCTCGGACTCGCCCGTGACCCCCTTCGCGCCGTGGGAGGCGGTGCGGGCCTGCGTCAACCACCAGACCCCCGAGCAGCGGGTGTCGGCGCGCTCGGCGTTCCTGGCCCACACCCGCGGCGGCTGGCGCGCTGCCGGCTTCGACGACCGCGGCTACCTCGACCTGGGGCAGCCCGCCTCCTTCGCCATCTGGCAGGTCGGCGACCTCATCGTCCAGGCACCCGACGACCGCATCCAGACCTGGAGCACCGATCCCCGCTCGGGCACTCCGGGACTTCCCGACCTCAGTCCCGGGGTCAGCGCCCCCGAGACGCTGCGGACCGTCGTACGCGGTCGTACCGTGTTCGACGCGGGCGCCCTGGGCTGACGCGTCCGGCCGGACGGTCCGCAGAGGTGTGACGGCTCGTCACGGCGCGCGCCGACTCGCAGGATGCCGTGAGCGTCGCCCGGCCGTCGATCTTGCGGCCGGGCACGGCCGCTGACGGAAGAACCCCGGTCCCGCTGCTAATCTCACGGAGTGTCTTCACGGATGAAACCCCTGCTCGACCTCGACCCCGCGGAGGTCCGCCGCGCTCGCTCCCTGGCCCGCAAGGCCGGTGCCCCGGTGGTGCGCCTGGCCCGCAGCCACACCACCGTCTCCGTCGAGCGCGCCACGCTGCGCCTCGCTGGGCTGGCCGGCGCGGACCATGAGCGGGTGCCGTGGGTGAACCACCTCGTCGACCAGGTCAGGGGCCAGGTCGGGCTGGAGCAGGGGGTCACCACCCCGGTCTTCGACGCGCTGCGGCGGGGCGAGGCCGAGGACCTCCTCACCCTGGCCCAGAAGGCCGCCAGCGGCTCTGTCTCGTTCCGCCTGCCAGAGGGGCGGGAGGCCACCCGCGCGGGGGCGGTCGCGCGCCGCGAGGTGGCCCGCGGCATACGGACCATCGACCGGCAGCGAGCCGCCCGCGAGCGCCTCGTCAAACGCCACGGAGACCCGAAGCAGCGTCCGTGGATCTACCTCATCGTCGCCACCGGCGACATCTACGAGGACATCCCGCAGGCCCAGGCCGCCGCCCGCGAGGGCGCCGACGTCATCGCCGTCATCCGCTCCACCGGACAGTCACTGCTCGACTACGTGCCCGAGGGCGCCACCCGCGAGGGGTATGCCGGTACGTACGCCACGCAGGAGAACTTCCGGCTCATGCGCGCCGCCCTGGACGAGACGTCCAAGGAGCTCGGCCGCTACATCCGGCTGACCAACTACGCCTCTGGCCTGTGCATGCCCGAGATCGCGACGCTGGCCGGTCTCGAGCGGCTCGACATGATGCTCAACGACTCGATGTACGGGATCCTCTTCCGCGACATCAACCCGGTCCGCACCTTCGTCGACCAGCGCTTCAGCCGCCAGATCCACGCCCGCGCCGGCATCATCATCAACACCGGCGAGGACAACTACCTCACCACCGCCGACGCCGTCGAGGCCGCCCACACGGTCACCGTCAGCCAGCTGCTCAACGAGTACTTCGCCAAGGAGGCCGGTCTGCAGGACTGGCAGCTCGGCCTCGGCCACGCCTTCGAGATCAACCCCGACCTGCCCGACAGCTTCCGGATGGAGCTCGCCCACGCCCTGCTCGCGCGCCAGCTGTTCCCCGACGCGCCGCTGAAGTGGATGCCCCCGACCAAGCACATGACGGGCGACGTGTTCCGCGGCTACCTGCTCGACGGGTTCTTCAACCTCGTCGGCGCCATGACCGGCCAGGGGATCCTGCTCGTGGGGATGATGACCGAGGCCGTGGTGACGCCGTTCCTGTCCGACCGGGACCTCGCCCTCCAGAACGTCCGCTACGTCATGAACGCCGCCGGCGGGCTGACGGAGGACTTCCACCCGCCGCGCGACGGTTACATCCAGACCCGGGCCCGGCAGGTGCTCTCGGAGGCGGTCGGGCTGCTCGACGCCATCGTCCACGACAGCGACGCCGAGGGGGACCCGGCCCTCCTCGCGGCCATCGCCGACGGGACCTTCGGGCTCATGAAGCGGCCCGCAGCCGCCGGCAAGGGCCTCGAGGGCGTGGTCAAGCGGGGACCCGGCTACGACAACCCCGCCATCACCCTGCTCGAGACGGGGGAGAGCAAGTGAGCAGCCAGGCACCGAGCACGCAGCCCGACATCATCCGGCCGTACGGCGACACCACCGGCGACGGCATGGTGCAGATGTCCTTCACGCTGCCCATCCCGCACGACAAGCGCGCCGAGGGCGCGGCCCTGCAGCTGGCCTCCAAGATGGGACTCGACCCCGCCCTGCTCGTGCATGCCAAGGCGATGGGTCCGGACTTCACGTTCTTCGTGGTCTACGGCCGGGTCCACCACCTCGTCGACCTCCGACAGGTCGAGGTCGTCGAGCGCGAGTTCCCCCTGCTCAGCCCCAAAGAGGTCAACCGGGCCATCAAGACCCGTCTGCGCCGCAAGCTCGTCGTCGTCGGCGCCTGCATCGGCACAGATGCGCACACCGTGGGCATTGACGCGATCCTCAACATCAAGGGCTTCGCCGGCGAGAAGGGGCTCGAGTACTACCGGGAGATCAAGGTGGTCAACCTCGGGGCGCAGGTCCTCGTGCCCGAGCTCGTCGCCCGGGCCCGTGCGGAGAGGGCCGACGCGGTGATGGTCAGCCAGGTCGTCACGCAGAAGGACGCGCACATCCACAACACCACCACGATGTCGGCGGCGTTCCGGGAGGCCTACCCGGCGGGCCGGGTTCCGCTGCTCGTCGTCGGCGGCCCGCGCTTCGAGGAGGGATCGGCCGAGCGCCTCGGCGTGGACCGGATCTTCGGCCGCGGCACCACCCCGGGCGAGTTCGCCAGCTACCTCGTGCACGCCCTCGTCACCGCCAAGGAGGCCCGCTCATGACCCGAGCCGAGGTCGGGCTCAGCGTCGTCCACCGCCGCTACGTGCCCTACAGCCACGCCCACTACGCCGGCAACCTCGTCGACGGCGCCTACTCCCTGGCAGCCTTCGGTGACGTCGCCACGGAGATGTGCATCCGCACGGACGGCGACGAGGGCCTGTTCGCGTCGTACTCCGACGTGCAGTTCCGGGCGCCGGTGCGGGCAGGGGACGTCATCGAGGTCGAGGCCCGGCTGGTGCGGGTCGGCTCGCGCAGCCGCGAGATGGACTTCGAGGTTCGCGTCGTCGGCCGCGGGGCCCCCGAGCGGGGCGAGTCCGCCGCAGACGTCCTCGACCCGGCGATCGTGGCGACCACGGCACGCGGCGTCGTCGTCGTGCCACCCGCGGCCTGACACGCGCGGCCTGACACGCGCGGCCTGACACGCGCGGCCTGACACGCGCGGCCTGACACGCGCGGCCTGACACGCGCGGCCTGACCCTCGACGCGCCATCGACCGCCCGAGTCGCCAGACCCGTGCCCAGAACCTGACCGGCAGCGTCTATCGGCCGAACAGACGATTGCGAGTGGGGGGCTCGCGGCGTGTCGTCGGCGACACGCCGCTGATCGCGAGAAAGTCCGTCCCCCAACGGTTTTCGCGCACTGGGCTGACCTGCAGCGACTCGCGTTGTCGCAGGTGAACGCAGGGTTGACAGGGCCCCCACCCACGGTATGTTTTCCCACGGTCGTCCACGGGGATTCTCGCTTCGAGAGGCGGCAGCAGCAGGGGTCGAGCAACGGCAATCGGTGGCTAGCGCGCGCAGCCACCGCTGAGCCAGCCGGTTGTCCCGACTTCGGCTGCTGACGCACTCGCGCAGCGGTGGCGGACGGCCGCATGGCCCGCGCTCTTAGTAGACAACAGCCCGTGGTTGATATCCGATCGACGACAGGCTGGTCCCAACGGCAGCGCGGGCCGTGCTGTGTCCCGCCCATGGTCCTCGCATCCCGGTGTCCTACCG
>Ga0247825_10003282_pt1 | contig 10676 bp, 8 predicted proteins | sample 13C_Vanillin_Day_FD_194413 | JGI IMG/M metagenome (GOLD analysis project Ga0247825, IMG submission 194413) | Soil microbial communities from agricultural site in Penn Yan, New York, United States - 13C_Vanillin_Day48 | ecosystem: Environmental > Terrestrial > Soil > Agricultural land | place... | reverse complement strand
GTCCGGCATGTGGTGGATGATGCGGCTGGTCGTGGCGGGGCGGTCCGGCCACTTTTCCGCCAGCTGATCGAGGAGCCTCCGCTCGGCCGTGGTTACGGGATTCGGCCCGGAGAAGTCGCCATCCGGCAGGTTGACGATGCCGGCGGGCTCACCGGCGACACCAAGGAAGCGTTCGACCCGGCTGTACCAGGGAGCGAGATCCGTATAGGAAATCGGCCAGCTGTCACCGAAGCCGTCGATGTCGGCTGCCTTCAGGTCCTGCTCGGAGACGCGAACGGCGTTTCGTCCCCAGAGGTGCAGCCGGCCTCCGACCTGGCGCGATCGGTACCAGTTGAAACGGGTGCCTGCTCCGGTGGTGTACGGATTCTGGCGGTCGTTGATGAACAGATGCGCAGTCGCCGGCTTGAAGGACATGCAGCGTGCCTGCACGTGCTGTCCCGACACCATCGCCTTCACGCGATTGGCAAGATTGGGCCTGGGAGCTTCGGCAGCGGGGAAATCGGCTTTCGGATCCAGGACCCTGCCCGCTTCGAGCATCAGCGTTCTGCAGCCGCCCTCGGCCGCTTCTTTCGCGACCCAGCCGCCGGCCGCGCCCGATCCGACGACGATCACGTCGTATTCAGGAGCCATTGTCATGTGCTATGGCCGGCGCGTGATGTAGCCCCAGACCTCGCCCATGGTCCAGGCCGTCGTGAGCATGACGACAGTGGGCAACGCCAGCAGATAACGCAGGCCGCGCCCCTTTTGTGTCTGAATGAGCCCATGGCGGACCCAGAGCACCGGCGCGATCAGCGGACTGCCGACGATGAGACCGAGGCGTTCGAAAGACGACGTCTGCTTCGTCCGCAGGTATCCGAAGAGGATGCCCCACTCGACGCGCTCGCGCAGAAGTCTACCCAGCGTGATCGGCGGGCGCCTGTGAATCACGACAAGCTCGTTCGACAGGTGCAGTTCTCCGCTACCCATCAGAAACCCGTGGACGATGGTTTCGTGGTAGCGCTCGCTCCAGAGGTGACGGGTGTCGGTGAGGGCCTTTCGCGTGTAACTGACGTTGACGTCGGACACCCACGTTGCAGGCCCGCTCGCAAACGGGCGGCCGTAGCGCCCGAAGTCCGTCACATAGAAGGCCCAGTGCAGCAGATTGGCCGGCTCCTTACATTCGATGGCTCCGCCAATCACATTCCATTTGCCCTCAGCGTGTAGACGGACCAGGGTGCGCGCCCAGTCAGGGCTCGGATGGCCGCGATCCTCAAGTATCGCGATGATGTCGCCCGTGGCGAGCGAAAGGCCGCGCGCCCGCCGGCGATCGTAGAGCTCGTGCTGTCCGCCCTGGGTGTGAATCGGACGGATCGGCACGATGACGCCCATGTCGACAAACGTGACGTCAGGGAATTCGTTCCCGAGCAGCTTCGTATCCGCGATGCTCGCATCGTAGGGAACGATGATTTCCAGAGGAGGAGCGTCAGCCAGTGCCATGACCGAGCGCAGGAAATCACGCAGGTACTGCCCGCCGTCGATGATGGTGACGACAATGGAAAGCGTCGGTGTACGGCTCAACAGAATCGGGTACTCGGCTACTTGGCTGGCGGCGTACCGAACAGCGGCCGGTAGTCGCGGTTGTTCTCGCAGATGAACTCCATGATTCGTTTCATGGGTGCCGCGGTCAGCCTGAATGACCGCATCTGCGTGAACGGCGCGACAAAGACGTTCGGATCCTCGATCGTGATTTCGTAGTCGACGCCGCCCTCCACTCGACGCAGACGCTCGACGGTGTGCAGCGCATCGCTGTGACGGTAGCCGGCAATCTCGGTCTTCTCGTTGTAGCCGATCGTGTCGATGACCAGCGTGTCGCCTTCCCACTTGCCAACGGAATCACCGAGCCAGGCGGGATCGGGATCCACCTGGTGCGGCTCGCCGTCGAGCGGGACGATGCGGAACGTGCCCGGATACTCGTGGATGATCACGAGGTGATCCTTGTTCTGAATGATCTGGAACTCATAGGGCACGCCGAACGCGTCAGGTGGCGGGAGCGGCATGCAGTCCGACGTGCGGCCGGTATCCTGCGGTCCGCGCTGCACGCGGTACTTCTCGGCGCCTGGCTTCAACTGCGGTCCCGCTGGCGCGGCGCCGGCGCCCTGCCCCCGGCCTCGCCCGCCGCCGCCACCGCCAAAACCGTACACACCTGAAAAATCAGGCTTGCCATCAGGAGTGCGCGGGATGCCATTCGAAGCTGCTGCCGTTGAGGACGCAGCCGCCGCGACAGGCGTTGTGCCGGCGACGGTGACAGTCACCGTCCTCGTCAGATCTCCATTCGTCAGCGTGTAGGTCGTGGTGGCCGACGGCGTGACCCGCATCGTTCCTCGCGGCGTGACGCGGCCGATGCCAGGCTCGATCGCCGGTGCACCAGGATTCTCGACCAGCCAGTTCAACACGACCGACTCACCGGGCTTGATGCTCGCCGGCTTGGCTTCGAAGGTGACGATGCGCGCTGGCGGGCCACCGCGGCCACGACCCGCGGGAGGCGCCCCTTGCCGGCCCCCCGGCGCTGGCGCAGCGGGCGCACCGGCGGCCGGCTGCTGCGCTGCTCCCTGCGGTGTCTGCGCGAGGGCAGTCAGCGTTGCCAGGGACAGACCGACGACGATTGCGAATAAGCGCCTCACCTGAAGCCTCCCAGAACGACTCGAACGATTCGAACGATTCGAACGACCCGAACGATTACGATCGGATTTCCCTTCCGTCCGCCAGCTTCATCCGGTTCGCGATCATCGAAGGCGCTCCGCTCTTCGCCGGCGCCCCGGTCGCTGACAGCGGATCGCCAGGCTTGACCGTCTTGCTCGTCCAGCCATAGCCGCGCAGATGGTTGAGGCTCATCATCTCGACCTCCCACTCGACGACCTTGCCGGTCTTCTCGTCCTTCACCTCGAGGTAGACGAACGCGTGCGGGTTGGTCCACTCGAATTTTTTCACGGTGCCGGTGATGGTGACGGGATTCTGGTTGTCGTACATCGCGGTGGAATGATGGGCGCTCAGCGACCCCATGGTCATGAGCCATCCGCACGTCGCCAACAGGGCCATCAATCGTCGGTTCATCGGGTCTCTCCTCTTGCCTCTACTGTACCTGTACCTTGGACAGGTTTTCTTTGAGCCGGGCTGCGACAAAGGATAACGCGTCCAGGCCCTGTGGAATCGCGCCCGCAAACGACATGCAGGCGTGGATGGCGCCTTCGAAACAGCGGTACTCCACCGGCACGCCTGACGCGGTGAGACGGTCGGCGTACACCTTGGCCTCGTCCCGCAGCGGATCGCACCCGGCGGTGACGACGAGGGCAGGGGGCAGCCCTGAGAGATCCGCCGCGGCCATCGGCGACGCCCGAGGATCCTGCGCCTCGCGTGCCGGGTCGGTGAGATAGTGCCCGCGGAACCACAGCATGTCCCGCGTTGACAGGAAGTATTCGCCGCCGCCGAACTCCGCGCGCGACTCATACAGCGGTGTGATTACCGGATCCCGCACATCCACGACGGGATAGATCAACGCCTGGTAGGCGATGCGCGGGCCGCCACGCTGCTTCGCGAGCTGGCAGATCACGGCGGCGAGGTTGCCGCCAGCGCTGTCGCCGGACACGGCAAGACGTGAGGCATCGCCGCCAAGTTCATCCGCGTGCGCAGCCACCCACTCGACGGATGCGAACGAGTCATCCACAGCAATCGGGAAACGGTGCTCGGGCGGCCGGCGGTAATCGACGGAGATCACGATCGCGTTCGCATGCGCCGCGTAGTAGCGTGCGATCGAGTCGTGGGTATCCAGATCGCCAGCCACCCACCCGCCGCCATGGAACTGCAGCACGATCGGCAGCTTGCCGCCGGTGGTGCGCGGCGTGTAAATGCGGATGCCGATATCTCCGCCGGAAACCGGAACGCGCCGATCGTCAACGCGCGCCACGTCCGCCAACGATGCCGCCAGCTGGGCGGATGCGCCGCTGATCGCCGCGCGCGCTTCGCCGACAGCCATCTCGTACATGGGCTTGCCGCCGCTTGCCTTCATACCTTCGAGAAACGCCGCACTTCCCGGATCGAGAGTCATGTCAGTTGTCAGTGTCCAGTTGTCAGGAGGTTGGAGGATCGACGAGATCCAGGAAGAGCCACGTCTTGCCCTCGGCAAGGCCGGCGAGCTCGCGGCCGGCGGCACGGAACACCGGCGGCGCCGCGACGATGTGCTGCGTTCCGGCGTGCATGTCACGGAAGAGACGCTGAATCGTTCCTGAACGAAGCCCCAGCGTGCCGGAGGCCTTGTAGACGAACTCTGAAACCTCGTGGCTGGCCCACTTGACGTTCGCCATCGCCAGCCGGATCAGCGTGTGCTGCCGGACGCTGAGCCGTTCCCCGCGGTCGAGAGATTCCTTCACGCTGGCCCAGCTCTCATAGACCAGCGCACGCGCGGCGCGATACGCGGCCTCGGCCTTGGCGTACTGCTCGTGAAACGACTCGCTGGACGCCTGCGTGCCCGAACGACCGATTCCGGTTCGCACCTTGCTGGCGCTCTCGTCGAGCAGCCGCCGGCCGATTCCGCACGCCCAGCCCGAATGGCAGATGATCGCAAACCCGATGATGCCGAGCCTGTAGAGATCGTCTCCACGTCTGGGCACATCGGTCACGGCGAAGTGCGTGAACGCATCGGGCACGAACACGTCGTCGATACGGTAGTCGATGCTGCCCGTGGCGCGCAGGCCGAGCACGTCCCAGTTGTCGATCAGCGTCGCCTCTTTGACCGGCAGCACGAAGATCCGCGGCTCACCGGTGCCTTCGATGATGGCGAGCGTGTGAATGTGGCTCGAGTGCTTGATCCCCGACGCAAAGCTCCACGAGCCGCTGAGGCGGAATCCTCCGTCCTGCGGGACCGCAGTGCCCGGTCTCGTGCCCTGGCCGGCAATGACAGGAAAGCGGCCTCCGCCGAACAGCTCGTCGATGGCTTCGTCCTTCAGATACGCCGCACCCGTACCAATTGCCAGCGAAGCAGCCATCGCCACCCAACCGGTTGAGGGGTCGCCGTACGACAGGTTCTCGATGACGCGCAGCGAAGACAGGACGTCGAGCTCGGCACCGCCAAGCGCCTTTGGGACCCACATCGCCAGCAGCCGCTCGCGATGAAGAGCGTCAACCACCGCCTGGGACAACTGGCCGTTCCTGTCCCCCTCCTCTGCATGCTTGTCAGCGAGCGTCGCGACCGAAGCCGCACGCGCCACCAGGTCGATTGTTCCAGCTGTTGCCGAGCTCATACCTTCTGCCTTGGTCCTTGGGAGTTGGGAGTTATCTCTTGAACAACCTCTGATAGTCCACCGAGCTCTCACAGACGAATTCAGCAACGTTCTCTTCAGGCCGACGCTGGAACGTTCTCGCCGGAATCGTCCACGGCGTCTGCCACACGTTTGGATCTTCGACCGTCACGTCGTACTGCATGTTTCCATCAGGCAGGCGGAGGAACCGCTCGACCACATGAAGGGCGTCGGTGTGCATGAAGCCGTGGACTTCCGTCTTGTCATTGAAGCCGATCGCATCCACGACCAGCGTATCGCCGTCCCACCGGCCGATTGAGCTGCCCATGAAGGTCGGATCCGGATCCACTTCGTGCTGGCGGCCATCGATCGGCACCCAGCGGATGGCATTCGGATACTCGTAGATGATCAGCACCAGCTTCGGCGTCTGGACGATCTGGAACGGATACGGCGTGATGTAGGTCTGCGGGATGCCGAGCGGCTTGCAGTCGTTCCCCGTCGTGAGCGTCGTCCTCCCACGGATGTCGTCGGCGCCGCGGACGATGCGGAATTTCTCGGCGCCTGACTTCACCGGCGGTGGCGTGGCACCGGCGGGAAGGCCCGCGCTGCCGTAGACGCCAGTGAGATCGGGGCGGCCATCGGGCATCCGGGGCACCGACGGATCACCCAACGGGCGGGTGCCGCCGGCTCGGGGCTCAGGTGCTCCCGTGACCGTCACGGTGACGGTTCGCGACGGGCCGCCGCGCATCGCCAGGGTGTAGGTTGTCGTCGCTGCGGGCGTGAGAGTCCGGCTGCCACGGGCGTTGACGGCGCCAACCCCCTGATCGATCGAGACACCCCCGGACGGGTTCTCTGTGGCCCAGACCAGCATGACCGGTTCGCCGGCGCGAACTGCGGCTGGGCGCGCCTCGAACGACACGATCCGCGGCTCCAGCCCGGGCTGGGGGCCACGCCCGCCGCGGCCTCGTCCGCCTGCATCCTGTGCCGCCTGCGGCGGCTGCGGAGCCTGCTGCTGCGCCTGGAGCGCCAGACCCCAGAAGACGAGCACGGCGAGCGCCGGAGGAAGTACTCTTCGCATACTCGTTCCTGTCTGATTTCGTGTCTGAATGAGGGAGTTTACCGTGACACGCCGCGAACACCTCATGGCACTGCTCGGCCTGTCCACCGCCCCCGCCTTCGCGCTTCGCGCTTCGGCGGGGCAAGCCCAACCGCTTCGCGCTTCAGCGAGGCAAGCCGACCGTCCCGTTCCACCCGCTGGAATCAGTCATCGCATCCGCCACCTGTCCTACAGCGACATGGCAGGACGACCCGACAGTGTCCAGGTCATGCTGAACCGGAGGCACCTGTACGTCGGGCACATGTTCAGCAACGGCGTCACGATTCTCGACGCGAGCGATCCACGCCGCGTCCGCCCGGTGGGATTCTTCACCGCGGGCGGAGAGACGCGCACGCACCATCTCCAGACGGCGGACGACCTGCTCCTGCTGGCCAACGGCGCCAACATCGTGGCCATGCAGTCGTACGACAACCTGCGCAGCTATTTCGAAAACGCGCTTGCGGACAGCATCACCAACAGGAAGAAGTTCCGATCCGGATTGAGCATCCACGACATCTCGCGCCCGGGCGAGATGAAGGAAATCGCGTTCCTCGAAATGCCCGGTCTCGGGGTCAACCGCCTGTGGTGGCCCGGGGGCCGCTATGCCTATGTCGCCGCGCATTTCGACGGCTTCACCGATCACATCCTCTGCGTCGTCGATCTGAGGGACGTGACAAAGCCGGAGATCGTCTCTCGATGGTGGCTGCCGGGCATGAACCGAGGCTCTGGTGAGACGCCGACGCTGACGGCCGGCCGGCGGGTGGCGCTGCATCACATGCTGACGGCCGAGATCGCCGGAGGGCACGTCATCGGATACGGCGCGTGGCGTGACGGCGGCCTCACGATCCACGACATGACCAACCCGGCGGCGCCGCGCCTGCTGGCGCAGATGAACTGGTCGCCGCCGTTTCCCGGCGGCACGCATACCGCCCTGCCGCTGCCGGGCCGCAATCTCCTGGTCGTGGCCGACGAGGCCAACGCCGAGAAGTGCGCGAAAGGGACCTTCTACACGTGGCTGCTCGATCTTCGCGTGCTGGAAAAGCCGGTCAGCATCTCGACGCTGCCGACGCCGCGCGACCGCGACTACTGCGCCATCGGAACGTTCGGCCCGCACAACCTCCACGAGAATCGTCCCGGCAGCTTCAGGAGTGAAGACACCATCTTCGCAACGTACAACAACGCGGGCGTCCGGGTGTTCGACATCCGCGACGCGTTTGCTCCGGAAGAAATCGCCTACTGGGTCCCGCCGGCGCCGAAGCGGCTGATCGATCCGCGCCCGAACGTCGCCGTCGCGGCAAAGTCAGCGGATGTCTACGTCGCAACCGATGGGTTGATGTACGTGACCGACTGGAACGCGGGGCTGAACGTGCTCGAGTACAAGGCCTGAGGCCGAGGGCCCAAGGCCCAAGGGCTGTCTCAGGCCCAAGGCCTCATCCCTCGCTTGGGCCTTAGGCCTTCGCCCTTACGCCTTCCTACGGCCGTGCCAGGGAACCCACATAAGCCGACAGATCGATGATGTCGTCGTCGGTGAGCGACGCCACCGTCTTCTTCATCAGCGCCGCATCGACTCCGTTGCGTGTGCCTTCCTTGATGTGAATGAGCTGCCGCGCGACGTAGATCGGGTGCAGCCCGGCGATGCGCGGAACGTTGCCGAGGCCGCGAAGACCGTCGCCATGGCACGTCGTGCAGGCGATGGTCTTTGAGCCACCGCGCGCCAGCGCCGCGCCGCGGGCAATGCTGCCGGGCGGCACATAGGCGATGAAGCCTGAGTGCGGATCGCGGCGGCGGGCCCGCTCCGCGTCCTCGGGAACGGTAATGACGCGCTTGCCAATCGGCTCCGTTCCGCCGGCCGGGTCAACGAAGCGCATCCGGCCCTGGCCGACAAACGTCTTCGGCACCGTGGCCGCCTCGCGTACCGTCGTGAACTGCCGTGGCTTGAGCGACGCGAAGTACTGCGCCACGTCGCGGATCTCCTGATCGGTCATCGCCTTCGCAATCAGGTCCATGCGGTTCGCGAAGTCCTTGCGCGCGCCGCTGCGGAAGTCGTTCATCTGCTGGATGAAGTAGCCGACAGTGAATCCGGACACCGTCGCTGACTCGGGGTGCCCCTCGCCGTTCATGAGATGGCACGCACCGCACGCCATCAGGTTGCCCTCGCCCTTGACGACCCGTGCTGCAGGCGTCGGATGCTCGTCGGGGAACCAGTCAGGCGGATTGCGGAGGTCGTCAATCTGCGCCGGCGTGTACTGCTTCGTGCTGCCGGGAACACTTTTCGGCGCCGGGTCTTCAGCAGGTAGAGAGCCACCCTGCACCTGGAACGCCCACGACGGTTCGCGTGGAACGGGCGACGGGAGCGCAGTGGGTGTGGCCGCTGGTGGCTGCTGCGACACAATCGCGCTCGAGAGCGCCGTGATCAGTCCGATGACAAGAGCAAGTGTCCTGAAGCGCATGGGCGAGATTGTAGATCGTTCGGATCGTTCGGATCGTTCGAGACGTTCGGATCGTTGAAGAGCACAAAAGCCGTTCGAATCGTTCACGGAGAACGATCCGAACGGCTTGAACGACTCGAACGTTTCGAACGATCTAGAACGACCCGAACGTTTCGAACGTTTCGAACGATCCGAACGTTCTAGAAATCCCACCTCGCACTGATCTTGGCAAAGCGCGGCGGAATCACCTGAATTGGCAGTCCATACACGGGGCCGACGCTGTTCAGTTCCGTCGTGATCGCGTCGGAGTTGAACGCGTTGTACAGGTCCAGATTGAGGTCAATACGGCCCTTCGGAAGATTCAGAATCTTCGTGAACCGGAAGTCAATCTGGTTCAAGCGGTCGCCCCAGAGCGTCCCCGGCGACGAGACGTTGAACACGCTGGCCGAATTGGTCAGCGGCCGTCCCAGCGTCGTCATCGACGTCCGCGCGAACGTCGTTACGCCGTTGGCCGTTTCGCTATAGGTCACGAACCCCGCCCGCTGGGGACCGAGAATGCTCTGCCACGTCCCGCTCACACGAATGTCGTACCACCGCAGCGTATACGAACCGAGCGCTTTGTACTGAGCCTGCCAGGGTGTCTCCTGGTGACAATCGTTCCTGGACGTCCACGATCCAGCAACGCCGAACGCCGAATCTCTGACCAGCGTCTGGATACCCGCTGCGGCCGCGGGCGGCGCCTGCAACATCTCCGGAACGTCGTCGGCGATTTCGCAGATGTCGCTCATCGACTTGCCGACCCCTGCGCCACCCTGCAGGTATAACCCACCCTGCAGCCTCGCATCGAAGCTGACGTCGAAGCCATCCCAGTGCCCCTTCTGTTTACCGAACTGGGAGGCGGCCTTGATCACGTTCTGTGGCGCACGAACCGCAATCGGATCGAGGAAGCCGCTCACGACCTGGCCCGCCTGCGGCAGCCGCGAGTTGGCCGGCGCGGTCACACTGAGTTCGGTGAAGTCGTTCGGGCCGTACGCCTCGTTATCGGTAACGAAGAAGTTCCCCTGAATTCTTCGGAAATACCCGACTGATGCCGACAGCCGCGGGATGATTTCGTGCTGGACGCCAACCGAGAACTCCCAGTTCCACGGCCGCTCGCCCCACCCGTTCATGATGGCTGGGTCGTAGCGGGTTCCCGGAATGGCGCTGCCGAAGCTCGGCGTCAGCCAGGGGCCGCACAGATCGCCACCCGTGCCCCGGTTGTCCTGATTGGCACCGTTCGCCAGGTCGCAATCGGGAACGAAGTTGCCGTTGTCGTTCCACACGCGCTGCGTCGACGTGATCACCGTGGCGGCAGGATTGTTCGCGGCCGCGTAACGGATGGAGTCCTGCTCCACGCCCCGGCTGGCGCTGGCCTTGAGCGCCGTCCTGCCTGTCCCGAACAGGTCGTAGGCCGCGGAGACGCGCGGGTTGACGTCTTTCCAGTTCGGGACGTTCTCGACCTCGGCGAACGTGTTATTGCGGTTCGGCAGCCAGCGGTGCGGCGCCGCCGTGAACGGCGCGGTCGACTCGTTCAGCATATCGAGACGAACGCCGCCGTTCAGCGTCAGGCGGTTCAGGGTCCACTGATCCTGCACGAAGATGCCGAGGTTGTAATTCAACTTGTTCCGCCATCCGGCAAGCGGCGACTGGACCGTGACGAACTGCGGAACGCCGACCGCCACCGTGTACCACAGCCCGCCGGTCGATTCGTTGTTGTCGCCGCGCTGGAAATAGCCGCGCTGCATTTCCATGCCGATCTTCGCGTTGTGTGAGCCCGTGACGTAGCTCATCGACGCGTTGAACGACTGTGACGGCAGTCTGTCGTCCCAATCCCAGTTGGTC
>Ga0247825_10003280_pt1 | contig 10678 bp, 8 predicted proteins | sample 13C_Vanillin_Day_FD_194413 | JGI IMG/M metagenome (GOLD analysis project Ga0247825, IMG submission 194413) | Soil microbial communities from agricultural site in Penn Yan, New York, United States - 13C_Vanillin_Day48 | ecosystem: Environmental > Terrestrial > Soil > Agricultural land | place... | reverse complement strand
CGCGTCCTGCGCCCCAGCCCCCCAGGCCGCCGCCCAGTGCGCCACCGCCGAATCCGCCGCCGCGTCGGCCAGCCCCCGCGCCGAAGGCCATCGACAGCAGCGTGAAGAGCAGGGCGCCCAGACCGGCGAGCGCCGCTATCACGATGCTGGATGTCAGCACCATCACGACGATGCCGGTCAGCCCGCCCATCGCGAGCGAGCCCGGGATCTTGCCGAGGATGCGGCGCGCGATCGGCCCGCCCACCAGCACGGCGATGAAGAAGAACACCGCGAGGTCCTGCCAGTTGAAGCCCTCGTTGCCGCCCCGGCCTTCGCTGAAGTCACCCCCGCGCGCATCGACCTCGGGCAGCGCCTCGCCCTTGACCCTTGCAATGAGTTGGTCGGCCGCGGCATCGAGCCCGCCGGCGAAGTCGTTCTGCCGGAAGCGCGGCTTCATCGCGTCGTCGATGATGTGCGCGGCCGCGAGGTCGGGCACCGCGCCCTCCAGCGACTTCGCGACTTCGATGCGCATCTTGCGGTCGTTCTTGGCGACTACCACGAGGATGCCGTCGCCGACCTGCTTGCGGCCGATCTTCCATTCGTTGCCGACCCGGTTGGCGTAGCTCGCGATGTCCTCGGGCTGCGTGGTCGCGACCATCAGCATCACGATCTGCGAGCCCTTCTGCTGCTCGAAAGCCTGCAGCTTGGCTTCGAGCGCCTCGCGCTGCGCAGCGCTCAGGGTGCTTGTCTGGTCGATGACGCGCGCGTTGAGCGCAGGCACCGGCAGCAGGCCTTGCGCATGCGCACCGAAGAGCGCGCACGCCAGCAGCAGGAAGGCCGTCAGCGCGTGCCGGATGCGGACAGCCGTCATGGCGGGTCGTTGCTGCGCCTACTTCTTCGGCGCGCTGAAATCGACCGTCGGCGGCGCCGAGATCTGGGCTTCGTTCTGCACCGTGAAGTTGGGCTTGGGTTCGTAGCTGAACACCTTGGCCGTCAGGTTGGTCGGGAAGCTGCGTGCGAGCACGTTGTATTCCTGGACGGTCTTGATGTAGCGGTTGCGTGCCACGGTGATACGGTTCTCGGTGCCTTCGAGCGTCACGCGCAGATCGCGGAAGGCCTGGTTGGCCTTGAGATTGGGGTACTGCTCCGCCACGACCATCAGGCGCGACAGCGCGCCCGACAATTCACCTTGAGCCTGCTGGAACTTGTTGAAGGCCTCGGGGTTGTTGAGCGTCTCGGGCGTCACCTGGATCGAGGTGGCCTTGGCGCGCGCCTCGATCACCTTGGTGAGCGTTTCCTGCTCGAAATTGGCTTCGCCCTTGACCGTGGCGACGATGTTCGGAACCAGGTCCGCGCGGCGCTGGTATTGGTTGAGCACTTCGCTCCAGGCCGACTTGCTTGCCTCGTCGAGGCGCTGGAAATCGTTGTAGCCGCAGCCCGCCAGCGTCAGCGCTGCGAGGATGATCAGTAGCCAGCGTTTCACCATGACGGCGCTCCCTTGTTGCGAAGTTCGCGAAGGTAGCATAGATGGATGGCGGTCGACCCTCTTCAAGGCCTGCAGGCCGCGAACCGCAGGCCCGCGCCAAGCCTTGCGCCCGGCGACTCTGCGGGCACGTTGCTGATTGCCGGTGCCACCGGCGCGCTCGGCCATGAGTTGGTGCGGCGCCTTGCCGGCAGGCATCGCTTCGACCACACCCGCGTGCTGGCGCGAGAGCCCATTCGCGACGGGCTGCCGGGCGTCGAAACTGTGCTCACGCCGACCACTCCGATCGCGCAATGGCCGCTGTTGAAAGCCGATACCGCGCTGGTCCTGTTCGAGCCGCCGCGTCTCTACTACGACCGCGAACGCGCGCTGTGGACCCCGGAGCCTGCGCAACTGCCGGCGCTCGCCACCTGGCTGCGCGCGTGCGGCGTGAAGACCCTGGCCGTCGTGCAGCCGCATGCGCAAGGCCGATTGCCGGAAGCGCTGAAGCGCGGCCTCGCCAGCCTCGATGAGCAGGCCGTCGTGGCGCTCGGCTTCGACCGAGTCCTTCTCGTGCGCTCGGCGCAGAAGCCGGCACAGCAGCGCTTTGCGAACCCCGCCGAGCGGCTCGCTGCGTGGATGCTGTCCATCAGCCGCTTCATGGTGCCGGCGAGCGAGCAGCCGGTGCGTGCGTCCAAGGTGGCCGAATTGGTCGATGTCGCGTTGCGCATCGCGCCGCCGGGCGTGCACGTCGCTGCGCCCGAGTTGGTCTGGCAGGCGGCGCAGGGCGAACTGCGCGCCGTCGTGGGGGGCTGGTTGGCGCCGGCATTGCCCCCTTCATGATGCGAAACGGTGCTACGCCGCGTCACTTCGTCCTTCTCCACCCGAGGCAAAATCGGCGCATCCGACAGCACCATCCCATGTCCACCAAGACCAAACTCCGCGCCGCCACCATCGGCGGCACCGCCGACGACATCGAAGCGGCCTTCTACGAGGCCTTGCAGCGCGGCGATGTCGAATCGCTGATGGACTGCTGGGCCGACGAGGAGGAGATCTTCTGTGTCCACCCCGGGGGGCCGCGCCTCGTGGGCGCCGATGCGATCCGCGCGGCGTTCGAGCACATGTTCGGCAACGGCGCCATCCATGCGACGCCGGCGCGCGTGCGCAAGGTCGAATCGCTCGCGAGCGCGGTGCACAACGTGCTGGAGCGCATCGAGGTGCTGACGGCCGAAGGGCCGCGCCATGCTTTCGTGCTGGCCACCAACGTGTATCACAAGACCCCGCAGGGCTGGCGGATGGTCGCCCACCATGCCAGTCCGGGCAGCGCCCAGGAACCCGGGGACACGGGCGACGCACCCCAGACGATTCATTGATGGACTACGTCGCGCCCCGTTGGTTGCCGGGCGGCAACCTGCAGACCATCTGGCCCGCGCTGTATGCGCGACGTGTCGAGGCGCCGTTGCCGGAATACCGTCGCGAGCGCTGGGCCACGCCCGACGGTGATTTCATCGACGTCGATTTTCTCCATGCGGCGGGACCGAGTCCGAAGCCGCTGCTGGTGCTGTTCCACGGCCTCGAAGGCTCGTCACGCAGCCACTATGCCGAGGCCTTCGGCGCCCTTGCGATGGAGCGGGGCTGGAGCTACGCAGTGCCGCATTTCCGCGGCTGCAGCGGCGAGCTCAACCTGGCGCCGCGGGCCTATCACTCGGGCGATTTCGAGGAGGTCGGCTGGATCCTCGACCGGCTTCGCGCTCGGCAGGATCAGAACGGCGGCGGATCGATGCTGGCCGCCGGCGTCTCGCTCGGCGGCAATGCGCTGATGCGCTGGACGGAAGAGGCAGGCGAGGAGGCCTCGAAGCTGGTGCGCGCCGTCGCTTCGATCTCGGCGCCGCTTGATCTCGCGGCAGGCGGCGTGGCCATCGGGCGGGGCTTCAACCGGCTGGTCTATACGCGCTTGTTCCTGTCGACCATGAAACCCAAGGCGTTGGCGAAACTGGCGCAGCATCCGGGCCTGTTCGACCGCGACACGCTGATGGCGGCCCGGAACCTGTACGACTTCGACAACGTCTTTACCGCGCCGCTGCACGGTTTTCGCGACACGGACGACTACTGGGCGCGGGGCTCGGCCAAGCCGCACCTGCATGCCATCCGCGTCCCGGCTCTGGTGGTGAACGCCGCCAACGATCCCTTCGTGCCGGCCAGCAGCCTGCCGCGTGCGGGCGAGGTCGGGAGCCACGTCACGTTATGGCAGCCCGCACACGGCGGGCACGTCGGTTTTCCGCTCGGCTTGCCGCCAGGGCACGTCCGAGGCATGCCCGAGCGCGTCGTCGACTGGCTCGCTGGGCGCTGACCTGATCGCGCTGGTTTTGACCGGAACACCGCGGACCCGGCTTCGCCAGGCCGCCGGTGTTTCCCCCGGCAGGGGGTAGGCGAAGCGACACGCAGTGCGCAAAGCCTGGGGGGGAGCAAAATAACTGTATGGACGACATCGTCAAACAGGCGCTCGCCAAGTGGCCCAATGTGCCGCACTGCTATGGCTGGCTCGGGCTCGACGCGCGCGGCAACTGGTACCTGCGCGACGATCGCACGCAGGCCACCGGGCCGTTTCCCGTCGCCAAGGGCTCGTTGCTGCAGCATGAAAAGCTGATCGACTTCATCCAGCGCAACTACGAGCATGACGCGCAGGGGCAGTGGTTCTTCCAGAACGGTCCGCAGCGTGTGTACGTCGAGCTTGAGGCCACCCCCTGGATCTGGCGCGTTGGCGAGGATTTCGCCGTCAAGTCCCATTCGGGCCTGGCGGTCGATCCATCGGCCTGCCTGCTCGACGAGGAGGGCAAGCTCTATCTGGTCGCGCCCATAGGCTTGGGGTTGGTCCACACGCAGGACGTGGGCATGGCGGCCGAGGCCATCGAGCAAGGGCGCTGGGTGCCGAAAAACGTTCGCGCCGAGGATCTGCCCGCCCGCTTCGGGCACGTGATGAGCCCGGCCGCGAGCCAGCCGGCCAAGCCCGCCGCGCCGCAGTGACAGCGAGCGGTGGAATGAAAAAAGCCCGCTGGATGCGGGCTTTTTTTGGAGTGGAAGGAGAAGCTTCTTACTTGCCGTTCGCCACTGCGGCGGGTGCCGGTGCGGCTGCAGGGGCCGGTGCGGCTGCAGGAGCCGGTGCCGCCGCGGCCGCATCGGCTGCGGCGGCGCGTTCCGGCATCGGGAACTTGGCGCCGCCTGCATTGGCCAAGTAGGCCACGGCACGGCCGATCTCGAGGTCTTCGAAGTCGCCGCCGCCTTGCGGAGGCATCGCGCCCTTGCCCTTGAGCGCATGCTCGAGCAGCGTATCGAAGCCCTGGCCAATACGGGGGCCCCAGGCCGCAGCGTCGTTCAGGTGAGGTGCGCCGGGAATACCCGGGCTGCCGTGGCAAGCCACGCACTGGGCCTTGAACACGGTTTCGCCCGTGGCGAGGGGACGGTTCGCATCTCGGATCTCGATGGAGCCCACCTTCTTGAGGCGTTCTGCGATCTCGCGATCTCGGGCTTCCTTCGAAACCCCGTAGAGCGACATGCTCTCACCCTCTGCGGCACCCGAGGGATGGGTGCCGGAGACCACGTACGAAACGAGGGCTGCAATGATCAGGATGGGCGCAATAAACGAGAAAAATACCGCCAGCAGCAGTTGCTTCGGGTTCTTGATCGGGCCGGTGTGGGCTTCTTCTGTCGCCTGGTAGTGCGGTTCTGCGCTCATTGCGTCCTCGGTATCGGGGGCTTTTTTCGGATCAACCGGCGATTATAGAGAGGCGCCCTGGGGGCGCCCCTTTCACACTTCAATGTGTGGCCCAGCCGCCACCCAGCGTCTTGTACAGCGTCACCTGGTTTTGCAGCAGCGACTGCCGCGTCTGCGCCGTCGCGAGTTGCGACGTGAAGAGCGAACGCTGGGCGTCGAGCAGGTCGAGCCCGCTGGCGATCCCGTTGCGATAACGCATGTCGGACAGCCTGAAGCGAATCTCCTCTGCATTCGTCTGCGCCACGAGGGCGCGCAGCTGATCGTCGAAGGTCGCGCGGCCCGCGAGGGCGTCGGCGACTTCGCGGAATGCCGTCTGGATGGTCTTCTCGTACTGCGCCACCGCGATCTCGCGTCCCGCGCGCGCCGAATCCAGCGTGGCCTGGTTGGCGCCCGCATTGAAGATCGGCAAGGTGATCTGCGGCGCAAACGCCCAGGCCTTCGATCCGCTCTTGAAGAGTCCCGAGAACTCGGTGCTCGCCGTGCCGACCGACGAGGTCAGCGTGACGCGCGGGAAGAAGTTCGCACGCGCCGCGCCAATGTCGGCATTGGCCGCGATCAACTGTTGCTCGGCGGCGCGGATATCCGGGCGCTCGCCCAGCAGGTCGGACGGCAACCCTGCCGGCAGCTCCTGCATCGGCGCCAGCGCCTTGAGCCCTTCCTTGCTGCCCACGATCGCCTCGGGCGGCACAGGAGCGCCGATCAACTGCGCGAGGGCGTTCTCGTTCTGCATGCGCACGCGCTGTTGCTGCGCATAGGTAGCGCGCGCGGTCTCGGCCTGCGCCTCGGCGAACCGGTAGTCGATCTCCGAGGAGACGCCGTTGTCGAAACGCAGCTTCGTGAGCTTGAGCGACTCGTCGCGCGTTGCCATCGTCTGGCGCGTGATCTCGAGCACTTCGTCATCGCCCAGCACCGTGAGCCATCCGTTGGCCACGGCGGCGATCAGGCTGATCTGCGTCGCCTTGCGCGCTTCCTCGGTGGCGAGGTACTGCGCGAGCGCGGAGTCCTTGAGGCTCGCGATGCGGCCGAAGAAGTCGATCTCCCACGCCGTGAAGCCCAGCCCGACCGAGTAGCTTTCGGACACGCCCGGGCCCAGCAGCGATGGCCGCTGCCGATTGCCGCTCGCACTCGCGTCCACTGCCGGGAACAAGGCCGAACGCTGGATCTGGAACTGCGCACGCGCCTGCTCGATGTTGAGCACAGCGACCCGCAGGTCACGGTTGTTGGCCAACGCCAGTTCGATCAGCTTCTGCAGCCGCGGATCCGTGAAGAAGTCCTGCCATGCAATCGTGGAAGCCAGCGGCTCCCCCGCACTCGAAGGCCCTGCGTTCGGAAAAACCGCCGGCACCGGCGCCTCCGGCCGCTCGTACTTCGGAATCAGCGAACACCCGCTCATCAAAAGTGCCGCGCCAAGCGCAGCGAGCCGAGTTCGTGAAGCGCCGCGGATCCGGCTCTGCCGGTCCGCAGGCGTTGCCCCCTGCAAGGGGGTAGGCGCAGCGACACGAAGTGCGCGAAGCCTGGGGGTGTACTTAGTCATCATGCTTCCTCAATCCCCGCCGCCTGCGCATGGCGCTTGTCGGCCTCGTGCTGGCGCTCGCTGCCCTTGAACAGGCTGCGCACGACCACGAAAAACACCGGCACAAAAATCACCGCGAGCGCCGTTCCGGTCAACATTCCGCCCAGCACGCCGGTGCCGATCGCGCGCTGGCTCGCCGAGCCCGCGCCCGTCGCCAGCACCAGCGGCAGCACGCCGAGGCCGAAGGCCAGCGAAGTCATCACGATCGGCCGGAACCGCAGGTGTGCCGCGGCCAGTGCCGACTCGATCACGCCCTTGCCCTGCGCCTGCAGGTCCTTGGCGAACTCGATGATCAGGATCGCGTTCTTCGCAGAGAGGCCGATGATCGTGATCAGCCCCACCTGGAAGTACACATCGTTCGCATACGAGCGGAACAGCGTCGCCAGCAGCACGCCCAGCACGCCCAGCGGCACCACCAGGATCACCGCCAGTGGGATCGTCCAGCTCTCATACAGCGCGGCCAGGCACAGAAACACCGCCAGGATCGCGAAGCCGTAGAGGATGATGGCCTGCGAGCCCGCGAGTTTTTCCTCGCGCGACTGGCCGGTCCACTCGAAGCCGAAGCCCGAGGGCAACTGCGATGCGAGCTTTTCCATCTCGGCCATCGCGGCGCCCGAGCTGAAGCCCGGTGCCGCCGAGCCCGAGATGCGAATCGCCGGATAGCCGTTGTAGCGCACTGTCTGCTGCGCGCCGGTGATCCAGCGCGTGCTCGCAAAGGCCGACAGCGGCACGGGCACGCCCTTGCTGTTGCTGGCGTTGAGCTTGAGCAGATCTTCGGGCTGCATCCGTGCCGGCGCATCGGCCTGCACCACCACCCGCTGCAGACGGCCCCGGTTGGGGAAGTCGTTCACATAGTTCGAACCGAGCGCGGTTGACAGCGTGGTGTTGATCGCATCGAAGGTGACACCCAGGGCGTTCGCCTTGGCGCGATCGATCTCGATCTGCAGTTGTGGCGCGTCTTCGAGCCCGTCCGGCCGCACCTGCGTGAGGATGGGGCTCTTGCTCGCCATGCCCAAAAGTTGGTTGCGCGCGTTCACCAGCGCATCGTGGCCCGCGCCGGCACGGTCCTGCAGGCGGAAGGTGAAGCCGCTCGCGTTGCCGAGTTCGGGAATGGGCGGCGGGCTCAGCGGATAGATGAAGGCATCGCGCACGCTGGAGAGCGCACCGAAGGCTCGGCCCGCGAGAGCATCCGCCGACTGGCTGTGCTCATGGCGCTTGTCCCAGTCCTTGAGCGTCACGAAGGCGAGGCCGGCGTTCTGGCCCTGGCCCGAGAAGCTGAAGCCCAGCACCCCGACCATGCTCTGTACTTCAGGCTGCTTGAGGATGTAGGCCTCGACGTCCTTGATCACCGACAGCATGCGTTCCTGCGTCGCGCCCGGCGGCAGTTGCACGTTGATGATGATGTTGCCTTGGTCTTCCTGCGGCAGGAAGGAGGTCGGCAACTGGCGGTACACCACCACCACGGCGCCGATGATGGCCGCGTAGATCACGAGGTAGCGCGCGGCGCGTTTCAGGATGCGGGCCACCACGCTCTCGTACCCCTTGGCGGTGCGCGAGAACCCGCGATTGAACCAGCCGAAGAAGCCCTTCTTCTCGTGGTGATGACCGGCTTCCACCGGCTTGAGCAAGGTCGCGCACAACGCTGGCGTGAGCGACAGCGCCATGAAGGCCGAGAAGGCGATCGACGCCACCATCACCGCCGAGAACTGGCGGTAGATGTTGCCGGTCGAGCCCGCGAAGAAAGCCAGCGGCACGAACACCGAGATCAGCACCACGGTCACGCCGATGATGGCGCCGGAGATCTGCCGCATCGCCTTGCGCGTGGCCTCGAGTGGGGACAACCCTTCCTCGCTCATGATGCGCTCGACGTTCTCGACCACCACGATCGCATCGTCCACCACGATACCGATCACCAGCACCATGCCGAACATCGTCAGCACGTTGATCGAGAAGCCCAGCGCAAGCAGCGTCGCAAAAGTGCCCAGCAGCGCGATCGGCACGACGATGGTCGGGATGATCGTGTAGCGCCAGTTCTGCAGGAACAGGAACATCACCAGGAACACCAGCGCCACGGCTTCGAACAGCGTCTTGACCACTTCGGTGATCGAGATGCTCACGAAGCGCGAGCTGTCGTAGGGGATGGTCCACTTCACGCCTTCGGGGAAGAAGCGCGAGAGCTCATCCATCTTGGCGCGAATGGCCTTGGCCGCGGCCAGCGCGTTGCCGCTCGGCGCAAGCTGGACGCCGATACCGACGGCCGGTTCGCCATTCAAGCGTGCCGAAGTCGAATACGACTGGCCGCCCAACTCGATGCGAGCGACATCGCGCAGCCGTACCGACGACCCATCGGTGTTGGCGCGCAGCACGATGTTGCCGAACTGCTCGACCGTCGTGAGCTGGCCGTTGACCACCACCGTGGCGGCGATGGCTTGGCCGGGCGAATTCGGCAGGTCGCCGATGATGCCGGAGGACACCTGCGCGTTCTGCGCCCTGATCGACGCGTTCACGTCGGCCGGCGACAGGTTGAAGCCCTGCAGCTTGGCCGGATCGATCCAGATGCGCATGGAGCGCTCGGTGCCGAAGAGTTGCGCCTGGCCGATGCCGGGCACGCGCTGGAGTTCAGGAACGACGTTGCGCGCGGCGTAGTCGCCCAGCGCGATCGGGTCGTAGGCCGGGTTGTCCGACGAGAGGATCGTGAACAGCAGGAAGTTGTTGCGCGACTTGTCCACGCGCACGCCCTGCTGCGTCACCGCCGCCGGCAGGCGCGGGGTGGCGCGCGACAGGCGGTTCTGCACGTCCACCTGCGCGAGGTCGGGATTGGTGCCCGTCTCGAAGGTGATCGTGATGGTGCCCGTGCCATCGGCCTGCGCGACCGACTCCATATAAATAAGTCCCGGCGAGCCGTTCATCTCGCGCTCGATCACCGACAGCACGCTGTCTTCGAGTGTCTGGGCCGAGGCGCCGGGGTAAGCCGTGTTGATGACGATGGCAGGAGGCGCCACCGGCGGGTATTGCGAGATCGGAAGCTGCGTGATTGCCACGCTGCCCATCACGATGATGAACAGCGCGATCACCCACGCAAAGATCGGACGGTCGATAAAGAACTTGGCCATGCGGGCGCGCTCCTTACTGCTTCGCGGCGGGAGCCGGAGCGGCTGCCGCGGCAGCAGGAGCGGCCGGTGCAGGGGCCTTCCATGGCACCGCCTTCACGGGCGTGCCGGGCGGCATCATCTGGAGCTTCTGGAAGCCGTCGACCATCACCTGTTCGCCGGCCTTCAAGCCTTCGAGTACCACCCACTGGTTGTCCTGCGCGGCGCTGATCTTCACCGTGCGCTTGCTGAGCTTGCCGTCAGGCTCGACCACGGTCAGCGTGTCACCCTGCTGCGTGCGCGTGACAGCCTGCTGCGGAACGGTGATGGCATTGGCGGCCTGCGCCTGTTCCAGCCGCACGCGCACGTACAGGCCGGGCAGCAACTCGCCCTTGGGGTTCGGCACCTCGGCGCGCAGCGTGACCTGGCCCGTGGTCGCATCGACCGTCAGGTCGGAGAACAGCAGCCGGCCGGGCAGCGCGTATTCGGTGCCATCTTCGAGCACCACGCGAACGCTGGCGGCATTGGGGCCGCTTGCGCGCTTGAACTGGCCGGCCTCCATCGCGCGGCGCAGACGCAGCACGTCCGTCGCCGACTGCGTGAAGTTCACGTACATCGGATCGATCTGCTGGATCACGGCCAGCTCCGTGGCGTCGCTCTGGCCCACCAGCGCGCCTTCGGTCACCAGCGCGCGGCCGATGCGGCCGGAGATCGGCGCGGTCACGGCGGCGTAGCCGATGTTGATCTTGGCGGTCGTGACCGCGGCGCGGCTCACGCCCACGTCGGCCTCGGCCGTCTTCTGC
>Ga0247825_10003279_pt1 | contig 10680 bp, 6 predicted proteins | sample 13C_Vanillin_Day_FD_194413 | JGI IMG/M metagenome (GOLD analysis project Ga0247825, IMG submission 194413) | Soil microbial communities from agricultural site in Penn Yan, New York, United States - 13C_Vanillin_Day48 | ecosystem: Environmental > Terrestrial > Soil > Agricultural land | place... | reverse complement strand
GCTGATCGTGCCGGCGTTCGCAATCGGACGCGTCGAGGAAATGTTGTACTGGGTGCGCAGGCTGGAGCTCGAGAAGCGCATCCCGACGCTGCCGGTCTTTGTCGACAGTCCGATGGCTACCGAGGCACTGAAGTACTACGTCGCCCGGGTATCCGAGCTGGATCCCGACATGCGGCCGACGCGCAAGGACGTCTCGACCTTCGCGACAGCGCGCTTTCAGACGATCGCCTCGCCCCAGCAGTCGAAGGAACTCACCGCCAGCCGACGCAGCGCCATCGTCATCTCCTCGAGTGGGATGGCGACGGGCGGCCGCGTGCTGCACCACATGGCCAGGGCTCTGCCCGACGCGAAGAACACGGTGCTGTTCGTTGGCTATCAGGCGGCGGGCACGCGCGGACGCTCGCTCGTCGACGGCGCACGCGAGGTCAGAATTCACGGGCACCTCGTCGCCGTTAACGCGCGGATCGCCAGGAACGACTCGATGTCCGCGCATGCCGATCGCGGCGAGATCCTGCGCTGGCTCGGCACGCTGCCCGCTGCGCCCGGGCGCCTGTGCCTGGTGCACGGCGAGCCGGCGCCGATGGACGCGCTGAAGCAGCTGATCGTGCAACGGCTGGGGTGGGCGGCCCATACTCCGACGCATCTGGAAAAGATCGCGATCTAGGGACACCAGTGTGCCTCTCCTAAGCCTGGCGGTCCTGGTGCTCCTCACCGCCCTGGTCGCCACCGATGCGGCGGCACAGTCGCTGCGCGAGCGCATTATCGCCGCCGAGGATGCGCGCGTCGCGACCGAGCCGGCAATCGCCCCCATCCTCGAAGGGCTGCGCGGCGACGACTCGTCGATCGCCGCGCTTGCCGCTCGCGCGCTCGGACGATTCGAGCAGCCGGCATTCGTGCCGCACCTCCTGCCGCTGCTCGCTCACGAACGGCCAGCTGTGCGTCGCGAGGCGGCGAATGCGCTCGGCCAGTCGCTGGCGCGCGTCGCGCGCACTGGGGATGCCGCCCCGCCCGCGGAGCTGGCGCAGGTTACCCGCGAGCTGCTCGATCGCCTGGCCAGAGAGCTCGACCCGGCGGCGCGGGGCACCATCGCAGCAACGCTCGGACGCCTGCCGTTTCGCTCCGAGCAGGCGGCGCGGGAGGTCGAGGCCGCGCTGCGAGATGTGCTGCAGGTACTGCACCCTGACGTGCTGACCGGCGCGATCAAGGGCGCCGAGGCGTGGGTGAGGTTCAACCAGGGCCGTTACCCCGCGACGGCCGACACGGTGACGCGTTTACGCGCCGTGGCGACGCTCGACCTGCACCGCCTTGAACCGTCATACGCATTCATCCGTCGCGTCGCGTGGCTTGCGGTCAACGCGGCGCGCGCCGCCGATGGCACGACAATCACCGCGGGGTACCGCGATCCCGACGCGCAGGTGCGCCGCCTGGCAGTGCTCGCGCTGCTCAACGCCATGGCCTCGGATGAGGAACGACGGGCGGTACTCGGGCCGGCGCGGATGGATCGGTCGTTTCACGTGCGATACGACGCCGTCCGCATCTACGGCCGCCTGCTTCAGGCCGGAGACTGCGGGCCGATCATCGCCGCGCTTGGAGACGCGAACCCGCACGTGCGTCTTGCGGCGCTCGACGCGTTGGCCACTCCGTGTCCTCCGGCGTCAGGCGCCGCGGCCGCCCTGGCGAAGCTGGTCGAACGACTACCACCGGCCACTGCCGGCGACCGCCTCGCGTGGCATGAGTCGGCGCACGCGTTGGTGTCGCTGGCGGCTGTCGACCATGCCGCCGCCGCATCGCGGTTGGCGGCTTTCGCGCAGCACCAGGTCTGGCACGTGCGGGCACGCGCGGCGCGCGCCGCAGCCGTTCTGAAAGACGTGGCGTTGCTCGAGCGGCTCGCCGCAGACGAGAACGACAACGTCCGGTATGAGGCGATCGTCGGGTTGCGGCAGGTCGCCGGGCATGACGGCGACGAGGTGTTCATCGCCGCGCTCGAGCGTGCCGACTACCAGCTGATCCTTGCGGCGGCGCAGGCGCTCGAAGGCGCTCCGGACCGGGCCGCCGCCGTTCCGGCCCTCCTGCGTGCGTTCGCGAAACTGACACTCGAGCGGCGCGAGACGTCGCGCGACACGCGAATCGCGCTGCTCACCCGTCTGCGCGAGCTCGGATCGGCGGCCGACGCCGCCGCCCTGAGGCCGTGTCTCGCCGACTTCGATCCGATCGTCGCCGCCGAGTGCGCGACGATACTCCAGGCGTGGACCGGGGCGGTACAGACCACGAAGCCCGTTCCCTTGAGGCCGCCGGCCCCCGAGGATCGGCTGCCGAACCGCGCGCGCATCGTCCTGAAGGCTGGCGGCGACTTCGAACTGACGTTGTTCCCAGGGGAGGCGCCAGCCACGATTTCCCGTTTCGCACAGCTGGCGCGGCGCGGCTACTACGACGGCCTGACCTTTCACCGCGTCGTCCCGAACTTCGTGATCCAGGGCGGCAGTCCCGGCGCCAACGAGTACGCAGGCGATGGCCCCTTCATGCGCGACGAGCTCGGCCTGCGATCGCACACCCGCGGCACTGTCGGCCTGTCGACGCGAGGGCGCGACACCGGCGATGCCCAGTTCTTCGTAAACCTGCTCGACAACCCGCGGCTGGATCACGAGTACACGGTCTTCGGCGAGGTCATCTCTGGAATGGACGTCGTGGATACAGTGCGCGAGGGTGACGTCATCGAACGGATTGAGCTCGAGTGACGGGCATGCCCGCGTTCTCGAATCGTCTGCCAGCACGAATCGATGTCAACGCGTTGAGCCAGGCGGTGGCGACCATGCGCAACGCCGGCATTGGTATCGTCGATCTGACGGAATCGAATCCGACTCGCGCGGGATTCGAGTATCCCGCCGACCTTCTGCAGATACTGGGCGATCCGGCCGGCCTGACCTACGAGCCGCACGCGCTCGGCCTGCGGTCCGCCCGTGAAGCGGTCGCGCACGACTGCGCGCGGCGCGGCGCGACGGTCAGCGCGGACGCGGTGGTGCTCTCGGCGAGCACCAGCGAGTCGTACACGTGGCTGTTCAAGCTGCTGTGCAATCCGGGCGACTCGGTCGTGGTTCCGCAGCCCAGTTACCCGTTGTTCGAGCACCTGACGCGCCTCGAGGGGCTGACCGTTTCGCCGTACGACCTGCATTACCACGGCCGCTGGGAACTCGATCTTGATGCCGTTGCGGCCGCGCCTGCGACGACGCGCGCGATGCTGCTGGTCTCGCCGAACAACCCGACCGGCTCGTTCATATCGAGGCGCGAGCTGGAACAGGTCACGGCGATCTGTCGTGAGCGCGGATGGGCGCTGATTGCCGACGAAGTGTTTGCGGACTACGAGCTGGACGAGGGCACGCCCCTGACCGACATCAGCAGCCGCGCCGGCGTGCTGTCATTCAGTCTGGGCGGCGCGTCGAAATCTCTCGGTCTCCCGCAGGTGAAGCTCGGCTGGCTGGTGGTCGGCGGCCCACCGGCGGACCGCGCGGCGGCTCTTGCCGGGCTCGAGTTGATCGCCGACACCTTCCTGTCGGTCAGCACTCCGGTACAGATCGCGGCACCCGACCTTCTGCGCCGCGGCGCGGCGATACGGGTCGCGATCCACGAGCGGGTGCGGCGTAACCTGAGCCGCGCGCGCGACACGGCGCGCCGCTATCCATCGTGCGAGCTGCTGCGTGTGGAGGGCGGATGGTGCGCACCACTCCGTGTGCCGGCGACGCGCAGCGAGGAATCCCTGGTGCTCGATCTGTTGGAGCGCGAACGCATCCTCGTGCATCCCGGGTACTTTTTCGACTTTTCCCACGAGGCGTTCGTGATCGTCAGCCTGCTGCCGCCCGAGGAGATCTTTGCGGACGCGTTCGAGCGGGCGCTACGTTTTCTGCACGCAGGATGACCACTGCGGTACTCTGCTTGCAACTTCACGTGACCGCGCTATGACCCGTCCACCCTCAGGATCGCGCCGTGCCGGGATTCTGGTTCCGCTGTTCTCCATTCCCTCGTCACGCAGCTGGGGCATCGGCGAAATCGGCGACATCGAGCCAATGGCCGCCTGGCTCGAGCGGGGAGGGCAGCGTCTGCTGCAGCTGCTGCCGATCAACGAGACGCCGCCCGGCGAGACCTCGCCGTACTCCGCGCTGAGCGCGATGGCGATCGACCCGCAGTTCATCACCATCGACGGCCTGGAGGACTTTGACGCGATCGGAGGCGAACCGGCGCTCGAACCGGAGCTCAGAGCGCGCCTCGACGCGGTGCGGATGGCGCCCCGGATCGATTACGCTGGCGTACGTACCCTCAAGCAGGAGGTGTTCCGCCGAACGTTCGTGCAGTTCCGCGACACTGAATGGACCGGGGGCACGCGACGGGCTGCCGCCTTTCGGGCCTACGCCAACCAGCAGGCCTGGTGGCTCGACGACTACGCCCTGTTCCGGGCGCTTCATGCGCGCTACCACGAGCGCGCGTGGACCGACTGGCCGGCACCGCTGCGGAACCGGGAGCCGCAGGCGCTCGACGCCGCGCGCGCCGAGCTTGCCGACGACATTCTGTTCCGGCAGTACCTGCAGTGGATCGCCGGCGATCAGTGGGGGGCGGCGCGCGACCGCATGGGCAGCGTCGCGCTGCTCGGAGACCTGCCGTTCATGGTGAGCTGCGACAGTGCGGACGTATGGTCGCGGCAGGATGAGTTCCGGCTCGACGCGTCAGTAGGTGTGCCGCCGGACGCGTTCAGCGAGACCGGCCAGGACTGGGGCCTGCCGCCCTACCGATGGGACGTGCTCTCCGAGCGGGACTTCGACTGGCTGCGGCATCGCGCGCGCCGCAACGCTGACCTGTACGACGGCTATCGCGTCGATCACCTGGTAGGTTTCTACCGCACCTACGTCAGGCCGCACAGCGGCGGCGATCCGGAATTCACTCCCGGGGATCAGGAGTCGCAGCAGTCGCTGGGCGAGCGCGTCCTTGCCGTGTTCCGCGAACCGGGGTCGGAAATCATCGCCGAGGACCTCGGCACCGTGCCCGATTTCGTGCGCGAATCACTGGCGCGGCTTGCCGTGCCGGGCTACAAGGTGTTGCGCTGGGAGCGCCGCTGGCACGCGGCAGGACAGCCCTTCAAGGACCCGCGCGAGTATCCGGCGGTGGCGGTGGCCACGTCCGGGACGCACGACACCGAGCCGATGGTTGTCTGGTGGGAGAACGCACCGCGCGAGGAACGGGAGGCCGTGATGGCCATTCCATCGGTGCAGGCGCGGCTCGAGCCCGGCGAGCGGGAACGGCTGGCCGACCAGGCCGGTCTGCCGCACGCGATGCGCGAGGCGCTGCTCGAAACGCTGTACGAGTCAGGGGCCGACTTGCTGATTCTGCCGGTTCAGGATGTCTTTGGCTGGCGGGATCGCATCAACCAGCCCGCCACCATCGGTGACGACAACTGGACGTGGCGGATGCCGTGGCCGTGCGATCGGCTCCGGACCGAGGCGCCGGCGATCGCGGTGGCCGATCAGTTGCGCGAGTGGTCGGCGCGCTACGGACGCGTCTGATCGACGCCCAACGCCCAAGCGCCAATTCCCAAGCTTTCATCATCGTTGGGAGTTGGGAAGTTATCAGGCTTTCGCGACAATCCGCGCCCAGCTGTCCTTCAGCGTCACTGTGCGGTTGAACACCAGCGCCGCGGGCCGCGAGTCGGGATCGACCGAGAAGTAGCCCTGACGCTCGAACTGGAAGCGTGATCCTGGCGTCGCGGCGCCGAGCGCGCGCTCGACCTTCGATCCGGTCAGCTCCTCCAGCGAGTGGGGATTCAGATCCGACAGCGGGTCGCGTCCGTCGCCCTCCGGATCCTCCGACGCAAACAGGCGCTCGTAGAGCCGGATCCGCGCATTGAGCGCGTGCGCGGCGGACACCCAGTGAATCGTCCCTTTCACGCGGCGTCCGGCGGTGGCGCCGTTCAACGATTCCTCGTCGATCGTCGCGCGCAGTTCGACGATCTCGCCCGACGCGTCCTTCACCACGCGTTCGCACTTCATGATGTAGGCGTAGCGCAGGCGCACCTCGGTTCCGGGCGACAGTCGGAAGAACTTCTTCGCCGGCACTTCCATGAAGTCGTCGCGCTCGATATAAATGACGCGCGAGAACGGCACCATGCGCTTGCCGGCCGACTCGTCTTCCGGGTTGTTGGTCGCCGCGACTTCCTCGACGCGGTCCTCCGGATAGTTCTCGACGACCACCTTCAGCGGCCGCAGCACCGCCAGTGCCCGCTGCGCACGCCGGTTCAGATCCTCGCGGACCGTGTGCTCGAGCAGGGCAACGTCGATGACGTTGGCTTTCTTCGCCACACCGACCCGCGAGCAGAAGTCGCGAATCGCCTCGGGCGTGTAGCCTCGCCGCCGCATCCCCGCCAGGGTCGGCATACGCGGATCGTCCCACCCGGCGACGAGCTTCCGCTCGACCAGCGCCAGCATTTTGCGCTTGCTCATCACCGTGTAATTCAGGTTGAGCCGCGCGAACTCGATCTGCTGGGGGCGCGAGCGGAATGCGGCGTCATGTCGGATGTTGTCGACCACCCAGTCGTAGAGCGGCCGGTGATCCTCGAACTCCAGCGTGCACAGCGAGTGCGTGATTCCCTCGATAGCGTCCGAGATCGGGTGCGCGTAATCGTAGGTCGGATAAATGCGCCACGCGTCGCCGGTCCGGTGATGCGTCGCATGCCGGATGCGATACAGCGTCGGATCGCGCATGTTGATGTTCGGCGACGCCATGTCGATGCGCGCGCGCAGGACGTGGGCGCCATCCGCGAATTCGCCGGTGCGCATCCGCCGGAAGAGGTCGAGGCTTTCGTCGGCCGGTCGATCGCGATACGGGCTGTTCCGTCCGGGTTCCGTCAGGGTGCCGCGATGCTCGCGGATTTCGTCCGCCGAGAGGCTGTCGACGTAGGCCTTGCCGTCCCGGACGAGCTGCTCCGCGTAGGCGAACATCTGCTCGAAGTAATCGGAGGCGTAGAACATCCGATCGTGCCAATCGAAGCCGAGCCAGCGGACGTCTTCCTGGATCGACTCGACGTACTCGACGTCTTCCTTCGTCGGGTTGGTGTCGTCGAAGCGCAGGTTGCAGAGCCCGTCGAAGTCGCTGGCGACGCCGAAGTTGAGCGCGATCGACTTGGCGTGGCCGATGTGCAGGTAGCCGTTCGGCTCGGGCGGAAAACGCGTGTGGACACGGCCGCGGTGCCGCCCCGCGTTCAGGTCCTCAGTGATGATGTCGCGGATGAAGTCGTTGGGCCGCTCCGGCAGGGAATTCGAATCCGGCATTCGTTCAGTGATCTTAGGTGATCTCCGGTTCGACCGTGGCTTCCTCCGGCAGGCCCATCAGGCTCGCCTGCTTCAGTACCCGGGGAACGGTGTCGATCGGCTCCGCCACCGGCAGCTCCGCGGCGGTCGTGACGTCCAGATCCCGCAGTTTCCGCGCGCCGATGAGCACCCGCGTTTCAAACGACGCGGCCACCCGGTTATAGGCCTGCACCGCGCCATCCAGCTTCTTGCGCAGGTCGTCGAAGTGCCCCGTCATCACCGACAGGCGCTCGTAGAGATCGCGGCCGAGCTCCGCGACCTCACGGTAATTGTCCGCCAGCGCCTCCTGCCGCCAGGTATGGGCGACAGTCGTCAACAGCGCGATCAGCGTGATCGGGCTGGCGAGCAGCACACGCTGCTTCAGGCCGTGCTCGATCAGCCCGAGATCGTGCTGCAGCGCGGCGCTGAACAGCGTCTCGCCCGGCAGGAACATCACTACCATGTCCGGCGAATCGCCGAGCGGTTCCCAGTACGACTTGCTCCCGAGCCGATCCATGTGGTCGCGCACCTGGCGGGCGTGCGCCTGCAGCTTGACGGCGCGCGACTCCTCGTCAGGGCACTCCTGCGCATCGAGGAACGCTTCCAGCGGCGCCTTGGCGTCGACGACGATCTGCTTGCCCCCGGGCAGGTGGACGATGACGTCCGGCCGCAGCCGGCCATTCTCGGTCTGCATCCCCTGCTGCTCGTCGAAATCGCAGCGCTGGAGCATCCCCGCGACCTCGACGACGCGGCGAAGCTGCATTTCTCCCCAGCGGCCCCTGACCGCCGGCGTCCGCAGCGCGCGCGAGAGCGTGCCGGCGGCGGAGCCGAGGGCGATGATCTGCTCCGACAGCCTGGAGTAGGCGGCCACGCGGTCGCGCTCCGCTTCGCCGAGCCGCGCGTCGACCTTCTTCAGCGACTCGGCGATCGGCTGGTGATAGCCCTCGAACGACGTCTTCGCCAGGTCGAAGAACGACGCGCGATTGTCCTTGAGCGCCTCCGCGGCGAGCGACTGGAAGGTGTCGCGCAGCCGCGCATCCGCCTTGTCCAGCAGCACCTGGGTCGAACCGAGCGCCTGCTTGTGGCGATCGATCTCCTCGCGCAGCCATTTGTTGTCCTGCTGCGAGGCCGCGAGCTCGGCAGCCATGGCGCCGCGAGCCTCGGCAAGATGCCGCGCCGCGATGGACCGGGTGACGAGCACCGCCAGGCCGGCAGCGAGCAGCGCGGCGGCGGAGGCGAGGACGTAATCCATTCGGGTTCCCTGGGGCGGACGTGGCGTAGCGATGGCGAATGTGGCACCACATGATAACCCTGCCGCAGCCTGCTTCACGGTCCGGTGCCGGTTACGAAACCGTGCGCTCCATCGACCGATCTGTAATGGCGACACAAGGTTACGGCGACGAGCCCTGTCGAAAATCGGCCTGTTTTCTCGGCTTTCCCGCCGGGTTCGGTGGTTGCACTCCGCGCGGCATGAGTCCCGACCCAGCCCTCGACACGCCCGACGCCCGTCGGGACGGCTACGGTTTCCGTCGTATCGAACACGATTCACGGTCCGGGCGAGTCGAGGTGCTGGACGTCTCAGCGGTGCTGGCGACCCCGGCGGCCGAGCAGGCGATTCGCTCGCGCGCGTCGCGTTTCACCGACGGGAAGGCGCCAATGCTCGCGACGATCCATCGAATCGCCCGTGGCCGCGACACGCTGTCGGTGACCACGGCGGCGCCGGTCGGGGTGACGCTGGAAGATATCCTGGGCGCTCTCGAATTCAGGACGGTGTCCTTGAGCGATGAGGGGATCGTCGAGCTCGCAACCGTCACGATTCGGGCGGTGGCGGCGATGCACGAGTTGCCCGGCGCGCCGACGCACGGGGCGTTGAATCCTGCGCATATCCTTTTCCGTCGGGAGGGAGGCGTGCTCCTGACCGGCGCGGTCTTCGCCGACGCGCTGCAGGGGCTGCAGCATAACCGCGAGCAGCTCTGGCGGGAATTCGGCGTTGCGCTGCCACCGTCGGCGGGTCTGCCGCGCTTCGACCAACGCTCGGACGTCGCCCAGCTCGGGGCGCTGGTCCTGGCGATCTTCCTGCGCCGCACGTTGACCTCTGCTGAGTATCCACGCGGGATTGCCGATCTCATCGGCACCGCGGCCGAGAACCTCGCGGTCAGCGGCTTTCGGGTGTCAGCGCTGCGAATGTGGCTGCAGCAGGCGATGCAACTTCATACGAAGGCGACGCTTTCGTCCGCGGTCGACGCGGCGCGCGCGTTTCCCGAGGTGCCGCCGGATGCGAGCAGCCGTCGCGCCGGCGCACAGGCAGTGCAGGCGGTCATCCGCCAGCTGTGTGGCGGCCCTGAATCCGCGCCCCCTGCCTCGAACAGCGCGGGACGACTTCGCGCAAGCTGAGGCGCGTTCCTCCGGGTTCGTGCCGCCGCGACCACATATAATTTTCTTTCCTGTGGCCGCGCTTCTTCCTTTCCGTGCGCTTCGTCCCACGCCTGCCTCTGCCGCGCGGGTTGCCGCCGTTCCCTACGATGTCGTCAACACCGATGAGGCGCGAGCGCTGGCGCAGGACCAACCACTCAGCTTTCTGCATGTGTCACGCGCCGAAATCGATCTGCCGCCGTCGACGAATCCCTACTCGGATGCGGTCTACGCGAAGGCGGTCGAGAACTTCGAAGCCCTGAAACGTCAGGCGCCGCTCGTGACCGAGGACGAGCCGACGATCTACCTGTACCGGCTCCGGACCGGCGCGCACGATCAGATTGGCGTCGCCGCCTGCTTCGCGCTCGCGGAGTACGACCAGGGCGTCATCAAGAAGCACGAACACACCAGAGCCGACAAGGAAGATGACCGCACTCGTCACCTGCTCGCGCTGCGCGCGCAGACCGGGCCTGTTTTTCTGACGTATCGCGCGTCGGCGCCGGTCGATGCGATCGTCGAACGCACCATCGTCGAAGCGTCGCTGTTCGACTTCACTGCAGCCGACGGCGTGCAGCACGTGGTCTGGAAGGTCAATTCCCGCGATCGGCAGGCACTGGTCGCCGCGTTTGCGCCGATTCCCGCGCTTTACATCGCCGACGGACATCACCGTGCCGCCAGCGCCGCGCGCGCACGGCAGCAGCTTCGCGCCGCGGACGCGACGGGAGAGGCGGACGCATTCCTTGCCGTGGCGTTTCCGCACGATCAGGTGCAGGTGCTGCCATACAACCGGATCGTCAAGGACCTGGGACGTTTCACACCTGATTCCCTGCTGGCCGAGCTGACGCGGACGTTCATCATCAGCGATGGACCGGCCGCTCCGGCGCAGCGAGGACAGGTGGGCATGTTTCTCGCCGGGCGCTGGCGGACACTGCATCTGGGCGAT
>Ga0247825_10003278_pt1 | contig 10680 bp, 11 predicted proteins | sample 13C_Vanillin_Day_FD_194413 | JGI IMG/M metagenome (GOLD analysis project Ga0247825, IMG submission 194413) | Soil microbial communities from agricultural site in Penn Yan, New York, United States - 13C_Vanillin_Day48 | ecosystem: Environmental > Terrestrial > Soil > Agricultural land | place... | reverse complement strand
CATCCGCTTGAGCGCAGCGAACGAGAGCCCCTCGCGTGCGAGCATCACGAGCCCCACGCCGACGCCGACGGACATCTCGACCGCCTGCAGCACGAGCCCGTACGCGAAGCCGGTGCCGTAGGCGACGCCGTACTGCGCGAGCGGCAGCGCGACGGCCGCCTGGAGGAGGCCGACGTTGCCCGGCCAGAGGGGGAAGACGGTTGCGACGTTCATCAGCAGGAGCACCAGCGCGGCCGCCGGGAGCGGGACGTCGAGGTCGAATGCCGCCGTGACCGCCCAGACCGCGAGAAGCTGCAGGACCCATCCGACGGTCTGAAGGAGGATCGCCGCGGCGGCGGCGGCCGGGGTTCGGAGCACGGCAAGCCCCTGCCGGGCCATTGCAAGCAGCCGCGTCACGGTGCGCTGGCTGTGGGTGGGCGTCCCGTGGGCGCGACGGGCGCCGATGATCGCGACGGTGAGGAGTGCAAGGCCGACCAGCCCGAGGATCACGAGCCCGGTCACGGCCCAGTGCGGCATCTTGGCCGTCGCCACGACGTAGGCGACGAGCAACGCGATCGGGAAGAGGTCGAACAGCCGGTGGGAGAACACGGTCCCGAGCAGGGTCGCGCTCGTCCCGGGTCGGCCCGGCAGATGGCGCCGGAGCACGGCGACCCGGGCCAGTTCGCCCGCACGGGCCGGGAGGACGGCGTTCCCGAGGAGGCCGACGCCGAACGCCGAGAACACCTGCATGAACCGCGGCAGCGGCGGAGCGAGCGCCTGGTGGATCGTGAGGTTCCAGGAGAGCGCCCGGGCGAGCACCGAGAGAAGGTTGAGGACGACACCCACGACGACCCATCGCCACCGCACGAAGTCGAACGCGTGGTAGACGGTGTCCCACTCCGGGCCGCGCCACCACAGCGCGAGGAGTGCCGCCACGAGCGATGCCAGGACGAAGAGCCCTCGTGCCCAGGGGTTCCGCGCGAGCGCCTGGAGAGTCGTCACGCAGCCGCCTTCGCGCTCGGCTCTCCGAGCACGCGCTCGTAGATGCCCTCGAGCCGCGCCGCGATGTCCTGCCAGCCGTAGCGCTCGCGCGCGAGGGAGCGTGCAGCTGCGCCCATCGCCTCGCGACGCGGCTCATCCGCGAGCAGGCGGACGACCGCGTCGGCGAGCGATCCCGGGTCGCCGGGGACCACCGGGACGGCCGTCTCGGGTGTCACGACCTCGCGATACCCCTCGATGTCGGATGCGACGACCGGGGTCGCGCACGCGAACGCGCGCGTCAGGACCATCCCGAAGCTCTCACCGCCGAGCGACGGCGCGACGAGCGCCTTCGTCGAGCGGAGCAGATCGGTCAGCTCGTCCTGGCTGAGGAAGCCGACGATGTCGATCCCGTGGTCGGGCACGCCGACGCGCGCCAGGAGAAGGCGTACGGCGAGCGGATCGGCGCCCGCGACGACGAGCCTCGCGCCCGTTCGGCCACGGATCTCGGGCCACGCGCGGAGAAGGACGTGGAGGCCCTTTCGGGGCTCGTGCCGACCGGCGAAGACGATCGTGTGCTCCCGGTCGGCGGGATCTGCCCGCTCGGGCAGAAGCACGCCGTTCGGGACGATCTGGAACTCGCCCCCGAGCCACTCTGCTGCGGACGCCCGGGCGCGCTCGGACACCGCGATCCGCTGGTCGATTCGATCCATCAGGAACCCCCACGCGGGCATGCCGAGCCGCATCCACCCGAGGTCGCCCGAGGCGTGGTGCGTCGCGACGATCGGCGTCCGCGCGAGCGCGAGGACCGCGATGCAGATCGCCGGGGTCATCGGCTCGTGGAGGTGGAGCACGTCGAACTGCTCGCGCTCGAGGACGCGGCGGATCCGGTAGACCGAGCGGGGGCTGAGCACGATGTTCGGCAGCGAGCCGTTGGCGGGGACGATCACCGACCGCCCGACGGGGATCACGTTCGCCGGAGGGTCGCCGTGCCGCCCCACCCGGGGGTGGAGCGCTCGGGTGAACTGCCCGGGCGGGTCGTTCCCCATCAGCAGCCGGACGTCGTGGCCCCGCGCCTCGAGGGCGGCGGCCTGGAGCTCGGCGTGCTCGACCACCGCACCCCAGAACGACCACGAGAACGGCACGACGACGCCGATCTTCACTCCTGGAGCCTAACGAGCGGCGCGTGGGTCGAACGTTCGGTTCGCACCACCCACGCGACGAGGGCTACTCGGTGACGCCCGGGTGCACGCGCTCCCAGGCTGCAGCGAGGTCGTCGAGCTCGGAGTCGTCGAAATGCGCGAGGAACCGCGCCCGGACGCCCGCGAGGTGCGTCGGGCGCGCTTCGGAGAGCCGGGTGCGGCCCGCCTCGGTCAGCTGCGCGTAGAGGACGCGGCGATCCTCGGGACACGGCTTCCGGACGACGTACCCCGCTCGCTCCAGCCGGTCGACGAGCCGCGTGACGCCGCTCTGGCTGAGCAGCACCGACGACGCGAGGTCGCTCATCCGCAAACGATCGTCCGGCGCGTTGGCGAGGTGGAGAAAGACCTCGTAGTGGCTCAGCGGGAGCCCGTGGGCCTCCTCGAGCTCACGGTCGAGGTCCCGGACGAGCGACGCGTGCACGCGGAGGAAGCCTCGCCAGGCGGCGAGCTCACGGCCGTTCAGCTGCTTGACGTCAGATATTTGCATCTGCAAATATAATCCTTGTAACTGCAAGAGTATCAGGGAGACGCGACATGAACACTTCGATCGGCGAGATTCGCGAGGATGCGACGATGGCAGACACGACGGAGATGAGGCTCGAGGGTATCCATCACGTGACGTGCATCACGGGCAACGCGCCCGTGAACGTCGAGTTCTACGCAGGCGTCCTGGGGCTCCGGCTGGTCAAGAAGACGGTCAACCAGGACGATCCGACCGTCTACCACCTGTTCTACGCCGACGAGGCCGGAAGCGCCGGCGCCGACATCACCTTCTTCGAGTATCCCGGTGCCCGCCGTGGCCGCGCGGGCGCGGGCATGGTGCACACCGTCACCTTCCGCGTGGCCTCCGAGGAGGCGCTCGGGTTCTGGGAGCAGCGCCTGGTCGCGGCCGGCGCCTTTCCGCAGCGGACGGCAGACGGCAGGCTTCAGTTCGAGGATCCCGAGGGGTTGGGCCTCGAGCTCGTCGCCTCCGACGTCGCGGACCGCCCGCTGGTCGCCGCGCATCCGGAGATCCCGGCCGAGGTCGCGCTCCAGGGCTTCGACGGGGTTCGCGCCTTCGCGAGCGACCCCGCACGGAGCCGCGAGCTGCTCGAGGACGTGCTCGGATTCGAGCCGACGGACGAGGCCTCTTGGGAGGCTCGAGGCGCCGAGCGCGGGGGGCTCTACGCGTACGATCAGCCGCCCGCATCCGGGCCGGGCGTGCCCGGAGCCGGGACGGTGCACCACGTTGCCTGGTCGTCGACGATGGAGGATCACGAGTCGTGGCAGCGCCGCGTCACGGAGGCGGGCGCACGCGCGACCCCCGTGATCGACCGCTTCTGGTTCCGCTCCGTCTACTTCCGCGAGCCGAGCGGCGTTCTCTTCGAGCTCGCGACGCTCGGGCCGGGCTTCGGGATCGACGAGGACCCCGAGCACCTCGGCGAGTCGCTCATCCTGCCGCCCGCCTTCGAGCACCTGCGCGCCGAGGTCGAGAAGGTGCTGACGCCGCTCCCGGACCCACGCGCCGAATGGAGGCGATGACCGCCCGGGTTCAGCCCCTCGAGGCGCGTGTCCGCGAGGCGTCGGGCGATCCAGCCTGTGCGCTCGTCCTCCTGCACGGGCGGGGAGCGGACGAGCACGACCTCTATCCGCTCCTCGACCTGCTCGATCCCGAGCGGCGCCTGCTCGGGCTGACGCCCCGCGGCCCGCTCAGCCTCCCGCCCGGCGGTCGCCACTGGTACGCGCTGGGCGGGATCCCGACCCCGGATCCCGAGACGTTCCTCTCCACCGCTCCGCGCCTCGCCTCCTTCCTCGACGCGCTCCCCGTCCCGGCGGAGCGCGTCGTCCTCGGCGGGTTCTCGCAGGGCACGGTGATGAGCTGGGCCATGAGCCTCGGCCCCGACCGCCCGCGGCCGGCGGCAGTCGTTGCGCTCTCGGGATTCCTCCCGCGGGTCGCGGGCTACCCGCTCGAGCCCGAGCGCCTCGCCGGTGTCCCCGTCGTGGTCGCGCACGGCGCGCTCGATCCGGTCATCCCGGCGCGCTTCGGCGCGGAGGCCGCCGCAACCCTCGCCGCAGCCGGCGCCGACGTCGTTCGCCTCGAGACGCCGGTCCCGCACACGGTCGACCCGGCCTGGATCGAGACGCTGCGGGAGGTCGTCGCCCGCGCGACGGCCTGAGCACGAGCCTCTAGGATCCCCGGATGCTGCTGGCCGACGTCGGGCTCGCCGAGCTCCACACGCATCTCGGCGGCTCGGTCGCGTCGGACATCATGTGGAGCCTCGCCCACGAGCAGGGCATCGCGCTGCCGGTCAAGGATTACTGGGAGTTCGACGCGCTCGTGACCGTGTCCGACCCGCGCGGCGTCGAGAACCTCGACGCCCTCGACGCGATCTACCACTGGACCGAGCTGATCCAGTCCTCCCCGCTTGCGGTCGAGCGGTCCGTCCACGCCGCGATCGGCGGCGCGTACCGGTCACAGCGCATCACCACGCTCGAGCTCCGGTTCAACCCCATGAAGCGAAACCGCGGCGGCGAGCGCGACCTCGACCACATCATCCTCGCGGCGATCCGCGGGCTCGACCTCGCGAAGCTCGAGTACCCGCAGGTCAGCGCGGGGCTGATCCTGATGATGGACCGCACGTTCGACCGCCGGCAGAACGAGGTGATCGTCGAGAAGGCCATGCGGTGGGCGAGCCGGGGCGTCGTCGGAGTCGACATCGCAGGCCCGCGGCCCGGGGGACGCCGCTACGACTACGCCGGGATCGCGCCGATGGTGGAGACGGCGCGAGCGGCGGGGCTCGGCGTCACGATCCACGTGGGCGAGGAGGGAGCGACCGGCGCCGAGGAGATCGGCGAGGTGGTCGAGTCACTCCGTCCCGACCGCGTCGGCCACGGGATCCTCGCTGCGCGCGACCCGGAGCTGATGCGGCTTCTCCGCGAGGCGGGCGTGACGCTTGAGATCTGCCCGACATCGAACCTGCTGACCCGCGCGCTTCGCGACGAGGACGCGGTGCGAGAGACCTTCCGCCGCTTCGTCGAGCACGACGTGGCGTTCACGATCGCGACGGACGGTCCCGAGATGATGCGGACGCACCTGCGTGACGAGTTCGCGCTCCTGCACCGGATCGGTGCGCTCGACGAGGACGAGATCGCAGAGGCCAACGAACGGGGCCACCGGGCCGCGTTCGTCGATCGGCGCGAGCGGGACTAGGCCGCCGCGGGGCCCGTGTCGGGATCGGCCTCGACGGCCTCCGCTGCGGGGGCCGCGGCATCACTCGCCGCCCGCTCAGCGTCGTCACTCGCCTTGCCGACCGCCTCCCGTGCCTCGTCGACAGCGTCGTCCGCGACGTCCTTCGTCTTGTCCCACGTGTCGCCGGCAGCGTCCTGTGCCCGGTCGAGCGCCGGCCCGGCCTCGTCGGCCGCGCTGTCGGCGGTCTCCTTCGTGCGCCCGAGCAGCTTGTCGAGTAATCCCATGGTGACGACGATACGCGCGCGGCTCGCGGCGGGCAACTCCGCCTACGCCGACGGAGGCTCCTCCTGGCCGGGGTCGCCGTCGAGGTGGAGCCGCTCGAGGAGGTCGCCCGCCTCCTCGTCCGCCTTCTCGACCGTGTCGTAGTACCGGCCGCCGGTCGCGTCGTCGATTCGGTCCTCGGCGTGGTGCACCGCATCCATCGCGGCGTAGTCCACCTCGTTCATGGCGTTCTCCGCGCGGCCGAAGAGCCGGCGGATGGAATCGAGCAGTCCCATCGTTGGGTCAATCATGACCATGTTCCCCGGCACGTGCCGCCTCGACCGCTCGTGATGCGGCGCGACGGGGTCCGGCTGTGGACCGCCCTCTGGATCGTGTACCTCGCGTGGGGATCCACCTACGTCGCGATCAAGATCGCCGTCCGGACGCTGCCGCCGCTTCTCACCGCCGGGACGCGGTTTCTCGCGGCTGCCGCGATCCTCGCGGGCATCGTCGTGGTTGCACGGCGCTCGCTCCGGGTGGAGCGCCGAGAGGCGCTCCATGCGGCGGCCGTCGGGGTCGCGCTGCTCGCGTTCGGCGTCGGCCTCGTGCACGTCGCCGAGACGCGCATCGACTCCGGCGTCGCCGCGATGATCGCCGGCTCCGTGCCCCTGCAGATCGTCGTCTGGCGGCTCGCCGCCGGAGAGCACGTGTCGAGGCAGACCGTGCTCGCGGCCGTCGTGGGGTTGGTCGGGCTCGCCATCGTCGTCGGTCCCGAGAGCTTCTCGGGCGGCGCGACCGCGGTCGGGCTCCTCGTGATGCTCACCGCCTCGATCTCGTGGTCGAGCGGGTCGTTCGCTTCGCGGTGGCTCCAGTTGCCGAGGGACCCTCTCGTCGCCACGGTCTACGAGATGCTCGGCGGCGGCGTGGTGCTCACGGTCGCGGCCGTCGCCACAGGCGAGCTTGCCGACCTCGATGCGGACGCGTTCGCGCCCGGCCCGATCGCAGCGTGGGCCTACCTTGCGGTCGTCGGGTCGGTGCTCGGGTTCACGGCCTACGTCTGGCTCCTCGACAACGCGCCGATCTCGCAGGTCGTGACGCACCAGTACGTCAACCCGCTCGTCGCCGTCGCGCTGGGCGCGCTGCTCCTCGACGAGCGCCCCGGCCCGGCGACCCTCCTCGGCGCAGCGCTGATCGTCGGCGCGGTCGTCGTGACGGCCCGGCGGGAGGGCCGCGGGGAGGTTAGGCCTCGATCTTCGTCCGCTGTGCGGCGAGAAACTCGAGCAGATCCGACCGGGTGAGGATCGCGACCGGGCTCCCCGCGCGGGCGACGACGACGGCCGCCCCGGACCCGGTCAGCTCGGCGAACACCTCGTCGACCGACGCCCTGGCGTCGACCGCGGCGAGCGGCGGTTGCATCGCCACGGCGACGTCGTCGTTGAGCGCGTCGGGGTTCCGGAAGACTCGGTCGAGGAGGCTCCGCTCCTGCAGCGAGCCGACGACGTCCGTCAGCGCCGCGACCGGCTCCGTGCGGACGACGGGCAGCTGCGAGATGCCGTACCGCTGCATGAGGTCGATCGCGGCGCCGACCTTCTTGTGGGCGTCGACGACGACGAGCTCCGGCACGCCGGAGTCCTCGCCGACCTTGAAGCGGATCACCTCGTCGACGCTCGGGGCGGGCGCGCGGCGCTCCATGAACCCGTACTGGATCATCCAGTTGTCGTCGTAGAACTTCGAGAGGTACGAACGGCCGCCGTCGGGGAACGTCATCAGCACGGTCTTGCCCGGGCCGAGGCGCCGCGCGACCTGGAGCCCCGCCCAGGCCGTCGACCCGCACGAGCCGCCGACGAGGAGGCCCTCCTCCCGCGCGAGACGACGAGCGGTGAGGAACGAGTCGCGGTCGGAGACGCGGATCCACTCGTCGACGACGCCGGGGTCCATGGTCACCGGCCAGGTGTCCTTGCCGATGCCCTCGACGAGATACGGATGCACCGGATGCGAGTCGTCGGCGGTGAAGACCGACCCCTCGGGGTCGGCGCCGACGATCAGCACCTCGGGCTTGCGCTCCTTGAAGTACTTCCCGATCCCCGAGATCGAGCCGCCCGTGCCGACCGACACGACGATCGCGTCGACCTCGCCGCCGGTCTGCTCCCAGAGCTCCGGCCCGGTCGTCTCGTAGTGCGCCTGCGGGTTCGCCATGTTCGAGTACTGGTCGGGCTTGAAGCCGCCCGGGATCTCCTCGGCGAGCCGGTCGGACACCGAGTAGTAGCTCTCCGGCGAGTCGTGCTCGACGGCAGTGGGCGTGATGACCACCTCGGCGCCGTAGGCCCGGAGCGTGGAGATCTTCTCCTGGCTCATCTTGTCGGGCATCACGAAGATGCAGCGGTAGCCCTTGTGGGCCGCGGCGATGGCGAGGCCGACGCCGGTGTTCCCCGACGTCGGCTCGACGATCGTTCCTCCCGGCCGGAGGCGCCCGTCATGCTCCGCCGCCTCGATCATCGAGATCCCGATGCGATCCTTGTTCGAGCCGCCCGGGTTCATGAACTCGAGCTTCGCGAGCAGGGTCGCCCCCGTCTCCCGGCCGAAGCCGACCAGTCGTACGACCGGAGTCGAGCCGACGAGGTCGAGCACGGTCGGGTACGTGCGGCCCATGGCGCGGAAGCCTATCCGCGCGGAGTGGGGCTACGCCGCGACGCGGCGGGCGCCGACGAACGAGCCGCGCCGCGCGGCCAGCGCCTGGATCTCGACCGTCCGGCCGGACTGCGGCGCGTGGATCATGCGACCCCGCCCGATGTACATGCCGACGTGGCCGAGCCCGCTGAAGAAGAGCAGGTCACCGGGCCTGAGCGCCCGGCGCGCGACGGGGCGGCCGACACCGAAGAGCGCCGCCGCGTTGTGGGGCAGTGAGAGACCGAGCCGCCCGTAGACCCACATCACGAACCCCGAGCAGTCGAACCCGGCCGGCGATGCGCCGCCCCAGCGATATGGGACTCCGAGCTGCCCGCGAGCGATGGAGACGGCGCGCTGCGCGAGCGACATCGGCTTCGGGCGCTTCGGGAGGACGAACGTCGCCGGGCTCTTCACCGGGACGACCGCGTGGACCGGGCGCGCCGAGCTCGCCGGACCGACGAGCAGCACGAGCGCTGCGAGAACGAGAACGGCGAACGCTGTGAGTCGACGAGGCATCGGCAAGGGAGACGTGGCACGGGACGGCGCCGAAGTAGGCCCGGAGTGGGCGCGCCGTCGGTGTCAGCGACCGCGGGACGGTAGCAGCAACCGCGGACGCGGCCCGCGACCGCTAACGGAATCCGTACGGTGCGGCGCTGCCGCCGCGCGTCCTACGACGAGGTCGTTGCGACCGCGACAGCGGGCGCCTGCAGGGATGTGCCCCGCCGAAGGCGGGGATCCGAGCGGCGCGATTCCGCCCCTGCGGAATCGCGCTCGCGAACAAGGCTAGTGCCGGAAGTGGCGGCGACCGGTGACCACCATCACGGCACCGGCCTCGCGGACTGCCTCCAGCACCTCGGTGTCGCGCTTCGAGCCACCCGGCTGGATGATCGCTGCGACGCCTGCCTCGAGCGCGATCTGCGGCCCATCGGCGAACGGGAAGAACGCGTCCGACGCGAGCACCGCTCCCGCGAGCGAATGCCCGAGCTCGCGGGCCTTCTCGACCGCGATCCGTGTCGCGTCGACCCGGCTCATCTGGCCGGCACCGATGCCGAGCGTCTGGCCGCCGCGGGCGATCACGATCGCATTCGAGGTGACGTGCTTCGCGACTGTCCAGGCGAACAGGAGGTCGTCCCACGTGGTCGAGTCGGGGTCTCCGCACACGACGTCCATCGCGTCGAGGGGGTCGCCGTCGGCGTCACGGTCCTGGACGAGCAGACCGCCGAAGACGCGCTTGAGATCGCGCTCGCTGGTGACGAAGCTCCGGCGCTCTCCGTCTGCGAGCACCCGCGTCGACTTCTCGGCGAGCGCCTCGAGGGCGCTGTCGTGGTACCCCGGCGCGAACAGGACCTCGACGAACTGGCCCGCGAGGGCCTTCCCGAGCTCCGCACCCACCGGCCGGTTGAGGACGACGACGCCGCCGTAGGCCGATACCGGGTCCGCGGCAAGCGCCTTGTCGTAGGCCTCGTCGATCGTCCCTCCGAGGGCGACGCCGCATGGGTTGGCGTGCTTCACGATCACCGCCGCCGGGCCCTCGAGCTCGCGCGCGAGCATCCGCGCCGCCGAGAGGTCTCCGAGGTTGTTGAACGAGAGCGGCTTTCCCTGCACCTGCTCGACGCGCGCGAGCAGGTGGGTCCGCACCCCACGCTGGGCGTAGTACGCGGCGCGCTGATGCGGGTTCTCGCCGTACGAGAGCTCCGTCACGCGGTCGAACACGGGCACGTACGTCTCGGGGAAGTCCTCCTCCCGCCCGAACCAGCGGGCGACGGAAGCGTCGTATGCGGCCGTCGTCTCGAATGCTCGGGTCGCGAGCATGCGCCTGGTCTCGGGGGACACCTCCGCCCGTGCGCGGAACTCCTCGAGCACCGGCTCGTAGTCGACCGGACGGCAGACCGGGACGACGTGCTCGTGGTTCTTGGCGGCGGCGCGGAGCATTGCAGGCCCGCCGACGTCGATCTGCTCGATCGCCTCCTCGAAGGAGACATCGAGGCGGCCGACCGTGCGCTCGAACGGGTAGAGGTTGACGCAGACGAGGTCGATCGGCGAGATCCCGTGCGCCTCGAGCTCGGCGAGGTCGGCCGGGACGTCTCGGCGCGCGAGGATCCCCGCGTGCACGGCCGGATGCAGGGTCACGACGCGGTGCCCGAGCAGCTCGCCGAAGCCGGTGAGGCTCTCGAGCGGCGTGACCGAGATCTGCTCCTCGGCGAGCGCCCGCCCCGTGCCGCCGCTCGCGAGGATCTCGACCCCGAGGCGCTGGAGCTCGCGCGCGAAGGCGGCGACGCCGCTCTTGTCGTACACGGAGATGAGCGCGCGGTGGATCGTCACGACGCGATCAGCTCCCGCACGACGTCGGGAAGGAGCCGGTGCTCGACGGCCTGCACGCGGGCGCGGAGCGTGTCGCTCGTATCGTCCGGCTCGACGGGAACC
>Ga0247825_10003276_pt1 | contig 10683 bp, 9 predicted proteins | sample 13C_Vanillin_Day_FD_194413 | JGI IMG/M metagenome (GOLD analysis project Ga0247825, IMG submission 194413) | Soil microbial communities from agricultural site in Penn Yan, New York, United States - 13C_Vanillin_Day48 | ecosystem: Environmental > Terrestrial > Soil > Agricultural land | place... | reverse complement strand
GTCACGACAAGCGGATCGATCTCGAGACTCGACGCGTCGCTGGCATCGAAGGCCTGGTAGAGCTTCCGCATGAGGGCATTCGCCTCTGCGATCGATCTGCCTGCAAGGCCGATGCCGCGCGCGAGGGCGTCCGCCTCGGCGGACTTCCATCCTGTGGCGGGATCGATCAGCAGCTGGTGGACCTTCTCCAATCCGGAAGCAGGCTTCTCGCGCAGGTCGCTGCCCGTCCGTCTCGAAGCCGTCAATGCGACGCATCGGGAGTCGCGGTCCACTGCCACGCGGAGGTAGAGCTTCTGCTCGATCTCGACGCCCTCCTCGACCAGCAGGCGTTTCACCACACGGCCTTCGGGTCCCGTCTGCCGTGTTCTCAGCGCCGAGCCCAGCAAACCCTCCGCGTGCCGCCGAACGTCGGCAACCGACCACGCCTGCTTCACGCCGCCTGCCTTGCCACGGCCCCGGGCGTGCATCTGCGCCTTGACCACCCAGGCCCTGCCACCGAGCCGGGTGGCAGCTTCCGCGGCTTCGTCGGCCGAAGCACACGGAAGGCCACGCGGCGTGGCCACGCCGTATTTCCGCAGCAGTTCCTTGGCCTGGTATTCGTGGATGGTCATGACCTTCCGAAACGGGCGACCGGTGGTCGCCGTACGAAAGGCTTCTGACACCGCGGATTCCTGAACTGTCACTACTGTCTCCTTGGAGTCGAACGTTGCTGCGGCCAAATCAATTGGGACTGGGACTAACGGTCAACTGTAGGAATCTGCAGAAATAATTGATAGTTAAAGAATTCTTTGCAGAGCATTACGCATGAGTTATGCATCACGGGTCATTGCGCTGCTCGATTGCAAATGAATCAGATCACGCGCTCTTCGCGCAATGCCTCGATCTGCGACTGGCTGTAGCCGAGTTGCGCGAGCACCTCCACCGTGTGCTCGCCGAGCAGTGGCGAGCGCTTCACATGCGTCGGGCTGTCGGACATCTTGATCGGATTGCCCACCGTCAGATAGCGGCCTCGCGTCGGATGGTCCACTTCGACGATCGTTCCGCTTTCGCGCAAGGACGTGTCCTCGGCGATTTCCTTCATCGACAGGATGGGGCCGCACGGAATGTCGTACGCGTTGAGGATCTCCATCGCCTCGAGCTTGTGCTTTGTCATGGTCCACTTCTCGATGCGCGCGAAGATCGGCTTCAGGTGCAGCAACCGCGCCGCCGGCGTGGCATAGGCCTCGTCGGTGATCCATCCCTCCTCGCCGATGACCTTGCACACCGCGGGCCACACCGCCGCCTGCGTGATGAAGTAGATGTAGGCGTTGGGGTCGGTCTCCCAGCCCTTGCATTTGAGGATCGAGCCCGGCTGGCCGCCGCCCGACGCATTGCCGGCTCGCGGCACCGCTTCTCCGAAGGTGCCGTCCGGATACTGCGGGTACTCGTGCATCGTTCCGGTGCGTTCGAGCCGCTGCTGGTCGCGCAGCTTGACCCGGCAGAGGTTCAGGACGGCGTCCTGCATCGGTGCCAGCACCTTCTGCCCGCGTCCCGTGTTGTGCCGCTGCAGCAACGCCGCCAGGATGCCCAGCGCCAGGTGCAAGCCGGTGCCGCTGTCGCCGATCTGGGCGCCGGTGACCATCGGCGGGCCGTCGTCGAAGCCCGAGGTCGATGCCGAGCCGCCCGCACACTGCGCCACGTTCTCGTACACCTTGCAGTCCTGGTACTTGCCCGGGCCGAAGCCCTTGACCGAGGCCACCACCATCCTCGGGTTGAGTTCGTGGATGCGTTCCCAGGTGAAGCCCATCCGGTCGAGCGCGCCGGGTGCGAAGTTCTCCACCAGCACGTCGCAATGCTTGATCAGGGTTTCCAGCACTTCGCGCCCCTTGGGCTTCTTGGTGTCGACCGTGATCGAGCGCTTGTTGTGGTTGAGCATCGTGAAATAGAGGCTGTCCACGTCCGGAATATCGCGCAGCTGTCCGCGCGTCGCGTCGCCCTCCCCGGCGCGTTCGACCTTGATCACGTCGGCGCCGAACCAGGCCAGCAGCTGCGTGCAGGTCGGGCCCGACTGGACATGGGTGAAGTCAAGGATTCGATAGCCTTCCAGCGCTTTGCTCATACAGGGGTCTCCGGTCTCGATCTATGTGGGTTGCCTAGCGATCCGCGGCCGCCAGTCCTTCGAGGTCCGCCACGCGTTTGCGAAGCGCTCGCTCGTCCTGGAAGCGTTGGCTCTCGTCACGAATGACGGCAACGACCGCGCTCACCGCGCCATCGGGCGCGAAGAGCATGGCCACCGTGAAAGCGATGGACATCGAGCGTCCGTCCTTGTGTGTGGCCGGCACGCGCAACAGGTCATTGCCGTACTTCGTGGTGCCAGTATCCATTGACTTGTGGTAGCCCTCCCAATGCCGCTGGCGCAGACGCTCCGGCGTGATCAGGTCGAGCGATCGGCCCAGGGCCTCGCTCTCGGTGTAGCCGAACATGCGCTCGGCGCCCGGATTCCACAGCGTGATGGCGCCTGTGGCGTCTGACGCGATGATCGCATCGCCGACAGCCGCGACGAGTGCCTGACAGTCGATGGCGGTGTTCATGGCGCTGGCTCCTTGTTCTCCGTGGGGCATTCTTTTTTCCGCTTTCCGGTTTTCCAACAAAAACGGCACCCGTCGCGGGTGCCGCCCAAGGACACATCGACTTCGACGACGTGTCCCGGCGGTCACACCGCCTTCGCCGAGCGCAACTCGCTGATCTGCGAGGCGTTGTAGCCGAGCTCGGCCAAAACCTCATCGGTGTGCTCGCCCAACAGCGGCGAGGCCGTGATCTCGGGCTTGAGGTCCGAGAACTTGATCGGGCTGCCCACGGTGTAATAGGTTCCGCGTTCCTTGTGCGGCACTTCGACGATCGAGCCGCTGGCGCGCAGCGACGGGTCGTGCAGGAGCTCCTTCATCGTCAGCACCGGCGCGCAGGGAATGTCGAACTTGCGCAGGATGTCGACCGCCTCGAACTTGGTCTTGTCGGCCAGCCACCCCTCGATGGTCGCGAAGATGTCGGTGATGTGAGGCTGGCGCGCCTTCGGCGTCATGTAGTCGGGGTCGGTCTTCCATTCGGGCTTGCCGATGGCATCGCAGATCGGCGCCCATGCGTGGCCTTGCACGGTGAAGTAGATGTACGCATTGGGATCGGTCTCCCAGCCCTTGCACTTCAGCACCCAGCCGGCTGGCCGCCGCCGCCGGCATTGCCGCCGCGCGGCACCACGTCGCTGAAGGTCCCGTGGGGGTACTGCGGATACTCTTCCAGGTAGCCGAGTCGGTCCAGACGCAGCTGATCGCGCATCTTCACGCGGCAGAGGTTCAGCACGGCGTCCTGCATCGCACAGGCCACGCGCTGGCCCTTGCCGGTCTGCTCGCGGCCGATGATGGCGGTCAGAATGCCGATGGCGAGATGCATGCCGGTGTTGCTGTCGCCCAGGGCGGCGGCACTCACGGTCGGCGGGCCGTCCCAGAAGCCGGTGGTCGAGGCCGCACCCCCGGCGCACTGTGCGACGTTCTCATAGACCTTCAGGTCGTCGTAGTGGTGGCCGTCGCTGAATCCCTTGACCGAAGCGACGATCATCCTGGGATTGAGCTCCTGGATGCGTTCCCAAGTGAAGCCCATGCGATCCAGCGCGCCGGGGCCGAAGTTCTCGACCAGCACGTCGGACTCGCGGATCAGCTTCTCCAGCACGAGCTTGCCTTCCGGCTGCTTGGTGTCCAGCGTCAACGAGCGCTTGTTGCTGTTGAGCATGGTGAAGTACAGCGCATCGACGTCGGGGATGTCGCGCAGCTGCGAGCGCGTGACATCGCCTGCGCCCGGGCGCTCGACCTTGATGACATCCGCACCGAACCAGGCGAGCATCTGGGTGCACGCCGGGCCGGCCTGCACGTGGGTGAAGTCGATGATCTTGATGTTGCTCAGTGGTTTGTTGTTGCTGCTCATGTTGACGATCTCCTGGGTTAACTTGCTTTGAATCACTTCTTCTTTGCCGCGCTGGGGTTCAGGCTGGTGATGCGGCCGCTCTCGGTACCGGCGGTCTCATCGATCACGGCATTGATCAGCGTCGGCCGTCCGGAAGCGATGGCCTCGGCCAGGCCCCGTTCCAGTTCGTCCGCCGTGGTGGCGTTCACGCCGACGCCGCCGAAGGCTTCCATCAACTTGTCGTAGCGCGCGTTCTTGACGAACACGGTCGGCGCCACGTCCGCCCCGCCGCTGCCGTTGACGTCTGTACCCCGGTAGACGCCGTTGTTGTTGAAGACGACGACACAAACCGGCAGGTTGTAACGGCAGATCGTTTCCACCTCCATGCCGCTGAAGCCGAAGGCGCTGTCCCCTTCGATGGCGATCACCGGCTTGCCGGTCACCACCGCTGCGGCGACGGCAAAGCCCATGCCGATGCCCATGATTCCCCAGGTGCCCACATCGAGGCGCTTGCGTGGCTCGTACATGTCGACGATGCTGCGGGCAAAGTCCAGCGTGTTGGCACCCTCGTTGACGACGATCGCGTCGGGCCGCGCCTTCACCGCATCGCGGATCACGCTCAGCGCGCTCTGGAAGTTCATCGGCGAGGGCCGGGCTGCCAGGGTGACGGCCATCTTCGACAGGTTCTTGTCCTTGCGCTCGTCGATCGCGGAGGTCCATTCGGCCGGCGGCTTGGCCCAGCCGCTTCCCATGCCCGCCAGCAGCGCCGACACGCAGGAGCCGATGTCGCCGATGACAGGCGCTGCAATGGCGACGTTGCTGTCGATTTCAGTCGGCGCGATGTCGATCTGGATGAACTGCTTCGGCCCGCCCCAGGTCTTGCCCTTGCCGTGCGACAGGAGCCAGTTGAGGCGCGCACCGACCAGCATCACGACGTCCGCTTCCTGCAGGACGTAGGAGCGCGCTGCCGCGGCGGATTGCGCATGGGTATCGGGAAGCAGGCCCTTGGCCATCGACATCGGCAGGTAGGGGATGCCACTGCGCTCGACCAGTGCACGGATGTCGGCATCGGCCTGCGCGTAGGCGGCGCCCTTGCCCAGCAGGATCAGGGGCTTCTTGGCGCCCTTGAGCAGATCGAGCGCACGCCGGACCGAGTCGGCTGCCGGAATCTGCCGGGGCGCCGGATCCACCACCCGGATCAATGACTTCTTGCCGGCTGCGGCCTCCATGGTCTGGGCGAACAGCTTCGCCGGCAGGTCGAGGTAGACACCGCCCGGTCGGCCCGACACCGCGGCGCGGATGGCTCGTGCGATGCCGACGCCGATGTCCTGGGCGTGCAGGACTCTGTAAGCGGCCTTGCACAGCGGCTTGGCAATCGCGAGCTGGTCCATTTCCTCATAGTCGCCCTGCTGCAGGTCGACGATCTCGCGCTCGCTGGACCCGCTGATCAGGATCATCGGGAAGCAATTGGTGGTGGCATTGGCCAGCGACGTCAGGCCGTTGAGGAAGCCGGGAGCAGACACCGTCAGGCAGATCCCGGGCTTCTGCGTCAGGAAGCCGGCGGCCGCCGCCGCATTGCCCGCATGTTGCTCATGACGGAACGAGATCACCCGGATACCTTCGGCCTGCGCCATGCGCGTCAGGTCGGTGATCGGGATACCGGGTAGTCCGAAGATCGTGTCGATGCCGTTCAGCTTGAGCGCATCGATGACCAGGTGGAACCCGTCGATCGTTGTCGGTTCTTCTTGTTCTTGCGAGGTTTCCGGCGGGGTGGCCAGGACAGCGGACATCTTGTCTCCTTGAGTTCGAAATACGGATCCGATCACTCGCACGCCGAGCCTCTCCCCTGGGAAGATGTACGGCAGAAAACTCCGTGCGTCGTGGTCAGGACTATCATTCGGCGTCCCCCGTACGGCCGTTGACCGCGGTCAACTTTCGGGAAAACAGAACGCGGGGAAAACCCCACGAGAGCGAAGTGACCCCTCTTTCGAAACATCCAGAACACAACGTCATTCGTGTACAGCTACGGCAGAACGTGCTGCTCAAGGATCTGAGCGATAGTGACCGCGCCGAGCTGGAGGCCCATCTCACCATCGTGGACGGCAACAAGGGCGAGTTCCTTCTCAATCAGGGCGTGCGCGAGATGGAGCAGTACTTCATCCTCGACGGCATCCTCAAGCGGGTCGTGAGCAATGCGCAGGGCAAGGAAATGATCCTGCGTTTCGCCAACGAGCACGACATGGAAACCAGCTACGCCGCATTCCGGCTGGGCACCCCCACCCCGTACGGCATCGTCTGCGTGACCAAGGCCCGTGTGGCGAGCCTGCCCTTGCAGGAATGGGTCGAATTCCTGAAGAAGCGCCCGCTCGCGAAGGAACTGTTCGAGTTCACCGTGATGCGAGGGATGAGCGAGATCATGGCGCACACCATCACGCTTCACCTGCTCGACGCACCCGGGCGCGTACACCGGTTCATCCGCAAGCACGCGGAACTGATGGACCGCATCCCGAGCAAGGAACTGGCTTCCTACCTCAACCTCTCGGCCGAGACGCTGAGCCGGCTCAAGAAGCGCGGCAAGATCTGAGGCGCGGCGGCGCGCTCAGGTCTGCTTGGACGAGGCGAAGCGCCTTGTGCTCGCCATCAGCTTGAGCTGGTTGTCGACATCGGTCACGCCGGCAACGTCCGCGGCGACGCCCTCCGCCTGCGTCCGCTCTTCATCGTCGAGAACGATGCCGCGCAACGTGATACGCCCATTTTTCGCCTCGACCGTGATGCTGATGGCCCGCGTCCCCGGATGGTCTTTCAACGCCACTTTCACGCGGGCCGCCAGGGCCATGCCCGAGAGAAGCGCCCGCGACTCGGCGGTTTCGGCGAACTCCGGACGCCGCACCAGGAGACTGACCTGCTCCACGCAGCTCTGCACCGAAATCCGATCGGTGTTGAGGACCAGGTCGTACAGAAGCGGATCACCCCAGGTCACGCCGAACTGTTCATGCATGCGCGAGGCGTGGGCCTGGTCGCTGCGACGAATCTCGGCTTCGGCGAATTCGGCGTCGTCGGTCTCGAGATCGTGCATCAACCATTCGACACGCTTGCGCATCGAGCGGGTGATCCGCACGGACACGATGTGCGGAACCGGGCGCAACAGGCAGGTTGCGCCCCAGCCCCGCAGAACGACGTCGCCGCGGTCGGCGAGGTCGTAGAGTTCTTCGGCCGTGTACAGGGCCACGCTGCGCTGGTCGGTGGTCAGCCGCTCGACCAGCCCCGCCTTGCCCTCGCGCAGGCGACCGATGAGGCTTTGCGGCACGCGCATCCGGTTGGCCACGTGCTCGGCGATCTCGTGGCGCACGATCTTCAATCCCAGTGACTGCGCGAGCTCGACCGAAACGTCCTTGGCGAGCGAGCCCATTTCCTGTGTCATTGCGATGACTGGCATGTCGGTTCCCTGTTCAATCCAGCGGGCGCTCGGCGGCCAGTTCGTCCACCTTGATCGGCCTGATCAGCCCCCACGCCTTCGAGACCAGGGGCCAGAACAGCAGTGTCAGCGCGAGGGTGGTGATGCCGCCGACCAGGGGGTTCGAGAACATGATCATGACGTCGCCCTGCGACACCAGCATCGCTTGCCGGAACGAGTCCTCGGCCTTGTCGCCGAGCACCAGTGCAAGCACGAGCGGCGCCAGCGGGAAGTCGAGCTTCTTGAACAGGTAGCCCACGATGCCGAAGCCCAGCATGAACCAGATGTCGAGCATCGCGTTGTGCACCGTATAGGCGCCGATGGCACAGATGACGATGATGACCGGCGCGATGATCGAGAACGGAATGCGCAGGATGGATGCGAACAGAGGCACGGTGCTCAGGACCACGATGAGCCCGACGATGTTGCCCAGGTACATGCTGGCGATCAGGCCCCACACGAAGTCCTTCTGCTCGACGAACAGCAGCGGCCCCGGTTGCAGGCCCCAGATCAGCAACCCGCCCAGCAACACGGCGGCAGTTGGCGAGCCGGGAATCCCCAGCGCCAGCATCGGCAGCAGCGCACTGGTCCCGGCGGCGTGCGCTGCGGTCTCCGGCGCCACGACACCCTCCATCTCGCCGGTGCCGAACTTGGACCCTTTGCGCGACATCTTCTTCGCCAGTCCGTAGCTCATGAACGAAGCCGGCGTGGCGCCGCCGGGCGTGATGCCCATCCAGATGCCGACCAAGGCGCTGCGAAGGGAAGTGACCCAGTACTTCGGGAGCTGCTTCCAGGTCTCGAGCACGACCTTGGGGTCGATCTTGGCGGTCTTGCCCGAGAACTTCAGCCCTTCTTCCATCGACAACAGGATCTCGCCGATGCCGAACAGGCCGATCACGGCGATCAGGAAGTCGAAGCCGCGCATCAGTTCGGATTGCCCGAATGTGAGCCTCAACTGACCCGTCACGGTATCCATCCCGACACTGGCCAACGCGAAGCCGAGTGCCATCGACGCCAGGATCTTGAAGGGTGATCCCTTGCCCATGCCGACAAAGCTGCAGAAGGTCAGGAGGTACACGGCGAAGAACTCGGGCGAGCCGAACTTGAGCGCGAACTTGGCCACCAGCGGCGCCATGAACGTGATCATCACCACCGCGAGGAAGGCACCCACGAACGAAGAGGTGAATGCAGTCGTCAGGGCAGCGCCAGCGCGTCCGTCCTGGGCCATCGGATAGCCGTCGAAGGTGGTCGCCACGGACCACGGCTCGCCGGGGATGTTGAACAGGATCGAGGTGATGGCCCCGCCGAACAACGCGCCCCAGTAGATGCAAGACAGCATGATGATGGCCGAGGTCGGCGACATCGTGAAAGTGAGGGGCAGCAGGATGGCCACCCCGTTGGCACCGCCCAGGCCAGGCAGCACGCCGATGAGTACCCCGAGAATGATCCCGACGAACATCAGGAGGATGTTCATGGGGGTGAGGATCACCGAAAAGCCCTGCATCAGGGCACTGACTTCTTCCATGGTGTGCGTTCTCCTAGGAACTCAGTAGCCGAGAAAACGAAGGGGGTCGAGCGAGCCTTTGAACAGCGGCACCTTGAACCAGACCTCGAACATGAGGAAGAAGACCACGTTGACGGCCACCGCCACCAGGGTGCTCTTCAGGGGCGAGTAGTGGCCCAGATAGATCATGAACAGCGCGATGTAGATCGCTGACGCTACGTACAACCCGAGAAAGGTGACAGCGAGTACATACACCGTCGCCGGCACCAGGACCGACATCACCCGCTTCAACTGCACCGGGTCCACGAACACCTCTGTGTTCTTGTTCTTGCCGAGCAAGGCCTGGTAGAGGATGCCCACGGCCGACACCGTCACGATCACGCCGATCCAGAAGGGGAAGTAGCCCGAGCCCGGACCGTCGCTGGTCCAGCCGGCACCCAGCCTGCGACTCTCGACGATCACCACGATGCCGATGACCAGCAGGACTACAGCGACAGCGGCATCGACCACGTAGGTCGCGATGCCTGTGCGCGGCTCGGCAACGGACTCTTCACTCTGCTCCATGGAGCCTCCAATCAATTTGTGGCGGGGAGACGGGCGGGCATCATCTGCATGTGCCCCTTTGGACGTTCGGCGAAAAGCGGTCCTACTTGCTGGCGGCGGCCATGAAGCCGGCTTCGGTCATGAGCGTGCGATGGGCAGCTTCGGCCTCGCCCAACCACTTGGCGAACGCATCGCCGGTCATGAAGGTCGGGTTGAACGCGCCCTTCTCCATGTATTCCTTCCAGTCGGGCGTCGCGGTGATCTTGGTCAGCAGATCCACATAGAAAGCCTTCTGGTCGGCCGTCACGCCGGCAGGCATGAAGATGCCGCGCAGCATCGTGTAGTCGGTCGGGACGCCGGCTTCCTTGCAGGTCGGGATGTCGTTCCAGGACTGGGTTTCGGTGACCTTGCCCTTGTACGGCATGCGCTGGGCGTCGAAGACGCACAGCGGACGAAGCTGGCCGGCGCGCCACTGGGCGACCGCTTCGATCGGATTGTTCACGGTCGAATTCACATGATTGCCCACCAGTTGCACAGCGACTTCGCCGCCGCCCTTGAAGGGGACGTAGATGAACTTGGTGCCGGTGGCCTTCTCGAGTGCGACCGTGATGATCTGGTCTTCCTGCTTCGAGCCCGTGCCGCCCATCTTGAACTTGTTCGGCCCCGCCGCCTTGACTGCCGCGACGTACTCGCTGGCGTTCTTGTAGGGCTCGCTGGCGTTCGTCCACAGGACGAACTGGTCGAGCGCCATCATCGCCACCGGACTCATGTCCTTCCAGTTGAAAGGCACGCCGGTCGCCATGGGCGTCGTGAACAGGTTGGAGAGCGATATGACGATCTTGTGGGGATCGCCCTTGGCCTCCTTGACCGCCAGGAAGCCTTCGGCGCCGGCACCTCCCGACTTGTTGACGACGATGAGCGGCTCCTTCATCAACTTGTGCTTGACAATGATGCCCTGCATCAGGCGTGCCATCTGGTCGGCTCCGCCCCCTGTCCCGGCGGGAACGATGAACTCGACGGGTTTGGTGGGTTCCCAGGCTAAGGCAGGTGCGGACACCGCAAGCAGTGTCGCCGCAACGGAGACTGCGACAGTGGAAGTCCTTGCGGCGCCGGAAAACGAGCGCGAGAAAAGGTTCTTGATCATGTTGTCTCCTGTAGGTCGTGGATTCACACGTTGTTCTTTTCGGCGGAACCTGAACCCAAGTTCCGATGGGTGCTGATGCTGCGACGCCAACGTCGAAATGTCGCTTGA
>Ga0247825_10003275_pt1 | contig 10685 bp, 10 predicted proteins | sample 13C_Vanillin_Day_FD_194413 | JGI IMG/M metagenome (GOLD analysis project Ga0247825, IMG submission 194413) | Soil microbial communities from agricultural site in Penn Yan, New York, United States - 13C_Vanillin_Day48 | ecosystem: Environmental > Terrestrial > Soil > Agricultural land | place... | reverse complement strand
GCCCGCTCCCGTGGCCGCGCCCGCATAAGGAGAGATCGCCGTCGGATGGTTGTGCGTCTCCACCTTCATCAAGATGTGCGTGGGCTCCCGCCGAGAGCGCCACTCGCCGCTCTCCGTGTCCGGGAAAAAGCGCTCCGCCTCGAAGCCTTGGATGACCGACGCGTTGTCCTTGTACGCCGAGAGCACCCCCCCGCTGTGCGCCGCGTAGGTGTTCTTGATGGCCTGGAACAGCGAGCGCTCCTTCGCCACCCCATCCACCGTCCAGCTCGCGTTGAAGATCTTGTGCCGGCAGTGCTCGCTGTTCGCCTGCGCGAACATCATCAACTCCGTGTCCGTGGGGTTGCGCTTCAGCTCGGCAAAGCGCGCGGCCAGGTAGTCGATCTCGTCCTCCGCCAGCGCCAGCCCCAGCTCCCGGTTCGCCGCCACCAGCGCCGCACGGCCTCCCCGCAGCGCATCCACCGTGGCCAGCGGACGCGGCGTGTGCTCGGCGAAGAGCACCTCGGCATCCTCCATCTGCTCCACCACCACCTGCGTCATCCGGTCGTGCAGCACCGGCTTCAGGCGCTCCAGTTGCTCGGGCGTCAGCGGCGCGCCGTCCCGATCCGCGAGGAAGAAGACCGTCCCCCGCTCCATGCGCCGCACCCGCTCCAGGCCGCAGTTGCGAGCGATGTCCGTCGCCTTGGAAGACCAGGGGGAGATGGTGCCTGGGCGCGGGATGACCAGGAGCCGGCTGCCCGTCCATGCGCCCGGGGCAATGCGCGGGCCGTACTCGAGCAGCCGGTAGAGCACGGCCCGCTCGCCCTCGGAGAGAGCCGCCGAGGCGTCGACGAAGTGCATGAGCTCCGCGTAGGCGGAGGCCACCTCGGACACCCGCTCGCGGCAGAGAGCGAGCAGCTTGTCCCGTCGGAACTGAGAGAGGGCGGGAGCACCCCGCAGGGTCAGTATGCTGGAGGACATAGCGATTAGCCCTGGCTCTGGAGAACAGCGGAGCCGTCCTTATCACCGAGCCTTCAAGCCGGTCCTGAAGAGTTCACGCCGCGTCGACTGCCGCACGGGGGAACGAGCAGGCCCGGCTCAGTAGTCCTTTCGCCACGCCACCTCGAAGGTAACGTCCTCGTTGGTGAAGCTCAGCACCCGCACCTGAGCCTCAGGGACGCCACAGCCCCGCATGCCCGCCAGGATGGCCCCCTGCACCAGGTAGCGGGTGGGGCCCGCCTCGTTCATCCACAGCTCCAGCTGATGGGGGCTCCGCTCCTGGAGGCGCACCTCGGTGTAGTTGTTCCCGGAGCGGAAGCTCTGCTGCAGCCGGTCCAACTGGCGCCGGGGGCCCAGGAGCTGCAGCACGCTGAACAGTGCACGCCCCATCATGGTCCCCCGGTACCCATCCACCATGCACTCGCCCAGGGCGTGGTACGCCTGCTCTTCCGGTCTCCCTGAATACAGTTCTCGTGCAACAACCCGAACACAGGAACACCATGTTTCAAAGGGATAGGCAGGCAGGAGCTTGCGGTCGAGGTCCACCCCCACCTCTTTGAGATAGGTCCGCAGGGTCGGAGTGACCCGGCCCTCCAGTCCTCGAACGAACAGACCCTCCAGGGTCTGGTCGAAAACCATCTTCTCCTGCATGCGTCTATTCTACTCTCGTCCCTCTCGTCCCGGAGAGAGCCATGGGTCTTCAACGTGAACTGGCGGTGATGGCGCTGCGCGCCACGCCCCTGCCAGGCCAGAAGAACTTCCTCGCGGAGTCAGGGATTGCCACACCTGTCCCCTTGCTCGCCGGTTCGATCCGCGCCGTGGCGCACGAGCCCTTCAAGGCCGACGAGCTCAAACGGCTCTTCGATCTCCTAGTGGTTTTCACTATTGGGGATTTCCCTGATGCGACGAGTTGCTCCAGTTACTTCGACCCGGACAGCCCCTGGTACAACGTGTTCTACGGCGCCTATGGGGTGCGCTCGCACAAATCGGACGGAAGCCCCTGGGGCTTCCGCAGAGACGGGCGGCCCCACCTGGACGAGATCCTCGAGGTGCCGTGGTTGGACTACAACTTCCTCACGGCGGGGAAACTGGGCTGTCCGCCCTCGCGTATGTGCTTCCGCGTAGAGGAAGCGACGAGCAGCCGCGAGGGCCCCTGGCACACGGCCGAGGTGAGCTGCGTCATCCCCAGCGGCCTGCACCGCATGAAGGACGCCGTCACTCCGGACCTCACGTACTACGCCGTCTTCGGTGTGCCAGAGGAGCGCTACCTCTCGCGCCAGCGCGAGAGCTACGAGCCCGTGCGGATGCGCGGGAAGATGTACTTCCGTCCCGTGGCCGAGCGCATGACGCTCGTGTGGGGTGGGCTGTGCCCGGACACGCCAGACGGCCAGCGGCTCTTCAACTCCATCCTGGACGAGATGACACCGTTGTATCAGCGGTGATACATTTTTGTGCTCAAACATTCTCGCCGCTGTCACTCGGGCTTCCGGGGGTTCTCCAGGGCCGTGCAGAGGGGGCAGCCTGTAGGGGCATGGGGCGTGTCCCGGCGGTGGACGTCGAGCAGGGCGCGGGAGAGCTCTGCCAGCTCGCGGCGCACCTCGCGGCGGGCGCCCTTCACGCGGGCGATGCGCATGTCTTCGTAGCGGGTCGTCTGGTGGCGCAGCCAGGCAATCACAGCGGCCTCGGCGCGGCGCTCGACGGGAATGCGCTCGGTGCGAGCCACGGTGCCACTGCCCACGGGCGTGGCGTGCATCGTCACCAGGACGGCGAGCCTCTTCGCGTGGGCGGTGAAGGCGGGCGCGAAGGCGAGGAAGCGCAGCACGGCGTTGGCGAAGTCCACCTCGTACTCGGACTGCTCGCGCTCGCGGCGGGCCTGATCCGAGGCGCGGCGGCGGGCATAGGCCGGAGTGGCACGCTCGGCCTCGAGCGCGGCGCGGGCGGCGGTGATGTGAGTCTCGGGAGCCCAGATGCCGCGGGAGAACGTCTTGCGGCCCTTCTTCTCCACCACGGTCCAGGTGGGGCCCGCGGCCTTCACGCGGCGCGTAAGCCCGGCATCCCCCGGAGGCAGCAGGACCCAGCCCGCGGGCGGGGTGAGGAGGGAGCCGTCCGGAGCGCGCACGCGGCGAGGATCCGAGGTGGGAGCGACAGTCAGGGAGTCAGGCATGGGACAGGGGCGCGGCTCCATAGCGCACCCAGAGTCAGTCAGGGAAGCACGAGGGCGTCCAAGCCTGCTAAATGGCCGTTTCGGGAGGTCCTCTTCTTCGTGGGAAGCGCCGGCATGTCTCTCCTCAGGCTCACCTTCCTTGGCACCTCGGCCGCGCAGCCCACGCTGCACCGCAACCTCTCTGGGCTGGCGGTGAAGGCGGACACGGACCTGCTGCTCTTCGACTGCGGCGAGGGCACCCAGCGGCAGATGGTGCGCTTCGGCACCGGGTTTACCGTGGACGCCGCCTTCTTCACGCACTTCCACGCGGACCACTACCTGGGGATCATCGGCTTCCTGCGCACCCTGGGGATGATGGGGCGCGATCAGCCCATGCACCTGTATGGCCCGCCGACGGCCAAGCGCGTGCTGCACCAGGCCGTGCACCTGGGCGTGGAGGCGCTGGCCTTCCCGGTGGAGATCCACGAGCTGAAGGACGGGGACAGCGTGCGGCGCAACGGCTACACGGTGCACGCCGTGGGGGTGGACCACCGTATCAACGCGCTGGCGTACGTGCTGGCGGAGGATGACAGGCCCGGGCGCTTCAACGTGGAGAAGGCACGGGCGCTGGGTGTCCCTCCGGGGCCGGAGTTCGGCAAGCTGCAGCGCGGCGAGACGGTGACGCTGCCGGACGGCACCACGGTGCGGCCGGAGGACGTGCTGGGCGCGGCGCGCAGCGGGCGGCGGCTGGCCATCTCCGGGGATACGCGGCCGTGCGCCTCGCTGACGCGGGCGGCGAAGGACGCGGACCTGCTCATCCACGAGGCCACCTTCAGCGACGACGAGCAGGAGCGGGCCGTCGAGACGCGTCACTCCACGGCGCGCGAGGCGGCACGGGTAGCGCGCGAGGCGGGCGTCCGGCGCCTCATCCTCACGCACCTGTCCAGCCGGCACGACACGGACCCCTCGAAGCTGCTCGCGCAGGCACGCGAGGAGTACAAGGGGCCCACGGAGGTGGCCCACGACGGGCTCACCGTGGAGCTGCCGCTGCGAGACTGAGGGCGGCTACTGGAACTTCTGGGCGGCCTCGGCCTCCAGGGTCTTGGCGGCCTCCGGGTCCACCTTCTGGATGAGCTTCCACTCCAGGGCGTGGTCGCGGCTCATCGAGCCGGAGGCGTTGCCCGCGCCCTCCATGGACTTGCCGGTGTTGGTGTCATGGGCGGCCTGGGACTCGATTCGCGTCTGCTTCATGAACTCGACCGAGCACTGGCCGGGCCCCCTCTCGATGCCGCGGATCAGGAAGCGCGCGTAGGAGGTACCCAGGGACGAGGGGGCACCCTGCATCTGCCAGTCCGTCTGCATCTCGAAGCCGCCCTTGGCCTCCATGACGGAGAAGCCCTCCTCGGTGATGAGCTCCTTGGCCTTGGGCCACACCTCGGCGATGGGCTGGCGGAAGACGTGGGTGCCCGCCTTCTCTTGGAGGTACGTCTCGCGGCGGTTCGCGGCGCAGCCAGTGGTGAGGGCGAGAGCGGCCACCAGCAGCAGCGCGGTGGACCCGAGCGAGGACTTCGACAGCGTCATGGTTCAGCTCCGTGGGTGAAAGGAGACCCACGTTCAAGCACGAGCCCCCTCCCGAGCCAAGAGGCATGCAGTGTGGCTCGTCACCGAGCCTCGGCGACGGGCGCTTCGCCGCCCAGGAACTCGCGCAGCAGCCCGGCCACCTGCTCTGGGGCCTCCAGTGGAACGAAGTGCCCCACGCCGGGCAGGTAGCGCACCTGGGGAGGGTGCTCGAACCACCGCTCCAGGTCGTAGGTGAGCTCTCGCTCGAGGGCGATGTCCTCCTCGCCCCAGATCAGCAGGAAGGGGGCGCGGATGCGCGAGTAGCTCTTCCTCAGGCGCCGCATGCCCCAGGGCGTCATCGCGCCACGGATGGCCGCGCGGTAATAGGCGAGCGCGGCGCGGGCGGCTCCCGGCTTCGCGAAGTTGTCCGCGTAGGGCTTCAGGCGCTCCTCGGGGACGCGATCCTTGTTCACCAGGGCGCGGCGGATGAGCCGCGGGACAGCGGCCCCACCGTTCTCCGAGAGCTTCCGATCGGGCACCCAGGGAATCTGGAAGAAGAACATGTACGAGATACGCGCGAGCTGCGAGGGCTTCCACATGCGCTGGGCCAGCACCGCCGGGTGGGGACAGTTGATGACGGCCAGATGGTCCACCACCTCGGGGTGCTTCGCCGCCAGGTGATAGGCGATGGCTCCGCCCCAGTCATGCCCCACCACGTGCGCTGGGCGTCCCGGCTGCAGGTGCCGGGCGAGCTGGTAGATGTCCGCCGCCAGCGTGTCCAGATCATACCCGTACTTGGGCCGATCCGTGCCCCCGTAGCCTCGCAGATCCGGCGCCACCGCCCGGAAACCCGCGGCCCCGAGCACCGGGAGCACCTCGCGCCAGCTCTCGGACAGCTCCGGGAAGCCGTGCAGGAGCAGGACGAGCGGCCCATGGGCAGGCCCCGCCTCGAGCGCCTTCATGCGCAGGGACGGCAGAGAGAGGGACAGCGTCGCGAGTGGAACCATGGCACCTGGAAACCTAGCCGCCCCGAGCACCTCGCGGACACTCGGAATGCCGGGACGTCATGCGCCATACACGCGAGGTGCTTTCGCCTGTCTCCTACGCGGCTCCATGGCCATGATGCCCACCCTGTATGTTCCCCATCAGTGACGACAATCCGACCCTGCGCACCCCGCTGATGACGTACCTGCTGCTCGGCGTCATCGCCTTCGTCTGGATCTTCCTGCAGAAGGCAGGCCTGGACGTCACCGCGATGGCCGCCAGCGTGTGCAACCTGGGCATGATTCCCGGAGAGCTGACGGGCCGGGCCCCACTGGGGTTCGGGGTGCCGATCACACAGCACAGGGATTGCCTCGTCGACAACGATCCCATCAACATCTTCACGCCGATCACCTCCATGTTCCTCCATGGAGGCTGGGGCCACATCATCGGCAACTGCCTGTTCTTCTGGGTCTTCGGCAACAACGTCGAGGACAGCATGGGGCGGTTCCGCTTCCTCATCTTCTATCTGCTCTGCGGATTGGTCGCGGCCGGCGCGCACATAGCCATCGACCCGACGTCTCCCGTGCCCACCGTGGGGGCCTCGGGCGCTATCTCGGGCATCCTGGGGGCGTACCTCGTGCTCTACCCGCGCGTGCGGGTGAACCTGCTCGTCATCCTCATCTTCATCATCCGGATCATCCCGGTGCCGGCCTGGCTCGTGCTCGTCTACTGGTTCGGCCTCCAGCTCCTCACAGGGCTCCCCCAGCTCACGTCGATCCGCCCCGATGCCTCGGGCGGTGTCGCGGTCTGGGCCCACATTGGTGGCTTCGTGGCCGGTGTGGTGCTCATCAAGCTGTTCGAGAACAAGGACTTCACCTTGAAGCGCACGTCATGGCGGCACCGGCTCCACCCGAACCACCCGTAACGGAAGCATCAGCGCCGTAGCCAGCACTGCCCGGGTGAGCCAGAGTGCGCGCCCGCGTCCCGGCGTCCGGGGCGCAACCATGGCAGGTACCTCGATGCAACGTGTCCGGTATTCCTTCGCGGCGGTGCTCCTCCTGGTGTGTGTGGCCGGCTGTCCCCGGCATGCTCCCGATACGGCCCCCTCTCCTTCTTCCTCCACCACGGTGTACCTCGCCCGCCGCGTGCGGACGCTCGACCCGGCACGCCCACTGGCCGAGGCGCTCGCCGTGCGCGACCGCAAGGTGCTGGCCGCGGGCTCCCGCGACGAGGTGCTCGCCGCCGCGGGCAGTGACGCACGCGTGGTGGACCTCGGAGATGCGACGGTGGTGCCCGGCCTCACCGACGCCCACGGCCACCTCGCGGGGCTGGGCCGCGCCCTCTCGGCCGTCGTGCTGGTGGGGAGCAACTCCCGCCAGGAGGTGCTCGATCGCCTGAAGGCCGCGCCCCGCTCCGCCTTCCAGGGTGACTGGCTCATCGGCCAGGGGTGGGATCAGAACGATTGGCCGGAGAAGGTGTTTCCTACCCGCGCCGAGCTGGATGCGAACTGGCCCACCACGCCCATCGCGCTGTCGCGCATCGACGGCCACGCGCTCTGGGTGAATGGAGAGGCCCTGCGTCAGGCGCGCATCACCCGTGACACGAAGGATCCCCAGGGCGGGCGCATCCACCGTGGCCCGGATGGTGAGCCCACCGGCATCCTCGTGGACAACGCGATGAGCCTCGTCTACTCCGTCATGCCTCCGCCCACCGATGAGCAATTCGAGGCGAAGCTCACCGCGGCCCTCGCCCGCTGCGCGCAGGGAGGGATGACGGGTGTCCACGACGCGGGCATGGACCTGCGCACCTTCAACGTGCTCAAGCGCTGGGACGCCGAGGGCCGTCTCCCGCTGCGCGTCTACGCGATGGCGGACGGCATGGGCGCCGAGCGCGAGAAGTACCTCGAGATGGGACCCTTCCAGGGCAACAGGCTCACCATGCGGGCCGTGAAGCTGATGATGGACGGAGCGCTCGGCAGCCGCGGCGCGGCGCTCCATGCTCCTTATAGCGATGAGACGGGCCAGAGCGGCCTGCTCCTGCTCAGCTCCGAGGAGTACGAGGCCCGCGTGCGTGCCTTCATCGGCCGAGGCTTCCAGGTGGCCACGCACGCCATCGGCGACCGGGCCAACACGATCGTCCTCGACACGCTGCTGCGCGTGGCAGGCCCCGAAGGTGTGCGCAAGGGACGCCACCGCGTGGAGCACGCCCAGGTGCTGCGGCTGGAGGACATCACCCGGCTGGGAGCCAACGGCTTCATCGCCAGCGTGCAGCCTACACACGCCACCAGCGACATGCCCTGGGCGGAGGCTCGTCTGGGGCCCGAGCGCGTTCGCGGCGCCTACGCCTGGCAGAAACTCAAGGCCGCGGGTGCCACCCTGGCGCTCGGAAGCGACTTCCCGGTGGAGCAGCCGGACATGTTCGCGGGCCTCTATGCCGCGCGCACCCGGCAGGACGCGGCCGGGCAGCCACCGGGCGGATGGTTTCCGGACCAGCGCCTGAGCGGCGAAGAGGCGCTGGAGGGCTTCACCGTGGGCGACGCCTATGCCTCGTTCGTGGAGGATCTGCGAGGCCGGCTCCAACCCGGAATGGACGCGGACTTCGTCGCGATCTCCGTGGATCCGGTGGATGCACAGCCCTCGGACCTGCTCATGGCCCAGGTGCGTCTCACCGTCGTCGCCGGAGACCCTATCTACCAGGCCCCCAAATGATCTTCGTCCTGGCCGCGGCCTCCGCCTTGCACCTCTCGGCCTCCCCACCGCCGTTCGGGAACGCCCGTCATCCCGTCACACGCGAGGTGTCTTCAGCCGCTCCCGTGCGGCGCGAGCCGCCCACGGGGGACTTCCTGGGCGTGGCCTATGGCTTCTACCGGAACGTCGTGACGCAGATCGATGGGCCACGCTGTTCGCACCGGCCCACGTGCTCGGCCTATGCCCGGGAGGCGATCAGCCGCCATGGCGTGGTGGGACTCTGGCTATCCTATGACCGGCTGCTGCGGGGCACCCACTCCTCGGCGGTGCGGCAGCTCCCCGTCACCCTTCAGCACGGACGGCTCGTCTTCCTGGACCCCCTCCAGGAGAGCACGTTCTGGCTGCCCTGATACTTCTGGCCTCGCGAGTGGCAGGTGTCCCGGAGCAGCTTCACACTCCGTGGTAGCTTCAGTGCATGCCTGAAACCGCCCCGCAGCCTCGAACACCTGCGCTGATGTGGGCATCGCTCGCGACGCTCGTCCTGCTTGGCCCTGCGTTGTTACCCGCCTGCGCCACTTCCGCGGGCGCGGGCCAGTCCAGAAGAGAGTTGGGACTGTCGAGGTCCCCCGTACCGGGCCTGGAGTTCGAGGAAGCAAACCCTGCAGGCAGCTTCTCTTCCTCCGGTGTCCCCCAGTGGCGTGAGCCGGATGACCCGGTGTGGAACGAGGCCCGGCGCGCGGAGGCGGCTCGCGCGCTCGACGCGCTGTGGATTGTAGCGGGCTCCACGCATGCTCTCGGCGCCGAGTGGACGTTCCGCTTCTGGTCCCAGGGTGGCGCACTCATGCTGCTGTCGCTCCACAGCACCGAAGCGGGCGAAGAGGGTTTGGCGCCCATCAGCCGTGGAGCCTTCCTCCCCCGCCTCTCACGCGAGCTGCCCACCCTGCTCGGCACCGGCCCCAACGAAGTGACGCTGGAGCTCGAACGCGAGGAAACCGGCTGGAGGGTGGACCTCGAGAAATCCTCGAAGGCGGAGACCCCTCCCTATGCCCGGACAATCCCTTCGGTGCGGAGTGGAGTCTCCCGCGCGACGCACCAGCAGGTGCTCGACACCGCGCGCGGCATCGCCCAGCTCATGGCAGTACCGCGCGGCGGCATCGCCCGGCTCACGGCCGAGGTCTCGCTGGAAGACAGCCGGATCCTGAGCTGGCAGCCCAAGGATCTGGACACCTCGGGTGACGGCCCGGCGCTATCTTCCGGAGATGAGGCGGTCAACCTCGTGGTCGCAGTGTTGCTGTCCTTCACTCAAGGCCTGGGAGAGCGCACAGTATCCCTCTCGCTCCAGGCCGAGCACCACCCCGGCGAGGCCCGTCCACGCTGGCGCATCATCGCGGCACACCTCCTGGAGCCTCTTCCTCTGCCGCCGCAGGTGGCTGACATCCACGGCGAGTACAAGCGGCTCCACGAGTCCATCATCATCGGCTTCCAGAACGAGCTGCGCGAGACGGCCCTCCTGGTTGCGGGCTTCACCCTGGAGCAGATCGCCTACAGCATCGCCGGCGGACTGGCTCTCAAGGGGGCCTGGGTGCTCATTGGCAAGGGGGCTCCCACCATCCTCTCCTTCCTCTCCAAAGGCGGGAAGGTTGCGGTGCGCTGGTTCCGCAACCTATTGGTGCGTGCGTCCCCCCAGGACCGGGAACTGCTACTGCGGTTGTGGACAAAGGCCGAGACGCAAGGCCTCAAGGCCCTCACTGAGGCAGAGAAGCAGCAACTCCGCGCCCTCATGGGCCGCTTGGAGAACACCCTCAGCAAGCCGCTGGATGATGGAGCGAAGAGTCAGTTCTGGAAATGGTCGCGCGAGGAATACTTCGAGCTACATAACCCAGGGCTCGCGAAGCTCATCGGATCAGAGAACATGAGGTTCTATCAGGTGCACCACTCCTATCCGATGAAGTACGCACACCTCTTCCCCAAGCTGGATATCAATGGCAAGCCCAACCTCGTGGGAGTCCATGTGGACGTCCATGGCAGCATCACCGCCGTATGGAACTCCCTCGGAAACGTCTCGAAGCAGATGAAACCTCAAGACGTCAAAAAGGTGGTGGACATCATCGATCGGCATTTCAGCCGTTGGTTCGGCAAAGTGTACAACCCGAAGGACGCCGCGAGACTCATCGAGGCTCAACAGGCCGCGCTGCGCGAGGTCACCGAGTTCAAGGCCATGCTGACTCCATGAGGCAAAGGACGGAAAGATGCCAACCCATACAGTGCTTCCAGGGCTCGACCGGCTCATTTCCGTCTGTCAGCGCAACTCTCTCCCACTAAAGCTTCCGGCTCCT
>Ga0247825_10003274_pt1 | contig 10690 bp, 9 predicted proteins | sample 13C_Vanillin_Day_FD_194413 | JGI IMG/M metagenome (GOLD analysis project Ga0247825, IMG submission 194413) | Soil microbial communities from agricultural site in Penn Yan, New York, United States - 13C_Vanillin_Day48 | ecosystem: Environmental > Terrestrial > Soil > Agricultural land | place... | reverse complement strand
TCCGTCATGTCCATCACCGTCGCGATCTACAGCCTCGGCGGTGTCGCGGCACCACTTCTCATCGGCTCCCTCGTCTCCGGCGCCGCGGATACCGCCGCTGGATACGGCCGAGGCTTCGTCATCGTGGGAGTCATCATGCTGGTCGGCGCACTCGCCGCCACCATCCTGGTCAACCCCGAACGCGACGCAACCACGATCGCCGCACACCACCCGAACAGTTAGGAAGAACCAGAACGTTCGACGGCACCGCCGTCCATAAACCTGGCCTGACGGCACCAGCCGGTCGTCAGCGACTCTGGAAGGAAGCAATGAGCACACCAATGTGGTTGAGAGGCAACGTGTCCCTGATAGGCGGCGAACGCGCCACGGGACGGCAGGCTGCTCCCGTCGGGCAGTTCGACGGCCTCGTGAGGAGCATGTTGTGAGTTCTACGGAGAGCGATGTCGTGGTCGTTCGGCACCATCAGAGCGGACGGCTGGACATAGAACTCAATCGTCCCGAGCGCAAGAACGCCCTGACGGTCCCGATGGTCACCCAGCTCGCCAGAACGTTCGCCGACGCTCAGGACGATGACACAGTCACAGCGGTGTTGCTGTATGGCGCGGGCGGATGCTTCAGTTCCGGTTTGGATCTGGCCGAGGTACGCCCGGGTGAGCCGGCGATTACCGCGGCGATCACCGACCTGCACGCCACCCTGTCCGAGTTCGAGAAGCCGCTGATCGGGGCGCTGGAGCGGGCCGCTGTCAACGGTGCTGCGGCGATCGCGCTGTCCTGCGACCTCCTCGTGGTGGGAGAGACGTCGTTCCTCATGGTCGGCGAGGCGGAGATGGGGGTGGCTGCGCCGAACAATCTGCGGTGGTTGCTCGCGAAATTCGACGTGAACCAGGCACTGCAGCTCACGCTGGCCTGTGAACGTCAGTACGGTCCCGACCTGTTGCGCCGCAGCTTCGCCTACGAGATGGTGCCGGACGAGCAGGTTTTGGTCCGGGCCACCGAGCTCGCCGACAAGATTGCGGCCTACCCCAACGGCGGGGGAATCGCCATGAAGCAAGCGATTCTGACGCGCCGAACACTGCTCGTGTGAGTGCGTGCGCACGGCGGCACCTGCTGTCGAAAAGCCATATAAGACAACATAATGCACAGCCGGGCGGGCAGGTCGCAGGCCGCCCGGTCATCCCAGGTCTGGGGATCCCGACCGAGGTGGTGCTACACGGGACACTCGAAGGAGACAATCGAATGGGTATGACTACAACCGCTGAACACCGCGCGCTTCGCGACGCGGTTCGAGAGTTTCTCACCGCAACCAGTGCACCGGCCGAAGTATTGGCCGTCCAGGACACGGAACTCGGATACCGACCCGAGATGTGGGCGACGATGGCCGAACAACTCGAACTGCAAGGACTGCTCGTCGACGAGAAATACGGAGGATCAGGCGCGAGTATCGGTGACCTCGTGGTGGTCGCCGAGGAATTCGGGCGCTCCGCAGCGTGCAGCCCCTTCTTCGCGAGTTCCGTGTTGACCACGCTCGCCATCGCGGATTGCGCCCGGGAGCGGTGGCTCAGTGAGCTGCTGCCAGGTCTCGCCGCCGGCACTCGTCTCGGGTGTCTGGCATTTGCCGACGCCGACGGGTGGTGGCAGGCCGGCTCGGAGACCGTGCGTGCACAGCCGGACGGCGATAGCTGGCGGATCGATGGACGGGCCGATCACGTGATCTTCGGACACTGCGCCGACACGATCGTCGTCGCCGCCCGAACCGAAGACGGGACCGGCCTGTTTCTGGTGGAACCATCGGACGCGAGCATGCTGCGGGTCCGGCAACCCGCGCTGGACCTGACCCGCCCGCTCACGACCATCACCTTCGACAGCGCAGCAGCACAACGGATCAGTGGCACCGCAGACATTTCGGAGGCGCTGTCCCGAGCGCTCGACAAGGCGCTCGTCGTGCAGGCGGCGGAGAGGGTCGGTGGCGCTCGCAGGTGCCTGCACCTGACAGTTGACTATGCGAAGACCCGCAACCAGTTCGGTCGTCCGATCGGTACCAACCAGGCTGTCAAACACGGGCTGGCCGATCTGACCCGTGCGCTCGAACCGATCGCCGCCGCCGTCGACGTCGCCGCTCACGCCGCGGATGACGGAGCACCGGAACTGCCGGCACTGGTGAGCCTGCTCAGCGTCGCGGGGACCGAGAGGTACCTGCAGATCGCCGGCGAGACGATTCAATTGCACGGTGCGATCGGATTCACCTGGGAGCACGAGGCTCATGTTCATCTCAAGCGGGCGAAGACGGATCAGCTGATGTCCGGGTCGTCGGCGTGGCACCGCGAGCGTCTGCTCGCCGGAGTCCTCGCCACCGGCACCGCGTTCGAGGCGCCGGCGCGGGCCGACGAACCCGCTCCGCTGGCGGACCTGCGGACCGAGGTCCGCGCCTGGCTGGCCGACCACCGCGCCGAGGGGATGCCACTCGAATACGCGCAGGAACCGTTCGGGCACGAAGACACCGATGCCGAGAAGCACTGGACCGATCTGTTGCGGAAGGGGCGTTGGCTGTGCGTGTCGTGGCCGGAGGAACACGGCGGCCGGGGCCTGGGACCGGTCGAAACTCTCGTTGTGGAAGAGGAGTTCGCGCGCGCGGGACTTCGACGCCCGCAACTCGGAATGGGCGAGACCCTGCTCGCGCCCGCCCTGTTGGCCCATGGGAGCGAGGACCAGAAGCGCCGGTTCCTGTCCCGCATTCTGTCGGGCGAAGACACGTGGTGCCAGGGCTTCTCCGAACCCGAGACCGGATCCGATCTCGCCTCGCTGCGGACCAGCGGAATCGTGAACGGTGACGAGTTGCGGATAACCGGTGACAAGATCTGGACCAGCAACGGAGCCCGGGCCAACATGATGTTCCTGTTATGCCGCACCGACCGCGAAGCACCGAGACACCGCGGTATCTCGTTTGTCCTTGTTCCCATGACGGACAACAGCATCGACGTCGACTCCATCCGGATGGCGTCGGGCGACAGGGGGTTTGCGCAGGAACGGATAACCGATGCCCGCGCCCCCTTGACCAATGTGGTGGGTGGGCTCGGCAACGGTTGGGTGGTCGCGATGACCACACTCGGCGCCGAACGAGCGGGCAAGGCGGCGACGCAGTACGTCGGCTATCGCCACGAACTGGACGTGCTGGTGGAGCGGCTGGACAAGAACGGTCGGCTCGGCGACGTGATCGTCCGCCAGCGGTTGGCGGATCTGGTGGTCGAGGTCGAGTTGATGCGTGCCGTTGGTTCCGTGATCAGTGCCCGAGTCGCAGAGGGGCAGGCCGTCGACGAGTTGCTGGCTATCGACAAGGTCAACTGGTCGGAGTATCACTGCATCTTCGGCTCGACGGCGCTGGAGCTTCTCGGCGCGTCTGCGTTGACCCGTCCTGAGGGGGACGGATATCAACTCGACTCCCTGCAGCGAGTGTTCCTCGAGAGCCGGGGACGCCGGATCGCTCGCGGGTCGAATCAGATTCAGCGCAACATCATCGGCGAAAGAATCCTGGGTTTGCCGAGGTAGACACTCAACTGTAGGTAGTCGACCAGACGTCCGTGCCGGTCGGAACCCCGTGTGCAACATGTTTACGAGCCCGCTTCTCCAGATGTGAGTCCCACCAACGGTCGATGGCGTCAGTACCGGCGGACAGTTCCACGGAACTGTTGGCGGACAACGTCGTCGCCGTGTCAGGACTGTGGAAACAGTAAGAGCCCGGGAACGCTCAGTCGACTATGACGACGACGCCCGTAGGCTCGCCCAGCGCCTCCACCGTTCGTTCGGCAGCTCGGTCGATACCAACCCGAGGTCCCTCGGGTTGTTGCTGCTCGTGATAGGTACCGGGACCGTAGAACTGTCCATAGCGCAATACAACACCGCCCTCGGCGAGAACGGAACGCTCCAATTCTGCGACCGCCCGAGCGGCGGGCCCATCAGGCAATTGCCAGGCGACGCTTTGAGCCAGGATCTTCGGCGACCCGCTCTGCCGAGCGGCCTCGATAAGATTCTGGGTTCCCTCGGTTCGGATGCGAGCGTTCAGATCTGCGTGTTCACTGATCTGCGCCGAATCATCCGGCAGATCGGTCAGCTCGTTCAGCATGACGTCCGGTGTGAAGTCACGAACCGCCTGAATTACAGCCTCCCGATCGAAGACATCACACAGCACCGGTTCGGCACCGAGGTCGCCCAGTAGCTCCGTCTTGCTGGGTGAGCGCGTCATACCGCCGACTACGTGCCCCGCCTGAATCAACCGGGGAATCAGCCGCTGCCCGATCACGCCGGATGCGCCGGCAAGAAATATCCTCATGATTACTCCTTACTATACGAAATGGAAGTGAGAACCGAACCGCCGCTGTCAACCGCGGCACGGTGATGTCCTACGGGTCCCTGCCTTTTCGGAAGCGCTGGCCTCTGTGCAGGCCCAAGGAGGCCGACTACCGCGGCCCTCGAGGGAAGCAATGGCTCTGGGGAGAAGAGCCGGGACAGATACCCCACTGGAACGGGTTGAACCTGTGACGTTCTGTTGGGCCTCCCCGCTCGTGACCGAATGGGTTGGGGCCGAGGCGGTGAGGGGCGATGGGGTGGTGAGGATGGTGAGGGAACGAGTTTTCGATCGACGACTGGTGGACCGATGCCAGACGGTCCAGAGCGCCTGTCGGATGTGCCGACGCGGCGCCGGCGCCGTACCCTCCGATGACTGTGACGGCCGCAACCGCGATCAGTGCACCACGCGCAAAATTCTTCATGTCGAACTCTTTTCTGTGTTTCTCGGCAATCTGATGCCGAGAAGGGAACGGGGCGAACGCGAATCGGTACGTCCCAGCTTGTGAGGTCAGTGGGTGCGATGATGTCATCGCTCCGGCCCCAGGTGACGAGTGTCGGAGGGCTGTGGGCTGCGCAAGTATTCATGCAATCGCGGGTCCCGCTCGTGGTGCGGTGTGCGCAACCGCCGGTTGATTACGTGGTCGACCGAGGCCCCGAGTGCCGCTCCCAGGACCGGCGCGACCAGATAGATCCATAGATCGGTGGTACGCCCAGAGAGTGCAGCAGGACCGAACTGGCGGGCGGGGTTGATCGATCCCCCGCTGCGGGGACCGAGGAGGGCGATGACCAGCCCGACCGACACTCCGATGACGTACGGCAGCAGGCGTGCACGGCCGGGACAGGCAAGGAAGAACCCGACGACAACGATCAGGACCATCATCGAGCCCATCTCGGCGAGAAAGACGGACGCGGGCTGCCAGTCGGACGCGGCCCTGATCGCGGCGTAGTCGACAGGAGCGAACGAGACCGCATGCCCCCACACCAGGCGCCCGAGCACCGTCCCCACCGCTGAACCCGCAAGTTGGGCGAGTATGTAGGGCGGAACGCTGCGACCAGGGAAGCCGTTCATGAGCCACAGGGCGATGGTCACGGCGGGATTCATGTGCCCGCCAGCGCGTTTGCCGGGTGGACTGAACATCAGGCCGGTGAGGATGATCCCGCTGAGAACCCCGATGACGGCAAGTGCGACGTGCAGGTCGGCGATGTAGAGGGTGGAGCCCGGGTCACGCAACCACCGGACGACAGTCACCGCGAGGAACAGCAGGACGGTGGTGAGCGCGAACTCGTCGGCGGCGCGCGCCAGTGGCTGCCGGTGTGGCAGAGGCGAAGCGGTACTCACCATGATCTCCTAGTGTCGGTGTGCCGGAAGCGGCGTGGATTCCGGACGCATCCGGACAGCAGGTCCCGGTCGTTCTCGGCCACCGGCCGCCCGGATACCAGATTTCAGACACGAGCCCCTCCGCGAGTTCGCTGGTCGCCCTGTCGCGTTGGCTCGATCGGGTCGTTAGGAGTCCGGCGTGTAGTGACCGGGGACCAATCGGGTGGATACGCCGAAGCGGTTCCACGTGTTGATCGTCGCGATGGCGACGATGAGTCGGGCGAGCTCGGTATCGTCGAACTCGTTCGCGGCCTTCGCGTACACCTCGTCAGGGACGAATCCGTCTGTGAGCACGGTGATCGCCTCGGTCAGCTCGATCGCTGCGATCTCCTTCGCCGTGTAGAAGTGTTTCGACTCCGTCCATGCGTTGAGCTGGATGATCCGCTCCGCCGATTCGCCGGCGGCCAGTGCGTCCTTGCTGTGCATGTCCAGGCAAAAGGCGCAGTGGTTGATCTGCGATGCGCGGATCTTGACCAGGTTGAGCAACGTCGGCTCGACGCCCAGCCCTGCGGTCGTGTCGAGGCGGATCATGGCCTTGTAGGCCTCGGGTGCGAACTTTGCCCAGTCCAGGCGGGGTGCGTGCTCGGGGAGAAGTTCAGTGCTTTCGTGTACTTCGTTCATCGTCATGCCAGCAACGCTACGTCCCGAGTGGCTCTAGAGTATGGTCCATTTCTATGCCAGATATTCATACCAATTCTGGGGGCGTGCCACCTTCTGGGTTCGGTGCCGACCTGCTGGTGGAACTGAACGGACCCAAGCTGCGCGCCGGTCTCACGGACGCATTGCGAGAGGCCGTGCGCACGGGGCGGCTGGCGCCTGGCACCCGGCTGCCGGCGTCCCGCTCGCTCGCCGCCGATCTCGGTATCTCACGCAATACCGTGACCGAGTCCTACGCCGAATTGGTGGCCGAGGGCTGGCTCAGCGCGCAGCAGGGTTCCGGGACATGGGTGGCCAGGCGGGCCGAGGCGCGCACGGCCGCGCCTGCAGCTGCCCGTGCGAGGCCGACTCAGCGCCGTCCCACGTACGGACTGCTGCCGGGTTCACCGGACCTCACGGACTTTCCGCGCATGCAGTGGCTCTCCGCGGCCCGTCGCGCCCTGACCGCGGCGCCGCACGAAGCGTTCGGCTACGGCGATGCCCTCGGCCGGGTCGAGCTGCGCACCGCCCTGGCGGACTATCTGGCGCGGGCCCGTGGGGTGTACGCCGAGCCGGAGCGGGTCGTCATCTGTTCCGGTTTCCATCATGGTCTGACGTTGATGGCGCAGGCACTCAGGGCGCGGCGGGTGCAGGCGGTGGCAGTCGAGTCGTACGGCCTCGACCTCTATCGGGACCTGCTGACCGGCGCAGGACTGCGTACCCCGCCCCTCTATGTCGACGAATATGGTGCCCGTACAGACGAGTTGGCACGATTGCGCGGAGTAGGTGCGGTTTTGATGACTCCGGCGCATCAGTATCCGACGGGGGTCGCGCTGAGCCCGGACCGGCGCTCGGCGGCTGTCAACTGGGCGCGTGCCACCGGCGGCCTGATCTTGGAGGACGACTACGACGGGGAGTTCCGATACGACCGTCAGCCGGTGGGTGCTCTGCAGGGCCTCGACCGCGAGCGGGTGGTGTATTTCGGTTCGGTGAGCAAGTCGCTGGCGCCGGGGTTGCGGCTCGGCTGGATGGTGCTACCAGAGGAACTCGTCCCGGAGATCGTGACGGCCAAGGCGCACGGCGACTACATGTCGAGTGCGCTGGAGCAGCTGACACTTGCGGAGTTCATCGCATCGGGCGCGTACGACCGTCATGTGCGCTCGATGCGGCTGCGCTACCGGCGCCGCCGTGACCAACTGGTCGCGGCCCTGGCGCAGAGGGCGCCCGGCATCCGCGTGACCGGCATGGCCGCCGGGCTGCAAGCGGTCCTCGAACTCCCGCGCGGGACCGAGCGCACGGTCGTGGAGGCGGCGGCCCGGCAAGGACTGGCGGTCAGCGGAATCGCTCAGTTCTGCTACGAAGTGGCGGACGCCGGGTGGCAGTTGCCCGAGCGGGACGCGTTGGTGGTCAACTACGCGGCTCCCTCGGACAGTGCGTGGGCAGGCGCGCTGGACGCATTGTGCAGGGTGATGCCCTAAACAGGGCGGTGCCGCAGCCCGATGCTGCTGACAGTCGGTTCGCACCGGAGGCGCCAATGTGTTCAGTGCGGCATGATTCCATCACCGGCTCCTGACGGAATCCTCCAGGTGGGCCAGTGCGTCGGCACCCTCGTTGGCGAGGTAGACCAGCTCCATCAGGGGTAGCGGCAGGAACCCTTCGTCCTCCATCCGTCGGAGCTGAAGTATCACCCCGTCATAGAAGCCGACCGTGTTCAGCAGGGCCACCGGCTTGTCGAGCAGTCCGTGTTTCCTCAACTCCAGGATTTCAGTCGCCTCGTCCAGCGTGCCCAGGCCGCCGACCATCACCACCACCGCATCCGATCTGGCGAGCAGCAGCGCCTTGCGTTCGGCGAGATCCTTGGCGATCACCATCTCGTCGGCGTCCTTTCTGGCAAAAGCCCGGAGAAACTCGACCGAGATCCCGACGAGCCGCCCTCCGGTCTCCTGTACTCCGTCGGCGACAACCTTCATCAGCCCGGTATCGGATCCGCCCCATACCAGGGTATGGCCGCCGTTTCCGATGAGTTCTGCGAACTCGCGAGCCGGTCGGGTATAGCGCTCGTCGAGGTCGGCGGAGGAGAGGAAGACACAAATGTTCATGGTTGAACTATAGGACTCTGATTAGAGGACTGCGATGTGCGATGCTGAACGCTTAAGGGGGACAACAGCAAACGGGGCCTTATGGTGGAGGCCCGGCGCACCTTCGCGGTCGAGCATGTGCGTGTGATCAGCCACTGGTCATCCCGATCAGGCCGGTGAAGCCCGGCCATCGGCAGCCGTCTCCGGAAGTTGATGTGGTCCGGCAAGGGCCTTGCTGATCGCGCTGGAACGCCGGAACCCGCGGTCCTTCGGCATCCCGCGTTCGCGTGCGTGCGTTTTCGCGGGGGCTGGGGTCGCGGTCGCCTACGTGTGGTGCTGACCAGGCCTGATGCCGATGGCGGGAAGCCATTGACTCGAAAGTGTGTTCGAACTAGAATTCGAGGATGGGGCTCGGGGGAGATATCCAGGGGGCGTTGTCGGACGAGATTCTGGCGACCGCGGTCGGTGATGCGTGGCGTCTGGCCGAGGCGGAGTTGCTCGAATCGGTTGTTCGTATCTCGGAGGAGATTCAGCGGCTTGAAGCCTTGCGCGTCAAGCTCGTCGGTGCCGTCGACCATCGCTGCAAGGTTGATGTGCTGGGGTTTCCGAACGCCAAGATGTGGCTGGCCTCCAAGACGTTGCTCGAGGTAGGTGCTGCGGGGCGAATCGTGCTGTTGGGCCGAGGGTTGCGTCTCCAACCGGAGATCGCGGACGAGTACTTCGATACGAACATTTCGGCGGAGCATGCTGCGCTGATCATGAAGTTCTGCGAACGGCCACCCAAGGGCATGCCACTCGAAGCGTTGGATGACTGCCGAAATGCTTTGCTGTTCGCGGCAACCGGTCCCACCGCGAACACGGATGCGGTGCGCGCCGTGATCGCCAGGCTGGAACGCGCCTTCGAGTCCGACGATCCGCCGCCCAGTGAAGACACCGACCTCAACGAGTTCCACGCCTCCAAGACACTCAACGGCCGTGTCGCCGTCAAAGGCGACCTGGATGCCGTGACCGGCGAGATGCTGCTCTCGGCGCTCTCCGGACTGTCCAAGCCACGGCCCGCGCAGGACGGAACCAAGGACCCCCGCACGCCCGGACAGCGGCGGGCCGATGGGTTCACCGAACTCCTGCGCCGCTATCTTGACTCCGGGATTGCCGGCGAAGAAGGCGGCGAACGGCCACACGTCTCGCTCCACGTGAACGTCAAAGATCTCGCCGACCGCACCGACTGCAGTGCACGAGCACAGCAGGATGCTGCTTCGTCCGACGACTCGCTCTTCGCCGTCGATGGGGTGGCGTGGACGGAGTGGATGGGGCCGCTGAGTCTCAGGGCGGCCCGGCTCCTCAGCTGCGATTCGATTTACACGCCGATCGTTCTCGACGAGAACAGGGCGCCACTCGATCTCGGTATTTCCACCCGGACCGTCACGAAGAGGCAGCGAAAAGCGTTGGTGGCGAGGGATCGAGGATGTGCGTTCCCCGGGTGTGGTGCGCCGCCGTCCTGGTGCGAAGGTCACCACATCGTCCACTGGTCCGCAGGCGGGCCGTCCGACATGGGAAACCTTGTCCTGCTCTGCGGATTCCACCACCGCTTGCTGCATCACAGTGACTGGGAGATAGAGATGGGAGCGGATCGGCACCCCACGTTCATTCCACCGCGGCAGGTCGACTGGGAACGGAAGCCGCTGCCGGCGCACAACCGGGCCCGGCCCCGAGCCTCCTGACCGCGCGGCACAGTACATCACCGACTCGGCGACAGGACAATTCCTGTCGCCGAGCCGGCATGCCGCCGTGGCGGGTATGCCAGCCACCCGTGGGATCCTGAATCGGTGGCGGCTGCAACAGCCAGCACCGGCGCGATCGGACCTCAGAAAACCGCCATACGGCCCGAGGGCGCTTCCACTGCGGTTGTGTCCGCCCCGACACGCGGGAATGGCACCTCAGAAATAAAACAAACCAATTGGCCCGTTTTCTGGTAACGTCTGGGCCGTCATGGTGGTCACATGACGACGCGGACGTCTCAGGCACACGAGTCGGTTCACGCGAGGGGTGGAGTGCAGGTGTCGCCCGAGCTGCTGGTTGGGCGGCACCTGCACCCGACGTCGCCGGCGTCGAGACGAATCGTCCGAAGCGCAGTGGTGCTTCGGAACTCAGTGGTGCTTCGGAACTGATATCACACAGCTATTTTCATAGCAACAGTCACTTCTTGTCTTCGGCCTTGCCGACGCCTCCTTGATGCGCGGGTCCCACTCCGGAGTCG
>Ga0247825_10003273_pt1 | contig 10692 bp, 7 predicted proteins | sample 13C_Vanillin_Day_FD_194413 | JGI IMG/M metagenome (GOLD analysis project Ga0247825, IMG submission 194413) | Soil microbial communities from agricultural site in Penn Yan, New York, United States - 13C_Vanillin_Day48 | ecosystem: Environmental > Terrestrial > Soil > Agricultural land | place... | reverse complement strand
CGCGAAGTCCGCGGTGGTCGCGGGGTTGGTTGCCACTGCTTCTACGAAGTGGGGGTTGGTCGTCGCAGGAGGTCTGCTCGTGGCCGGAGCCGGGGTGGGGACCGTCGTCTCGCTCAGCACCCCCGCGCCAGGCGTGCAGCTGCCGCGACACGAGGCTCCGGCTCCTGCTGTGGCTCCCCTCCGCGAGCCCCCGCTGCCTGCTCCTTCTCCGTTGGAGGTGGTCGAGCCGCCGGTGCCGGTGCCAGCGGTGGTGCCTGCGCCGGAAAACAGTCCTCCTCCGCCGAAGCCCTCCGCGGCCTCGCGCTCCGAGGTGAAGCGGAAGCCTGCACCGAGCCCCTTGCCCGAAGCTCCCGCGCCAGGGCGTGACTGGACGCTGCTCGAGGCGGCGCGGGCCTCCAATGCGGTGGGCCACTACGGCGATGCCCTCTCCTCGGTCACCGAGCACGCGCGGCAGTACCCTGACTCTCAGTTCGAGCAGGAGCGTCAGGCCCTGCGGATTCAAGCGCTGGTGGGGCTGGGGCGGCAGGACGAAGCCAGGGCGCTGGCCAGGAGCTTCGAGCAGCGCTTCCCGGAGAGCATCCTGCTCGAGGGCATCCGCCAGGCCGTCGGCCACGAATAAAAACCCAGGCTGAAATGGATTCAGGAGGGCCGCCGCAAATCAAGGCAGGGACCACCAAAGCCCTTCAGGAGTGGCCTGCCATGCGAGCGACGACAACCCTTGTTCTCTTCATCCTCGTGCCTTGTCTCGGGGCGTGTGACTACCAACTGGGAGACCTTCCCGGCCCCGACGAGGACGATGACAGCGCGCTGTGCGCTCCGGATGCCGGCAGTGGCCCGCCGCCCGAGCTGGCGTTGGTGGGGCCAGCCACCCAGTCGCACGAGTGCGCCACCGCGTACACCGATCCGGGCGCTACGGCCTCGGACGTGTGCTTCGGGGATCTAACGCGCGACATCACACGCGCGGGAGACGTGGATACCCACGCACCGGGCAGCTACTCCCTCACCTACAACGTGTCGAATCCCGCGGGGCAGAGTGCCACGCCCGTCACCCGCACGGTGAACGTGCAGGACACGCAGCCGCCGGTGGTCACCACCAGCGGTCCGCTCAACGTCGCCCTGGAGTGTGGCAGCCCCTACACCGATCCAGGTGCCGCCGGGAGCGACGAGTGCGCAGGAACTGTGCCTGCCATACCCACCTCCTTGCCTGATCCGAACACTCCAGGCAGCTACAGCCTCCGCTACCAGGCGACAGATCCTTCGGGCAACGTGGCCGTCTCCTCTGAGGCTCGCACGGTGACGGTGGCCGACACGCTGGCTCCCACTCTCGAGCTCGTGGGGCCGATCAACGCGACGCACGAGTGCGGGGCCACCTATGCGGATCCCGGAGCCACTGCCAGCGATCTCTGCGCGGGTGATCTGACGGGAGCGGTGGTGGCCACCCAGACGGGCGATCCCAACCTCCCGGGCACCCTGACCATCAACTACAGTGTGACGGATCCATCGGGCCACACCACCGCCGCGGCTCAGCCACGCGTGGTGAACGTCACCGATACCTTGCCGCCCGTGCTGGTGTTGATGGGCTCGGCCACTCAAGCGCAGGAGTGCGCCAGCCCGTACACCGATCCGGGCGCTACGGCCATGGATGGGTGCTTCGGGGATGTGACCAGCCGCATCACGCGCGCGGGCACGGTGGATCCCAGCGTGGTGGGCAGCTACTCCCTTACCTACAACGTGACGGATCCCGCGGGGCAGGGCGCCACGCCTGTCTCCCGCACGGTGAACGTGCAGGACACGCTGTCGCCAGTGGACATCCGCATCCTGGGACCGTCCAGCGTCGCCATGGAGTGCGGCAGCCCGTACACCGAGCTGGGCGCCACCGCGAGCGACGCGTGCGCGGGGGCGCTGTCTGCCGTGCCTACCTCCGTGCCGAATCCGAACACGCCGGGCACCTACGGCCTTCGCTACCGAGCAACGGACCCATCGGGCAACACGACCGTTTCCAGCACGGCGCGCACGGTGGTGGTCGCCGACACGGTGCCTCCCACCATCGTGGTCACCCCGCCGCTCGACCAGCAGCTCGAGTGCGGCGACGTCTACGTGGATCCGGGCGCCACGGCCACCGACGTGTGCGCTGGGCCGGTGCCGGTCACCGCGACGCGCGAGGGCAGCTCGACGACGCCGGGCCAGTTCATCATCCGATACTCGGCGCAGGATCCGGCGGGCAACAGCGTCACTTCGCCGGTGGCCCGCACGGTGCGCATCAACGACAACACGCCGCCCGTGCTGACGCTGTTGGGCCCGGCCACGGTGATGCTGGAGTGCGCCACCCCGTACAACGATCCGGGCGCTACAGCCGCGGATGCGTGCTTCGGGGATCTGTCCGGCAGCATCCTCGTCTTTGGCGAGGTGGATACCACCTCGCCGGCTATCTACACCCTCGAATACCAGGTGACGGATCCTGCGGGAAATTGGGCCACGCCTGTGACCCGCACGGTGAACGTAGGGGACAGGGAGCCGCCGGTCGTCACCATCGTGGGGCCGCTCAACCAGAACGTGGAGTGCGGCACCCAGTACGCGGATCAGGGCGCCCTCGCGAACGACGCGTGCAACGGGCCTCTGCCTGCTGAACCCACCAGCTTGCCAGACACGAGCACGGCGGGCATCTACACCTTCTGGTACCAGGCGACGGACCTGTCGGGCAACACGGGCACCTCCGCCCAGGGTCGCACGGTGACGGTGATCGATGTGGTGCCTCCGACCCTCACGCTCAACGGGCCGAGCCACATGACGCACGAGTGCGGTGCCATCTTTGAGGATCCAGGCGCCACGGCCTCCGACACATGCGCGGGTGATCTGACGGACGAGATCGTGACCACCCGGGCGGGTGACCCCGACGTTCCGGGCACCATGACCATCACCTACAGCGTGACGGACCCGTCGGGTAACACCGCCTTCCTGGCTCTGCCACGCGTGGTGAGCATCGTCGATACCCTGGGGCCTGCGATCGAGCTACTCCCGGGGCCGTCCGTCATCGAGTGCAATGGCCCCCCTTACGTGGATCCCGGCGCCAGGGCCATCGACCAATGCTCAGGCGACCGGACCCATGAGATCAACATCACCGGCAGCGTCGACCATACCCGCGCTGGTGAGTACACGATCGCCTACGACGTGACGGATCCTGCTGGAAATACCAGCATTGCCATCCGTCCCATCACGGTGGGCCCCTGCGCCGTCTGCTTCAGCTTCGCGCTGAGCGACTACAACCTCCTGCTCCTGGAGGACAGCGGCGCGGTCCACAGCGTGGAGGGCAGGGAGGAGGCCGGTGGTGAGCATGGGGCCGGCCGGTTCGTCGAACTCCGCAGCCTGGCTTGGCGACTCTCGAGGTTGACCGCCCATGGCGAGACAACGAGCGAGGGTAGGGGGAGCCTGAGCTTGAAGGGTGCGGATCCAGAGTTGAACGTCTTCGAGGTGAAGGCCAAGGAGCTGACCCGAGAGACGCAACTGTCCATCGACGCGCCGGCCGGCTCCCTGGTGGTGCTCAACGTTCGCGGTGACGCGGTGGTCCTCGAGGGCCTCCGGTCCACGCTCAGCGGTGGGATCGACGCTCAGGACGTCGTCTACAACTTCGTGGATGCCAAGAACATCCACGCCGAGGGCGCCGAGCTCGAGGGCACGGTGCTGGCCCCCTACGCCCGGATTGATCTCAGCGGGGGGAGCTGGGAGGGCGGGCTCTACGCCGTGTCGCTCACGGGCAATGCCCAGGGGTATCTCAGCCCCCTGCGCGACCGAACCCTCTGCCCTTGAGACGCTCCAGCGCTACGGGTTGACATTCTACCAGACGCACTCGACACTCTGGTAGAATGTCGACCCTAAACGACCCACCGCACCGAGGCTCCCTGCTCCAGGGAACGCTGGATCTCCTCATCCTCCGCATCCTGGCCCTGGGAGCTCACCACGGGCACGGCATCGCGATGGCGATCCAGGCACGGTCCGGTGACACGCTCCTGGTCGACCACGGGTCGCTCTATCCCGCCCTGCAGCGCCTCGAGAGCCGCGGGTGGATCAGCGGCGCATGGGGAGTCTCGGACAACGGCCGGCGCGCGCGCTTCTACTCCCTCACGCCCGCTGGCCGGCGGCAGTTCGCCGTTGAGAAGGGACGCTGGGACCGCCTCGTGGAGTCCATCGCCCGTGTCATGGACGCGACCCCGACGCCGGAGAAAGCCTGATGTTCGGCCGCCGATCCCAGCGTGACTTCGACGATGAGATCCGCGCTCACCTGGAGCTCGAGACGGAGCGGCTGCGCGCGCAGGGGCTCTCACCCCAGGAGGCCGAGAGAGTGGCGCGACGCAACTTCGGCAATGTCGGCAACGTGGGGGATCGGTTCCGCGACGCGCAGCCATTCGAATGGGTCCAGGGCCTCGGTCGCGACCTGAACCACGCGCGCCGGGCGTTGCTTCGCGCACCGGGTTTCCTTATCACCGCCGTTGGCACCCTCGCTCTCGCGATCGGCGCGGTCGCCGGGATGTTCAACGTCGTCAACACGGTCCTGCTGGAGTCGCTCCCGTTCCAAAACCCGGACCGGCTGGTCGCCGTCGCCGGCACCGCTCCGGGATCGGATCTGCCTGAGCGCTTCAACCTGGGGACGGAGTTCTACCTTCATTACAAGGAGCGCTCGAAGCTCATCGATGGCATCAGCATGGTCGACTCGGGCACCTCGACGCTGCGCACGGACAGCCGCGTCGAGCGCATTCCGATGGCATGGCCCACCCATGACATCTACCCGCTGCTCGGCCTGCGCCCGCAGCTGGGGCGCCTTCCCGTCCCGGAGGATGAGGACAAAGTCGTGCTCATCAGCGACCAGCTGTGGAGCAGTTGGTTCGGACGCGATCCCTCGATCATCGGGAAGTCGCACTTTGTCTCGGACGGCATGAAGCAGATCATTGGCGTCATGCCCCCGGAGTTTCGCTTCCCGAGCAATGAAACGATGCTCTGGGTCGCCACGCCCATTCGGACCGAGCAGGTTCGTCCCGGCCAGTTCGGCTCCTTCGTCCTTGCCCGCATGAAGGAAGGAGTGACGGGGGAGCAGCTCGCCCTGGAGCTGACCGGGCTCTCCAAGGAGCTCCCCGCGCGCTTCGCTGGCCCACCCAACTACGCCCGGCTGATCGAAAAGCACCGCGCGGTGGTGGAGCCGTTGCTGGACCGCATGGTGGGCCGCACGGCGCGCACCTCGCTGTGGCTGCTGCTGGGAGCGGTCTTCGTCGTGCTCCTCATCGCCTGCGCCAACGTGGCCAACCTGTTCCTGGTGCGCGCCGAGGGCCGAGGCCGCGACATGGCAGTCCGCCGAGCCCTGGGCGCGTCGCGGGCGCAGCTCATCCGGCTCCAGCTCGCGGAGGCGATGATGGTGGCGGTCCCCGCGGGCATCTTCGCCATCGTTCTCAGCGCGGTGACACTGCCGCTCTTCCTTCGCGCGGCGCCGCAGGGGATTCCGCGGCTCAGCACCGCCGCGGGCCTGGATCTCGCGACGGTCGCGGCCACGTTCGGGCTCGTCTTGCTCGCCGTGCTGATCTCTGGCGCCGTCCCCGCGCTGCGCGCATCGTCTCCCAACCTGACGAACATGCGTGACGGGGGCCGGGGAACCACGGGCCACCGTTACTGGGTTCGCAACGTGCTGGTGGTTGGGCAAACGGCGCTCGCGCTGGTGCTGCTCATCTGCTCCGCGCTGCTGGTCCAGAGCTTCCAGCGGCTGCGCAACGTGGACCCCGGCTACGAGACCGCCGACCTCTACACCTTCCAGTTCGCGCCTGACCAGCAGCACCTCACCGACGGACCCACCTGGGGGCGGCTGCACGTCGCCTTCATGGAGCAGCTGCGCGCGCTCCCTGGTGTGACGGGCGTCGGTATCGTCAACAACATTCCGCTCGACGAAGGGACGATCGCTGGGCGGTTTCTCTCCGACTCCATGTCCGATGAGGGAGGCGGCGCGCTGCTCGACCAGAACTTCACCGCGGGGGACTACTTTCGCGTGATGGGGATCGAGCTGCTGCAAGGGCGTACGTTCACGGACGACGAAACGTTCACGCCGAATAACAACGTCATCGTCAGCCGCTCGGTGGCCACCCGGCTCTGGCCCAACGGGAGTGCCCTGGGCCAGCGTATCCGTCGCATCACCGGCGACAACACCACGGTGCCCTTTACAGTCGTCGGTGTGGTGGAGGACGTGAAGCAGGATGATTGGCGCGAAGCTGGTGAGGCCGCCGTCTACTTCCCGCTCACCGGCCCGACTCCGAGCTCGTGGGGGATGAGCTCGCCGGCGTACGTCCTCAAGTCGGCGCGCGCCGAGTCGCTGCAGCGCGAGGTCCGCGAGCTGGTCCGCCAGATTGCTCCCGAGGCTCCGGTATACCGTGAGTACACGATGGAGTTCCTGGCGCGACGGTCCACGCTGCAGCTGTCGTTCACGATGTTGACGCTCGGAGTGATGTCCTCGCTCGCGTTGATCCTCGGCGCGGTGGGGCTCTACGGTGTGCTGTCGTACGTCGTTGCCGCGCGCACGCGCGAGATCGGCGTGCGCATGGCCCTCGGCGCGACGCCGGGGAGCGTGCGCCGGCAGGTGGTGTCGCAGGGGACGAAGGTGGTCCTCATCGGCGTGGTCATCGGCGTCGCCGTGGCCCTCGCGTCCACACAATTCCTCGGCGCGCTGCTCTACGAGGTCAAGGCGCTGGACCCAGCCGTGTTCGCGCTGATGTCGGTCATGATGACCGTCATCGGGATGCTCGCGAGCTACATGCCCGCGCGGCGGGCGAGCAGCGTCGATCCGATCGTGTCGTTGCGCAGCGACTGACTCCCAACGTGGCAGCGATTGCCGTGCCGCGGCTGACAAGCCCTGAGCTCCACGCGTGGAGCGAAGTGCCTGGAGAGCTGGCAGGCAGTCATAGACGGTGAGACGTGGACGCATCGACTTCTGAACGGATCCACTGCCCGTGCGGGCCGCCCGGCGCATCTTCCCTCCAACCGGAGACAGGGGGGAACCATGACCACGAGGCGGGCATCACTGTTCAGCGGGCTGCTGGTGGGAGGGCTCTGCGCACTGGCGGGACCGGCCTACGCCTTCGACAAGGCGGCGGCGGATCACGCGCTCCAGTTCGCGCGGGAGCAGTTGAACAAAACGGCCACGAACCCGGGCATGTCCACCCATCAATACCCCAAGGTGTCCACGGACCAGAACACCTGGAGGCTGATCCGCCATGACGACGCGGTGGACTGGACCCAGGGCTTCTTCCCTGGACTGCTCTGGCTCATGTACGAGCAGACCGGAGACTCCACCTGGAGGGACAGGGCGGAGGCCTGGACGCGCAGCCTCGAGGTCCAGAAGACGAACACCGAGTCCCATGACCTGGGCTTCAAGATGTTTCCCAGCTACGGCCATGCGTACCGGCTGACCGGAGACCCGTACTACCGGGACGTGCTGCTCATTGCCGCCAGCTCGCTCGCCAAACGCTTCGATCCCACCGTGGGCACCATCAACTGCTGTGACTGGAACTCGCCCGATTGGGAGGTGCCCCTCGTCGTCGACACGATGGTGAACCTGGAGCTGCTCTTCTGGGGCGCCGAGAATGGCGGCGATCCGGCCTGGCGGGAGATGGCGCTCAGCCACGCCATGAGGACCCTGAAGGACATGGTCCGCCCAGATGGGGGCACCTACCACGTGGTGGACTATGACCGCGCGGGCAACATCCGCTCACGCGAGACGTTCCAGGGCTACGCCGACGAGTCCACCTGGGCACGAGGCCAGGCGTGGGCCATCTATGGCTACACCCTGGCCTACCGGTTCACGCGAGACGAGCGGATGCTGGAGGCCGCCCAGAAGGTCACCGACTACTACCTGGACCGGCTGCCTCCGGACTTCGTGCCCTACTGGGACTTCCAGGCGCCTCCGGGGCAGCAGGAGAAGGACTCGTCGGCCGCGGCCGCCGTCGCCTCGGCGCTCCTGGAGCTGAACACCTTCGTCACGGACCCCATCGTGGCGCAGCGCTATCGGGAGGCTGCGTTCCAGATGCTCGACAGCCTCAGCTCTCCGGCCTACCTGGCGGAGGGAACCCCCAGCCCCGGCATCCTCCTGCACGGCGTGGCGTTCAACCGGAACCCCATCAAGCCGACGGGTGATGCCATCGACAAGAGCCTCATCTACGGGGACTACTACTTCGTCGAGGCCCTCATGCGTTACAACCAGTCGCAGGTGCCGCCGGAGATGCCGGAGCCGTCCGTTCGTACGGAGGGGGTGAGGGAAGATGATGGCTGCGCCGCGGCTCCTGGCGGCACCTTGGCGGTAGCGGGGCTCATGCTCTGGCTGCTGCGGTCGAGGCGCCGTTCGCGCGCTGGCGTCTGAGCCACCACGAGAGGTGGGGAGCGGCGGGTGACCACGGAACGTCCGCTTCCGGCAGCTCGAGCCCACTCCGCGCTCAATGCGCGTTCACCCCCTCGCGCCAGGTTGTTATGGTCCCGGCCATGCCACAGCTCATCGTCACCGCCGTGGGTCCCGACCGCCCTGGGCTCGTCGCAGAGCTCACCCGTCACGTATATGACGTCGGCGCCAGCCTCGCCGACAGCCGCATGGTCAATCTGGGCGGCCACTTCGCCCTGCTGGCCCTCATCGTGGGCCCCGCCGACTCGCTCGCCTCGCTCCGGCGCAAGCTCGAGGATGAAGGCACGGGGCTGGGGCTGCGCCTCGAGATGTATGAGGCGGCTGCCGCCGGCTCCCGCGCCCCCGGCAGCATCCCCTACCGGCTCAAGGTCTACAGCAACGATCAGCCCGGCATCGTCGCCCGCGTGACAGCGCTCCTCCGTCAGCACTCCGTCAACGTCGAGGAGCTGGAGACGCGGATTGAGTCGGCGCCCTTCGCGGGGACGCCGCTCTTCGTGCTCGAGGGCGTCGTCACCCTTCCGCAGGGCATGAGCGCCCGCAAGATGCGTGAGGAGCTCGCGGCCCTTGGCGAGCAGATCGGCTGCGACATCGATCTCGACGCCATCTGAGGCAGGGGGGACCCTCTGGGTGTCCCCCGCTCCTCCTGGCGCGGACGAGTGGTATGGTCCCTCGTGCGTGGTGCCAGACGAAGAAGACGACGACTTCAAGCAACGGATCCGCACGGCGACACTCCCCGGTGTCCGGGTGTTTCCCATCCGGATGAAGCTGGTGATCCTGACGGGGCCGGATGCGGGGAAGAGCCACTCGCTCACTCCGGGCAGCTACCGGGTGGGCACCGATCCGGTCTGCGAGATCACCCTGAAGGATCGCGCTGTCTCGCGGCAGCACCTGTCGTTGGAGGTGAGTGAGGACGGGGTGCTGGCGCGGGACATGAGCTCGCGCAACGGCTCGTTCTGCGAGGGCATGCGCTTCACCGAGCTGGAGGTTCGGCCGGGGGCGGTGCTCAAGCTGGGCACTACCGAGCTGAAGATCCTCCCAGAGGCCCAGCGTGAGCGCGTCATCCCTCCCTCCCAGCGGAAGAACTTCGGCTCGCTGGTGGGGAACAGCCGCAAGATGCGCGAGGTGTTCACCCTGCTGGAGCGCCTGGCGGCGGCCGGAGACGCGGATGTGCTCATTCAGGGCGAGACGGGCACGGGGAAGGAGGGGGCCGCCGAGGGCATCCATGCGGAGAGCAAGCGACACAAAGGCCCCTTCGTCATCGTGGATCTGGCGGGCTTGGCTCCTACTCTCATCGAGAGCGAGCTGTTCGGGCATGTGAAGGGGGCCTTCACCGGCGCCCACTCGGACCGGGCCGGGGCGTTCGAGCGGGCCAACGGGGGCACCATCTTCCTGGATGAGGTGGGGGAGCTGCCTTCAGAGGTCCAGCCCCGGCTGCTGCGTGCGCTGGAGCGGCGGCAGGTGAAGCGGGTGGGAGCCAACGAGTACCGCAAGGTGGACGTGCGGGTGGTGGCGGCCACGCACGTGGACCTGGAGGGGGCAGTGAGGGCGGGGAAGTTCCGGGAGGATCTGTTCCACCGGCTGGCGGTGCTGCAGGTGAAGCTGCCGCCACTGCGGGAGCGGCAGGAGGATATTCCGCTGTTGGTGGACACGGTGCTGGAGCGGATGGGGCGGCCACCCAGCGTGCTCTCGGCCCAGACACGGGCATTGCTGGCCCAGTACCCATGGCCCGGTAACGTCCGTGAGCTCCGCAACGTAGTAGAGCGTGTGGTGAGCATGGGCGAAGAGGCGCTGCCGGATGAGATGGCGGCGCCGGTGGACCAGCCGCGTCATTCGGGGGGCGGCCTCACGCCAGAGATCGATCTGCCCTTCAAGGAGGCGAAGGAGCGGATCATCGAAGTGTTCGAGCGCGACTACCTCAAGGAGCTGCTCGATCGGTGTGGGGGCAACATCTCGCGGGCCGCGCGCGAGGCGGGCATTGCCCGGCTCTATGTGCGCAAGCTGCTGCGGAAGCACGGCCTGCACGGGGATGACGGCCCGGAGTGAGCGGACCTGGTAACAGTTGTTACTCAGAGGCCTGCTGCCTGATCACAATCGTTGCCGGTGGTAACAGTTGTTGCCACCCGAGCGCCTGGGTATTTCCGCGCAAGGGCTTGAATTCATTGAGGGGGACAAGGAGGGGAGGGCTCCTGAGAGATGGCATTCGGGACGCAATGAGGGGGGACAGAACCCCATAACCCCAGGAGCTCCCCGATGCGCGTTGCCCACTCTTCCCC
>Ga0247825_10003272_pt1 | contig 10692 bp, 10 predicted proteins | sample 13C_Vanillin_Day_FD_194413 | JGI IMG/M metagenome (GOLD analysis project Ga0247825, IMG submission 194413) | Soil microbial communities from agricultural site in Penn Yan, New York, United States - 13C_Vanillin_Day48 | ecosystem: Environmental > Terrestrial > Soil > Agricultural land | place... | reverse complement strand
GCATGAACTTCCTGGGCCCACTCCCCGCGGCGATGTCGCGAACGATTTCCCTGGTGGCCGTCACCGCGATGTCGCCGGTGACGTCGATGATGCCGGCACGGCGATAGTCCGTGGTGTGCAGGATGAAGCCAAGCTCCGGCTGCACCGGGCCGCCGACGTAAATCGGCAGGCTGCCGGTCGCGCCGGCACCGTCGTCGCCGAGGTCCTGCAGAATGCGCGAGAGCCGCTGGTCGCCCGCCGGCCGGTTGATGACGAGACCCATCGCGCCGTCCTTGCTGTGGCGAACCATCAGGATGACGGTTTCGCGAAACCGCGGATCGCGCATATCGGACGTGGCGACCAGAAGCTGCCCGTTCAGGAAGCGCCCCTGCGGCGGGTCGGAGGTCGCGGGCGGAGCCGCGCCAAACAGCGCCGCGGGCGCGGTGAGCGCCGCAAGCATCAGGACCAATCGCAGGCCACGGAACCAGCGCACAGGCTTCACCCGCGAGTGAACGTCTCGAATCCCTCCGCTTCGCCCGCGAACGCGGCGCGCCTCAGATGTAGAGGCTCGCCATCTGCGCCTCGGGATAGCGCGTGCCCTTCACCGCACCGGCCGGCACCGCGCTGGCGATCTCGGCCATCTCCGCGTCGGAGAGCTTCACGCTGAGCGCGCCGATGTTCTCCATCATGCGCTTCTTCTGCTTGGTGCCGGGGATCGCGGTCACGTCCGGGCCCTGCGCCAGCACCCAGGCAAGCGCAAGCTGCGCCGGCGTGCAGCCTTTGCGTTTCGCAATGGCCTCGACTTTCTGCGCCAGCGCCCGGTTGTGGGCGAGGTTGTCGCCGGCATAGCGCGGCTGGCGCTTGCGCGTATCGCCTTCGGCGAGCGTCGCCGGATCGGCGATGTCGGAGGTGAGCAGGCCGCGGCCGAGCGGCGCATAGGCGACGAACGAGATGCCGAGATCGCGCGTGGTGTTGCGGGTGTCGTCGGCCTGCTCGCGATAGAGCAGCGAGAACTCGTTCTGCACCGCCGCGATCGGGTGCACCTTGTGGGCGCGGGCGATGGTCTTGGGCGCGGCTTCGCTCAGGCCGAGCGCGCGAACCTTGCCCTGCTGCACGAGCTTCGCCATGGCGCCAACCGTGTCCTCGATCGGAACGGTCGGATCGATGCGGTGCGCGTAATAGAGATCGATGGTGTCGATGCCGAGCCGCTTGAGGCTCGCCTCGCAGGAGCTGACGACGAACTCCGGCCGGCCGTCGGCATACTTGCCGCCCGCGCCGCCGAGATTGCCGAACTTGGTGGCGACCACAACGCCGGCGCGCTTGCCCTTCAGCGCGTTGCCGAGCAGCGTCTCGTTCTGGCCCTTGCCGTAGGCATCGGACGAGTCGAGGAAATTGATGCCCGCATCGAGGGCTTCATGGATCAGTTGGATGGCGGCGGCGTCCTCGGAGGGGCCATACACGCCGGAAAACGACATGCAGCCAAGCCCGACCGCCGAAACCTCGATACCGGTCTTGCCGAGTGTGCGCTTGGGCAACGATTGAGCCACGGTGTCCTCCTGATGATGTGATTTTGCCGGGACGATAGACGGTTGGGCGAGCCGCGCCAACCTCTCGCACGCATTAAACCAGCAGATCGAGCGGCACTTCGAGCACGCGGGCAATTTCCTTGAGTGCAGCGACGGTACCCTTGCGCCGGCCATTCTCCAGATCGGAGATGTAGCCTTGTCCAATGTCGGTCTTATGAGCGAGATGGAGCTGCGTGATGTCCCTCCATTCACGGATGACACGGACCGGATTCTCGCCATCGGCGATCCGGTTGACGACATCGAGCGGGACAACAGTCGCTCCCTCTGCAATCTCCTTGCGGGCGCGAGCGACCAGACGCGCCGTGCCTGCGTCCTCATCGGCCTCGTTAGCCTTGGCCACCAATGCCTCATATTCCTTGCGAGGCAGTATGGCCACCTCGCCCTTGCCGGTTTTCTTGAACTGCACGGTCATTGCATTTCCTCTTCAATCATAGATATCCCGGCGGTGCCCTACGGCGACCACCGTGATAGCCTTGGCATCCTCAAAGAAAATGACCCGGTAGTCGCCGACACGAAGCCTGCACCCGGCTTGGCCCTTGAGCCGTTTCACGTCGCCGGTCCCAGCCGACGCATAGGCCTGAAGCTTGGGCATGATCCGGCCGCGGTTGCTTGCCGTGAGCTTGATCCATTGGCGGCTCGCCGCAGGCGTAAAAGCGATGGCTTTCATGCCGGATGAATTATCGCAAATAGCGATAACCGGGTCAAGCCCGCTATCGCGAAGCGCGATAGCTCAGGGCGACCGACGCACTGTCATTGCCGGGCCCTCGCCCGGAATGACTCCGGGCGGCAGCGCATAGCAGAAATCCGCGACCGCACCGGGCGTGGTCCACCAGACCCGGTCGCGTTTTGCGTGCCCCACGCAATGCTTCAGCGCCCGCCGCAGCGACGGCAGCCGGAACGGCTGGCCGACCACGAACGGATGCAGCGAGATCGTCATCACCAGGGGCTGCGCCGCGCACTGCTCGACCATCTCGTCGAACTGGTCGACGATCATGTCGGCGAACTGCTGCGCGCTGTTCTCGCGGTGGATGATCGACGCCGAGTCGTTCAGCTCCGCCGGATAGGGCACCGACAGGATCGGGCCCCCGCGCGTTTTCAGCCAGAACGGCTGGTCGTCCGCCGGCCAGTCCATCACGTATTTGTATCCGGCCTCCTTCAGCAGATCGATCGTAACGTTGCTTTCTGCGGCCGCGGGCCCCATCCAGCCGCGCGGCGGCTTGCCTTCGCGCTTCGCGATCTCCTGCGTCACGTCGTCGATCAGCCGCTTCTCGTCGAGTTCCCAGAGATCGTTCTGCCGCTCCGCATTGGTGCGGCCATGGCCGATCACCTCGTCGCCGCGCGCCCGTATCCTGTCGGTGATCTGCGGGTGATACTCGTAGAGCAGCGAGTTGATGTTGTGCGCCGCCGGCAGTTTGAACTGCTCGAACATGTCGAACAGCCGCCAGATGCCGACGCGGTTGCCGTAGTCGCGCCACGAATAATTTCGCTGCTGCTGCGGCTCGCCCTTCTTCGCCGGGTCCCAGCCGGTGCCCTTGCGGTAGGCGTAGACCTCGATGTTGGTCGTGGTGCAGAACGCCAGCCGCTTGCCCTCCGGCCACGAATAGTCCTTCCGCTCGCCGATCGGCGAATAGTCGTAGCGGTTGTGCTTGGGCAAGGTCAGCATCGAATGGCCTCCGTCTGAATTGATGGCCGTCAGGCTTTCCACAGCGCCTGCGTGGCAAGGCGAGCGCCCTCGGCGAGACTCTGGAACTTGGCCCAGACGATCTCCGGCTCGATCTCCGGCGGCTCGTTTGCCGAAAGTGTCGAGGCAAAGCCGCAGTCGGAGCTTGCGATCACCCGCTCGCGGCCGACCAGCTTCGCCAGCCGCACGATCCGCTCCGCCACCAGCTCCGGATGCTCGACGATCACCGACGCATGCGTGATGCAGCCCGGCATCAGCACCTTGCCGTCCGGCAGCTTCACGGTCTCCCACACCCTCCACTCGTGCTCGTGGCGTGGGTTTGCCATCTCGAACGAATAGGAGCCGGCATTGATGGTGACGATGAGATCGGCAAGGTTCTTCAGCTCGAAGTCGCTGGTGCGGGGGCCCATGTTGATGCCGTAGCAGGTGTGGTGGCGCACGCGATCGGCGGGAATGCCGCGCAGCGCGTGATTGAGCGCGGCGATACGCTTCGCCGCCCAGGCGCGGTGCTGGTCCACCGTGGTGCCGGGATTGAGCATGTAGTTCATCACCAGGCGCGGATCGTCGATCTGCACGATGAAGCCTGCCGCAACGATCGCCCGATACTCCTCGCTCAACGCATCCGCCACGGCGTAGAGGTGCTCCTCCTCGTCCTTGTAGTGGCGGTTCTCCATCAGGCCGACGCAGCTCGACGGCGACACCGACGGCATGAACACCCCGGCCGGCGATGCACCCTTCAGCCCGTCCTGGAGGTTCTGGATATCGGCTTGAAGCTGCTTCTGCCCGACATATTTCAGCGGGCCCGTGCAGGCATAGCGCGTCGGCTGGGTGCCCGAGTGCGAGCCGCCCTTGTAGAACGCCGGAAACGCCTGGTTCTCCCGCGTCACCCGCACGCCGGGCTTGGGCTTGAACGGCTCAAGCCCGCTCAGGCGGTCGGTGACATAATACTGAAAGCTGGTCTTCGACAGTTCGCCGTCGCTGACAATATCGACGCCAAGCCCGGCCTGCTTCCTGACGATGTCGCCGACCGCCTGATGCAGCTCGTCGCCGAGCGCCTTCTCGTCGGTGCTATCGCCGGACATGCGCGCGAACAGTTTCGCGGACAGCGACTGTGGGCGCGGGAGGCTGCCGACGTGGGTCGTGAGAATGCGGCGCTGGCGTTCTTCAAGCAGGGACATTTCGGTTTCCGTATCGAGGAACAATTTCGGCGAGGACCGGCGATTAAACTCCGCTCTCGCCACGAGCACAATGTTGGGCAGGAGTCCTGCGCGTATGCTATCGTCCCCGCACCGGGCGACACGATCCGGATCGACATGGGAGCGAACATGAAACGGCTTGTTCTTGCCATTGCATTGTCCGCGGGGGCACTCGCCACCGGCGCCCACGCACAGTCCTATCCGACGCGTCCCGTCACCATCATCGTGCCCTACCCGGCCGGCGGGCCGACCGACCAGGTGGCGCGGCAGGTCGCCCCGAAGATGGCGGCGAAGCTCGGCCAGAACTTCGTGGTCGAGAATGTCTCGGGCGGCGGCACCAATATCGCGGGCCAGCGCGTCGCGCGCTCGGCGCCCGACGGCCACACGCTGTTCGTCCACAACCTGCAGATCTCCGCGAACGTCTCGCTCTACAAGTCGCTGCCGTTCGACACCGAGAAGGACTTCCTGCCGATCGCCATGATCAACTCCAACCCGCTGGTGCTGGTCGGCCGGAAGGACCTCGAAGCGAAGACTTTGCCCGAGCTGGTCGCATGGATGAAGACCAAGCCCGCGCGCATGGGCCATCCCGGCGTCGGCTCCACCGGCCATCTCGCAACCGCGCTGCTGGCGCAGGCGCTCGGCGTCGAGGTCACCCACGTCCCCTATCGCGGCGCAGCCCCGATGCTGCAGGACACGCTCGGCGGCCATATCGACCTGTTTTTCGCGACGCCGCAGCAGGTGGTCGGGCAGTTCGCTTCCGGCGCGGTGAAAGTGTTCGGCATCACCTCGAAAGACACCTCGCCGCAGTTCCCCGGCGTACCGAGCTTCGTCGCGGCCTATGGCCCGAAGCTCAACATCGACTTCTGGCAGATCATGCTTGCGCCGGGCGGCACGCCGAAGCCCGTCGTCGATGCCATCGACGGCGCATTGCAGGAGGCGCTCGCCGATCCGGAAATCCTGAAAGCCTGGGCCGTGAGCGGCATGTTCCCCTACCCGAAGGAACAGCGCACCCCCGCGGGCGCCACGGCCTATCTCAAGAGCGAGATCGAGCGCTGGGGCCAGGTGGTGCGCGACAACAAGATCGAGGCGCCAAGTAACTAGACAAGCAACTGACGCCCCGACGCCGTCGCGTCACCCTCGCCGCGATCCGGTTACCGCGCCGGACGGCTCTTCGCTGAGCCAGCGGTACGTCAACCCGCCGGCCGCGCCGCCGATGAGCGGCGCAATCCAAAAAAGCCAAAGCTGCGCCAAGGCCCAGTCGCCCACGAACAGCGCCGGTCCGGTGCTGCGCGCCGGATTGACCGAGGTGTTGGTCACCGGAATGCTGATCAGGTGAATGAGCGTCAGCCCGAGCCCGATGGCGATCGGCGCAAAACCCGCCGGCGCCTTGCCGTGAGTCGAGCCCATGATGATGAACAGGAACATCATGGTCAGAACCACTTCCGCGATCAGGCAGGCGCCAAGCCCATACTTGCCAGGCGAATGGTCGCCGTAACCGTTCGAGGCAAATCCGCCGGCCAGGCTGAAGCCTGCCTTGCCGCTGGCGATGAGATAGAGCACCGCGGCGCCGATCACCGCGCCGATCACCTGCGCGACGATGTAGGGGATGACCTGGTTCGCCGGAAACCGGCCGCCTGCGGCAAGACCGAGCGTCACCGCGGGATTGAGATGACAGCCGGAGATGTGACCGATGCTGTAGGCCATGGTCAGAACCGTGAGGCCGAAGGCCAGGGACACGCCGAGAAGACCGATGCCGACTTGCGGAAAGGCCGAAGCAAGCACCGCGCTGCCGCAGCCGCCGAATGTCAGCCAGAAGGTTCCGATCGCTTCCGCCGCAAGCTTTCTCATGTCCATATCCATGGCCGCCTCCCCGTATTTGGACGCCTTCAGCGAGCCGGAAACTATCGTCAGTGTGAGGCCGAAAAATCGAGTTGGACCGTGGTCCAATACCCGGCCGCCCCGCTCCGCTTCGGAGCCCGCTGAACTAGGATTTCGCTTCCCGCGTCTGTGCGGCGAGCCTGATCGAGGCATTCACGGCGCCGAAGCCCTTGTAGCCTCGGCGCTCGACGATCTCGAAGAAGAACAGGTCCTCGAAGCTGCGGGTATAGGCCTGGAGATACTCTCCGGCTTCGTCGCGGTCGTACAGGATGCCGTGGGCGCGCAGCACGTCGAGCCGTTCCGCTGACAGGTCGGTCCGCGCCTCGAGGTCGTCGTAGTAGTTTTCCGGGATCGGCAGCATGTCCACGCCGTTGGCGCGAAGCCTCCGCACCGTCGCGACGATGTCGGAGGTCGCGAGCGCAATGTGCTGAACGCCGGATCCGAAATAATGCGTCAGGAATCGCGACGACAATGTCTGCTGGCTCTGCGAGGCATTGAGCGCGATGCGCAGGCTCCCGTCCGCGGTCTGCACCACCTGGCTGCGGACGATGCCGCCCGGATCGATCACGTCGAGCTGCGGCGTCTTGGTCACGTCCAGCAGCGAATTGTAGAACAGCAGCCACGACAGCATTTCCTCGTAGTGCATCGACTGCGAGACGTGATCGACGGTCGTGAGGCCGGTTCCGCCGTTACCCTGCGGCTCTTTGGGCGCGGTAAAGTCGATATCCCACAACCGGCCGAGCTGACTTTTCGGATCGACGAAATACAAAAGACTTCCGCCAAGACCCCGCACTGCGGGAATCTGCAATTCGCCCGGCCCGACCGCCTGGCGAAACGGCGTGTCGCGTAGTCGTTCGGCGCGGTCGAGCGTCGCCGTCGCATCGTCCACCTTCAGACACAGGGCGCAGACCGAAGGCCCGTGCGCGATCTGATGCGAGTGCGCGAAGCCCTCCTTGTCGCTGTTGAGGACAAGATTGATCCGCCCTTGCGACCAGCGGGTCACCGCCTTCGACTTGTGCTCGCCTACTTTGCTGAAGCCCAGGCCTGCAAACAGCTTCGCAAGTTTTTCCGCCGCACGGTCGTCGGCTGCGAATTCGAGAAACTCGATGCCGAGGCACTTCCCGCGCGGCGGGATTTGCGGCGCGACAGCGGCGAGCACGCCGCCTCGCCCGCGCATCTGATCCATCAGGTAAACCAGCGAGCGCTGGCCATCGATGGCGACACCGCGCGGCGAGCCCGCGCGAAACTGATCGTTGAAGATTTCGAGCGACAGAAGCCCGCCATAGCCGGTCGCCGACACCGCATCCATGAATTCGATCAGCGGAAATTCGCCCTGGCCGGGAAAGCAGCGGAAATGCCGGCTCCACGAGATGACATCCATCTCCAGCCACGGCGCGTCGGCAAGCTGCACCAGCACGATCTTGTCGCCGGGGATCGAGCGGATCGCCTTGAGATCGGTCTTGCGGGAAAAGATATGGAAGCTGTCGAGCGTGAGTCCGATCGCCGGGTGATCGGCGCGGCGCACCACCTCCCATGAATCGCGATAGTCGCTGACGTGACGGCCCCAGGCGAGCGCCTCGAATCCCACGCGGATGCCGCGCTTTTGCGCGCGCTCACCAAGCTCGTGGAAATCCGCCGCGGCACGATCGATGCCGCCGAGCGAGTCGGGCGCAACGTTGCTGCAGATCATCAGGAGGTCGCAGCCGAGTTCGCCCATCAGATCGAACTTGCGTTCGGCGCGCGCAAAGGTCCGGCTCCGCTGCGGCTCCGGCATTCCTTCGAAATCGCGGAACGGCTGGAAGGTGACGATCTTCAAGCCCAGTGACGCCACCATGCGGGCGACGTCCTTCGGCGTGCCGTTGAAGGACAGCAGATCGCTTTCGAAGATCTCTACGCCGGTGAAGCCCGCCGCCGCGATCGCTTCGAGCTTCTCGGCGAGCCCGCCGCTCAGCGATACCGTAGCAATGGAGGTCTGCATCGCGAGCCTCTGACCATGGCTCAAACCACCATTGCATTTTGGCAGTTCCTTGGTGGCCAACAAGGTTGCGGGCTGCATTTCCCCTGAGGATTGCGTATTCTTTGCGTATCTTGCCCCGCCGGGTGTTCCTTATGACAGAACCTGCAACGACCAAGATCACCGTCCGCGGCTGCAACATCGCGCTGATCCGCGGCGGCGCGGGCCGCCCGCTGCTGTTCCTGCATGCCGGCGGCGGCGCAGGCTGGCTTCCCTTCATGGCGGACCTTGCCGCCCGCCACGACGTGATCGTCCCCGAGCATCCGGGCTTCGGCGGTTCCGACACGCCGGACTGGCTCGACAACATCCAGGACCTCGCCCGCTTCTATCTCGATTTTCTCGACCAGCTCGATCTCAGGAATGTCGATCTGGTCGGCTCCTCGCTCGGCGGCTGGATCGCGGCCGAACTTGCCGTCCGCAACACGCAGCGGCTCAACTCGCTGACGCTCATCGGCTCGGCCGGCATCCATGTGCCGGGCGTGCCGCAAGTCGACACCTTCCTCCTCAGCGACGAGCAGCTCATTCGCAACCTGTTCGACGATCCGAAGCGGATCGAGGCGATGATAGCGGAGGCGAAGCGGCCCGAGCTCGAGGACGTCATCCTGAAGAACCGCACCACCACGGCGAAGCTCGTCTGGCAGCCGCGCAGCTACGACCCGCACCTGCACAAATGGCTGCGCCGCATCGATGTGCCGGCGCACCTGATCTGGGGCGCGAACGACAAGCTGTTCCCCAGGGACTACGCCTTCGCGTTCCAGAAGCTCATCCCCGGATCGGGCGTCACCATCATCCCGGACAGCGGTCACCTGCCGCATATCGAGCAGCGCCAGGCCTTCGTCACCGCACTCGAAGGCTTCCTCGAAAAGAAGAGGGCCGCCGCATGAAGTTCTTCAACTTTCACCTGATGCCGTACCGGCACGCCGACCTCGACGCCATCGAGAAGAACGGCTCCGCATGGGTCACCTATTCCAACCGCGATTACGATCCGAAAAAAGGCGCCGAGCTCTATCACGAGTATCTCGACCAGATGGAGCTGGCCGACCGGCTCGGCTTCGACGGCGTCTGTCTCAACGAGCACCACCAGACCGCCTACGGCATGATGCCGACGCCAGGTCCGCTCGCGGGCGCGCTCACGCGCAGCGTCAAGAAGGCGAAGATCGCGATCCTCGGGCGCGCGCTGCCGCTGGTGAACAACCCGCTGGTGATCGCCGAAGAATACGCGATGCTCGACAATCTCTCGCGCGGCCGCATCATCGCGGGCTTCGTGCGCGGCATCGGCGCCGAATATCACGCCATGGGCATCAACCCGGGCTTCTCGCAGGAGCGCTTTTCGGAGGCGCACGACCTGATCATCCGGGCCTGGACCGAGCCCGGCCCGTTCCAGTACGCCGGTAAGCACTACCACTTCAACTACGTGAACCCGTGGCCGCGGCCGTACCAGATGCCGCATCCGCCGGTCTGGATTCCGTCGCAAGGGTCGAGCAGCACGATCAAATGGGCGGCGCAGATGCGCTACACCTATGCACAGACGCTGTCGCCCATCGCGGTTGTCGCGCGCATGTTCCAGATGTACCGCGACGAGGCCGAGAAGGCCGGCTACCAGGCCTCGCCCGATCAGCTCGCCTGGTCGAACACCATCTATGTCGCCGAGACCGACGAGAAAGCGATGCGCGAGGCGCGGCCGCACCTCGAAGCGCTGGTCAACACATTCCTGAAGATGCCGACCGAGATGCTGCTGCCGCCGGGCTACACCAACATCGAGTCGCTCAAGCGCATCCGCGCGGCCAAGATCACCGGCAAGCCGCAGACCTTGGACGATCTGGTGCGCAACGGCGTCGTCATCGTCGGCTCGCCGAACACGGTGCGCGAGAAGCTCGCCGAATATCAGGACCTGGCTGGCTTCAACACCTCGCTGACCAAGACCCAGTTCGGCACGCTGCCCGACGACATGACGCGCGCCAACATGCACGCGATCGCAGAAGAAATCCTGCCGCACTTCCGCAACCGGCTGCCGCAGGGCAAGAAACAAGCGGCGGCGGAGTAGCAGAGCGTGTCCCGGACGCGGTGCAACATGAAGCGAAAAGCGCGTTCACGCGCGTCTTCGACGCGCTATGGCGTAATGTTGCACCGCAGATCCGGGACCGTACAGAAGTCGGTGTCCGTAGCGGTCCCGGGTCTGCAGCGCATCACTTCGTGCTGCGCTGCGCCCGGGACACGCGTTGCAACAGGGGCGAAAACATGAAGATTGCGCGCCGGAAATTCCTGCAGCTTGCGACCCTCGCCACAACGCCTTTCATTTCACGCCCCGCCTTCGCGCAGAACTATCCCACCCGCCCGGTCAAACTGGTGGTCGCGTTC
>Ga0247825_10003271_pt1 | contig 10693 bp, 11 predicted proteins | sample 13C_Vanillin_Day_FD_194413 | JGI IMG/M metagenome (GOLD analysis project Ga0247825, IMG submission 194413) | Soil microbial communities from agricultural site in Penn Yan, New York, United States - 13C_Vanillin_Day48 | ecosystem: Environmental > Terrestrial > Soil > Agricultural land | place... | reverse complement strand
TCAACATGGTGATGACGGACCGCACCGACCAGGACCTGGGCCGGCTGCGGCGGCTCAACTCCATCCTCGAGGCCGGGACGATGGCGTATGGGCCGGGCTTCGCGGACACGCTCAGCACGGCGCTGAACCCGCACCGCAGCCAGCCGATGCGCTACATCCGCGAGCTGCTCGTGCGCCCCTCGCGGGATCTGGGCGAGCTGGCCGCCGAGTACGTGAAGACGGCCGAGTTCCGCCGCCGCAGCAGCGGGCTGGCCCACCGCACCATCCTCCGGCTGGTGGAGCGCGAGGCTCCCCGCGAGGCGGACATGGCCTCCTACCTGCTCTTCGACGGGGGCTTCGCGGACATCCTCATCGACCTGGGGCGGCGGGACGCCCGGGCCATGCGCCCCCAGTGGGAGCGCTTCTGGTCGGAAGAGCCTCAGACGGTGTCGGAAGCGGCTGTGATGAAGAAGAGCGCCGCCGCCACCGCCGCCTGAGCCGCTCCGCGCGGCCCTCGTTGGGAGCTACGGCTTCTGCTGGGCCTGCGGCACCGCTTGCGGCATGTCCTGCGGCGCGGGCTCTGGCTTGTCCGTTACCTTGCTCCCCACCTTGTCCGGCTTCTTGTCCGGATCGTGGGTGAAGATCGCGAACTGCCGGGGCTCGGTGCGCGTGTCCTGCTCCACCTCGAAGGAGAGCCGGCTGATCTCGTGGCCATCCGCTGTCTCCAGCACGACGAGCCAGTCCCCCGGCTTGGGGTTCGAGTTGTACGCGAAGCTGCGGTAACCCCGCTCGATGCCCTTGTTCTTGATGCTGAGCGGCACGGTGCTCACCAGCGTCCACCCCTTGTCCGGGTGGTCGTGGTACCAGCGCACGTTCACCGTGTACCAGTCGAAGCCCTTGGGCGCGAAGATGCTGAAGAAGTAGTACGCCTTGTCCCCCGGGCGCACGAGGAAGTCCTGGTCACCCTTCTGCCAGGGCTTCCACCACCTTGGCTCGTGCGAGAGGTGGTACGCCCCGCCCTCCTTCTTCACCCCGTGGTAGATGCCGCTGAACGTCACGGCCAGCGGTACCGGCGGCACCACGCGCACCACGTAGAAGAGCAGCAGCGCCGCCAGCACGCCGAAGCCCGGGATGGCGATCTGCCGCAGGGCCTTCACCTGATCCACGATGTTCCACCGCCGCAGCAGGTGAATCACGCCGTAGATGACGCCGCCCGCCAGCACCTGCGCGAGCAGGAAGACCCAGAAGTTCGCCTTGCCGATGATGACGGGCAGCACGTACGAGAAGTACATGCTGACGCACAGGCTGAAGAGCCCCACGCGCACCACCGGCCCGAGCTGGCGGAAGATGGGCAGCTCGTTGGACACCATCAGCCCGAACATGATCAGCAGGAACATGAACGCCGTCAGCCCGGAGGCGCTCTTGAAGAAGAACAGCGTGTAGGAGCTGAGCAGACTGCCGTAGAAGAAGTGGATCGCGTCCTCGCGCCACCTCCACACCTTGACCAGCGCCTTGGGCGGCTCCGCTCCCTCCGGGTGGCGCTGCTCCAGCAGCAGCAGCGTGGCCAGCACCAGCAGGTACACGCCCTGCTGCACCATCGTGAGCGTGTCGTCGATGCGGCTCAGCGTGACGACGTCGTAGACGAAGCCGATGAAGAAGAACGCCGCGATCTCGACCAGCTCGTTCTTCTTGCGCCACTCCTGCACCCGCTCCATCACCGAGCCGGTCTTCTCCGTGGGCGTCGAGTCCTGCGGATCCGCGGGCCTCGCATCGGCCGGAGGGATCACCGCATTGGACGGGTTGCTCGAGGCGTTGGCCGGCGCCGGCTCGGGAGTACCGGCCGGCTCTCCAGGAGTGGGCGAGGTGGCTGAGGTCACGGCATTTCCAGAAGGCTACGTGTGAACGGACAGGACTTCGGCCCGGAGTGTACGTCCTTCCGGGGCGTCTCGTCCTGCCCGCCCAGGGCCCTCGCCCATAGTCCTATTTGAGGCCCGGGCTCAGCCCTCGGCCTTCTTGCCGGCGACGACGTCCGCCAGCTCACCGCGCTCGGCCAGCTCCATCAGGATGTCCGAGCCGCCGACGAACTCCCCGTTGATGAAGACCTGGGGGATGGTGGGCCAGTTGGTGTAGTCCTTGATGCCCTGGCGGACTTCGGGGTCGGCCAGCACGTCCACCGTGTGGATCTCGCCGTAGGGCTGCAGCAGCTGCACCGCCCGCGCGGAGAAGCCGCACTGCGGGAACATGGCGTTGCCCTTCATGAAGAGGACGATCTTGTGCGAGCGGATCTCCTCGTCGAAGCGTGCCTTGAGTTCAGGGGTCATGGGTTGCTTCCTCCCTCATCGAGGCCCGAGCTTTTTCCATTGCTCGGGCGTATAGGTTTTTAGCGCCAGGGCGTGCAGTTCGCCCGTCTGAAGCCAGTCCTGGACGGCTGCATAGACGAGCTTGTGCTGCTGCACCATGGGTTTGCCGGCGAAGGCCGGGCTGACTACACAGGCCTCGAAGTGGTCGCCCGTACCCGTGGTGTCGTTCACCTGGACCTCGGCGCCCGGCAGGGCCCCGAGGATGCGTTGGCGGATGTTCTCTGGGTCCAGCATCAGTTCAGCCCCTTCCCCACCATGAGCATGGCCGGGTCGAGTCCCATCCCCCTCAAGGTCTCCTCCCACAGCTGGGAGGGGTTGCCCTCGAGGATAGCCTTGGCCGTCGCCTCGGCGAACAACCAGGAGCCCGAGGTCATCTCAGCCTCCAGTTGCTTGGGGCCCCAACCGGCATAGCCCAGGCAGAAGCGTATGTTGGGGGCCGGATCCTCCAGCAGCGGCCCCAGCGCGTCCAGCGTGACGCTCAGGAAGAGGCCGGGGAGGATGGGGTGCTTCTCGGCCACCGTCTCGTCATCGTGGAGGATGAAGCCCCGGTGGGGCTCAACGGGTCCGCCGACGAAGACGGCCTGTTTGTTGCGGCCAGGGGAGATCTTCATGGACTGCCCCCTCGCCAGCTCTCCAAGCGTCAGGGGCGCTCCTCGATTGACGACGAGCCCCATGGATCCCCCCTCCCCGTGCTCGAGCATCAAGACGACCGAGCGGTGGAAGTTGGGATCCCCGAGCTGGGGCATGGCCAGGAGCAACCCGGGAGCGAGCGTCATCACCCGCAGAGCATCGAACGTCCCGGGGGAGCGTGCAACCGGTCTTCTTACACCCGTGCCGGTCAGTGCCAGCTGGTGTGCTTGGACTGAAGCGCCTGTGCCAGCTTGTCCGGCATCACCGGCTTGCCGATGAAGAGATCCGCTCCCAGGCCCTTGCACTTGCGCGCCATGGCCGCGTCGCTCATGGCACTCACTCCGATGAGGACGGCCTGAGGGAAGCGCTCGCGCAGGCGGGACATGAGCGTGGCGCCGCTGCGGCCCGGGAGGAAGACGTCCACGATGGCGGCATCCATGCGCTTGTTGCGCACGGCGAACTCGGCCTCCTCGGCGCTGCCCACGGGAAGCGGCTCGTAGCCCCACTGCGTGAGCAACTCCACGAGCAGCTCGCGGCTGGAGGGGTCGTCCTCGACGACCAGCACCGCGCCGCGAACCGGCTCGAGCTTCAATTCATCACTGCGCCGCTCGGGGCTCTCCTGCGTGGAGCCCGTAACCAGGGAGAGATCATCGCTCGGGAGGGACATAGGTAGGCTCGAGAGTTCAGAGAGAGGTATGCGTTGAGGGAACCCTCTCGCGCATGGTGGGAATTCCTCGCACAAGAGCGGTAAACCCGAGGCACTCCGAAGGCCTGGCCGCAGGTTCAGGCCTTGCGCGTCCGGGTGGCGAGTGCCTGAGAGGCGAGCGAGGCGCCGAGCACCAGCAGCACGAGGAGCATCCAGGCGGGAATGACAATGCGGGTGCCGCCCTCGTAGATGAGCGCGGCATAGCTGGTGCCCAGGTAGCGGCCGAGCGACATGGGCTCCATCCGGGCGATGCCGAAGAAGCTCACGGTGGACTCGGCGAGGATGGCCGCGGGCAGGCGGCTGAGGAAGACGGCGAGGACGAAGGGGCGCAGCGCGGGCCACAGGTGGACGCGGAGCACGTGCGGCCCGCTGCCTCCGAGCGCGCGGGAGGCGGCCACGAACTCCTGGCCCTCCAGGGTGTCCAGGCGGTTGCGGAACATGCGCGCGGGGCCGGCCCAGCCCACGAGCGCCAGCGACACCACCATGAGCCCGAAGGGGCCCAGGCCCGCCCCACCGCCCGCGTCCAGGATCGACTGGCCCGCGAGCTGGAGCACCATCACCACCAGCACGTCCGGCAGGGCGAAGAAGGAATCGGCCAGGCGCATCACCCAGCGCTCCACGACTCCGCCCGCCAGACGGGCCATTGCGGCCACGAGCAGGCCCAGGCCGGTGGAGAGCGCTCCCGCGGCCAGCCCGATCGCGAGCGAGACCCAGAGGCCTCCGAAGGCCAGCTCGCACACGGTGCGATCCGGGCGAGTGAGATCCTTGCCGAGCGGACAGGTGCTCGCGAGCACCTCCGGGAACACGCGGCCCGCGAGCAGGCTCAGCACGCCGAGCCCTCCCAGGAGGGCCAGCCCCACCCATGCCTGGACGGGGATGCGCTTCATGTCCGGCTCTCCCGCGCGCGGGGATCCACGATGAGGCGGACCACCTCGACGACCAGCCCCACGACGACGAGCACCGAGGCAAAGACGGTGGTGGCCACGACGACGACGGCCACCTGCTTCTGGAGGACGGCGAGGACGTAGAGCTGGCCGAAGTACGGCAGCCCGAAGACACGCTCGGCGGCGAAGGATCCCGCGAGCAGCGCGGTGGCCACGGGGCCAATGGCGTCGAGCAGGGCCGGGAGCACGTTGGGCAGCACGTGGCGCCGCAGCACCACTCCCGGCGGCAGACCCTTGCTAGCGGCGGTGCGCACGTAGTCCCGCGCGAGCTCGGTCTCCAGGGCATCTCCGACGAGCGTGCCGAGGAAGATGCCGGGCCAGATGGAGATGACGAGCGCGGCGGTCAGCTCGGGGAGGAGATGTCCGCGCTCCACCACGGCGGGAGCCAGGAGGAGCGCGGGGATGAAGACGGGCGTGCCAAAGGCCATGGCCGGAATGACGTCTCCCAGCACGGAGAGGCGGCCTCGCTTCCAGCGGTTCTTGAGGAGGGCGAAGGCCAGCGCCCAGATCAGCGCGAGCGCCAGCGCCACCAGGCCCACTCCCACGCTGCCGGAGAGCTTGAGGAGCAGCTCGTCGCCAGTGACGCCCTGGGCGCTGGTGCCGAGGCGCTCGCCGCGGAAGAGCTTCTGCCAGGGGCGGAGGAAGCCCAGGGGTTCACCGATGCCGAGATCCCGCCGGTACGAGGCCGCCAGCTCTGGGGACACCTGGCGCTTGTTGTCGTCCTCGGTGGTGAGCGGCAGGCTGGACATGAGGAAGTACGACGCCAGCGCGACGATGGGCACGAGCGCGAGCTGCCGGCCCAGCCGGACGAGGAGCTGCCTCATGGCTTCGCGCCCCCCTCCCCCGCTTCAGGAGCAAGCCGGAGGGATCTCAGCGCCAGGAAGTTGAACGGGTCCACGTCCAGGCCACGCAGCTTGGGCCGGGAGCGGTAGTAGCGGTCCGGGTGGTACAGCGGGACGATGACGGCCTGCTCATCCAGCAGCACGGCCTCGGCCTGGGCGTACAGCGCCCGGGCCTTGGCGGCATCAGCCTCGGCGTCGGCCTCTTCCAGCAGACGCTCGAAGCGTGCCATGGGCTCGCCGCCGCTCTGCGTCTCCCATCCCGTCTGATGATTGCCCTCCCGCTCGAAGAGGGTGAAGAAGGTGTTCGGGTGGGCATAGTCGGCGCCCAGCCGGCGCATGTACATGTCATAGCCACGGGGGCCCTCGGGCGTGCGCCGGGCCACCTCGGACGAGAAGTCAGACCGCGCATCCAGCGTCACGGTGATGCCCACCGTGGCCAGCTGCGCGGCGATGCGCTCGGCGATGGCCACCTCCGGGACGAAGGAGTCCCCAGCCCTGAAGACGAGGCGCAGCGGACGATCCAACCCGCTCACACCCTTCAGCTCCTCTCGGGCCCGCTCCCGATCGAAGTGAGGCAGGCGCGCGGCCTCCTCGGGAGTCGCGGCCCCGGGCAGATCCTGCGGCAGCAGCACGTTCGTGGGCCGCACGGCGGGCAGCAGCCCCGCCATCAGCGCATCGCGATCCAGCGCGCGGGCGATGGCGCGCCGTACCTCGGGCCGGTTGAGCGGCGGGCGCTCGGTGTTGAAGGCCATGAAGTAGGTGGAGAGCAGCGGCTCGTAGTGCAGATCGTCCGGGCGCGGCCCTCGCAGTGCCAGGGCGCTGTCGATGAAGACGAAGTCCACCCGGCCGCGCTCGTAGAGGGCCGTGCCGATCTCGGACTTCATCATCGTGACGACAGGAGCGGGGCGCTCGCCGGGCTCGAGCGGAGGCTGGAAGGCCGAGGATGGATTGTGTACCAGCCGCACGCGCTCCCCGGCGCGATCCCACCGCTCCACGCGATAGGGCCCGAGCGACAGGGGCCGTCCATCCCTGGGCCGATCGAAGTAGTCGCGGATCTCCTCATCGGACTTGCCGGCGAGATCCACGGACGGCGCGGGGAAGAAGAGGTAGACGTTGGCCAGGCGCGACAGGAAGTAGCTGCGAGGCCGCTCCAGAATCACACGCAACGTATGTGGATCCGGCGCCTCCACCCCCGTGCGCTCGAGCGCCGCCCGGACCTGCTCGGCGGGAGCGCCGCGCTCCTGCAGGTCCACGGCCTCCCGGGCCCCGGCGATCTCCGCCATCTCCCCGCGCTCGCGGCCGAGCATCGCGCGCCGCCATCCGAAGACGAAGTCCTGGGCAGTGAGCGGGGTGGTGGCATCCGACCAGCGCACGTCCTGGCGCAGGTGGAAGGTGTAGATCTCGCGCCCCTGGGCATCGCGCTCACGCTCCCAGCGCTCGGCGAGCCCCGGCTGCACGGAGTTGTCAGCGCCCAGGGTGGTGAGCCCCTTCTGGGTGGCGAGCATGACCGGGTAGTTGGACCAGCTCGCGGGGTCCGACCAGTTCCAGTCCAGCGTGGTGGGCATCGCCGGGACGATGATCTTGATGCCGGGGTCCGGCTGGAAGCCACACGGCCCGCAGGCCGCGGCGAGCCACAGCCCCATGAGCGCCAGCACGAATCGTGAACGAGAAGCCACCGGCGTGAGTTCTACCAGTTGAACCCGGCCAGCGCGCGACAAGAAGGCAGCGCGGAGAGCCCCTGGCTGTTAGGAAGCCCGCCCATGGTTCCTTCTTCGACGCAGAGCTCGGACAAGACGCTCATCCGGATCCACTACGCCGCGGGCCCCAGCACCCGTATCACCGTGCGCGGCAGCAAGGCGCCCGTGGACTGGACCGCTGGCATCCCGGCCATGAAGACCGAGGACCATGTGTGGACCTACGCCTGGCCACGCTCCAGAGGCACGCTCGAGTTCAAGCCGCTGCTCGATGACTCGGCCTGGTCCATCGGCGCCAACTATCGGGTCCAGGCCGGCGCCACCGTGGACGTCTTCCCCTCCTTCACCCCGGCTGGGAGCACCGTGCACAAGGTGCACGACTTCCACTCACCGCAGTTGAGCAACTCGCGCACGCTCATCATCTCCCTGCCGCCGAGCTACGCGGAGAACCCCCGCAAGCGCTACCCCGTGCTCTACTTGCACGACGGCCAGAACGTCTTCGAGGACGCCACCTCCTTCACCGGTGTGTCCTGGGGAGTGGCGCAGACCCGCGACGCGCTCGCCGGACAGGGGCTCGTGGACGAGTTCATTGGCGTGGGCATCTACAACATGGGCACCGCCCGCATGTACGAGTACACCCCTGGCCCTTCCTCCGGGCGTGGCGGCGGAGCGGATCTGTACGGACGCTTCCTCGTAGAGACGGTGAAGCCCTGGGTGGACAGCCACTACCGCACACTGACCGGCCGGGAGGACACGGCGCTGATGGGCTCCTCACTCGGTGGGCTCATCTCCTTCTACCTGGGGACGCGCTACCCCCACGTCTTCTCCAAGGTGGCCTGTCTCTCCAGCACGTTCGGGTGGAACGGCATGGACCTCGTCAGCGAGGTGTATTCGTGGCGTGAGCCCGTGCCCGTGAAGTTCTACATCGACGCGGGCACGAACCGGGACCCGCGGATGCCCACGCAGCGCATGAAGGAGGCCCTGGAGGCGAAGGGCTACGTGCAGGGCGAGGGCATGTACCACCACGAGGAGAAAGGAGGCCGGCACACCGAGGCCTCCTGGGCGGCGCGTGTCCACCTGCCGCTGCGCTACCTCTTCCCCTGGCAGAGCGCCTCCAGCCCGCGCTGAGCGTGCTCAGTCCACCTCGGGCGGCAGATCCGCGGCATCCATGGAGAAGGACCCCCGGTTCGTGCTCAGCGTCCCGGCCAGGACCGCAGTCAGCGCGTAGTTGCGGCCAGCGCGGTCCGCGTAGTTGGGCCAGTCCCTCACCTGCCTCAGCGTCCTGGTGAGATCGTCGTCGGTGCCTGCGGCCGCCTCGGCGATCAACCCGTCAATGAGCGCCTGCTCATGCGCAGCGCCCCAATTGGTGGGTGGCGCATTCCAATTCAGCCCTGGCTGCGCGGCGCGGGCGCGCTGGAGCGCGTCCCGGGCCTGATGGCCCGCACGGCCTTCCGAGACGATGTGCCCGGGGCTCTTGACGTGCCAACGCAGGAGAAGCGCCATGCCCCGCTCGGAGCTGAAGACATCCCCGATAGTGGCGGGGCGCGTCTGCGGAGGCCCCCGCTGCTGCGCTGGCGCGATGGGGATGGCCGCCACGGTCTGCGTGGCGGGGGCGCCCGTCACGTTCCATCGGCTGCGCCGGATGTCCCGGATGCGTGCACGCGCCAGATGCCAGACACGCCGCCGGAAGGACGTCAGGGTCCGGGCCGCCATCACGAAGCGGTAGAACCAGTGCCAGGAGCGCATCATGTTGTAGTGCTCCTGCAGCAGTTCCATCTGCGCCCAGGTGCCGTCCGCCTGCTGGAGCGCCAGCGTCCCCGCGTACTTACGCTGCGACGAATTGTAGAGCGCTTGCCAGTCAGCCCTCCAGTCCTCGTGCACGCGAACGCCGAAGAACTCCATCGCATGCTCAAAGGTGCGCGGGTTCGCCGCGCGAAGGTAGGACAAGTACCCGCACAGCTCGCCTCGATCGACGGTGGCAGCGTTATTGTCGCTGTCGTTGTCTCCGAACCCCAGCACCCAGTGGCATGGCCCGAATGACATGAAACCCCGGTCATAGGCATTCACGCAGTCGAAATAGCCGTAGCACTCCACCTCGGCGACGGCGCGCACCACCTTGAAGGTCGAGAGCTGGGCCACAGTGAGGTTGTTCAGTGCCGTCCCCACCAGGTAGGGCGCCGTCAGCTCCGCCTGGCGCCAGAAGTGACTGGGATTATCGATGACAGGGCCCGTCGAGTGCGCCAGGTACCTCGTGCGCCGTCCCAGGACGATCAGGTCATCTCGGGCCCGCATCAGTGGCAAGGCGTAGTACTGGGAGAAGTCTCGAGCATAGATGAAGGGCCCATTCTGGAAATTGCCCACTGGACCGGAGTCGTACCTCCAGAGGTTGTAGCTCTGCCCGTGGATCGTCGTCCGGTTTCCCGAGTCCCCCACGTTCCAGGCCTCGATGACGACAGGGCAGCGCCAGCGGTTATCCAACCAGTGCTGCAGAAGCTCTCGGGTCCGCTCGTTGAGCACCCCACAGACCGGCCCCGTGTAGCGGTGCCCTTCCGGGACCGCAACTTGCGCGAGCCGCTCCTGGTAGCGGGTGGCTGTCGATCGCAGGTCTTCCTGCGCGGTGCGCTGCATCTTCGCGTAGGCCTGGAAGTGGCGGACGGACCACTCGGTAGCAACGTCAAAGTTGCCGTTGGGTGCGTCCACGAGTTGGAAGCCCAGCTCTCGCAGATCCTCCTGGAGCTTGCGGACATACCAGGGGGCTCGCAGCGTGTTGTGACCCTGGGCGCCATTGCTGATCCTCACCTGGGTCGACAGGGCCACCTGGTTGCGTACCCGCCCTCCCCACCGCCGGTCCCTGTCGCTGTCCCGGCGCACGAGCTCATAGCCTCCGTATCGATCGGGCATGGTGCTCCTCAGCTCCCGTAGCTCTGGGTGAGTTGCTGCCGGGTGGTGCTGTCCGCCTCTCCATTCGCAGTGATGTTCTGGCTGCGCTGAAAGCCTCGTACGGCCGTGCGGTAGGTCAGCGTGTCCTCACCACTGATCTCCGCGTGGTAATGGCCCAATCCCCGGAGCCGCCCCTGCACACCGCCGATCCCAGTGACGGCGTCCAGGGCCCCAAGAGCGAGCGTCCAGATGAAGGTCGGCTGCGCCAAGGGAGCCTCGTTGGCGGGGACCCATACCCTCAGTTGCGCGGTGGTGACGCCTGCCGGGATCTCGTGGGCCAACAGGCCCGTGGCCGGCACGATACCTGGCCTTTCGTGGGTGCCCATCACCAGGGTGTAACGGGCGCCGGCGTGGGCCTGTCCAACGGCGTTGCGCAGGTTGATGCGAAGCTGCATGAAGCCCTCTCTCTCTCGAATGAGGCGCAGGCTATGCAGGGAGCCGTTGAGCTGGCTGTACCACTAAAGTCGATGCTGGGGGGGCCGCGCCTCCACGCGGAGAGAGTGGCTGCGGGTACCCCCACCTCCTAGACTGCCGCCATGCACCGCCTCCTGCTGATCATCAGCCTCCTGGGAGGCTCCGCAGTGACCGCCCAGGCCTC
>Ga0247825_10003270_pt1 | contig 10693 bp, 8 predicted proteins | sample 13C_Vanillin_Day_FD_194413 | JGI IMG/M metagenome (GOLD analysis project Ga0247825, IMG submission 194413) | Soil microbial communities from agricultural site in Penn Yan, New York, United States - 13C_Vanillin_Day48 | ecosystem: Environmental > Terrestrial > Soil > Agricultural land | place... | reverse complement strand
GATCACGCGCGCCGTCACACGGCGCGGCAATCTGCGCTATCCCTTCTCAGACGATTTCGCTGAACGTCTCGGCGGCCAGCTCGTTCGCGGCGTGTCGCGGCGGGCGAAGTATCTGCTCGTCGAACTGGCGTCAGGCGACGTGCTGCTGATGCACCTGGGGATGTCGGGATCATTTCGCGTCATCCGTGGCCGTGGCGCCCCTAAAGGGGCGCCCTACGAACACGCTAGTGGGGCGCCCTACGAACACGCTAGTGGGGCGCCCTACGAATTGGCGCCTCACGAATCGCGCGAGCAGTACGAGACCCACGATCACGTCGTGTTCGAGATGTCGAACGGCAAGACGGTCGTCTTCAACGATCCGCGGCGGTTCGGGTTCATGACGATCGTGCCGGCGGATGAAGCAGCCGGCCACGCGACACTCGCTCGCCTCGGACCTGAGCCGCTCGCGAAGACATTCACCGCCGTGGCGCTCGCGCAGGCGCTCGGCCGGCGCAAGACATCGCTCAAGATCGCGTTATCGGACCAGCGTGTCGTCGCCGGGCTCGGCAACATCTACGTCTCGGAGGCGTTGCACCGGGCCCGACTCTCGCCAAAGCGGCGCGCGGCAACGCTTGTGACGCGCTCAGGCGAGCCTCGTCCCGCGTTGTTCGAGCTGGTGACCGCGATTCGCGAGGTCCTGAAGCTGGCGATCAGGCATCAATACCGGACCGGCGCGCACGATCCGTTTCTCGTCTACGACCACGAAGGGGAACCGTGCCCGCGTCGCGGGTGTGGAGGAACGATCCGCCGCATCGTCCAGGGCGGCCGCTCGACGTTCTACTGCCCTGTGTGTCAGCTGTAGTGTCCGTCTTCAGGCGGACCGTCTGCGTCGTGTCCGGCTTCAGCCGGACCTTCACTCACGAACTACAATGCCATCTCGATGACGACGTTGCTGAAGAACAACATTGTGCTGTGGGTGCTGCAGATTCTGCTGGCGGCGCTCTATCTCTTCGCCGGCGGGCTCAAGGTTGTTGCGGCGCCCGATCAGTTACGGGCTTCACCGGCCGATCCGATCCCCTCGGAGAACATGGTCCTGTTCCTCCGGATGATCGGCACCTTCGAGGTGCTCGGTGCGCTCGGGCTGATCCTGCCGGGAGTCACAGGCATCAAGCGCCACCTCACGTCGATTGCTGCCGGCTGCCTCGCCATCATCATGGTGGGCGCTATCGTGATCAGCTTCGTCCAGCAGGGCGCGGCGACGGCGATCGTGCCGTTTGTCGCCCTTGTGCTCGACCTGATCGTGATGCGCGGCCGGAAGGGATGGGGGAGGAGTTAACTTCCAACTTCCAACTCCCAATTCCCAAGCGTGATCGTTTGGGAGTTGGGAATTGGATGTTGGGAGTTGTCGTCAGTCGACTCCGAACGCCAACAACACGTTTCCTGGCCGGCCGATCAGGCTGACGTATCCAGACAGGACGTAGACCATCCCTCCTGAAACAACAGGGCCCGGGCCGTCCATCGCGCCGCCTTTGGCGGGCACGCCATTCACCGTCTCGAACTCGCGATTCGTGTCGAACGTCCAGACGATCGCGCCGGTGTCGGCCGAGTAGGCGCGAACGCCGCCGTCCATGGAGCCGGCGAAGACGATGCCCGGAATGGCGGTGACGGCTGCACCCTGAGCGGCGCTGCATCCGCGCGCGCCGGCGCAGAGCATCGTCGGTGGCGGCGTGGCCCACACCGGCGCACCGGTATCCAGCTTCACCGCATGGACGCCGCCGGGGTTCATCGACGCGGCGCCGTTGACGCCGAAGTACGCCTGTGTGGCATCAGTGGCCGCGCCCCACTGGCCGCCGAGCCCGCTGCCGCCGCTCGTCTTGTACTCCCAGACCTTCGTTCCTTTGTCCGGATCAATCGCGTACGCCATGCCGGACTTCTGCTGGACGACCACCAGGTCGCGTCCGGCAGCGGTCTTCGTCAGGACAGGGGAGATCGAGAAGTCATGATCGGGGCCCTGCACTTCCGGGCAGTTCCCGCCGGGGGCATTCGTGCGCCCGCATCCGCCGGCCCAGACGTCGTTGGTCGTCGGCTGGAAGACCCACTTATGCTTGCCGGTCTCCAGGTCCATCGCGATCACCGCGTCGCTCGTCATCGTCACGGGACCGGAGTAGTTGTTGCCGGTGGTGATGTAGATCGCACGGCGCCCCGGATCGACCGTCGGCGCTCCCCAGACGCCGGCGCCGGACGGTCCCCACACGGTCTTGCCTTCGCTGTTCTTGCCGCGCGCCGCTGGCGCCTCCGGAATCGTGTACGACTTCCAGATGACCGCGCCGGTGTTCGCATCGAGCGCGGTGACGCTGCCGCGGAACTTGCAGCACTCGTATCTCGCTTGTCCGCCCTGACCTTCCTCGCCGACGGCCGCCAGAGGCACGTACAGCCGGCCGTTGTAGAACGTCGGCGATCCGGTCGCTGCGGCGTAGGTGTGGTCGTCGAGCTTCCGCGACCACAGTTCCTTGCCGGTGTTGGCGTCCACCGCGTATGCCGTCGCGTTGACGTCGGCGAAGTACACCGCGAAGCCTCCCGCTCCGCCTGCTTTGTAGGGACCAACCGAGACGGCCGTGCGAATGCCCGCCTTGGCGTGGTACTGCCAGTAGGTGCAGCCGGTCCGAGCGTTGAGGGCGAACACATCGCCGCTTTCGCTTCCGACGTAGACGCGCCCTCCGACAACGGCGGGCTGCGCTCTCGCCGAGTTGACGCCGGGGAATCCGAGCGCCCACTTGAGCTTCAGCTTCGGCGCGTCAGCCGCCGAAATGCCGGCAAGCGCCGCGGTCCGGGAGCGGGTGTTGGACACGGTGCCGCCCCACCCGTTCCATCCCGCATCGAGATCACGCGCCTGAAGCGCGGCCGGCGCGGCACTGCAGCGCCCGACAATCGATGCCGGCGCCGGCGTGCCGACGGGACGGCCCGAGAGGAACCCTGCCACTGCGCGCCGCTCGGCGTCCGTCAGCTCTGACCCCTGACGAAACATGTTGCCTGTCGTCAGCGTCGTCAGAATCGCCTCGGGGGCGATCGTTGCGAGCACTTCGCGAGTGGGTGCCCGCGAGCCGGCGGCCGGCGTCTGGTGGCAGGACGCGCATGCCTTCTGATACACAGCTGCGCCGTCAGGTGCGGCCTGGGCGAATGCAGAAGCACTGGCGACGACGAGAAGGGCGATGGCGGCAGCGAGCACTGATGGGCGCATGGTTCACTCCAGAAGTCGGACGGATTTAACCACGAAGACACGAAGAGATCGATGGCCACGAAGAAAACGACCAAATCTTCGTGGTCTTCGATGTCGTCGTGGCCCTCGTCGTTTCGGAACCCCGGCCGGCGCCATTCCCGTTAGAGTTGGCGAGAACGTATGAAGGCCATCGCTCATGACGGTTATGGTCCGCCCGAGGATCTGGAACTGCGCGAGATCGACAAGCCGACGCTGAAGGCTAAATCGGTGCTCGTCCGTCTGCGGGCGGCGTCGGTCAATCCGATGGACTGGCATCTCATGCGCGGCGAGCCGCCGTTCATCCGGATGATGGGCGGCCGCAACCCGAGAGGCCGCGTCCCGGGCGCCGACATCGCGGGCGTCGTCGAGGCCGTTGGCGAGCAGGTGACGCGGTTCAAGGTGGGCGACGAAGTGTTCGGCACTTGCAAAGGCGCGCTTGCCGAGTACGCGGCCGCGAAGGAAAGCACCCTGGCTCCGAAGCCCGCCGGCGTCACCTGGGAGCAGGCTGCCGCCATTCCTATCGCGGGGTGTACCGCGCTGGTGGCCGTGCGCGATTACGGGCGGCTGCAGCCGGGGCAGCGTGTCCTCGTCAACGGCGCCTCAGGAGGCGTCGGCACGTTCGCCGTTCAGATTGCGAAGGTCCTTGGCGGGCACGTGACCGGCGTCTGCAGCACGCGCAATCTCGACCTGGTTCGCGCGATCGGCGCCGAGCACGCGATCGACTACACCGTGGAAGACTTCGCAAGCGGGGATCGGCGCTACGACCTGGTCGTCCAGACCGCAGGCAAACAGACGTCAGCGGAGCTCCGACGCGTGCTCACGCCTCGCGGCACGCTCATCGAGGTCGGTGGGGGGACCGGCCGCGAGATCGACGTCATCCGGATGCGCGACGTGTTGTGGCAGATGCTCAAAGGGCGGGCATTGGCGCCCTTTGTTCGCCAGCGGGCTCTGCTGATCGTCGGCAAGATCAATCGGGATAATCTGGCTTTCATCGCGAAGCTGATCGACGAGGGGAAGCTGACGCCTGTGATCGATCGGACATATCCGTTGACGGAAGCTCCGGAGGCCATCCGTCATCTCGAGACCGGCCACGCGCGCGGCAAAGTCGTCGTGACGGTGGCGTAAGCCGCTGTGACCTTCCCTGTCAATTGACGATGACAGGATGGCATCGGCGTAGAATGATGCATTCCTCTCCATCTCCAATGAAGTTCGAGCTCTCGACGCGCGACGCGGTCGACTGGCTGCGGGATCTGGCACCGGAGTCCGTGGATCTGGTCATTACGGACCCGGCCTACGAGTCGCTCGAGAAGCACCGCGCGATCGGCACGACCACCCGGCTGAAGCACAGCAAAGCGTCGAGCAACGACTGGTTCAACATCTTTCCGAATGCGAGGTTCGGCGAGCTGTTCACCGAGATCTACCGCGTGCTGAAGCCGGACACGCATTTCTATCTGCTGTGCGACGCCGAGACGATGTTCGTGGCGAAGCCGGAGGCGGAGAAGGCAGGCTTCAGGTTCTGGAAGCCGCTGATCTGGGACAAGTGCACGATCGGCATGGGCTATCACTATCGCGCCCGCTACGAGCTGATCCTGTTCTTCGAGAAAGGCAAGCGGCGGCTGAACGACCTCGGCATCGCCGACATCATCGAGGTGCCCAGGATCCGCGGCGGTTATCCGGCGGAGAAGCCGGTGGAGGTCGCCGAGGTGTTGATCGGCCAGAGCACGCAGGCGGGTGAAGCGGTCGTCGATCCGTTCATGGGATCGGGCAGTGTCGGCGTGGCTGCCGTGAAGCTCGGGCGGCGGTTCCTGGGCAACGATCTCAATCCCGAAGCGGTGCAGATCTCCGCGCGTCGCCTGCGCGAGGTCGGTGCGTCGGGAGATGTTCCTGCCGCTCCGGACGCGGAACCGATCCAGGCCGATCTGCTCGATTCGATGAGGCGCGCATGAAAGGCCGGAGGATTCGTCAATGAACGAGGCGCGGCTGTTTGCCCGATCGCCGATCAGCGGGACCGACTACGCGAATCTCGTTGCGTCGTACGTCGCCCGCCGGTTCGAATCGCGCGGGCTGAAGGCCTATCGGGAAGTGCGCGTCGGCAAGACGATCATCGCCAAGAACCGGTGCATCGACATCCTCTGCGTCGGCGACAACGGCCAGAAGGCGTTTGCCATCGAATGCAAGTATCAGGACAGCCAGGGCACCGTGGACGAGAAGATCCCGTACGCGCTCGACGATCTGCAGGCGCTGCCGATGGCCGGATGCATCGCCTATGCGGGCGCCGGTTTCTCGGCCGGCGTCCTGCACATGCTCGCCGCGTCGCCGCACGCGGCGTTCTGCCTGCCGTCAATGGGGCAGATCGAGTCCACGAACGAGACTCGTGAACTCGATCACTTACTTGCTGTGCACTTCGGCTGGTGGGACCTGTTGATCGAGAGGAAGAAACCAGTCTGAGCCCGTCGATCAGGGCACGACCCGTCCCGCTTCCAGCTTCACATCGGCCTTGCTCCAGGACTGCTTGAGTTCCGTGTCGAGCGCGGCGGTCTCGCCGTCACGTTGCCGTCCCTGCTTGATCCGGCTCTCGCGAAGTCCTGAAAGCGACCATCCGTTCTTCGGGAACTTCTTCAGGTCGCCGCGGAACGCGGCTTCTGCCTCGGCGGCGCGGCCGAGCGAGAGCAACGCGGCTCCCTGCAGCTGACGGACCGGGATCGGCCAGTCGGGTGGCTCCATGTAGGTGAGCCCGTCTTCCAGCTTCGCGGCGGCCGCGAAGTGCTTCAAGGCCTCGCCGGCCCGCTTCTGACGGGCGCGCAGTTCGGCAGCCGCCACTTCGTACGCGATGTCAGCGATTGACGAGGCGACGTTCACCGTCGAGATGTACATCGTCTTCAGCGAGGGATCTCCCTTTGCCGCCATCACCGCGGCGAGCTCCTTTTCGGCCTCGTCGAAGCGTCCGGTCGCTGAGTAGGCCATCGAGCGCGCCGCGTGTGAGACCGCCTGCATGTACGGCAGGTCCTGTGCGGGTGCGGGATCGGCCAGCACGTCCTCCCACATCGCGAAGCGGAGCTTTGTGTAGAGCGGCGTCAGCGAGAAGTGCTGCACCATCCCGCCCATCGCCGGGTCACGCAGCATGTCCGCGTGCACGATGTTCTTCACGCTGTCCGCCGCCCGCAGCGCGTCCGCGCGTCGTCCTTCGAACGACAGCGATGAGACGAGGAAGTGCGGGTTGTGCGGGACGTAGCCAACGTCGTACGTCATGTTGCCGGACGCGCGATTTCCGGCCTGATAGGCGGCGTCCGCCTTCATCGCGTTTTCATTCGAGACCGACGCGTCATTGAAGCGTCCCGTGCGCAGGTAGATGTGTCCCGGCATGTGCACGATGTGCCCGGCGCCGGGCGCGAGCGCCGCCAGCTTGTCCGCGTAGGGCTCCGCGCGTCCCGGATTCGGCGACGCCTCGACCGCGTGGATATAGAGGTGAATCGCGCCCATGTGATCGGGCTTCCGCTTCAGGACCGATTCCAGCGACGCCAGGACCTCGTTCGTGAACGCGCGCGGGCTGCCATCCTGATTCCAGTAGTTCCATGGCGCCGTATCCATCAGCGACTGCGCCAGGAGCGTTGTCGCGTCGAGATCGTCCGGGAACTTTGCCACTACGTCGCGCATGGCGGCGGCATACGCAGCGTCCAGCGGAGGACGCTCGGCTTTCGGGTCGGAGGCGTATCGCTTCGCCAGCGTCTCGATGTAGGCCTGTTCCTTCGCCGAGGCTTTTGTCGCGCGCTGACGCGCCTGGCCGATTGCGTCGAACGCTTCCTTGGCCGCCTCGGGCGTAATCGGCGCGTTGATGTTCGGGCCGAGCGCGTACGCCACGCCCCAGTAGCACATGGCGCAGTCGGGATCGAGGGCGGCCGCCTGCTTGAACGACCGGATCGCCTCCGCGTGGTTGAACGCGTAGGACAGCGTCAGCCCCTGATCGAAGTACTTCTGTGCCTCGGGTGACGACGTGGTGATTTCGTGGTGGTAGTTGCCGAGGTTGTCGTAGAGCGGAGCCTTGTCAGCAGTCGATTCCGGCTCGCTTTTCTTCGAGCACGCCGGCACACACGCCAGCGCGCAGATGACAAGAAGAGTCTTGAACATAGCCGTTCTCTCGTAGCGATTTTCTCGTAGGGCACCCCTTTAGGGGTGCCTGAGGAGCGCGAGTGGGAGAGTATAAATGGTCATGCGCACTCTGGTCCGTACCGTCGCCCTTTTCTCTGCACTGATTCTTGCGTCGTTAGCCGGCGCGCAGACGCAGCCGCGGACGTGGCGCCTCGATTTCTACCAGACTGGCGGTCCGGGCATCGAGGCCTACAGTTTTGACCGCCTGGTGGTCGAGCCGCTGGCGTGGCCGGACAACGTGGCGTCGAACGTCGATGCCGCGATGACCGGCAACTACCGGTTCGAGATCGTCGACGCCGGTGGCCGGGTCATCTTCGCCCGGGGATACGACCCGGCGTTTGCCGAATGGGTGACGACGGCCGAGTCGAAGAAGCTGAGGCGGACGTTTCAGGACTCGCTCCGCTTTCCGGCCCTGACCACGAAGGCCGACGTCGTCCTCAAGAAGCGCGCGGAGAACGGCAGCTATTCGGAGGTGTGGCGGCACGCGATCGATCCCGCGGATCCGTTCATCGATCGCTCGACGCCGGCGCGGCAGCAGGTGATCGAGCTGCAGCGAAGCGGCGACCCGCAGACGAAGGTCGATCTGCTGCTGCTAGGTGATGGCTACACCGCCGCGGAGTGCGCGACGTTTCGAGCGCAGGCGCGCCGCCTGTCGAATGCGCTGTTTGCCGTGGAGCCGTTCAAGGCGCGGCGCAGCGATTTCAACGTCTGGGGCCTGTGTCCGTCGTCGGCGCAGTCAGGCGTTGCCAGCCCCTCACGCAACATCTATCGCCGCAGCCCGGTGGGCGCCGCGTACGACGCGTTTGCCACCGAGCGCTACATCCTCACCTTCGAGAACCGTGCGTGGCGCGACATCGCCGCCTGGGCGCCGTACGAGTACGTGATCATCCTGACCAATGGCGACACGTATGGAGGCGGCGGCCTCTATAACGTCTACTCGACCGCGGCCGCGGGGAACGCGTACGCCGAGTACCTGTTCATCCACGAGTTCGGCCATCACTTTGCTGGCCTGGCCGACGAGTACTACACGTCCCCGGTGGCGTACGAACCGCTCGAGCGGATTTTCGAGCCATGGGCGCCGAACGTGACGGCAGCCACGGATCGCGCGCGTCTGAAGTGGGGTGACCTCTTGACGCCGTCGGTGCCGCTGCCGACGCCCTGGCCAAAGCAGCCGTTCGAGGCGCTGCAGAAGGACTACCAGTCCACGCGCGCGAAGCTGCGCGCGGAGAAACGGCCGGAAGCGGAGATGACGCGTCTCTTCAAGACAGAGGCGGACGCGGAGATGAAGCTGTTCGCCACGGCGGAGTACCGCGGCAAGGTCGGCCTCTTCCAGGGCGCGAACTACGATGCCCAGGCGTTCTACCGTCCTGAGATCGACTGCATCATGTTCTCGCGCAACCCCGTGCCGTTCTGCAAGGTCTGTCAGCGCGCGCTCTCGGCGCAGATTGATCGGCATTCAAAGCCCTTGAATTAACCACGAAGGTCACGAAGAACACGAAGAACTAAGGATCAATTTTTTGTGATCTTCGTGTCCTTCGATCCTTCGTGGTTAAAAGACGAGTGGAGATTGTGTGAATAAAGCACTGTTGGTCGTCTGTCTGGCTGCGGCTGTCGCCGCTTCCGCGCTCGCCCAGAACAGGCCCGATGCGGCAGCGCAGACGACGAAGCTGGCGGACGAGTTCGTGGCGGCATCGTTCGAGAGAAATCCGGAGAGCGCCACGTTCTACGCCGTGCCCGGCGCGCGGCACGACCGCGTGTTCGACAACTCGCTCGAGGCGAGGCGTGCGTGGGACGCGCGCGTGGACGCCATGCAGGCGTCGTTCAAGGCGATCGACAAGAGTGCCCTGGCCGGCCGCCCGGAGCTGCTGACATACGGATTCCTCGAACAGGCAATCTCGTCGGAGGTTGAACGCCGCGTCTGCCGCGCCGAACTCTGGAGCGTCGATCATCTCAGCGGCTGGCAGGTCATGGTGCCGATGTACCTCTCGCGCCAGCCGGTGGCCACCGACGCCGATCGCAAGGCGGCCCTGGCGCGGCTGGGACAGTACGGCCAGTTCATCGAGCGCGAGGTCGAGGTCCTGCGCTCCGGGATGTCGTCCGGCTATACAGCGCCGCGAGTGAACGTCGAGCGCGTCATCGCCCAGATCGATGGCCTGCTGGCGGGACCGCCCGAGCAGTCGCCCTTTGCCACGCAGGTCACCGCCAACAGCAACAACGCCGCGTTCCGGCGTGACGTGGCGGGCGTGGTCGCCTCGCAGATTGCCCCCGCCCTCAAGCGGTATCGCTCGTTTCTCGATGAGTACCGAGGCGTGGCGCGCACGAAGGTCGGCGTTGCCGAGATACCGCAGGGAGCCGCCTGCTACCGCGGCCTCATCCGCGACAACACGTCGCTGAATCTCACAGCGGACGAAATCCATCAGCTCGGCCTGACGCAGATGGAACAGATCCACGCCGAGATGCGGACTCTGGGCGCGCGCGCGTTCGGCACGTCCGACATTCCGAAGCTGGTCGAGCGCCTGCGGAACGACCCGGCACTCCGCTTTCGGAACGCCGACGAGATCATGAAAGTGTCGGTTGCGGCACTGGCCCGCGCGAAGGCGGCGATGCCGAGGTACTTCGGACGGCTGCCGAAGGCCGACGTGCAGATTCAGGCGTTCGAGCCGTTCGAAGCGCCCTCGATGCCGCCGGCCATGTACCGGCAGGCGACGCTCGATGGCAGCAGGCCAGGGCTGTACATGGTCAATCTCTACAAGCCCGAGCAGCAGCCGCGGCTCGATATCGAGACCATCGCCTTTCATGAGGCCATCCCGGGCCACCACCTGCAGATCGCCATTGCCATGGAGCGGCCCGCGCATCCCATCACGCAGATCTTTGGATCGACCGCGTTCATCGAGGGGTGGGGGTTGTATGCCGAACGCCTGGCCGACGAGATGAAGCTCTTCTCGGGCGATCTCGATCGCATCGGCATGCTCTCGGCGCAGGCCTGGCGCGCGGCGCGCCTCGTCGTGGACACCGGGATGCACGCGAAAGGGTGGACCCGGGATCAGGCCGTGGACTACATGCGGAAGAACACGGCGGTTCCCGAGAACACGATTCAGACCGAGGTCGATCGCTACATCATCATGCCCGGCCAGGCGCTGGCCTACATGATCGGCTACCGCGAGATCACGAGCCTGCGCGCGAGGGCCACGGCCGCGCTTGGCTCCCGTTTCGACATCCGCGAGTTCCACGACGTCGTGCTCGGCAACGGGTCGGTGACGTTACCGATGCTGAGAGAACAGGTCGCCGCCTGGCTGAGCAAAAGACAGTAAC
>Ga0247825_10003269_pt1 | contig 10694 bp, 8 predicted proteins | sample 13C_Vanillin_Day_FD_194413 | JGI IMG/M metagenome (GOLD analysis project Ga0247825, IMG submission 194413) | Soil microbial communities from agricultural site in Penn Yan, New York, United States - 13C_Vanillin_Day48 | ecosystem: Environmental > Terrestrial > Soil > Agricultural land | place... | reverse complement strand
CTCCTGCAGCCGCCGCGGAACCCGAGGAAGCCCAGTAATGAAAAGAGCACTGTTCGCGGGGGCAGCGCTTTTCATCGCAGCCGTCGTTTCCACGACCGCGGTTGGTCTTAACCACGACTTGTCCACCGTAGCGCACAGCGCGAAGGTGGAAGGGCACGAAGAATCGAAGAACACGAAAAGAGATCCCTTCTTCGTGATCTTCGATCCTTCGAGTTCTTCGTGGTTTAACCTCCAGTCCGGTACGGTCCCGTCAAAGCCGGTAGAGGCCGGCCTTCAGGCCGGCCTTTCTGTGGCCGATTTCCAACCGATGGTGGCCAAGTACTGCTTCGGCTGCCATAACACGCGCAATCCGCTCCCTGCAGGACTGCCTCTCGCGCTCGACACGGCCAACTTCAAGGATCCCGGCGCGGATGCGCTGACCTGGGAGCGCGTCGTGAAGAAGCTTGGCGTCGGCGCGATGCCGCCCCAGGGCGTGCCGCATCCCGGCCAGGCGGAGCTCGCGAAATTCCGCGCCGCGCTCATCGTCAGCCTCGACGCCGCGGCGGTGAAGAAGAACGCCCCCGGCCGCTTCGTCCTCCATCGTCTGAATCGGCTGGAGTACGCGAACGCGGTGCGCGATATGCTCGGCGTCACGATTGACGTCGCGGATCTACTGCCGAGCGACAGCGGCGACTTCGGCTTCGACAACATCGCCAGCGCGCTGCCGACTTCCCCGCTACTGCTCGAGCGCTATCTCACTGCCGGCCTGCGCATCGCCGAGGCCGCGGTCGGCAACGACGCCGCCGAGCCGAGCGCGGTGACGTTCACCGTCAGCACCACGACGACGCAGACGAGGCACGTGGACGGCCTTCCGTTCGGAACGCGCGGCGGGCTGGTGGCCCAGCACAACTTCCCCGCCGACGGCGAGTACGTCTTCTCCGGCCGCCTGCTCAAGACCGTCGCCGAAGGCCTCGTGGGTGTTGAAGGCCACGAAACGCCCCACAACTTCATCGTCACCATCGACGGCAAGCAGGTGTTCTCCGCGCCGATTGGCGGCAAGGAGGATCACGATGCCGCCAAGGGCAACACGCCCGTGGCGCGCGAGATATTCGACAAGCGGATGGCGTCGCCGCGCATCAAGGTGACTGCCGGCCTCCACGACGTCGGCTTCACGTTCGTCGAGCGTCCCGGGCAGGAGCAGAACGTGTGGCAACCGACGCTGCGCGACAGCCAGGAGGCGCACAACCCGTCCGGCCTGCCGCGGCTGCGCAACGGGATCATCGAGGGGCCGTTCAACCCGACCGGCATGGCCGACATGGCCTCGCGCAAGAAAGTGTTCGTCTGCACTGTCCAGACTGAGGCGTGTGCCAATCAGATTCTTTCGACAGTCGCGAAGCGTGCGTTCCGGCGGCCCGTGACGAAGGTGGACATGGACGCGCCGATGGCGATGTACCGCCAGGAGCGCGCCGCCGGCGGCAAGTTCGACGATGGGATTCGCACGGCGCTGGCGAGGATCCTCACCAGTCCCGCGTTCCTGTTCCGCTCGGAGCAGAGTCCCGCCTCGCTGCCTGTCGGCGCCGCGCATCGCATCAGCGAGTTGGAGCTGGCGAGCCGGATGTCGTTCTTCCTCTGGAGCAGCATCCCGGACGATCAGCTGTTGAACCTGGCCATTGCCGGCAAGCTGCGCGCGCCCGGTGAGCTCGAGCGTCAGGTGCGGCGGATGGTGGCCGACGATCGTGCCGACGCGTTCATGAACGCGTTCACCGGTCAGTGGCTGCAGCTGCGCAATCTGGACAAGATGACGCCGGACATCCTGATGTTTCCGGACTTCGACGACAACGTGCGTCAGGCGTTCCGCAAGGAAACCGAGCTCTTCTTCCAGAGCATCGTCCGCGAGAACCGATCCGCGTTCAGCCTGCTCGACGCCGACTACACGTTCGTCAACGAGCGGCTGGCGCGTCACTACGGGATTCCCGGCGTCTACGGCTCGCACTTCCGCCGCGTCACCGTCACCGATCCGAACCGGCGCGGCCTGCTTGGCCAGTCGAGCATCCTGTCGATGACGTCGGTGGCGAACCGCACGTCGCCCGTGCTGCGCGGGAAGTACATCATCTCGAACCTGCTCAACGTGCCGCCGCTGCCGCCGCCCGCCGTCGTGCCCGACCTGGCCGAGAGCGCGCACAAGGATCGGCCGTCCACCGTGCGCGAGCAGCTCGAGAGGCATCGCGCCAACCCCGCGTGCGCGACGTGTCATCGCAACATCGACCCCGTCGGCTTTGCGCTGGAGAACTTCGACGCCGTCGGCCAGTGGCAGGTGAAAACGCGCGAAGGGCTGGCGATCGATTCCGCCGGGATGCTGGCGGACGGGACGAAGATCGACGGTCCCGTCGCGCTGCGGAACGCGATGAAGGCCCGGCCCGACGTGTTCGCCGGGACCCTCACCGAAAAGCTGCTGATTTACGCGCTCGGCCGGGGCCTCGAGCCCGTGGACATGCCCGTCGTCCGGGGGATCGTCCGCAGCTCGGCGGCCCGGAATTACGCGATGCAGTCGATTTTGCTGGGAATTGTGCAGAGCACCCCGTTCCAGATGCGGACCAAATTGGGCAATACTGGCGCCTCGTAGTGTCCGCCTTCAGGCGGACCCGGGGTGACCCGGGCGGCAAACTAGGGCACTCTATATATGTAGTGTCCGCCTTCAGGCGGACCTGCCGACGTGGAGTCCGGCTTTAGCCGGATTGGAGCTATTGAATGATCGTCACGAAGAAGCACCTGCCCCGGCGAACGTTTCTGCGGGGCGCGCTCGGCACGCTCATCGCGATGCCGTTCATGGACGCCATGGTTCCCGCGCTCGCGGCGCAGGCGTCGCGGCCGTTCCGCTTTGGCGCCATCTACATCCCGAACGGGATCTTCCCGCAGCAGTGGCATCCCGAGACGGCCGGCAGCAGCTTCGACTTCAAGCCGATCATGCAGCCGCTGGAGCCGTTCCGGAATTCGCTCGTGACGATCAGCGGGATGAAGGCGCCCGACGGCAACCCCGAGATGGGCGGCGTGCACATGGGCGCCAGCGCGGCGTGGCTGAACGGCACCGGTCCCGACAGCGGCCAGGCGAACTACTTCGTCGTCCGCTCGCGCAAGTCAATCGATCAGTTCATTGCCGACAAGATTGCCGGCGACACGCCGCTGCAGTCGCTGCAGGTTGGCACCGAGGACATGGGGACGTCCGCCGGCGCGTGCGACGGCTATCCCTGCGTCTTCTTCAACTCCATCTCGTGGCGCGACGACACCAGCCCGCTGCCCGTGGCCGTCAACCCGCGCGTGACGTTCGAGCGGATGTTCGGCGAGGCTGGATCCAGCGGACGACGGCTGGCGCAGATGCGGCGCAAGCAGAGCCTGCTCGACTCCGTGGTCGAGGAAGCGAAGCGGATGCGCAGTTCGCTCGGCTCCGCTGACGGCGCCATCCTCGACGAATATCTGACGAACATCCGCGACGTCGAGCTGACGCTCGACCGCATGGATGCGCGCGCGGCAAACGTACCTGAAGGCGCCGTCGCTCCGCTCGGACTGCCCGACAACATCGACGATCACCTGACCGTCACCTACGACCTGATGCTGCTCGCCTTCCAGGCGGACCTCTCGCGCGTGTTCACGTTCATGGTCGGGCACGAGGGTTCCGGCCGCAGCTACGCGCACATCGGCCTGCCCGAGCCGCACCATCCGATCTCGCACCACGGCGACACGCCCGAGGGCATCGCCAAGTACGCGAAGCTGACGACGTATCACGTGGCGAAGCTGTCGGAGTTCATCGGCAAGCTGCAGGAGACGAAGGACGGCGACGCGTCTCTGCTCGACCGGTCGGTGATTTACTTCGGCAGCGGGATGGGCAACGGCAACGCGCACGATCGCAACAACCCGCCCGTACTGCTGATGGGCGGCGCGAATGGCAAGTTGAAGGGCAACCGGCACCTGAAGATGGACAACAAGGAGCCGACCGCCAACTTGCTGCTGGCCCTTGGCGATCTGGCTGGCGCGGAAGTCCCGTCGATCGGCAAGAGCACCGGCCGGCTTAGCCTCTGATCCTGCGCCGTTCGTAACCCTCGACTCGTAGGGCACCCATTTATGGGTGCCGATGTGGAGTCCGGCTTCAGCCGGATAACCGATTCCCGCAGGGCACCCTCATGGGTGCCCTTTTCGTTTGATGCGCACGTCGATGCGATTCGCGATCCTCGCCGTCGTGGCGCTCCCCTCCACCGGTTCTCTGTACGCCCAGACCTCGACTCCTTCAGCTCCGGCGGGGAGTATTGGAGTGTCCTTTCAACAACTGGTGCCCAGAAGCGATTTCCGGGAGAACACGCGGGGCGCGGAGCGAGGGCATCAGGGCGCGCTTGGATTCAATCTGATCGGCCACGTGAACGGCGTCGTCGCTCTGCGCCTGGACTATTTCTTCGGCAGGTACGCCAGGAACCCCTGTGGCGGTTATTGCGTGCGCTATTCATTCAGGGCCGGAGGTGTTGGCAGCGAGCTCGTGCTGCCACGCGGCCCCGTGCGCCCCTATCTGGCAGGAGGCTTGGGGAGGATTTCCTTGAGTTCGTTCGACAATGCCGACGGGAGCAAAGCCGACACCGGCGCCGGTTACTGGATGTACGGCGCTGGTGTCAGGATCCCGGCCGGGAGGAAGGGGTCTGTCGACCTCGCCTGGCGTCACCACGACGCAGGCCCCGTTTCGTATCAGTACGCGCATCGAAATCCGGATGGGTCCACCGTGGAAGGTTCGGCGCGCACCCGGATTCCGTTCGACATGTTCACGCTGGGATTTCAGTGGGGGTTAGGCGGGTCCTGATCCTCACTGCCACGTGACGTCTTTCGGGGCGCTCACGCCATCAGCGATCGTGCTGCCGCCGCTGTAGCGAAGGCGGAACCCGATGACGCGCGCGGTCGAGCACGTGCCGAAACCGAATCGAGAACCCACCGGATCGACGTCCATCGTGAAGAGCCTCCGCCAGCGTCCTCGTCCCGTTGCGCACTCCGAGCTCTGCACCTTGACGTTGCTGACATCGCAGTATTCGTAGGTAATCCGGCCGTTCTGCGCCGGCGCACCGGACGCGTCGGTCACCTTCGCTGTGAGCACCAGGAACTCGCCGACATTTAAAGTGTTGTCGACCACCGGCTGCAGCCCAATGACGCCTCGCACTTCTTTCAGAAAGAGGATTTCATAGGTGCCGGGCGTCGTACCCCCGGTGCCGCCGCCACCGGGGCGAACGGCGGTGGCGTCCGCGGTCAATGTAGCGCCGTTGGCCGCAGCGGGCGCAACGGGTGATTGGCCGGAGCATGCCGCGGCAGACGTGACCGCGGCGACACACAGAGCACGCAGAACGAACCTTCGACTGAACATGGCGACCTCTTTTACTGAAACGAACGGTTGCCTGGGTCCGCGTGCGATTGCGTGGGCGGGGGTGTAGTGTGGGACTAAACCCCGCAAAGGGCAAGGCTCGTCCGAAAAGCACAAACGGTTGAGCTATCATTTCACCTCCCTCTTGCACGTAGTCTGCATGCTGCGATTTCTCACGACCCTCGCAACCATCGTCGTCATCGCGTCCGCCGGCACACTCGCGCAGACGCCCACGTTCCAGAGCGTCTCGATCCAGCCTGCGACGACCGGACAGATCGGTATTGAATTCGGCCGTGGCAGATTCACCGCACGAACCAGCACGCTCATCGAACTGATCGAAGAAGCGCACGGCCTCCGTGAAGAGGAGATCTTTGGTGGACCCGATTGGATGCGCACCGACCGCTTCACCATTCGCGCCACAACGGCGGCGAACGCAACCGCTGACGACATGCGACGGATGCTGCAGGCGCTCCTTGCCGATCGCTTTCAACTGCAGCTCGAACCCGGTACATCGGTCGCGACCATCTACCGGCTCGTCGTCATCGACGTCATTTCGCGCCTGAAGCCAGTCACACGCCGGAACGCACGCGCGACGATCAATCGGACGACCGACGAGTACGCCGGCTATCTGTGGGACGCGAAGAACGCGACGATGGGCGATCTTGCGGAGGAGCTGTCAGAGCACCTACGAACACTGGTCGTGAACGATACGCAGCTCACCGGTTCGTTCGACTTCCGATTCAGCTTCAGCCAGGACGTGAAGAGCCAGGCCGCGGATCCCAAGTTCGGTAGGACGATATTTACGGCGCTGGAGAACCAGGTGGGCCTGAGACTGGTTGCCGACAAGGGCCCGGTTCCAGGGTACGTGGTTCGGCGCGCGTCAAAACCATAGTCATCGAAACCTCCGCGATTGCGTGAACCTCGCTCTGTTTGACTTCGACGGCACCATTACCTTCAAGGACTCGTTCGCGCCATTCGTGTATTTGGTCGTGTCTCCGGCGAGAGCGGGAATCGGCGGAGTGCTGCTGCTGCCGGTCATCGTCGGCTACAAGGCAGGAACAGTTTCGGCGAGCACAACGCGCTCAGCCGTCGCCTGGTGTGCGCTCAAAGGCAGAGCGGAATCAGAGATTCGCGACGCAGGCGCGCGGTACGCCCGCGACGTTCTGCCACGGATCATCAGACGCAAGGCCATGCAGCGAATCGATTGGCACAAGGCTCGCGGCGACGCTGTTGTCGTCGTCTCCGCCGCTCTTGACGCGTACCTCAGGCCTTGGTGCGCCGCCCTGGAGCTGAGCGTCATCTGCACCGAACTGGAGGTCCGTGATGGACGGCTGACCGGCCGGTATAAAGGTGGCGATTGCGTTGGGCCGGAGAAACGGCGGCGGATCGAAGCGAATTATCGGCTGACCGATTTCACGAGTATCTACGCGTACGGCGACACGATCGAGGATCAACAGATGCTGAGCCTCGCGGACCACAAGTACTTCCGGTGGCGCGAGGTAGGTGGGCCAATTCAACAGAGACGGAAGTCCGACCACGTAGACGAGGTCGTCGGCCGGTAAGATGTCCAGCGCGCAGGCGGACTAACAGTAGTTCCGTAGACTAACCGTAGTTCCCCGTAGCGCACCCTTTCAAGGGTGCCCTTTTTTCAGCATTTCTCAGCCACGATTCAGGACGCCACCCGGCACCTGCGCCACTATAAGGGGATGGTTGTGACGTGCCGTCATGCGCTGCGGGCGTTCCTGATCCTCATCGTCTTCCACGCGCCGGCTCACGCGCAGACGCTGGCCGCTTCAGGTTCGTCGGGCGCCGTCGGATTCTTCATCCAGCGAATGTCGCCCAGAAGCGCGTTTGCGGAGAACACCAAGGGCGCGGACCGGGGGCATCAGGGTGCATTGGGATTCCACCTGACCGGCCACGTGAAGAGCTTCGTCAACTTCAGGTTGGAATATTTCTTTGGTTCGTACGAGAAGAACGCCTGCTATTGCAGTCGCTACTTGTTCAGGGCCGTAGGTGTTGCCGGCGAGCTCGTGTCGCCGCGCGGCCCCGTGCGCCCCTATGCGACAGCAGGCCTGGGCCGGCTGTCGATCAGCTCATTCGAGGATGCAGACGGGGACGAGGCCGATACCGGCGCCGGTTACCGGATGTATGGCGGTGGGCTCCGGATTCCGGCCGGGAGCCGGTGGTCGATCGACCTGGCGTGGCGTCATCACGAGGCAGGTCCCGTTTCCTATCAGCACGTGCAGCGAAATCCGGATGGGTCCAGCACGGAGACGTCCGCGCGCACGCGCACTCCGTTCGACATGTTGACGCTTGGGTTTCAGTACAGGGTCGGGGGATCCTGAGGCGGAAGACCGACGTAGTGTCCGCCTTTAGGCGGACCTGGGAGGCCGACGTTTACGGGGTACGATAGAGACTTGGGCCGTAGGCGATTTATAGGTGCCCCTTCTTTATCGACCCCGTTCAGCGTCGCGATCGATACGCCGACCGCGCCGATTGTCGAGGAGTCGGCCCCTACAGTCATCTACTGTCCGTTGGTGACAGTTCATCGCAATCCGGTCTGCGGCACAAACCAATTGCGCGGCAATCAAGCGCGATAGAACTCACCCGCTTCCAACACCTCAGGCACGGGAGGATCAGCGCCTCCTCCGCTAGCAGGTGCGAGGCGGCGCATCGATGACCGGCCGGAAACATGCTGCGGCAGCGAACCTTGCGAGCGGCGCGAGCGCCCGCGAGAGTGGAAAACGCTCGCAGGGATGAACGCTCGCCGCACTTCCAGCCCGGAGAGCGTTTTCCCGCGTCGAGCGGTTCGCGAAGCAGCATGTTTCCGGCTGGGAATCGTCGAAGAGACACAGTAGCACTGCGCGATTTCATTCCATGGCGCGACGCGCATCTGAACGATGCGCTAGGTAGCCACGTCGTTCGACAGAACGTGCTCGATGTCGTTGATCAGAGCGTCGATCGATGCCTGGCGCCCCGCGGCATACGCCCGCTCCCAGCGCTCGGTCCCCAGATGTTCGCGCACCTCGCGCGCGACCTCTTCGCTCAGCGCCTGTGCCGGCTTGATCACCACGCTGACGCCGGTGCGCTCGGCCACGACATCTCGAGCACCCATGATCCGGGCGGCCCAGGCGCAGTCGCCCTTCAATGCCGCCGCGGCCGCAAGCGGGACGGTGGCGTGGACGAACGCATACTTGTCGTGCAGGTCGCGAATGTGCGTGAGGCTCTGGCGCGCGAGCACGATCGCCTCGTCCGCGGCGCCGCGCCGGACCGCCAGAATGCCGCGAACCAGCAGCGCGCGCGCCAGGAACCATGGCGCACCGTCGTGAAGCGTCGCCATCGCTTCGTCCAGCAGCTCTTCTGCCCTGTCGGGACGATCGGTGTCGATGAATGCTCCCGACATCCCGATCAGCGAATGTCCAACGCCCCAGGGAAGGGCCAGTGCGTCAAAGCTGGCGACCGCCCGCACGAACCAGTCGCGGGCAGCCTCGAGATTTCCCCGGCCGAGTTCGACACGCGCCGAGACGTCCTCGGCCTCGGCCCACACCACCGCGTCGGCGCCGTGGACCGCGCGCGGGAGGGCGAACACGCGAGTGAGGGCAGCGCGCGCGCGCGCCAACTCTCCCTGCGAGAAGCACATATACGCGGCTCCCGTCAACGCTCTGGATTCGACAGCCGGCGCAAGATTCTTCAGCTTCAGGATCTCTTCATACCAATGTCGGCCTTCGGCAGCCTGTCCGCGGATCAACCAGAAGAACAGGAGCCCCCATGCCACGTCGGACGCCTCGGCGGCGCGGTCGCGCGCGATGAGCCACATCAGCGCACAACGGTAGTTCTCGAAATCCTCGTGTACGCGATGCAGCCAGTCGGCCTGCGACGGTCCGACCAGGCCGCTGAATGCCAGCGCCGCTTCGCGGACGCAATAGCACGCCAGCCCCTCCATCGCCGCGTCGGTTTCGTCCGCGGCCGCAAGCTCGCGAGCCGCGAACGCCCGCACGGTTTCGAGCATGCGGAAGAGCGGACGCGTCGCGACGGCCGTTTCAGCCCGCAGCAGGAGACTCTTGTCGATCAGGACCGCAAGAACGTCGATGGCCTCGCTGCGCGTCGATGTTTCTCCGTCGAACAAAACCGCCGCCGCCGCGTCGATTGAAAAACGGCCGGACAGCGCGCCCAGCCGGCGAAGCGCCCGCTGCATGGGCGCGTCGAGCAGCTGGTAACTCCAGGCGACCGTCGCGTTCATCGTCTGCTGGCGCTCGGGAAGATCGCGCGGACCGGCGGTGGCGAGGAGCGGATCGCGTCCGAGCCGGCCGAGCAGATCCTCGGGCGTCAGCACTTTCATCCAGGGGGCCGCGAGTTCGAGCGCCAGCGGCAGGGCGTCAAGCCGCCTGCAGATGGCGGTTATCGTGCGGCCATTTGCCGCAGTGAGGCAGAAGTCCGGCTGCACATCACGAACCCGTTCCACGAACAGCCGCACTGCAGGGACGCGTGCGAGATCTGCCGGCGGCATTGCCTCGGCGCCCTGCGCCAACGTCAGCGGCCCGAGCACGTACTCGCGCTCACCTCGAAGGTGGAGCGGCGCCCGGCTCGTGACGAGCAGCCTGAGCACGGAGATGGACGTCAGAAGATCTGCGAGCAGCGGCGCCGCGTCCAGGAGCTGCTCGAAGTTGTCGACCACGAGCAGCGTTGCCTGCCCACCGCAGGCCTCATGGACGCGCCGCGGCAGATCAGAGCCGCTCAAATCCGCCAGCCCGAGAGCCTCGGCGATTGCGGACGCCGCCAGTCCTGGATCCCGAATGTAAGCCAGCGGCACGAACACCACGCGCGTCGAATCCTCGTCGGCAATCCGGCGCGCGAGCTCGAGCGCCAGCCGCGTCTTGCCGACTCCTCCTGGACCGAGGATCGTAATGAGCCGAAGCTCGGGGCCGGCCAGCCATTGCCGCAGCGTCTGCAGATCGGTGTCGCGCCCGTGAAGGACTGTCAACGCGAGCGGCAGGCTGGCGCCGCTCAGTTCATCGGCAGCTGTCGCCACGGCACTGGCACGTGCGCTGGCAACGAAGCTGTCGCGAATCGAACCGGTCAGATCAAGAGCGGCTGAGAGCGCGCGGACTGTCTCGACGTGCGGCCGCTTGCGGTGCCCGCGCTCCAGCGCGCTCACCGCATGCACCGATAGCCCGGCAATCGTCGCGAGCTCCTCCTGCGTGAAGCCCGCAGTCTCGCGAAGATATTTCAGGTGCGCACCAAATGTGGCCGGCGCGCCAGGTTTCACAGCACTGTCATCTTACGTTACGGCTGAGCCGACGCAGAAAGCGACTTGCGCGACGGCCACATT
>Ga0247825_10003266_pt1 | contig 10696 bp, 10 predicted proteins | sample 13C_Vanillin_Day_FD_194413 | JGI IMG/M metagenome (GOLD analysis project Ga0247825, IMG submission 194413) | Soil microbial communities from agricultural site in Penn Yan, New York, United States - 13C_Vanillin_Day48 | ecosystem: Environmental > Terrestrial > Soil > Agricultural land | place... | reverse complement strand
CCCTACGCGCACGGGCACGGCCCCGCGATCGCCACGCCACGCGGCGATTCCCGTGCGTCAAGGCGCCGGTTCCTGGACGGCTGCGGGAGCCGTTTCGGTCCGGGCCGGCGGATTCGCTGAAACTCCGACCTGCGTGCCGGCGCCCGTGCTGCCGCGCGGCGACGTATACCACCCACGCGACATGTAATCGGTCAGCGTCAGCCCGAACATGATCGCGAGGAAAAAGAACGACATCGCGACGACCATCTTGGTCAGGCGGCTGCTGTACTTCACGTGCATGAAGAACAGGATGACCAGCGTCGCCTTGGTGATCGCGATCGAGATCGCCACCGGGAAGTTGAACGTTCCCAGGTTGACGAACGCCGCGGCCACCGTGACCCCGGTCAGGACCATCAGCGCGCCGAAAATCGCGTAGTAGGTGCTCTTGGGTGAAACGTGTCCTGACATGGCTTTTACGCGAAGTGATGCGACCTGTCTACCAGGTACAGCAGTGGGAACAGGAAGATCCAGACGATGTCGACGAAGTGCCAGTAGAGCCCGGCCAGTTCAACCGGCGTGTACCACTCGTGTGAGAACCGGTTCTTGATCGCCATCCACAGGATGACGCTCATGATGCCGAACCCGATCAGCATGTGGAGCGCGTGCAATCCGGTCAGTGCGAAATACAGCGACAGGAAAATCTCGACCTGCGGTGCGTCCGGCCCTTCGAAGTGGAAATTCGGTCCCGGTACGTGGCCGGTGTCGAACTTGTGCTTGTATTCGAAAAACTTGATGACGAGGAACGTCAGCCCCAGCGCCATCGTGAGGATCAGGAACACGATGGTGGCGCGACGCTGGTCTGTCTGGGCGGCCCGAACGGCAAGCGCCATCGTCAGCGAGCTCCCGATCAGGACCACGGTGTTGACGCCGCCGAGGACGATGTCGAGCTCGAGGCTGCCCTCCGACCACGCGTGCGGATACCACACCCGGTAGAGCAGGTAGGCCATCAACAGGCCGCCGAAGAACATGACTTCGGTGACGAGGAACAGCCACATTCCGAGCGTTGCCGCCTCGGACTGCTGCTCCATCGTCTCGAAATGGTGCTGGTGCGCCGGATGGTGAGCGTGCACGTGCCCGTGGCCGTGCGAATCGGCGTGTGCGGCCATGGCGTCAGGCAACTTTGATCTCCCGCTTCGAATACTCGTAGGCGCCTTCCGTCACAATCGGCTGTTCGATGAAGTTGTGCGGCAGCGGCGGCGACTGCGTCGTCCATTCGAGGCCGGTGGCGAGCCACGGATTGGCGCCGGCCTTCTGACCCTTGAAGAACGAGTAGGTCAGGTAAAGCATCGGCAGGAGGTATCCGATGCCGAGCACCGTCGCGCCCGCCGTGGACGCGAGGTTCAGCACCTGGAACTCCGGCGGATACATGTGATAGCGGCGCGGCATCCCCAGGTAGCCGAGGATGAACTGCGGGAAGAACGTCATGTTGAACCCGACGAACACCAGCAGCGCCGAGAGCTTGGCGAGACCGTCGTGATACATGCGGCCGGTCATCTTCGGCCACCAGTAGTGCAGGCCGGCGAAGTAGCCCATGATCGCGCCGCCGACCATGATGTAGTGGAAGTGCGCAACCACGAAGTAGGTGTCGTGGATGTGAATGTCGATCCCGAGTGAGGCGGTGAACAGGCCAGTCAAGCCGCCGACCAGGAAGAGGCCCATGAAGCCGTACACCCAGGCCATCGGCGCCTTCCACCAGATGGCAGCCCGGTAGAGCGTGGCGGTCCAGTTGAACGTCTTGACGGCGGAGGGGATCGCCACCGCAAACGTCAGGAACGAGAACACCATCGCCGAGTAGGCCGAGATGCCGGCGACGAACAGGTGATGCGCCCACACCAGGAAGCCGAAGACCGCGATCGCCAGGCTCGAGAAGGCCACGAACGAGTAGCCGAACACGTTCTTGCGCGAGAAGCAGGCGATGACCTCGCTGATCACGCCCATCGGCGGCAGGATCATGATGTAGACCGCCGGGTGCGAGTAGAACCAGAACAGGTGCTGGAAGAGCACCGGGTCGCCGCCGAGACGCGGGTCAAAAAAGCCGAGGCCGAACGCGCGCTCGACCGCGACCATCGCCACCGTGATGGCGACCACCGGCGTGCCGAGCACCATGACCAGAGCCGTGGAGTACACCGCCCAGACGAACAGCGGCAGCCGGAACCAGGTCAGCCCCGGCGCGCGCATCCGGTGGATCGTCACCATGAAGTTGAGGCCGGTGAGGATCGACGAAAAGCCGGTGATGAACACGCCGATGCCGGCGAGGAGCACGTTCGAATTCGAGCCCTCGGTGCTGTACGGCGGATAGAAGGTCCAGCCGGTGTCGACGCCACCGTAGATCATGGCGCCCACCGTAAAGGTGAGACCCAGCACGAACACGTACCAGCTGAGCAGGTTCAGCTTCGGAAACGCGACGTCCTTCGCGCCGAGCATCAGCGGGAGGACGAAATTGCCGAGAATCGCCGGCACGGCCGGAATGAGGACGAAGAACACCATCGCCACGCCGTGCATCGTGAACACACGGTTGTAGACGTCAGCCGAGAGCAGGTCCCCTTGCGGCGTCGCCAGTTCGGCGCGGATCAGCGCGGCGAAGAATGCGCCGATGATGAACGCGATGGTGACGCTCACCATGTACATCAGGCCGATGCGCTTGTGGTCCTTGGTCAGGAGCCACGAGGCGACCGTCGATTGATGGTTGAGGTAATTCACCGGCGATTCGGTTGCTGTTGCTGTGATCATGGGGTCCTACTTTGCGGGTGCCGTCGCAGGCGCCGCCGCCGGGGCCGCAGTGCTTGCCTGCTGGCCGCCGGTCCGGCTCTCTCCGAGAGACTTCACGTATTCGATCAGGCTGAGCAGCCCCTCCTCGTTGATGAGCCCCTGAAAGGTCGGCATCAGCGGCTGGTAGCCGTTCACCAGCTTCAGCTGCGGTGTCAGGATCGACTCGCGAACGTAGGTTTCGTCGGCCGTGATGGTCTGGCCGGTCGAGAGCTTCACCGGCGAGCCGAACACGCCGACGAGCGACGGTCCGCGCCCGGTTCCGTCGTTGAGGTGGCAGGTGTTGCAGGCGAGCTGCTGGAACAGCTGCTCGCCGCGGGCCGACATCGAACCGGTCAACCCGCCGCTCGACAGCCACGCCTGGTATTCGTCAGGCTCCATGACGAACACGCTGCCGATCATGCCGGAGTGCTTCGTTCCGCAGTATTCCGCGCAGAACAGGTGGAACTCACCGGTCTTCGTCGGCGTGAACCAGATCGAGCTGTACCGCCCGGGAATGGCGTCGGCCTTCGTCCGGAAGACCGGGATATAGAGGTCGTGGAGCACGTCTTCCGACGTGAAGGTCACCTTGACCGGCCGCCCGATGGGCACGTGCAGCTGGTTGATCTCGCGTTGTCCGTCGACGTGCTGGAAGCGCCACATCCAGCGCTTGCCGGTGGCGTAGATCTCGACGGTCTGGTCCGGCGGCCGCACCGAGTGGAAGAACACCACCGACGCCCACACGAAGATGCCCATCGCGATGAAGAACGGCACCAGCGACCAGCCGATTTCGAGCGGGATGGATCCGGTAATCGGCGCACCGACCTTCAACCCGGTGTCGTCGCGGTACTTGAAGCCGAAGTAGATCACCAGCACCGACACCAGCACGGCGAAGAACGACGTCACCGCGACGATGAAGAAGTACAGCGCGTCGACTTCAGGGGCGAGCGTCGAGCCCTGGACGGGGAAGAGCGGGATTCCAGACAGCATAGATATCGGGGCTCAGGGATGCGCGGGGGCGTCGTGGCGCCGCCTCGCCATCACGATGAATCCAACCATCGATGCGACCGTCAGGACTCCTGCGGCCCGCACCAGGTTCATGATCATGACGCCGTAGCGTCCGGCTTCCGGGTCGTAGTGATAGCAGTAGAGGAGCAGTTCGTCGATTGCCGACCCGATGTGCCCCTGTCCTGACTCGACCAGCGCCATGCGCAACTCCTTCGGCGAGTATTCGACGCCGTAGAAGTAGCGCGCCAGCTTGCCCTCCGGCGTCGCGACCAGGACGCCGCTCACGTGCGCGAACTGCTCGGTCTGCGGATCCCACTGATACGTGAAGCCGGCCGCGTTGGCGGCCCGCTTGATCGTCGCCTCGTCACCGGTCAGGAAGTGCCACCCGCCCGAGGTCTGCTCCGAGGCCCAGTACTTCAGGTGCGCGCGCTTCTTTTCCGCCGCCGCCGCCGGCGTATCCCGCGGGTCGAAGCTGATGAGGACGACGTCGAAGTCCTGGCCGGCATCGAACGTCAGCGCGCGCAGGGAACTGGAAATACCGTTCATCACCTGCGTGCACAGCATCGGGCACTGGTAATACACGAACGCCAGGATCACCGGCCGCTGCTGGTTGAAGTACTTGCCCAGCGTGACGCTGCGGTCGTACTCGTCCTTGAACGTCGCGTCGAGCGGCAGCCGTTCGTTCAGCCGCTGCTTGAACGTGACCTCTTTCAGCTGCTCCGGCTTGAGCGAGGACGGCTTGCCCGTCTCGGGCATCGCGCCGGTGAAGAAGTTCGGGCCTTGAGCGGCGGCTACGCCGCCGAATGCAAAATGCAAGATGCAAGATGCCAAAAAGACACGGAGAGTAGCGGAGGCACGAATGCCGCCTCCGTGCCTCACATTTCGCATTTCGCCTTTTGCATTTCGCATTTCTCTATTCCTTACTGCCGTCGTCGTTCCATCGTGCGGCCGGAGCTCGCGTCCGATGGCATGAGACCGGGGACTTCGGGTTGCGCCTGTGCGGGTGCCGACTGCACGAGGCCGCGTTCGAGCGTCAGGCGCATCGCCTGCTCGATCGGGATGTGCACGATGCCGGCGTCCTTGCTCACCCAGCCGTAGCTCTCGAGACGCTGCTGCTCGGTCTGGTAGTACTGGTAGAACTCCGAGCGGGGGAACTGCTGCAGGCGCGGTTCCGGCGGCAGGCGCGGCTCGGTCGTCGACGCGAGCGGATACGGCTGCTCGGTCGTCACCTTCGACTGCTGGATCAGCATCTGGAACATGCCGCCGACGCCGACGTGGACCACCACCGCGGTAATCACCAGCCAGATGCCGAACTTGACGATCTGCCAGATGTTCGCGTCGGTGTGCTCGTAGCCGGAGCCCTCCGGCGTGAACATGTACTGCTTGTCCGCCTCGGTAATCGGCTGCAGCGGCTCCGACGGTCCCGAGTAGCCGTGTCCGCCCATCAGCGAACCTTCCTTCCCATGAAAACGGCGTGGCGCATCACTAGTGGCCTCCGCCCTGCTGCAGCGACTCGTAGAGATACGGGTCACCGATCGCCAGCAGCGGCCGTTTCGCCAGCTGCGTGAAGAACATCCAGAGCCAGATCCCGCCGATCGCCAGCGGCGCCGCCAGATCGGTCCAGTGGATGAAGAAATGGCTCTCGTGCTCGCCCGCACCCAGGTGGAGGTTCTCACCGCTGGCCGCGAATTCCGGCGACACCAGCATGAAGATGTCCACGTAGCGCATGAAGAGGATGAAGAGCGCGAGGTAGACCAGCTTGTACGGCCGCCGCTTCAAATCGCGGTTGAGCAGCGCCAGCCACGGGAACGCAAAGTGGAACACCACCAGGAACAACGCCAGGTACTGCCAGCCGTTGTGCGTGCGGACCACCATGTACGGGATTTCCTCGACCAGGTTCGCTGCGTACGTCAGCAGGAACTGGGAGAAGTTGAAATACATCCACAACATGACGAACGCGAACGACAGCTTGCCGAGGTCGTGGAAATGATGCGGCTTCATGAAGCCGAGCATCGGCTCACGCTTCACCAGGAACGCCGACGCCACGATCGTGAAGGCCAGCGCCGACAATCCCTGCCCGCCGATCGTCAGGAACCCGAACAGCGTCGAGTACCAGTGCGGATTCAGCGTCATGATCCAGTCGATGCCGGCGAATGTCACCGCCATCGCGTAGGCGACGAGGCCGGCGCCGCTCCACCGCTGGAGTTTCATGTTGACGGACACGTCGCCGGAATCCTGCTTGAGCGACAGGCCGTTGAGCACGGCCGCGAAGCCGATCCAGATCGCGAAATAAATGACGTACCGCGCGACGAAAAACGCGGTGTTCAGATACGGCTCGCGGTGATGCAGGACGTGGTCGTTCGCCACCAGGTCCGGATGCGACCACGGATACAGTTCCTGCATCCCGAGAAGAATCGGCAGGCCGAGCACCGCCAGCAACGGGAGCACACGGCTCGACGCCTCGAACACCCGGCGGAAGACGCCCCACTGACCACCGGTCAGGTGGTTGATCATCACGAACGCCAGCGATCCGCAGGAAATCCCGAGGAACAGCCAGAACGAGATCAGCCACGAGCGGAACAGGTGATCGCGATCGACCACGAAGGCGAGGCCGCAGAGCACCAGGCCCGCGATACCGGCGATCAACGCCTTGGAACGGCGCGCGTCGATTTCTGCGACGGGCGGCGTAAACGTCAGGGTGTCGGCGTTCGTCGCCACGTCAGTGCGCCTCCTGCGGCCGTTCGGGGGTGGCAGCGGGCCGGGCCGGCCGGTCGAGATCGGCGCGGCGATCCGTCGGCACGTCGTCAACCGAGGCGCGCTGGCTGAACTGCAGCGCACGGATGTACGCCGCGATCGCCCAGCGATCCGCCACCGGCAACTGCGCCGCGTAATCCTGCATGGCCCCGAAGCCGTGCGTCATCACGTCGAAGAAATAGCCGACCGGCGCGTTGCGCAGCCGATCCTCGTGATACGACGGCGGCTTGCGGAACCCGCGCTGGACGATCATGCCGTTCCCCTCGCCGGTCTTGCCGTGGCACGGGGTGCAGAACACGTTGAACCGCTCCTGGCCGCGGGCCATCAGCTGCGGGGTCACCGGCATCGGGAGCGTTTCGGCCGGCTTGCCGTCCACGATCCCTTCGTAGAGATGACGGTCCTCGCGCAGCTGCCCGCGCGCGACCGTGTTCGCGACGAGCGTGCGCGACGCACGTCCGTCCGCGAAGAAGGTGGTCGCCTCGAGAGGCTCATAGCGCGGCGCATCGTGCATGTCCTGACGACAGCCCGCCGCCAGCAGCGCCAGTGCGATCAGCGCGGCGGATGTCAGGCTTCGGGCGCCTGGCATCGGACTCCGGGCCACGTCCGGCCCGACGCCTGAAGCCTGCAGCCCGCCGCCCGCATGGATCACAGGCTTAAGAGGCAACTTCAGAAACTCCTAGCGGATGAAGCCCTTCGAGGAACTGACGGGTTCCGTCCGGCGTGTACGACGGATCCACCGCTTCGATACAGAGAAAGAAGCGATCGGTTGATGCCCGCGCGAACGCCGGCACGTTGAACACCGGGTGATACGGCTGCGGCAGCTTGTTGAGCGCCCACATCCCGATGAAGCACGTCAGCGCGGCGCCGAGCACCGTCGTCTCGAACGTGACCGGAATGAACTGCGGCCAGCTGTGGAACGGGCGGCCGCCGATGTTCACCGGGTACGCCAGCACCGCCGAAAAATACTCGAGGCCGTATCCGCCGAGCCCGCCGAGGAGACCGCCGATGAACACCAGCTTCGGCAGCCGCGTCCGCCGCAAACCGAGCGCGTCGTTCAGCTCCTCGATCGGAATGGGCGAATATGCGTCCATCTTCCGATAGCCGGCCAGCCGGGCCTTCTCGGTCGCAGCCACGAGCGCCGCGGGCGTTTCGAATTCGGCCATCAGGCCGTAGATCGTTGGAGCGGTTTCTTCGTGCGCCATCGCGTTACCCGTGATGTTCCATCTTCAGCTTCGCCTCCGGCACGATGGTGCGCATCTCGAAGATCGCAATCGCCGGCAGGAAACGGATGAAGAGGAAGAACAGCGCCAGGAACAGGCCAATCGTGCCGAGGAACATGCCGAAGTCCCAGCGGGTCGGCGCATACATGTCCCAGGACGAGGGCAGGAAGTCACGGTGAAGGCTCGTGACGATGATGATGAAGCGCTCGAGCCACATGCCCACGTTGACGAGCAGCGACAGGATGAACAGCAGCGGCAGGTTGTCGCGAACGCTGCGGAACCAGAACAGCTGGATCATCACGGCGTTGATGGCGATGAGCGACCAGTAGAACACCGCGTACGGGCCGGCCATGCGATTCGTCATCATGAACTGCTCGTACGGGTTGCCGCTGAACCACGCGAAGAACGCCTCGTTCGCGTAGCCATACGCCACGATCATCCCGGTGACCAGCATGACCTTCGTCATGTTGTGGATGTGGCGCATGGTGATGAAGCCTTCGAGGTCGTAGAACTTCCGCAGCGGGATCGCCAGCGTCATGACCATCGCGAAGCCGGAGTAGATCGCGCCGGCGACGAAGTACGGCGGGAAGATCGTCGCATGCCATCCCGGCAGCACCGACACCGCGAAGTCGAAGCTCACGACCGAGTGGACGGAGAGCACCAGGGGCGTCGAGATGCCGGCGAGCAGCAGGTACGCCATCTCGTACCGCTGCCAGTGACGCGCCGACCCGCGCCAGCCGAGCGACAACATCCCGAAGATGACCTGCGCCGTCCGCGACTTCGCGCGGTCACGCAGCGTCGCCATGTCGGGCACGAGCCCGGTGAACCAGAACAGGGCCGACACCGTGCCGTAGGTGGAGACCGCGAACACGTCCCACATCAGCGGGCTGCGGAACTGCGGCCACAGTCCCATCGTGTTCGGATAGGGGAACAGCCAGTAAGCGGCCAGCCACGGGCGGCCGGTGTGGAGCAGCGGGAACATCGCCGCGCAGGCCACCGCGAACAAGGTCATCGCTTCCGCGAAGCGGTTGATCGACGTGCGCCAGCTCTGCCGGAAGAGCAGCAGAATCGCGGAGATCAGCGTGCCGGCGTGACCGATACCGATCCACCAGACGAAGTTGATGATGTCGAACGCCCAGCCGACCGGGACGTTGTTGCCCCAGATGCCGATGCCGGTCAGCAGCAGCTTCGCGATGGTGACGTTGAGCACCATCAGCAGCACGAACGCGATCGCAAAGCCGAAGAACCAGCCGATGGGCGTCCGCTTGGACAGCACCATGTGGCTGATCGAGTCGGTGACCGTCTCGAACGTGTGACCCGGCGCGATGACCGCCGGCGTCCGCGCCAGCAGTTCGGTCAGCGCCGGGTCGTTCACGGCAGCGGTCGCGACGCGCTGATGATGATGTTCCGATTGCGCCATTACGCTTCACCCTCGGTGCGAGCGGCTCCCGCCGGCTCCAGCTCGGTGTTCGGATTCCGCACGACGGCCATGTAGGTGGTGCGCGGCCGCGTGTTCAGCTCCGCGAGCAGGCCATAGTTGAGCGGGCTCTTCTTCAACTGCGTGACGCGGCTCTGCGGATCGTTGATGTTGCCGAACACGATCGCGTCGGTCGGGCACGCCGCCTGACAGGCGGTGACGATCTCGCCGTCGCGGATCTGCCGATCCTCGAGCTTCGCGTTGATGCGCGCCAGGCTGATGCGCTGCGTGCAGTAGGTGCACTTCTCCATGACGCCGCGGCTGCGAACCGTGACATCCGGATTGCGCTGCAGTTTCGTGCTCTCGGTGTTCCAGTCGGAGTAGAGCAGGAAGTTGAACCGCCGCACCTTGTACGGGCAGTTGTTCGAGCAGTAGCGCGTGCCGACACAGCGGTTGTAGACCATGTCGTTCAGGCCTTCGCTGCTGTGGGTCGTCGCCGCGACCGGGCAGACGACCTCGCACGGCGCCGTTTCGCACTGCTGGCAGAGCATCGGCTGGTGGTACGTGTCCGGATTGTCGAGATCGCCGGTGTAGTAGCGGTCGATGCGCAGCCAGTGCATCTCGCGGCCGTTCATCACCTGCGCCTTGCCGACCACGGGAATGTTGTTCTCGGACACGCAGGCGACGACGCAGGCGTTGCAGCCGGTGCAGACGTTCTGGTCGATCGACATGCCCCACGCGTAACCGTCGTACTTGTAGTCGGGCAGCATGGAGATGCCGCTGAGCGGCAGTTCCTCCAACTTGCGGACGAACTCCGGATCCTTCGCGAACTGGTCCGTCGTGCCGACCCGGACGAGGTTGCGCCCTTCGAGCGACCAGTGATCCTGCGTGCAGGCGAGCTCGTAGCTGTCGCCGGTCTTGCGGATTTCCACGCCGGCGAGCACATCGGGTGCGTCGCTCGCGCGAAGCGGGTTCACGTTGAAACCGATCGTGTTGGCGACGCGGCCCGCGCGGCTGCGGCCGTAGCCGAGATGCAGCGTGATCGTGTCGAGCGCGTGACCCGGCGCGATCCACACGGGGATCGTCACCGACCGGTCGCCTTTCACGATTTCGACCACGTCGCCGCTGACCAGCGTCAGCCGATCGGCGGTTGCCGGGGCCAGCATCGCCGCGTTGTCCCACGTCAGCTTGGTGAGCGGCTTCGGCAGTTCCTGCAGCCAGGCGTTGTTGGCAAACCGGCCGTCCCACACGCTCGGGTCGGGACGGAAGACGACTTCGAGACCCTGGCCGGCCGCCGTCGGCGTCGACGCCGGGAACTCGGCCCTCATGGCGAGGGTTTTGGGCGTGAACGCGGTGTTCGCGATCATCCCGTCGTGCAGCCACTTGCGCCAGGCGCTGTCGAACGCACTCGGCGCGGGCGCCGGAGTGAATGTCGCCGGACCCTGCGGCTCGACGGGCGCCGCGCCAGGCTGCCCCTGCGGAGGTGCGCTCGCGGGAGCCGCTGCAGCAGGAG
>Ga0247825_10003265_pt1 | contig 10697 bp, 13 predicted proteins | sample 13C_Vanillin_Day_FD_194413 | JGI IMG/M metagenome (GOLD analysis project Ga0247825, IMG submission 194413) | Soil microbial communities from agricultural site in Penn Yan, New York, United States - 13C_Vanillin_Day48 | ecosystem: Environmental > Terrestrial > Soil > Agricultural land | place... | reverse complement strand
CTCGTGCTCGTGGCGCACGTTGGCCGCCTCGAAGGTGATGCACTGCGCGTGCGTCTTCACCATGATGTCGTTGATGTACTTCATCTCGATGTCGCTGATATGCGGCCTGTGACCGCTGCCCCAGCAGACATGCAGGCGCACCAACTCCTCCGGGATGCCCTCGATCGAGACGTTGATCGCCTCGACCAGCAGCTCCACGTAAGCGCGGTACTGCTCGATCGTCCAGTCCGGGTAGAAGTGCCAGGCCCGCGGAATCTCCGGTTCGTCCAGCTGGACGATCAGGCCTGCGTCGGTGATGATCTTGTACTCCTCCCGCAGGGCCTCGGCGGCGCCGAAGAGGAAGTCCTTCTGGTCGCGGTAGTACTCGTTGTAAGGGCCGGCGCAGAACGTGCCGACGCCCAGCGCCATCAGACAGCCCTCGACCTCCTTACCCTCGAGCACCGCCTTCATATTGGCGACATCCGCCTTCATCGCCTCGTGGCCCGTGTACTTGATCGGCCCGGTCACGACGCGCTGCCGCCCATCGCCCGGAGGGCGAGCCGGGGCAGTACCCGGCATCGGGAAGTACCCGGGGCGGATCGGGCCGCCGGAGCCGGAGCTACCGAGGCCCGAGGCAACGAAGCCGGGGAAGTCCTTGCCGTCGCGCCCCCAGAAGCCGGGATTCTTGGGTGGCCGGCCGCCAGGCAGCATCTCGATGCCACCGACGCGGCTGTTGATGTAGCCGCCGAAGTTGCCGGCTTTGACGTACTCGCCGTCGTTGACGATGTCGACGCCAAGCTCGATCTGCTTGTCGACAACCCACTTCACGCCATCCGGCAGGCCCTTCGTGTAAGACGCGGGGTCCTTCTGGGGGTTCTTACCGCCGTCGATGAACTCATCGAGCCATGCAGGACGCGGCAGGTTGCCGCCATGCGATACGAGGATTCGCTCCGTACTGTGTTTCATCGTTAGACCTCTAACTAGCTCTCGAGTGCCACCGGCTCGGTCGCGCCATCGGGCAGTTTCGGCCATCGAAGGGCCTTGCGGATGGCGCCGCCCAGCATCGCTTCCTTGTCCGAGGCGGACAGCTCGTTCGTGTCGCGCAGGTAGTTGAGGACATCGCTGTAGTACCACCACTCGCTGCGGGGCGGCGGGTTGTTGAAGCCACCCTCATCCGCCGGACGGGCACGCATCCGGGTGTAGTCGCTGCCCCAGAAGAGACGGTCCGGCGTGAAGGCGTTGATGATCTGGTGTAGGTACGGCCACACGTCGTTGTACGGGAATTTCTCCTGAGAAAGCGTCGGCGCGCCGCAGAATTTGACGTGGACGTTCGGGTACTTCGCCAGGGCCAGGAGGTTCGGCAGCTTCTCCCACGATGCCGACCATCGCGGCGATACCGGCGACTGCGCCAGCCCTAGGTGGTCGATGACGACGGTGAGGCCCGGGTGGTTCTGGATCACCGGCTCCATGTAGTCGGCCATGCCGTGGGTCGAGAAGAACAGCGGCACGTTGTACTGCTCGCAGTACGTGTAGAGACGCTCGAACTCGCCGTTCACGAACTCCGGCCGGATCTCGACCTTCACGAAGTCGCCGGGGCTATTGCGAATCGCGACATTCCCAGGGCGCTTGCGGAAGTTCGCGACCTTCTCTTCCAGGTCCTCGTCGTTGCGAATGGCGTCGTAGGGTACGGCGCCGGCGAAACGGTCCGGGTAGCGGGCGACCGCAGCGTCGCAGAACTCCTGGCTGGCGAAGCAGAGCGCGACGTCGATGCCCACGGAGTCAATCGCCTCTCGCGCCAGCTCAACGTTGACCAGGAGCCGTGTCTGCGCGTCGTACTTCTCGGGATCTAACCGCTTTGGTGGCTGCGGCTCGTGGATCTGGGAGTCAACGATTTCCATGATTTCCCCTTCTTGCTACCTGTCGAAGTGATCCTGAGTCCAGACATAGGCCGCGTCGGCCCTGCTCCCACCGGATGGTAACTGCATCGCGTGCTCCAACGCGATAGCACACCAGGTGAACTTGAGAAGGCCCGAATTACATAGCGCTACAGGATCGAAATCCGGTTCCCCCTCTCCGTAAACGGGGAGGGGGTTAGGGGGTGGGGTCCGCCTCGTTGTAACCTTCCCTCCGAGATGCAAAACGCGATCCTGCACGATGACTCGCAGCTGAAGCTGGCCCTGTTCGGCGCCAACTGCAGCAGCGGCCGCACCTATAGCAACGCACCGGAACGCTGGGACCCTACGTGGTCGAACAACGTTGCTCTCGCCCGCATGGCAGACGATGCCGGCATCGAGGCGATGATCCCCATCGCCCGTTGGAAGGGCTACGGCGGCGAGACCAACCCCAACGGCACCAGTTGGGAATCGATCACCTGGGCAGCAGGACTCCTCGCCGCGACTTCTCGCATCAACGTCTTCGCAACGGTGCATGTGCCGCTCAACCATCCCGTCGTCGCAGCGAAGCAAATGGCCACCGCCGACCACATCGGCGGCGGGCGCTTCGGTGTCAACGTCGTGTGCGGCTGGAACGAGGACGAGTTCCAGATGTTCGGTGTCACTAAGCAGGAGCACGAGGCGCGCTACGAGCAGGGCAGCGAATGGTGGCAGATTGTCTGCCGCATCTGGGCCGGCGAACCGCCCTTCGACTTCGAAGGCGCCCACTACAAGCTGGGACACGTCGAAGGCTCGCCGCGTCCGTTCGACGGCGACGCGCCCATCATGATGAATGCCGGCACCTCACCCAGCGGCCGCGCCTTCGCCCTGCGCTACTCCGACCTCCACTTCGACGCCGTCCGCCTGCCGGAGGACAGCGCAGACCGGGTCGCCGATACCCGCCGCCGCGCTGCCGAGATCGGACGCAAAGTCCAGGTGTGGACGCCCATCGGCGTCGTCTGCCGCTCCACCCAACAGGAAGCGATCGATTTCACCCAGCACATCATCGAGCACGCGGACATGGCAGCGGTCGGCAACATCGTCGACCTCCACGCCCGCGACCGAGGCGATCAGGTAGACCGCGACGACGCTTTCACGCGCATTGGCGAAGGCCCCATCGAGCGCCAGGTCCTCGCCCGCGGCAACTTCTGCGCCATCGGCGACCCCGACCACGTCGCCGCTCAGATCGCCCGTCTCCGCACCGTAGGCTTCGACGGCCTCGCCCTCAACTTCGTCAACTACCTCGACGAGTTCCCCTACTTTGTGCAGGAGGTGCTTCCGAGGTTGGAATCGATGGGACTCCGCGCCAAGTTGTAGTGGCAAGGCATGCCTTGCCACTACAACTTCCGTCCGCGGGCCCCAATCGCTACTCTCTGACCATGACCAGCTACCTCGCCCCTACTCTCACCATTCGCGACCGCATCTTCGAGTGGGGCACCCGCACTTACGTAATGGGCATCGTCAACGTGTCACCGGAGTCGTTCTCGGGCGATGGGCTCGACTCTGTCGCCGACGCCGTGGCCCAGGCGAAGCGCTTCGAGGCTGAAGGCGCCGACATCATTGATGTCGGTGGCATGTCCACGCGCCCGAACTTCGATGAGATCTCGCCGACCGAAGAGAAGGAGCGCGTCGTCCCGGCGATTCGCGCAATCGTCAGGGCCGTCGCCCTGCCGGTGAGCGTGGATACCTACCGGTCGGACGTCGCGCAGGCGGCGCTGATGGCCGGCGCGCACATGGTCAACGACGTCACCGGCCTCCGAAAAGAGCCGGCGATGGCGCGCACCGTTGCCGGCTTCGAGGTCCCGGCTGTCGTCATGCACAACCAGCGCGGCCGCAACTTCACCGACGTCATCGCCGATATCAGCGCCGGCTTCGAAGAGAGCCTCGCCCTCGCGCACGATGCCGAGGTGGACCGCTCACAGCTGATCCTGGATCCCGGGTTTGGTTTCGGGTGGACCGTACCCCAGAACTTCGAGATGCTTCGTCGCCTCGGCGAGCTCCGCAGCTTCGGCCTGCCCCTGCTCATGGGCACGTCGCGCAAGTCGTCCATCGGCGCCGTGCTCGACGTGCCCGAAGACCAGCGCGGCTGGGGCACCGCGGCGACAGTTGCGCTGGCTATCGCGAACGGCGCCGACATCGTGCGCGTCCACGACGTGGCGGACATGCTGCAAGTCGTGCAAATCGCCGACGCCACCGTCCGAGGCATCGCCTGAGCATCTACATCGCCATTGGCTCCAACCTCGGCGACCGCCGCGCCAACATGGTCCGTGCCTTGCAGATGCTGCCGCCGCAGGTCGAGGTCGAGGCAGTGTCATCACTGTACGAGTCGCCACCCCAACCCCCGGCGCCACCACCCAGCTACTACAACGCCGCCGCCCGCGTCACTACGTCACTGGAGCCCGAAGCGTTGCTACGACACCTCAAGCGCATCGAGCGGCGCCTTGGCCGTAAGGACCGAGCGCGCTGGTCCCCACGCCCCATCGACCTCGACATCGCCCTCTACAACGACCTCACCCTGGAGACAGACACGCTAACCATCCCCCACCCCCGCATCCCCGAGCGCGCCTTCGTCCTGCAACCCTTGCTCGACCTCGACGCGAACCTAACTCATCCGGTGACAGATGAACGCCTGGATGGGCTGCTGGGAACGCTCGGCGAGGGGACATTGGTGACTGTGGCTGGGAAGAACTGGTTCCGCGGGTACGCATGACAGAGGTGGAATCAGTTGCCATATCCTTTACGAGGTGTCATGATATGGTCGATATGGCAGAAGACAGTTCAGTTGTATGGACAAAGGTCGATCCCCAGGGGCGTGTAGTAATCCCGGCCGAGCTCCGTTCCCAATTCGGCATGGAGCCGGGGAAGGCGGTTGCTTTCCTGGTTGAGGATGGTCAACTGAAGCTCCTTACCGTAAATCAGGGAATCCACCATGCTCAAAACCTGGTAGCGCGTTACTTCAAGAAGGTGCCGGGGCACTCCTACGTCGATGAGTTCATTGCTGAGCGGCGAGCTGAAGCCGAACGTGAGTGACAGCGTCCTCGACGCGTCGGCACTGCTTGCGCTTGTCCTCCGCGAGACTGGGGAGGTATTCGTAGCCCGAGTCATCGAAGACGGCGCAGTAATCAGTCCGGTCAACTACGCCGAAGTGGTTTCGCGCCTGACTGATTCCGGGATGGGCGAGGCAACAGTACGAGCTGCCCTTCAATCGGTCCGAGTCAGAATCTCGGAGTTCTCCTCAACGGATGCATGGCGTGCAGGCCTGCTGCGCCGCGAGACACGGCACCTTGGATTGTCCCTCGGCGACAGGGCTTGCCTGGCGCTCGGAGCGTCTACGGGTCTCCCGGTAGTCACGGGCGACACGGCGTGGAAGGAACTCGATGTCGGTGTCGAAGTCGTGCTTTGCCGATAGCCGCGGGTTGTAACGCTACTCGGTCGGCGGTGTCGGAGGCGCGACGGCCGGCTCATCGTCCTCTTCTTCGAGGGAGAGCATTGTCCATCCGACCCAGACCGTGAGCGCAGTCAGGGCCGTCATCGCCGCCATCACCGGCAGAGCCAGCGCGAGGTAACTCTTGCGCGCCGTCCCGTACAGAAACAGCAGCATCTCGAGGGCGGCGCCCACGATCAGCAGCACTCCGGTGGTGTGAGCGCGGTTCATGCCTGCTTGCCGGCCTCCATAGCCCGTCGCAGGTCAGGCGGCAGCAGATTCGGGATCGATTCCGTGATCGGGTAGACCTCTTTGCAGGTGCCGCAGGTCAGGGTGCCTTCGACAACCTCGTCGGCGTTCTCCTGCGTCACGGCCAGGGTCAACGTCCCCTTGTCCACGGGGCAGACCAGGATCTCCATCATGTCTTTGCGCATATAGGGCGGGCCTCCAGTCCCCACATTCTAGAAACGGCCCCGAGGGCGGTCAAACGTCCGACGGCGTCAGGAACCGGCAGCGAGGTCCGGGAGAACGGACGAGGCGGTGGTCAAGGGTTGCAAGCTCCGAATCCAATCCTTCCGCAAGGGCGACAAAGCAGGCATCGTGGACGAACACCGTGTTCCGCAATTCCCAGACGCGTTCGCCAATCCTCGCGTATGGGAAGAGGACGATTGGCAAGCCCATCAACCGGTAGTGAAGTGCCGTTGCGAGGGAACTCTCGATCTCTCCGGCTTGAGTCATGCGACGGAGCACCTTGGCGACTTCCACAGGCATGACATGTGGAGCAGCAAGAGTATCGGAGCTAAGAAGGCTCCGGCACCATTGCCCATCCCGGCCGCGATGTGTAAGTGCGGAAACCACAACAGAAGTGTCGATGACCAGCGTCAATCTGCGCGTACCGCGTCGATGTGACGGAGGATGGCCTCAGTAGTCACGCGACTGGGGGAAGCCTTAAGCCGCTGCTCAACCCCAGCGAGCCAAGCCTCGATGTCGGGCTTAGATGCCATTGCAATCAGCTCCGCGCGCAGGTATTCCTGCAGCGACCTCCCAGACGCGGCAGCGCGCGCCGTAAGCTCTTCGTGCGTCTCTTCCGGAACATTGCGTATCGTGATCGAGGGCATGCATGCATTTTGCATGCACCCTCGTGAGATTGCAACGGCGAAGCGCGTGCACACAGCGTCAGGTATGGATTCGTCGCGCGCCCCACAGGCAAAATAAGGGCACGCATCAACGCAAAGGGAGACAATCATGATCGACGTTTCCAACTTCGAGGAGCAGGTGCTGGCCGCAAGCCACGAGAAGCCGGTGCTCGTCGACTTCTGGGCGCCCTGGTGCGGCCCCTGCCGCCAGCTCGGACCTATCCTCGAAAAGCTGGACGAGGAGGACGACCGCTTCACGCTGGCCAAGTTGAACACGGACGAAGACCAGGCGACAGCAATGCGCTACAACATCCGCAGCATCCCGGCCGTGAAGCTCTTCGTGAACGGCGAAGTGGCGGACGAGTTCCTCGGCGCTCTCCCTGAGCCGCGTGTTCGTGAATGGCTCAAGGACGCCCTCCCCAGCGAATCGAAGCGCCTCCTCGAAGACGCGACCGCCCTGATCGATGGCGGCGACGCCAAAGCCGCCGTGGCGATGCTGGAGCAGGCCCTCGATGCCGAGCCCGACAACGCCGATGCGCTGAGCATGCTGGCAAACCTCGTCGTCTTCAGCGAGCCTGCTCGCGCTCTCGATCTGGCGAAGCACGCCTCGCGCCTCGACGCCTCGAAGTACACGGCATCCCAGGGCATCGAGACCATTGTTGAACTGCTGGGCAAGCGGGACAGCGCGGACGCCCTGCCGGACGACCCTGCGAAGGCGCCCTACGTCGAGGCCCTTTCGAACCTCGCCGCCGGCGACCTCGACGCCACCCTCACCGGCCTTATCGATTCCGTACGCCGCAACAAGCGCTACAACGACGATGCAGCGCGGCTGGCAGCCCTCGCCCTGCTCAACGTCCTCGGCACACGCCACCCACTAACCCAGAAGCACCGCCGAGCCCTGGAGATGGCGCTGTTCTAGAGACTCTATTCGGCTAGCTTGCCGGCCACCCCAGGACCTCTGCCGCCGACTTGCCGGTAATCCACTCCTTGTCCTCTTCGCTGAGGAAGTCGAGACCGGTCTTGAAGTGCTCGAGGCATTCCGGGTACGTACTGGTCAGGCGCGTGAAGTCTGCGCCCCACATGCACCGCCGCGGACCAAAGGTCTCGATAATCGCCTTCAAGTGTGGATAGATGTCGCTATATGGGAACGGCTCAGTCGAGAAGCAAGGCGCCGAGCTCGTCTTCACCGACACCCTGGGGTACTTCGCCAGCTCAAGCAGCGCCGCGTTATTCGCGAAGGCTGCGTCGCCTTTGGCAGCCAGGTCGCACGCCATGTGGTCCACGATCAGCGTCAGGCCGGGGAACCGCTGCGCAATCGGCTCCAGCTTCTCCGCCTCTCCCGGCACCAGGCACATTACCGGTATCCCGAACTCCTCGCAGCCACGCCAGAAGTGATCGATCTGGTCCGAGACCAGCCACTGGTCGTAGGGCGGTACGCGGAACGTCATGCGGATGCCCAGCATGTATGGCTGCTTACGCCACGTGGAGAGCGCGTCTGCGAAGTCCGGTCGCATCGGGTCGAAGCGTCCCATCGTCGCGAACCGCCCCGGATACGCGAGCGACGCCTCGATGGCGGTCGAGTTGTTCTCGCCGATCCACGTAGGAGGCACGATTACCGCTCGGTCGACGCCCGCAGCATCCATCTGCGCGATCATCTCTGGGGCACTGTAGCCGTTGGGAAGCTGGGGTTGGTTTCGCAATGGCTGGGGCCACGGCCGGTCCGGCCGGTCGACTTCCCAGATGTGGACCTGAGCATCCGTTACAAGCATGGTGTTCGCCTTTCCAGATACAACGAGCGGTGCCCGCAGTATGGGCATGTCCCCACATGGAGTCTAGCGTCGCGGCTGACTCCTCCAAATGAGAGAGGGCGCCTTCGTGGCGCCCTCTCGCTGAAACTGCAACGACGGACCTGATCGGCTACGCAGTCCCCTTCGGCGCCTGCGTCTCGTCGATCCACGCGTTGAGCTCGCTGCCCTGGAAGATGTCCAGCCAGTTCGTGCCGCCGCGGAACACACCTGCGTTGCGTACGATCGGCCACGTCAACCCAAAGCCGCCCGCTACGCCTAGCTTCTGGTTGAACATCATCTTGGCGTCGTACTTCTGCAGGTCGCGGAGGAGGCCCTTGCGCTTCTCGACGTCGAATTCGCGCCGGATCCCCAGGGTCATCTGCTCCAGGGTGGAGTCGCCACCTTCGAAGTAGCCGCCCTGAGGGTGGTAGATGAAGAATGCCGCGAACGCTGGGTCGAAGGAAGACGTGTCCGGCCCCCACGAGGTGCCCGAGAACTTGCCCTTGGACTGGCGGATCTGCGGGTTCCACTCCGTCGCCCACTCCAGGTCGCGGAACTTCGCCTTGAACACTCCACTGCCATCGATCATGCCCTCGATGATCTGCATGCGGTCGTAGATCGGCCGTGCGAAGCTCGTCGGGCCCGCCGCGGACCGCACCTGGTCGTACTCAAACGGCGTCTTGTGTCCGGCTGCCTCGACCAGTTTCTTCGCCTCAGCGAGGTCGAACACAAAGTTCGACTGCACGTCGCCGTAGTCGGACTTGCTCTTCGGGTCGAGAAGCCAGCCATCCCAACTAGTCCTGCCAAAAGAGCCTTCCCAGAACGTCGGCACTTCCAGGCCGTCAGCCTCGTATCGGTCGGCGTTGTATGCCGCCCGCACGTACGCGTCACGATCCATCACCTTGTAGAAGGCGCGCCGCAAGCGGTCGTCGATAAACGGCGAATCCGCATTGTGGCCGAAGTAGACGCGCTCATTCGTAATCGGGTCGGTCGGGTACATCAGGAGCTTCGGGAGGCTCTTCTTTGCATCCACGACCTCGAGCGCCGGGATTGTGGTGTGATAGACGGCGCCCGCGCGGAACTGGGACGAAAGAGTAGCTGGATCGACGATCACCGGCGTGTAAATCTCTTCGATGTAAGGCTCGTTGTTCTTGAGGGACGCCCGCTTGAAGTTGGGGTTCTTCTTGAAGCGGATGTTCACCTCGTTGCTCTCGGTGAGGTAGTACGGACCGCTTCCAAGCGGCTGCGTCTTCACGTTCAGGCGTGCTTCGTCCGCCGCCTCCTTCGGGATGATCCAGAAGGTGCCGAGCCCGGATAAACCCAGCAGCGTGTACAGCGTTGAATTGGGCTCGTTGAGCTTGATGACGACCGTGCTCTTGTCGGTTGCCGTCACCGACGTGATCGGCGCCGATGGGTTGACCGAGTTGGCGAGGTCACCTCGCAGCGTGGCCTGCTTGGCGACTCGCTCCCACGAAAAGACCACGTCTTCGGCATCCACCGGCCGGCCGTTCACCGGCGCAAGTGGGGCAAAGCCGGCTCCGGGATCGATCTTCACCGTCAGCGTCAGTTGATCCGGCGAAAGTTCCCACGATTGCGCGAGGTCGCCCGCGAATTCGCCGCTGGTGTTTTTTAGTTCGCCGTACTTGATCCGGAAGAGTTGGCTATATGTGCGCTGCACGACCTGGGTGTGAGCGCCATTCGCGTGTGGGTCGTGCGAGACCAGACCGTTAGTCTGGGCACTGACGTAAAGGCCACCATGCTTCGCCTTTGAAGCCTCGTTTGTCTGCTTGTGCAGGAGGCCGGAGGAATCGCCTCCGTCACCGTCGCCACCATCGTCGTCGCTGCCACCGCACGCCGCGAGGAAGGCCGCGCTGGCCGCCGTCGCTCCCGTGACTGCGATCGCGCGCCGCCTGCTAATCCTGCGGTCGAGCACCTTGTCCCAGTAGCCCTGCATGTGATTCCTCCTAAGCCTGAATGCCACCCCTTGATGAGAGTCCCATCGATCTACTAAATGGAATACGTTGAGGCCTCAATCGACAGATTGCCGCGATTATAGGTTCCGCGTTCTCATTTCACAAATAAACCGATCAGGCCTGATGGATTCATGAAACAGGAAACAGAGAAGCAGGAATTCGACTGCGTGGCACCTGTTTCCTGGTTCCGTGTTCCTTTGTTCCCTTGGGGGCGGGCGGAAGCGTCCTACCCTTCGATCACCGCCATCGCCTCGATCTGAATGTCGAAGTTCAACGTCTCGACCACGGTTTGGTGGCGCGCCGGGCGGTGATGCTCATCAGGGAACATCTCCAGCCACGCCGGGTTCACGGCCTGCCGCGTGTTGTTGCTCTTGATGTACACCGTCAACTTCAGCACGTCCGAAGGCTTCGCGCCGGCCTTGGCAAGCACCGCCGCCAGGTTCTTGAAGCACTCACGCGCCTGGTCC
>Ga0247825_10003264_pt1 | contig 10701 bp, 8 predicted proteins | sample 13C_Vanillin_Day_FD_194413 | JGI IMG/M metagenome (GOLD analysis project Ga0247825, IMG submission 194413) | Soil microbial communities from agricultural site in Penn Yan, New York, United States - 13C_Vanillin_Day48 | ecosystem: Environmental > Terrestrial > Soil > Agricultural land | place... | reverse complement strand
GCGCCCGCGTCATCAAAATCGAACGACCCGGCTCGCACGGCGGCTACGACCCGGGCGGGGTCGCGCGTTTCCAGTTCCAGGGCGACGACGTCCACTACATCGCGCTCAACCGCAACAAAGAGAGCATGGTCCTCGACCTCAAGACCGAAGAGGGACTGAACGTCTTCCGCGCCATGGTCAAGCAGGCAGACGTGGTGTTCAACAACTTCCGGCCTGGCACTATGCAGAAACTGGGCTTGGATTTCGAGTCCCTGAAGGCGATCAACGACCGGATCATCTACGCTTCGCTGTCCGCATTCGGTAACACCGGACCCGACCGCGACCGTCCCGGTGTCGACCTCGTGGTGCAGGCCGAGTGCGCTGGCATGAGCATGACCGGCCACAAGGGTGGGCCACCCGCACGTGCCGGCATTCCGATCGCCGACCTGGCCGGTGGCATGTGGAGCGCTATGGCGATCCTTGCCGCAATTCGCGAGCGTGACGCGTTCGGCACCGGTGCACGTGAGATCGATATGAGCCTCTTCGACTCGCACTTTGCGATGATTCCCTACTTCACCGCGTACCTGACCACCAATGACTTCGTGCCAGGACCGCAGGGCTCGGGTGGGCACAGCCCCACGTACGGGGCGTTCGAGACTGCGGACGGCACGTGGCTCATCCTCGCCGTCATCGACCAGAAACCCTGGACGCTGCTGTGTGAGGCACTGGAAGCGCCGCACCTGTTCGCAGATCCGCGCTTCGCGAACGCTGCGTCACGAATCGAACACACCGACGATCTGCAAAAGATCGTGCAGGAGATCCTGCTCAAGAAGCCACGAGCGGAGTGGATGGCGAAGTTCCGCGACCTCGGCATTCCGGCCGGCAGTGTGAACAACCTGCGCGAGGCGATGGCCCATCCGCAGGTGGCGGCCCGCAACATGATGGTCGACGTACCGTACGTCGGCGGCGACACCGTGTCGCTGCTCGGCAACCCGATCAAGATGAGCGGATTCGAGCAGACCTTCGCCTCCCCACCGCGGATCGGGCAGGACACCGAACGGATCACGGCAGAATTCACCGCCCCGGCGGGAGAAGCTCGATGACCGGCTTCGACATCCGCGGCACCGCGGTAGTCCTGCTCGACTGCGAAGAGGGCGTCGCCAGCGGGGTGTTCGCGCAGAGCCCCGAAGACCGCGCCGCGTTCACCCAGTCGCTGGCCACTCTCCTCGACACAGTCGACGATCTCGGTCTGCCCTGCATCCGCGTGGACGTCGAGTTCCGGCCCGGACACCCCGAAGTCAGCCCACGCAATGCCTACTTCACAGGGGCCAAGGGTGCCGGGCGGCTCGTCGCCGGGACCGAGGCGACCGAACCGCTCACCGAAGTGAGCGAACAGCTCGCACGACACCCGCGGGCGACCAAGCGCCGCATTGGCGGTTTCGCCGGCAGTGACCTGGCGTACCTGCTCGCTGGATTAGATTGTGACGGCGTCATTCTCGCTGGGTTGATTACTCGCGGCGCCGTCCTCAGCACGGCGTGCGATGCCGCCGACAAGGACCTGCGCGTGGCCGTGCTGTCGGACAGTTGTTACGACCCCGATCCGGAGGTCCACCGAGTGTTGACCACCGGCGTGCTCCCGATCCGGGCCAGCATGATTACCGTGGCGGACCTTGCTTCCGCCGACCTGAGGAGCCGAGTATGAACCGTGTAGCCGGAAAAGTATGTGTGGTGGTCGGCGGCGCCGGCGGGATCGGTTCCGCGATCTCGACCGGGCTCGCGGGCGAGGGTGCCCAGGTGGCCGTGCTCGACCGCGACGCCGAGCACGGCCGGAACGTCGTCCAGGAGATCACCGACAAGGGCGGTGAGGCGCGCTTCTGGTCGATCGACGTGACCGATGCCCAGGTCGTGGAGCGGGTGTTCGGTGAGATCGCCGAACACTTCGGCACGATCAACGTGCTGGTGAACTCGGCCGGGATCACTGGATCCCACGCCCGCGCCCACGAGGCCACCGAGGACGACTTCGACAAGATCTATGCGATCACCGTGAAAGGCTGCTGGCTGGCAACGAAATACGCTGTGCCGCACATGCTTACAGCTGGGGGCGGTAGCGTGGTCAACATCTCCTCGATCATGGGCCTGGTCGGCGGCGCATCATTGCCGCTCTACCACGGCACAAAGGGTGCGGTCCGATTGATGACCAAGGCTGATGCGATCAGCTATGCCTCCGACGGGATCCGTTTCAACTCAGTCCATCCGGGACCGATCGAGACATCACTCAGCGTCGCCGCCGCCGCAAGTGACCCCCTCGGCAAAGAGGAATACATGCGCCGCCTGCTGTCCAACGTACCGCTGGGCCGGCGCGGTGAACCCGACGACATCGCCGCCGGTGTGATCTACCTGGCCAGCGACGAGTCGAAATTCGTCACCGGCACCGAACTCGTGATCGACGGCGGGTACACCGCCCGCTGAGGCGGGCGATCCCGTTCCAACCCTCTGGAAGGTCTGCAATGCGTAGCAAATACTGTGTGATCGGTGGCGGCAGCATGATCGGCTCCACCCTCGTGGACCATCTGGTCAACGACCCCGACGTCGAATCCGTCCGGGTACTCGACGCGTTCTTCGCCGACGACAACAAGGGCAACCTCGCTACCGCCCTGGAGTCGGGCAAGGTGGATCTCGTCGAAGGTGACATCCGCAACCGCGATCAGCTGCGCGATCAGCTCGCCGGCGTCGACGGCATCTTCAACCTCGCTGCAGTGATGTCCATGGACGGTGCGGGTAAGAACGAATGGATGTGGACGGTCAACGCCGACGGGTGCTTCAACGTCCTCGACGTCGCACGCGAACTCGGTATCCCGCGGGTCGTCACCTCGAGCTCAGCGGCGGTCTACGGCGAACTCCCTAGCGAGGAGCTTTGCCGAGAGGACGTCCACCTTCGCCCGTCCACCATCTACGGTGCCACCAAGGCCACCTGCGAGATGCTGTGCTCGGCTTTCAGCGCTTCACAGGGTGTTTCGACCGCTGTGCTGCGCTACGGAGTCGTCTACGGTCCGCGGCTCCACCGTCGCGCCAAGTCATCGCTCGTCATCTCTGATGTCATCGACGCCCTGCTGCGCGACGAGCAGCCTGTTGTGTTGGGGGACGGCAGCCAAATCTGCGACTGGGTCTTCGTCGCCGACGTGGCCCGCGCGAACATCGCGGCAATGCAAGCATCAAGCACCGGTGAGGTGTTCAATGTCGGTACCGGAACGGGCCGCACCGTCGCCGAGGTGATCGACATCATCTACCGGCTGCTGGGCAGCGGGCAGCCGCCCATCTACAAACCGGCGCCCGCCGGAGTGCGCTACAACCAGAACATCATGTCCGCCGACAAGTCCGCGGACGTGCTGGGATTCCGGGCGTCGACCACGCTCGAGGACGGCATTGCAGCTCAGATCGAGTTCCAACGAAGCCAGCTCTCCGTCCAACACTGATCGACACCGTCAGTTACCCCAGGCCACAAGTCAAGGAGTTCCTCTCATGACCGCGAGCGAAGCAACCCATGCCGTCGTGACCGCCGACGGTCTCCGCCTCGAGGTACGAAATTTCCTCACCCAGCAGGTCCACAAGGAACGTTTCAGGCCCGCTGTCGACAGCTGGGTAACCGGCTGGGACGAGGAGTTCAGTCAGCTGCTCGGCAGCCTCGGATACCTTGGCGTGACCATACCCATTGAGTACGGCGGCCAAGGCAGGACTTACCTGGAGCGGTTCGCTGTGACAGAGGAACTCCTTGCGGCCGGTGCGCCTATCGCGGCGCATTGGATCGCAGATCGCCAAATCGCGCCCGCTCTGCTCACCCACGGCACCGAAGCACAAAAACGCAAGTATCTTCCGCGGATCGCCGCCGGAAAATGCTATTTCGCGATCGGCATGTCCGAACCGGATGCCGGATCCGACTTGGCATCGGTACGCACGAAGGCCCACCAGGTCGACGGCGGATGGATTCTCAACGGATCCAAGGTATGGACGTCCGGTGCGCATCGCGCGGAAGCGTTTTTCGTCCTCGCCCGCACGGAAAGCGTTGAAACCGCCGGACGTCACGGAGGGCTGAGCCAGTTCATCGTCGACCTCCGAGCACCTGGGGTGCAGGTCCGCCCTATCCATTCCTCCTCCGGCGAGCACCATTTCAACGAAGTGTTCCTCACCGATGTGTTCGTCAGCGACGAGGACGTGCTCGGCGCCACCGGCGACGGTTGGGCGCAGGTGACACGGGAATTGTCATTCGAACGCAGCGGACCCGAGCGATTCCTGTCGACCTTCCCGCTGTTCTCGGCGGCGTTCGACGACATACCAGTGGACGCCGCCGACCACGAGGCCGGGCGCTACATCACCCGCTACAGTGCCCTGCACAAGATGTCGCACCAGGTGTCCCAGCTGCTGCAGGCGGGGATCCCTGCCGGGACCGCCGCAGCCCAGGTCAAGCTGCTCGGCGGACGGTTCGAGGGCGACGTCGTCGGCTGGATCGACGACCTCGCCCACCGCACTCCCGAGCCTGTGCTGTCGGCCGACACCAGTGAACTGCTCGACGCAGCACTGGTGCAGCGGCCGGGATTCACCTTGCGCGGCGGCACCACCGAGATCCTCAGCGAGGTCATCGCCCGTGGCCTGACGGATCCGAGGACGCGGTTGGCCGACTCGCTCGGTGTCGACCCCGATTTGACCGGCATGATCGGCGAGGTCATGACCAAAGCCGGGCAACGGCTCAGTTCCGGCGAGCCGGGTCAGCGTCAGGTGGCGTGGGCCCAGCTGGCCGACCTCGGGCTGGTCCGGCTGACCGGAGACCCCGCCAGGGGCGGCAGCGGAGCGGGCTGGGCCGAAGCTGCAGTACTCCTCGAATCGGCTGCGGTCAACGACGTCGATCTGCCGCTCGTGGAGCACGATCTCTTGGTTGGTTGGCTGGCCGACCGACTGAGTCTCGAAGGACTCGAGGAGATCACGAGCATCTCGATTGTGGGCCCTGATGGCCGGGCGCGTAACACAGCCTGGACGCAGGGCACCGAGCTGGCTCTCGTGGTGTGCTCGGACCCCGCCGGCGGCACCCGCGTCGCCTACGCCGAGACAGACCAGATCGAGCACATCTCTCATGGCCTATTACGCCCGCATCACGCCGATATCCGCGTCGACCTCGACACACTGGATTGGACCGCGGCGCCGACGAGCATCGTCGAGGAACTGCGGTTGCGCGGCGCATTGGCCCGCGCCGTCCAGATGATCGGTGCGATCGGCTGGGTTGTGGATTCCGCCATCGCCCACGTCAACGAGCGCCGCCAATTCGGTCAACCGCTGGCCAGATTCCAGGCGGTGCGCGGCCTACTTGCCAGTATGGCGGCCGATGCCGCGTTGGCCACCGCGGCGGTCGCTTCCGCCGTCGAGGCCGCCGCGCAGGGTGATATCGGTGCAGACCCGACCCGTGTGGCCGCCGTCGCCGTGGCCAAGTCCTGCACCGGTCACGCCTCCGAAATCGTCGTGCGCAACGGGCATCAGCTCCACGGTGCCATCGGAACCACTCTCGAGCATTGCTTGCACCGCCACAGCACCGCTCTGTTGAGCTGGCGCAACGACTACGGCAGCGCCTCCTACTGGGATCGGCGCCTCGCCGAGGACGCGAAGACGCGACCGCATGGGTCACTGTGGGACGTCATCAGCTCCAACTAACGCACTCATCGAACTACAAGGGAGGTTGTCGTGCCCCACGTCGAAGTGGTCGACGAGCGATGCCTACAACTAGTCGACGCCGAGGTGGCTCCCGCCCGCATCGCGACCGGTTTCGTGTTCACTGAGGGCCCGGTCTGGATCGAAGAAGACCAGTGCCTGCTGTTCTCAGATCTTCGCGGTGACACCCGTGGTCGCTGGTCCCAGCGTGACGGATGCAGCATCGTTGCCCAAGGAACGAACAAGGCTAACGGCATGACCCGTGCCGCCGATGGCTGCCTTGTTGTCTGCGAACCGGCTAGCAGTTCAGTGGTCAAAATGTCGCGAGACGGTAGCGGAGTAGACCGCCACGTCCTCGCTTCGCACTACGGTGACAAGGAACTCAACAGTCCCAGCGATTGCGTTACAAAGTCTGACGGGACGATCTGGTTCACAGACAACACCGCGGGTCGGCGTAACAACATCTCGGGGATCCAGCGCGAACCGTCGCTCGACTTCAAAGCCGTCTACCGCCTGCACGATTCCGGCCGGCTCGACATCGTGGCCGACGACTTCGACTTGTGCAACGGGCTCTGCTTCTCACCTGACGAGAGCGCACTCTACGTCGCCGATACTACCCGCTGCCAGATCGTCAAGATCGATCTCGACGACGCCGGAAACAGCACTGGATCAACCATATTCGCCTCAGACATCGGCACTTTCGACCTCGACGAGGGCTATACCGACGGGCTGCGTTGCGACGAGTACGGAAACGTGTGGGTCACCGGGCCGCGGGGCATTTGGATTTTCGACCAGGATGGAACCCACCTCGGCGTAGTACCGATCCCTGAGGTATCGACGAACCTGACCTGGGCGGGGCCCGGCTCCACGACCGTCTTCGTCACCGCAACCAGTTCGGTGTACCGATTCGACGTCAAAGTCCGGGGCGCGCGTTGACTATTCACACCACGAGATGCCGTAGGGACGTATCACGATGAACACCGCCGGAAACCATGATGTCGCCCTGAACGACAATGCGGCCACCACGGAACCGCCCTGCCTGCTGGTTGACCATGAGGACGGGGTGGAGACCTGGACACTGAACCGAGCCACCAAGCGAAACCCCATCTCCGACGAGAGCATGATCTCGAGCCTGGTGGACAACCTGCAGCGTGTGGGTGAAGATCTCGGCACCGGTGCCGTGGTCCTCACTGGGGCCGGAACCGTCTTCTCCGCCGGCGGAGACGTTCGTGCAATGCAGGAGCGCCTCGGGATGTTCGGAGCGCCCCCTACCGCGCAGCGTCGGGGCTACCAGCACGGAATCCAACGACTAACTCGCGCCATGGTCGACTGTGATGTCCCGATCATTGCTGCCGTCAACGGTGCCGCGATCGGAGCAGGATGCGACTTGGCCCTCATGTGCGACCTCCGCATCGCGAGCACGAACGCCAGCTTCGCCGAAAGCTTCGTCCAGCTCGGGCTGATTCCTGGTGATGGCGGCGCGTGGCTGCTCCCTCGCATCGTCGGTCACGCCCGCGCCACAGAACTGGCACTTACCGGTCGGCGCATTGACGCCGCCACTGCCCAGAATTGGGGCCTTGTCTCCGACATCGTTGATCCCGACGCGCTGCTGCTCCGTGCCAGAGCGATCGCCATCGAGATCGCTGCACTTCCCCGGGATGCCGTGCGGATGACGAAGAACCTCATTCGGCGCGCCCCCGAGATCGGACTCGATGCCACGCTCGACATCTCGGCCGCGATGCAGCCTCTCTGCCACACGACTCTCGAGCACCAGGAGGCCGTCGCTGCCTTCGGGAAGCGAAAGATCAGGTAGCGGTTCCAGACTCGCCGCAACACGACGAGCCGTCGCCTCAATGGATGCGCCGCCTGGGGAGGTGCCGGAGTTCTGGAACGGGCGCCTTCGCGCGGTACCGCCCTCGAGGGACAGCCGGTGACTACCACTCATCGACCCGCTGGCGCACTCAACCGCGGCGACGCCGCGGGATGCGAGCTGACTGACATCGCTCCGGAGCGACTCCGGGTTATTACGAAAGGTGCACTATGAGCGTGCAACCCACATCCTCCACAGATGTCGACTTTCCACCCGTCGTCCCTCCCGACCGGGAGGTTCGCCGGCGCGCCTACGCTCGGCAGCTAGAGCTCACCAAACCCGTTGGAGCACTTGGCCGACTCGAAGACCTCGGGTGCTGGATCGCGGCTTGTCAGGGAACGGTGCCACCACACCCATTCGCCCGCCCCCGCGTCGTAGTGTTCGCCGGCGACCACGGTGTTGCTCGCGGGGGTGTCTCGGCCTACCCTCCGGAGGTAACCGCCCAGATGGTCGCCAATTTCCTCCGGGGCGGAGCAGCAGTGAACGTCCTCGCCACCGAAGTCGGCGCCGGCGTGCGTGTAGTCGACATGGCCGTCGACTCCGACACGGATCCGTCGGTCTCCAAGTACAAGGTGCGCCGCTCATGTGGGTGCATCGACCGAGAGGACGCACTTACCGAGGAGGAAACTCTCCTGGCCATTGCAGCTGGACGTGATATCGCCGACGAGGAAGTCGATGCCGGCGCAGACATACTCGTTGCGGGCGACATGGGTATTGGCAACACGACGCCCGCAACGGTTTTGATCTCAACACTTACCAACACCGACCCCGCTGCGGCCGTCGGCCGCGGAACGGGAATCGACGATGCAAGTTGGGTACGCAAGGTCTCCGCAGTTAAGGCTGCGATGCAGCGGGCACATCCTCACGCTCGTAATCCTGCCGCGCTGTTACGGACCGCGGGCGGCGCCGACCTCGCCGCGATGGCCGGATATCTCGCGCAGGCGTCGGTGCGCCGAACCCCGGTCATACTCGACGGGGTTGTCGTCACCGCCGCGGCCCTCGTTGCCGAGGAGATCGCCCCAGGAGCACGTGATTGGTGGGTCGCCGGGCATCGCTCACCGGAACCGGCCCATACCCTTGCCCTTCGACACCTGAGGCTCGAACCACTCATCGACCTCGGCATGCGCCTGGGCGAGGGCTCCGGCGCGGTAACTGCGCTGCCGATCCTAAAGAGCGCGGTGAAGGTTCTCGCGAATATGGCGACGTTCACCGAGGCGGGAGTGAGCACCCGCAAAGAGGAAGCCAACACAACCTAGTGCGGCGTGGCATGAGTAATTTGACAGTCGAGAGCGACACTCTGCGTATCTCCCTCGCTGCGGCGAGGGGCACAAACTCCCAGGCTCCTGCTGTCCCGACTATTGGATGCGTGAACTCCCATGAACTCTCGTGAGTATCGCAAGTATGGCCAGTGGCGCCACAGGCGTCGCGCGGCGTGGATCACTGCCAACCGAAAAGGCAGCCATCCCGAGACCATTGAGTTCGCCAGAAAGTGGGCACCATTCGGCGGCGCTTCGCTCGTGCCTCAGATCGACATTTCGCGGACTGCTGACGCCGAGAGCGACAACTACCTAGTCGGACTCAACTTTGTGGTCGACGTGTCGTGGCGGTAGGCGGCGGCACTTCGGCCCACCGGACGCTTGGGGCCGTTGGTAACCTCGTTCACAACCGAATCCTTTTGTTGGGCCGGATGATCACGCGATCACCACTCCACGCCAGTCGCGGAAACCAGCTGTAGCTCCCTCAGCGGCTGGCCTGCGGAATGCAAACCTGAGGGAGCTGTGATGTTTGACATGGAGTCGCGGCAAATATTAGACTATCAATATCTATTATGAACCTACTTGTTGGGTTTAGGGCCCTTTCAGGTGAAGCGGTGACGGATCGGAATAGGCCGAGGTGGACCAAGGTTGAGCCACTTGGATCGAGGTGGATTCCGCCGAGACGGACTCCATTCCCGGTGTGCGCAACGAACGGCGTGATGCCGACCGCGTAAGGGCGCCTGGGCGCAGCTGCAGACTTCGCGTTCACATTGTCGTCGTTCCCACCTCATTCTGATGATGATGATGAGGAGGAGGCATCCATTGCTCAATGGCGTGCGAGGAACCAAAGGAACTCGATCGTATGGCGAGACGAGTCGAGGTAGGGCGGCCGGAAAGACGCAGCAAAAGTCTGCGAAACGGAGAAAGCCAGGCTCCGCGAGTGATGGGTCGAGGGTGGCGGATCGAAATGTGGATGACCTCGTGAAGTGTGCGAGAAGATGGTTGCCCTATGGCGGACCCTCGGCAGAAGAGGTTTTCGTCAACTTCGGGATCACCAAACGTGAGTTCTGTGAGCGTCTTTGGAAGACCCTGCCGGACGTTGTCGACGATCCGGTGACGCTTGCGGCATTCGGGAGGGTCTATCCGAAGGGTCCGGCTCACCGGATTCGTCGGGACTCTGCTGTGTCCTGAGCGTTACTGTGGCAGGCCGCCACTGGCACGTCAGTACGGTTGTAGCGCAGGCAGAGCGGAACCCGTGTGCTTCTACGACGGTGTCCGCGCACGTCGGTCTAAGATCGATTCGTTCGCGTTGCGCGGTCGACCACGAGAGTGCCTGCGGGCTTGGTTGCATACTTCGGGGTTGGAGCGCTGTGCGCCGTGGGATATGTAGTTTGTCCGTCAACTAGTCGCCCGATACTAGAATGTCAGTCACGCCCAATGACGTGGGGCCGCCAACTCGGTGAGTGCTTGCGGGTATATCCTCGCTCGGATCAGAATCTCGTCTTGGGCACAGTTCGATTCAGGGATGACCTGCCACAAACGCTCGATGAACCGGTGCTTGTCATTCCGAAGTGCACAAAGATCTCCTCTTCGGTACGGGTATTTCACGCTCCGGGATCGTTACGGTTGAAATCTGTCTCATCGGCCAGGTTCAGACGCGCCACCACCGAAGGACCGCAGCATCGAACCACACTCTCTGTTCGACGGACGCGATTGAGTCGACTCGGGACATCCTCCGCCGTCGCCTGACCGAGATACCGATTGAGCATGCCCGACTCAGATGGCAAAGATGACGACAAAACTATGTCAGTTCTCAACCAGAAGCCGTCAGTCACAGACTAGAATTCCTGCGATTTTTCACAGTCACTCGGATGCCGATCACACGCCGTACACCAGTTACAGCGC
>Ga0247825_10003263_pt1 | contig 10706 bp, 7 predicted proteins | sample 13C_Vanillin_Day_FD_194413 | JGI IMG/M metagenome (GOLD analysis project Ga0247825, IMG submission 194413) | Soil microbial communities from agricultural site in Penn Yan, New York, United States - 13C_Vanillin_Day48 | ecosystem: Environmental > Terrestrial > Soil > Agricultural land | place... | reverse complement strand
CCAGGTGTCGCCGAAGGTGCTGGGGGGGCGCTTCGTGGCCCGAGGCATGCTGGACGTGAACATCGACGACCTGTTCGACCGGGTGAGCCTCCTGGGCGGCGCCAACGGGTTGCGCGGGGCGGCGCAGGACGCGTACGCGGGGAAGCGGCTGCTGCTGGTGAACCTGGAGTACCGCACGGCGCCAGTGGTCATCCGCACGCTGCACCTGGGCGGGCTGCTCTTCTACGACGTGGGCTCGGCCTTCAACCGGCGGCCAAGCCTGGTGCACTCGGTGGGAGTGGGGATTCGCTTCCTCTTCCCCCAGTTCAACGTCCACGTGTTCCGGATGGACTTCGGATACGTGCTCAACGACGCACCGCCACCGGTGCTCCAGCGCTTCACCTTCAGCGGCGGGCAGATCACCGCGTACCGGCCCGACATCCTGGAGACTCCGCTGCGATGAGCTTGCCGCGAGCTTCACATGCTAGAAACGGAAAGAGACACTCTTTCACGGCTGAGGTGCTCCTTGGGGCGCGCTCTCAGAGTCCTTGCCCATGGAGAGTGGATGAAGCGTCCGGTGGTGGATGTTGCGGTAATAGGCCGCGAGGTAGAACTTACCCGCAATCAACACCCACGCCCATCGGGCTGGCTCTGATAGTGATTGCAGCCATGCGGTTGCTTCTTCAAGATTTCCGAATGATGCAACCGCGCTGGGCGGGTGCTCTTTCTTGAGCTCAGAAAGATAGCACTCAAGGATCCGGCTGTGTGGCAGGCGAAGCACGTGCGCGTCGGCGTCATGGACAACGTCGTGATATGTGTTTCCGATCAAGATGCTGGCGGAATCAGGGGGGTGGGGGCGTTGCTTGAGCCAAGCCTCCGCCTCCTCCTTCGTGGCGAACGCAGCCACGACATAAGGGGGGCCGCTCGCTTCGATATGCTCAAGATACTCTCCGAACGCGTTGAGTTGCCCAGTCGAAGAGATGAAGCGAAGTGCGTCGAGGATGACTTGAATCAGTTCTCTCTCTGCTTCGGATTCTGGCTCGTCGCGAAGTCGCGCGAAGAGCTCCGCCGACTTGTTCAAGCGCTCCCTGAGGCCCGTGAAGCCCTCTGATCCCTCGGATTGATGCAGAGTGCTGGCCCCTGAAGTCTTGCGGAAGTCTTCGAAGTAGTATCTCTGGCCGGTGACGTCAATGAAGAGGAGCGCGTCACGCGCCAAGCCCAACAGCTGCCTCCGCTCAGGTGATGAGTCCTTGCTCCATTGCCTCCCGATCACCGGTTGTGGGTCCGACAGGAGCGTATAGTTCGTCATGGTCTCTCTGCCATCGGTGGGAGGTCGGAGAAGTCCTCTGACGACACCAGCAGGACGGCTGGCGCGAGGATCAAGGCAGCGCCCCCTGTCCCCACCGCGATGGCAACAAATGCAACGCCAGCGATGACGAAGACTGTCCCTACCAGGATCTCCTTGCGGTGCCGCTTCAACCAGTCCACTGCGTCATCCATGACGGGGAAACTTCGGGCTTCAGCCTGCTCGCGAAGCCGACAGCAATCAATATAGGCGGGCCTGCACCTGCCATCACAGATCTTGAACTTTGAGCCCTTGCTTGCATGGCTCCAGTCTGGACCCGTGAGAGACTTCATGCACATTTCCACGCAGGCATCGCGTTCGTCCTCACAGTTGCGAGTCCATGTGACGCGGACGCTGCGGCTCTCCAAGATGCTGTCGATCGCTCGAGACGGATATCGCGACAGGTCAATGCTGCTCACAGGTTCCCATGAGTGGGTGACCTCAGTACCCTGCGCCTCCTTGATGACGAGTACAGAGCGGGAAAGCTCGTGCGCGTTCATAGGGTCGGGGCTTGAGTCAGGGGTTGTGGCGCAGGAGACAAGCAAGAGGCTGGGGCCCACAGCCATCAGCCGCAGTGCCGTCGAACCTGGTCTCATAGGGCCGGAGCTCCTGGCGCACCGTTGCGCCCACGACAGGTGGCGGCGCCAGATCAGCGGGCGCTTGTCACAAGCATGCTCTCGTACAAGGCTCCAGGCAACGTCGCAGAGGAACCAAGCCTTCGGGCGCTCCCGGGAAATTCACGGTGGAAGGATTGGGACCATGGACTCAAGGGGGCTCGGCGTGGAGTAGCTCGCGGAACAGCACCTCGGCCACCTCGCGGAGTAGCTCGCCCGAGGCCAGCAGCCCGCCGCAGTGGTGTGGCTCCCGGGCGAGGGTGAGCGCCACCGTCTTTTTCAGCACGGCCTCCCAGAAGGGCTCGGAGCCCTCGGGCAGCAGGAACTCGCGGATGATGCTCCGAGGCCAGGGCAGCACCGTCGTTGGATCCGCGTCGCTAGGGGTGGTGAAGCAGTCCAGATCCACGTCCAGCAGTATCCGCGCTGTGCCCTCCAGCACCTCTCGCACCGCATCTCCCGGCGCGGGAGCTCGGAATGCCTCCGCGGCCCTATCCACCGTGGGCACCACCACCAGCCGGTGCTCCCGGCCCCGAGTGTCCCGATAGGTTTCCTTCTCGAACGCGCCGCGAGGCCTCGCTCGAGCAATGAGCAGCGCGTCCCCCACCAGCCCGGCCTCCATCGCCGCGAGGATGTGATCGTAGTTCCGCACATCCAGGTTCCACCGTGCGTGCTCGTCCAGAGCGCGCAGGCCGGCGGTCCGGTCTGGCACGGCCTCGGGCTGGCGAGGTGGCACCACGTCCAGGTGCCGATCCAGGCTCACCAGCAGCGCCGGCGCCCCCGCCTCCCCGAGGGCACACGCCCAGCAGGGCAGGGCGAGCCGGTGCGGATCGAAGACATAGGCATCCGAAGGCCCTCGCCCTCCCGCGAGTGACAGGCGAATCACACCCGCGAGGCGCAGGTGGAGCGGCGCTTCCGGATCCATCCACCGGAGCAAAACACAAAGGGGCCCCCAGATCTCTCTGGGAGCCCCTTCATGGGTTCTGGTGCTCGGGGTCTCCTCCCTGCCTCTCAGGCGCGGGGAGGAGGGGAACCTGAGCTAGCGCGCAGCGCGGCGGCCCTGCGTCGTCGCAGGCGCCTTGTCCGGCGTGGCCTTCGCGATGGTCGGCGAGACCGTGAAGACCAGGTCGTCACGATCGTTGTAGCTGCCGCTGGGGCAGGTGCCCGCCGTGCTGCTGAAGCGGAAGCCGCCGCGGATCGCCTGCTGGCCAGTGGCCGTCGCGTTCAGGGTGAAGGTGTGGGTGAACGTGAAGAAGCCGCGCGTGGACGGGCAGGACAGACCCGTGGCCAGCGTGGTCCAGGTCGGCGTGGTCGCGGTGGGGTTCGTCGAGTAGTACAGGTCCAGCTTGTCGGTGGAGCTGTAGCACCAGGCCCTCGCGGTGATCGTCACCTGCTTGCCCGGGGCGAGGTTGCCCTGGTCCACGGTCTTGATGGTGAGCTGCTCGAGGCTCTCGTCCGTCCCGTAGGTGCCGAGGTTGCCGTCGGCGCACGTGCCCTTCAGGGTGTTGGGACGGTTCGTCTCGTTGCCGCTGGTCATCGTGCCGCGGCCCTTGATGGCCGTGGCGCCGGTGTCACAGCCGCACGCGGCGGTGCAGGCCGGGGTCATCAACGTGGAGTTGTAGACCGCGAGCTGCGGCGTGCAGGTGTTGGCCGTGGTGAAGCTGAACGCGGAGCTGTACGCCCCCGCGCCGCAGCTGTCCTTGCCACGAGCCCGCCAGTAGTAGGTGGTGTTGGCGCTCAGCCCCGGGGACACGGTCCAGGTGCTCGCCGCCAGCGAGGTGTTCGAGGCCACGACGTTGCCGAAGGCCGAGTCGCTGGCCACCTGCACCTCGTAGCCCGTCGCGCCCGTCACGTCCGTCCAGTCCAGGGCGGGCGAGGAAGAGACGCCCGTGGCGCCGTTGGCCGGGCTGGAGAGGGTAGGAGCCCCGAGCGCCACGCAGCCGCGCGTGGTGAAGGAGCTGGCCGAGGACCAGGCGCTGGCGCCACCGCAGCTGTTGCTCGAGCGAGCGCGCCAGTAGTACGTGCTGTTGGCGCTCAGGCCCGGCGTCACGACCCAGGTGCTGGCGCCCAGGCCCGAGGCCGAGGCCACCACGTTGGCGAACGCCGGGTCCGTGGCCACCTGCACGTCATAGAGGGCACCCGTCACGTCGCTCCAGTCGAGCACCGCGGCGAAGTCCACGCCGGTGGCGCCGTTGGCCGGGCTGACCGTGGCAGGAGTGCTGGGCGCGGTGCAGGCCGGCGTCGTGCAGACGCAGGCGCTGGCCTGGCTGTAGCAGGCCTGGTTCGAGGTGGCGCCGACGATCGAGTAGCAGTACTGGCGGCCGTTGGCCACCTCGCCATCGGTGTAGCTGGTGCCCGTGACGGTGGCGATCTTCGCCTTGCCGAAGTTGCAGCCGGCGAAGCCCTCGGTCTTCATCACCCAGTACTGGGTCGCGCCCGTGGTGCTGCTCCAGTTCAGGGTCACCTGGCCGTCACCCGGCGTAGCGGTGGCGGCAGGCGCCGCGGTCGGGCCGCCCGCGCAGCCGCTGTTGGCAGGGGCCGGCGTCTGGCACGCGATGTTGTGGCGGTTGAAGGCGTTGTAGATGGCCGTCATGTGCGGCGTGCCGTCGCTCAGGTTGCCGTTGTCGTCATCCGCCGCCAGCCAGGCCATGTAGCCGTTGGTGGCGCCGCAGCCGTCGGAGGTGCCGCCCGAGCAGTTGCAGGCGTGCCACGTGCCGATGGTGCCGCTGCCCTGGTAGAACACCTTGTTGGCGATGATGAAGGCCGTGTTCGAGTCGTAGTTGAACGGGGCGGCGCGCAGATCGCGAGAGACGAAGTCCCAGGCGGCCTGGCGCGCGGGAGCGGCGGCGCAGTGCACCTGGCGGCCACAGGGGCCGGTGCCGGAGCTGCAGCGCGGGCAGACGTGGTTCTGCGGCGTGTCCGGCGTGTTGTCCGAGTGCTTGGCCCAGTCCGCGTCGCGCACGCCCGAGCAGTTCGTGGCGCAGTGGGCGGCGCCCGTCTGCGCCTCGTTCACGTTGAAGCCGGTGCCGTCCGCCGTCTGGCCGCAGCCGCTGTTGCTGGTCCAGAAGAAGCCGTGGCCCACGCACGAGGTCTGCAGGCGGTAGATGGCCGCGATGTCCGCGTAGCCCTCGGACGAGCTGCTCAGGACGCCGTTGGAGTCAAAGTCATCCATGCCATGGCCCCACTCGTGATCGAACACCGCGCCGATCTCACCGGTGTTCCGGCAGCCGCCGCCGCTGCGGTAGAAGTTCACGCTGGTGCCGTTCCAGAAGGCGTTGCAGGTGCTGTTGATGTTGACGTTGGAGAGCAGCTGCCCCTGGAGCCAGGTGTTGGTGGGCAGCCAGCTGCGGGCCTGCTCGGCCAGCTTGTTCAGCTCGTAGAACGACGAGCGCGCCGCTGCGGTGTTGCCCGCGCCGCCGCCATTGCCGATGGTGCAGTCATGGTTGCCGTTGACGCCGCCCAGGCTCATGTTGCCGGTGGTGGAGCTGAAGCTGATGGCGCCGCAGCTGTCGGCGACCCGGACATACTTGCCGTTGAGCGTGGTGGTGGCCGTGCCAGAGGTGTAGTTGTAGATACCGGCGCCGTCCGTGTAGTTGTTCGGAGCGGCCAGGCCCGTGTTCGCCCAGGGCATGGGCGAGTTCGGCTGCATGGAGCCGCACGTCTCGTTGTTGGGGCACACCTCGGTGTTGGTGGAGGGGTAGATGCCGCCGTTGATGCTGGCATCCAGGTAGTGGTTGTCGTCCTCGAGGGCGAGCAGCTCACCCGTGTGGGCATCCACCGTCACCTTCCAGCGCTCGTGCTTGCCGTCCTCCTGGAAGCCGTAGGTCCACACCAGGGCGTGGCTGTAGCCGTTGCCCATCGTGCCGATGAACGTCTGGCCATTCTGCGTGCCCTCCCGAGCCAGCGGGGCCACCTCGAGCGTGGGCTGCTGCCACAGGTTGCCCGGCGTCTCGTAGAAGCCCAGGTGGTCACCCGCCTGCGCGATGGCCTGCTCAGGCGCCACCGCCGGCTTCACGTCCACGCTCGGCTTGGCCCAGGCCTCGGTGCCCAGGAGGATGAGGTTGCCGTGGTTGATGACGGCAGCGATGCGCGAGTGGCGCACGGGCACGCCGCTCACCTGCTGCGGGATGTGCACGTTCCAGAGGTACTCCGTCACCTTCGTCACGCGGGGCTCGCCCAGCTCCATCGGGTCCACGCCGATGGCCGCCGCGTTCTCCGAGATGAACTTGACGATGAGGTCGCCCACCACCGCCTCGTTCACCTCGTTCACCATGCGGCCCAGCTGCTGGCGCACGCTGGTGAGCGTCACGTTGTTGCCCACGCCGGTGCCCGGGATCATCGGGATGGCGCCCTGGATGGCCGTCGCCGAGCCGGTGCGCGGATCCAGGTACACGTTGAAGGCCTTGCCGTTGCGCGCGAAGAAGTCATTCCACGCGCTCGCGCTCTGCGCGGACAGCTGCGCCTGAGCCTGCTGGAGCGGCACGTTGGTGATGGGGATGGTGAGCTCCGGCTTGAAGAAAGCCTTGCTTGCAAGCGTGCTCGGGCCTGACTGCGGGGGAACGATCGCCCAGCTCGCAACTGACAACAGCAGCGCGAGACAGGCGGTCAACTTGACGGCATTGCGCATTCGGCACTCCTGGTTAGGGGACCGCGGGGGATTGGGGCCGGTGAACTGGCTCCAAGTGGAAGGCGGCGCTGGATGGGGGAACAAGAAGGAGGCCGCCACTAAGCCTGATTAGTGGGCAGGCTTCCTAAACCAGAATCCTTGGGTAGACAAGGACTAGCAGTATGAGCTGAAAAACACTTATAGTGATTCTATATTTTTCGGCCCCGTGTGTACCCAACCATCCCTGGAATAGACTTGCTTTAAAAGCAGCGCGCGCCGGCCCGCAGGTAGCTGCGGGCTCGGCGCGCGGTGGTTCACAGGTGCCAGTGCCTCGGCACGCAGCTGGAGATGGGGCTCCTACGGCTTCTACTTGCCGAAGGCCTTATCCTTTCCGACGAAGAGGTTCGCGATGTCCGCGCCAGTGCCAATAGCCCCGCCGATCTGGCTGACCACGGGGATGTTGGTAGCCCCCAGGATGGAGCCCCCCGCCGTGACATGGCACGCGTGCCCCGGGAGGAGTGGAAGCGGGTGGTCGAGTCAGACCCGGCTGCGGCCCTACGGGTGCACAACCTTCTCCTGCAAGAGGCCACCGTCAGTCATGTGATGTCCAAGGTGGAGTTCGAGGGATAAGCCCGGCGCGACAGCGACGTGCTCGCTGAGCCCGGTCGTCACAGCCTGCTACGCGCCGCTGACCCAGTGCCAGAACTGCTCGTAGCCGTTGCGCAGCTCCCTCAGCTGCTGCATGGACGGAGCATCCGTGACCAGCTGGTAGTAGTTGTAGCCCTGGAGCTCGTTCGTCTGCGGATGGCGAACCTGCACGGGGCTCGCACCCGTGAGGTCCGCGCTGTTGGCGTGACCCTGCTCCCACGGCTGCCGGTGGAAGAGGTAACCATCGTTGAAGTCATGCGCTGGGATATCGAGATCTGGCAGGGCATTCGTCTCGGGCGACCAACGCAGGGGATTCGGCGTGCGCGGATCATCGCGGATGAAGTGGATCTGCGCGCGATCCCCTCCCGCATTCTGCTGCCGAGCCGGATCCGACTGGCGGCCCAGGCCCGTGATCATCGGGACAGTGTCATTCTCGTTGATGTAGTGCGTGTACTGAGGGCCGTACGGCCACGAGGCCGCCGCGGAGCCAAACGTCTCCACCTTGATGTTCTTCAGGATCGCGTCCGCCTGGGCCTTGTTGGCGGGCTTGACCGTCTCCAGGTAGTCCTTGACGAGCGTGAGCGCGCCGCTCGTCACCAGGCCGCCCTGGCTGTGCGCCATCAGGTGGACGGGCCGCCCCGCCTCGATGTCCTTGACGATCTGCAGGGCCAGCGCCCGGGTGGCCGCGTTGGTCGACTTGAAGGTGGGCAGCTTGTCCAGCACGCACTGCTGGAGATCCAGGCCGATGCCCTCGGTGGAGTTGTGGATGCCCACCACCTCCGCGCCCGTGGTGTTGGCGATGTTCTGGATGGACTGGCTCTGGAAGGCCGCCGTGTTCTGGATGCCGTTGACATAGTAGATGCGCTCGCCCGTGAACGGCGTGTCGTTGTTGGGCCGCACGCCGGGGATCTGCGAGGCGTCCGTGCCAGGGGGATACATCTGACCGTTGGCGCCCACCACGGCACCGTCGAAGACGATGTCGTGCTGCCCGCCATTGTTCTGTGTGCCGAACCTCAAGTCGTAGGACACGGTGGCCATGGGCTGAGGCTTCGCCGCCTCGCCCGCGATCGCCGCACCGCGGGTGGCAGCCGTCGCGGCCCGACGGGTATCGGCCGCCGCCGCGTTGAGGGCAGCGCTCGCCTCGGGGTTCTGCCGGGCCAGCTGCTCCAGCTGCTGGGAGGCCTGATTGGCGGAGGCAGCAGCCGTGCGCGCCTTCTCGGAGGAGGCGGCGGCCTCGGCCTGGGCCATGAGCAGCTCCTCGCGTGCGGCCGTCAGGTCTGCCAAGGAGTTGTCGGCAGCTTCCCGTAGCGCGCGGCGGTGGTTGCCCGCCGGATCGTAGCCCTGGTAGCCCTTGTCCAGATCATTCCGGGCCAGCGTCGCCGCCTGCTGCGCCCGCAGCACCTGCGCCTGAGCGTCGCGCACGCGCTGATCCGCCTTCATGCTGTCGGCCGCCGCGGCCTGGGCCGCGGTCTGGGCCTGCCGGGCTCGATCAACGGCGGCCTGGGCTGCGGGAGGGAGCTGCTGAGCTGCCTGGGTCTGGGTGGTGCTCGCGGCGTTGGTGGTCTTGGTGGCGCGCGTCGTGCTGGGGGTGTTTGAGGCCGCGAAGTGATCCGCAGTGTTCGTCTGCTTGCTCGCCTTTGTCGCCCCCTGACCTGTCTCCTTGGCCTTGGTCTCTGGCTCCTTCGGCTTCTCGCTCTGCGTCTTGTGCGAACTCTGGCTGCGGCTGCTCCCTCTCGACGATTCAGTGCGCATGGCGGAGCTCCAATCAGCGATGGCCTTGGCCGTCGCGAGGAATGATCACCAAAACAATTGTCAGGATATGTGCGGCGAAGTTGTGTCATCCAGAGAAGGTTTCATCCCGAGAGAATCCAGGCGCGACAGTGTCCCTTGTTTGGGACATGTTTCACGAGAGTGTCTCATGTTTGGGACAGGTGGCCCTCCATCTTCAGCCACCGCCCCGTTGAGCCTGGGCGTGTACTTTTCGGGCTGGGGAGGCGCAGAATGGAGGATCCGTGCATCCCCCCGGCACGGCTCTCCGCAAGGAGCCCTCAATGGAAGTCAAAGGCGTAGCGTTTCTGGCCCGGCAGATGATGGTGGTGCAGGAGCGCGGAGAGCCGGCCTGGCGGGCCTTCATCCAGGAGTTCGCGCAGCAGGAGCCCGTCTTCTCGCAGACGGTGATGCCCGTGACGCGCCTGCCGGTGGACGCCTTCCTGCGCCTCAACGAGGCGCTCGTGGAGCGCCTCTACGGAGGGGACACGCGGATCTACTGGCAGTTCGGCGTGAAGTCCGCGGAGTACGCGCTGGGGCAGGGGCAGCTCAGGTCGGTGTTCGCCCCGGGGGACTACCGGCGCTTCATCCTGTTCACGCCGGGCATCTGGAAGGGCTACTTCACCCAGGGCGAGCTGCAGGCCCGCCCGGAAGCGAACTACTCGGAGCTGCGCATCACGGGGCTGCCCCGGCCCCACCTCTACTTCGAGCTCTCGGTGATGGGCTTCGCCTCGGGCGGACTGGGCTTCCTGGGGGCGAAGAACCTCCGCTTCGAGGCCCTCAGAGGTTTCTCCAAGGGCCACAACGAGGTCCTCTATCGCTTCTACACGGAGTGAGGGCTCCGCCTGGCGGCTCTATCAGCCTCAGTCGATCGGCTTCTTCGGGGTCGTCGCGCCGGGCACCTTCGAGCGGTCCACCGCGTTCCAGTTGATGTCCTCCATCTTCAGGACGGCCCACAGGCCGCTGCTCTTGCCGCGGTTGAGCCGGACGATGGCGTGCTCCCCGTCAGGCGTGTAGCGGAAGCCCACCTGCGAGCCCGCAGGGAGCGTGATCTGCTGGCCATCGGAGTTGAGCAGCGGCTTTCCATCCAGGTCCGCCAGCAGCTTCGCATCGCGCTGGAGCGGGAGCGCCTGGGTGTAGCCCAGACGTCCCGTCTTCTGATCCACCTCGAAGCGGGACTCGAGATCCCGGAGGACCGCGTTGTAGCGCTTCTCTCCCGACGTCACGAAGCCGTCCGTATTGCGCCCGTCAGGCCCGCGCGCGACGCCGTTGTCACGGACCATGTGCTTGGGCTCACGCTCTGGCGGGTTCTTGATGAGCTTCTGCTCGCTCGCGGTCGCCTTCGCCTTGTCGATGCCGGCCCCATTCATCACCCAGCCCTTCTGCTTGGGGTCGCCGTTCACGTACCCGTAGTACCAGGCGCCCTTCTTGTGGGTTGCGACGAACCGGTCTCCTGGGGTGAGGCGCCCGATCACCAGACCGGACGGATCGGTGCGGAACGTGGCGCCTTGGGGAGTCTTCAGGTTCACGGCGCCCGGCGAAGCCTCGGTGCTCGAGCTCGCGCGGCGCTTGGGGACCTCGAAGACCGTGCCGCCTTCGATCCGGTGCTCGCGATCCGTCGGCTTCTTGTCGCTGCCCCCGGCCTTCACCGGAATCTTGATGTTCTCGTTCTTGGCGAGCTGCCTGGCGTAGTCCACGAACTCGTCCTTCGTGATCCTGCCATCCTTGTCCTTCCCCGGGATCGCGGGCC
>Ga0247825_10003262_pt1 | contig 10706 bp, 8 predicted proteins | sample 13C_Vanillin_Day_FD_194413 | JGI IMG/M metagenome (GOLD analysis project Ga0247825, IMG submission 194413) | Soil microbial communities from agricultural site in Penn Yan, New York, United States - 13C_Vanillin_Day48 | ecosystem: Environmental > Terrestrial > Soil > Agricultural land | place... | reverse complement strand
GCGCAGCGGCGATCTGATGGCTGGCGCGGCGGTGATCGTCGATGTCGCGAGTCAGAACTGAGAGCGTGTGAAAAATGTGCCAATACGCAACCTCCAACTCCCAACTACCAACTCCCAAGAAAATCATTGGAAGTTGGGGCTTGGGAATTGGGAGTTTGACCGGTTTCTTCACAGGCTCTGAGATTGCCTGATGACGGAACCGGTCATCGCATTTGAGAATGTCGTCCGAACGTATGGGCGCGGCCAGGCTGCCGTTCACGCGCTGGCCGGCGTCAACTTCGAAGTCGTGCCAGGTGAGTTCGTTGCCGTCATGGGGCCCAGCGGATCTGGTAAGTCCACCGCCATGAACATTCTCGGCTGCCTCGACCTGCCGACGGGCGGCATCTATCGTTTTCGCGGAGTGGACGTCGGATCGCTGTCACGGCAGCAGCGTGCGCTGCTGCGGCGCCACTATCTCGGATTCGTCTTTCAGGGATTCAACCTGCTCAACCGAACAACCGCGCTCGAGAACGTGGAGCTCCCGCTCCTCTATCGTGGGGTGGGCGCGCGTGAACGACATCAGCGTGCGCGCGAATCGCTCGCCGCGGTCGGGCTCACCGGCTGGGAATCGCACACACCGGCGGAGCTGTCGGGCGGACAGATGCAACGCGTGGCGATCGCCAGGGCCATTGTGACGGAGCCATCGGTGCTGTTCGCCGACGAGCCCACCGGGAATCTCGACACTGCGCGCAGCGTTGAGATCATGGACCTGCTCGTCACGTTTAATCGGACGCGCGGGCTGACCGTCGTGATGGTCACGCATGAGCCCGACATGGCCGCCTATGCTTCGCGGACGATTCGCTTTCGGGACGGTCACGTGGAAAGCGACGTGCGCACCGAAGGAGTTCACTGATGCTATTCAACGCCTTCGTCCTCGCGCTTCGCGAAATACGGCGCAACGTACTGCGCTCGTCGCTGACCGCGCTCGGCATCATCATCGGTGTCGCGTCGGTGATCATCATGGTCACGCTCGGCAATGGCGCCACTGCGCAGGTACGCGCCGACATTGCCAGCATGGGCAGCAACCTGTTGACCGTGATGCCAGGCCAGCGCGTCGGCCCCGGCGGCGCATCGAGCAGCGCCAAACCATTCCGGCGTCAGGATGTCGATGCGCTCACCCGTGAGGTGGACTCGGTGACATCGATCGCACCGGTGGCCACCACGAATCTCAGCGTCATCAGTGGCGCAAAGAACCGCTCCACCAATGTCACCGGGACGACCAACGCCTACTTCGAATCGGGCGGCTGGAAGCTGGCGAGCGGTCGCTGGTTCTCGGAGAGCGAGCTTCGCTCCGGCGCCGCGGTGTGCATCATCGGCCAGACCACGAAGAACGAGTTGATCGGAGAGGTCGATCCGATCGGCAGCCGGCTCCGGCTACGCTCGCTGTCCTGCAGTGTGATCGGACTGCTGCAATCGAAAGGCAAGAGCAACTTCGGGCAGGACCGTGACGATACCGTGGTCATCCCGCTGCGGACGATGCAGCGGCGGTTGAGCGGGAGCGAAGACATTCAACAGGTGCAGCTCTCCGTCGGCAGCACCGTATCCACTGAAAAAGCGCAGCAGGATATCACTCGCTTGATGCGCGAGCGCCGCCGGCTGGCGCGCGATGCAGACGACGACTTCAACATCATGGACCAGCAGGAGATCGCGAACACGATCTCCGGCACGACTCGCACGTTGACGGCGCTGCTTGCGGCCGTGGCGGCAATCAGCCTGCTGGTCGGTGGCATAGGGATCATGAACATCATGCTGGTGTCGGTGACTGAACGCACGCGGGAGATCGGTATCAGGCTGGCCATCGGCGCCTTCGAGCGTGACGTGCTGACACAGTTTCTGATCGAAGCCGTCGTGCTCTCGCTCTTCGGAGGAACGATCGGCATTTCGCTCGCGCTCGCCGCTTCGTACGCCGCTGCGCGAGCGCTCTCGCTCCCATTCACGCTCGACTACAGCATCATCGCGCTGGCGTTCGTGTTTTCCGCCGCGGTCGGCATCGTCTTCGGCTTCTTCCCCGCACGGCGAGCGGCGAGCCTCAACCCCATCGACGCGCTCCGGCATGAGTGACACGACACAATCCGGCGGGCATTGCCATCGATATCTCTGCGCACTGTTGACGATCGTGGCAATCGCCACCGGTGCGGCGTGCGGAGTTCGCCGGCCTTACCAGCCGCCGGTTCCGAGCGCGCCACCCACATGGTCGGCGCCCGTAGCCGAGTCCGCTGACGCGGAGAGTTTGTCGCAGTGGTGGGAGACGTTCGGCGACGAGCAGCTCACTGCGCTCGTTCGGCGCGCGGTCGAAGGCAATCTCGACGTGCGCACGGCGATGTCCCGGGTCCGTGAAGCGCGGGCGACGACACGGTCCACGCGGACGCAGCTGTGGCCGTCGGCCGACGTGGGCGGGTCTGCGAGGGCGAGTGGCACCGGTAACGAGGCCGGGGTCAGCGGCGTCACGGGTTTGTACACCCTGAGTATTGACGCGAGCTGGGAGATCGATGCGTTCGGCGGCATTCGCAGCACGATAGACGCGGCGAGCGCAACGGCCGAAGCACGTGCCGCCGACTTGCAGGACGTACTTACCACCCTGACGGCTGACGTCGCGCTGAACTACATCGACATCCGTTCACTGCAGCGCCGCCTGGAGATTGGGCAATCGAATGTGGACCTGCAGCAGGAGACGCTCGAGCTCACGCAGTTCCGGGCGCAGGCGGGTCTGGCCACGGACCTGGATGTCCAACAGGCGCTCTCGAATGTGGAGAGCACGCGTGCCCAGATCGCATCGCTCGAAGGTCAGTCTGCCCAGTCGATTCACGCGATCGCAATCCTTCTCGGGCGCCCGCCAGCCGAGCTGAATGCGGAGTTCACCGCGCCCGCTCCCATCCCCGAAGCACCAATCGAAACCACCCTCGGCCTGCCTGCCGAGGCGCTTCGCCGTCGTCCGGATGTGCGGAGCGCAGAACGACAGCTGGCGGCGCAGTTCGCGCAGGTGAATGTCGCGCGCGCGGATCTCTATCCAAGCTTCAGGCTTGCCGGATCGATCGGGCTCGAATCGTTGTCGCTCGCCACGCTGCTCGTGCCGGGCGCGCAATTCTGGAACGTCGGCCCCTCGGCCAGCACGCGGCTGTTCGATCGCCGACAGCTTCGCGAGAACCTCGTCGTGCAAAGCGAACGGCAGGAGCAGGCGGCGCGCAGCTATGAAACCGTGGTCCTGCGGGCATTGCAGGACGTGGAAGACAGCCTGACTGACCTGGCGCAGGAGCAGGTCCGTCGCGGCCACCTTGCCGCTGCCGCCAATGCGGCGCAACAGGCCGCCGACCTGTCACTACAGCTTTACAACACCGGTCTGCGTGACTTCAGAGATGTCCTCGACGCGCAACGCTCGTTACTCACCCTGCAGGATTCGTTGGCGTCGAGTGACACAGCCGTGTCGAGCGATCTCGTGCGGCTCTTCAAGGCGCTCGGTGGCGGATGGAGCGCAACGACCATGCTCCCGGAACAGGTGACGTCCACTCCCTGACGCGCGTGTGCTGAAGGTGAGGGCGATCTCGCCTGCGTCAGCGTTTCGCCGGGGCGGCTTTCAGACTGGTATACACCGCCTCGATGAACATGTCGGTTGTCCATGGCCCTGTGTTCGCGCCGAATTGTGTGTCGTAGTCGGCTGTCACACGGGCGGCCTTCACCTGTTGCAGGGCCGCACCGGCCTCAATCAAGGCTTTGATCCGATCACGGACGATGACGACCATGTCGCGGTACTCGACGACCTCGTGCTCGTCGGCCAGGTAGCCATGGCCGGGCACGATGTAGGTGCCGCCTTCGCCCTGATGCCGGTAGACCGTCCTCTCGAGGATATCGTTCAACGCCGCTATCAGCCCTTGCACGGATCCACCACTCTTCAGATCGATCACGGGGTATTGAGTAGTCGTGAAGATGTCGCCCGCAACGATAACGTCGGCGCGGCGGAAGTGGACGAGACTGTCACCGTCGGTGACGGCGTTCGCCTGATGAAACAGCTCGATCGCGTCGCCGTTGTGAAACTTGCGACGACGATCGTCGAGATAGGTATCCGCCGGAACCGCACCCGCCGGTGCGCCGGTCGCCTGCATGCGCACTTGCACGTTCACGTGGGCCATCATCGTTGCGTGTTTGAGCGGGTCGTCGAAGAATCCCGTGACGCCGCGCGGTGACTGCACGAGGAAGAACGATCCCGGCAGGCTGGGATCCTGACCGGCGGCGCCGAGTGCCGCATTGCCACCAGTGTGCTCGCGCCGGAAGTTCGTGTTGGCGATGAACTGAATAGGCTTGTTCGTCAACGTTCGAATTGCGGCGATGACTTTCTCTGACATTGTGCCTTCGCCGGTATCCACCACGAACGCGCCTTGATCCCCTGTCTGCACGACGATGTTGCCGCCGTCGCCGATCAGCATGTAGACATTGTCGCGGACTGGCCAGATGTGAATGCTGCCATCGTGCGGCTCGGGGTCCACGCCCTTGCTCGTTTCAGGTGAACGGCCGCCGATCGGGGCCAACAAGGCGTCTGCTTCTACGTTGGTGACCGTGCGTAGCCGTGTCGCCAGTTCTGGATACATCGTCACCCCGCCGAGCAGACTCGCGGCGAGCGGCAGCTTGTAGCGCGCGGCAAACTCACGGGCGAAAGGCTGCTTTCCGAACAGGTAGTGCGGAACGTCGTCCTTCGCCCGGTCGAGGATCTGCTCGCCGTCGTCGCACGCGTAGAGCCACGCTCCCGGATCGACGGGTTGCCGATAGAAGTCGTTGCTTCGGACGATCGGTTCGCTCAGGAACACTGGATCGGTGACGACCGTCACGTTCGTGAGGTGGTCATCGTGTCGCACGAAGAATTCCGTCAGTGTGGCCTGGTCGCTTTGCGGTACACCGTTGCCCCGACGAAGGGCACCGTTCTTCATGTGCGTGGTGCGAACCACGAGGGTATTCCCGACGAACTGGCCGGTCGAGAACCCTCGGAACGTGTGTGGAGCCCATGCCGGCGGATGGGGACGTCCATCCATCCAGACAATCCGATGCCCTTCGGTCGTCTGTGCCCAGATGTGGATGGCGACCAGGCGCTGCGTGTGTTCCTCGCGCTCTTCCCAGATCCGGAAATTGCCGAGCGCCCGCATTTGGTACGGCGCAAGATACGCCTCGCATTGATGATGCCGCAGCGTGACGCGGGACGGATCGTACGACAGTGCCCACAGTCTGCCGGCCTCGTTGAGTGGAAAGCCGCCGTAATCGGCAAGCTCCGATCCAGCGCCGCGTTCCATGAGGTCCTCGTGCAGAACGGGCGACCAGTAACCGCTCAGATCAACTGGCGGTGCCTGTCCAGGTATCGCCGTGGGGATCTGCGGAGCCTGCCCACTCAATGTGACGCAGAGCGTCATGAGTCCTGCGCTTATCAATCCGCGCGCGCTCTTCATGTCGCGTCCTAACGCGCCGCACAGGGCGTTGGATTCCAGCCTGTGGTTCCGTTCTCTCGCTTGAACTGCTGGCTCGTCCAATACGGCGTCATCAGATTCTCCGTGTCGACGAGCTCGCTCGTGACGACGAGCAGCGAGTCGCCGCCCGGAACATCGAATCGATCGAAGTACTCGGTCAGCACTGCGTTCGCTGTGTACGGCACGCCATTCTTGCGAAGGTAACCGGGCTTCATGCGGGTAGTGACGACCTTGAGCGATCCACCAAACGACGGTCCGCCGCCGCGACCGGCGAATGGTGCACGCGGGGCATCCCACGTCGCTGACGAGACGCCTTGCCAATCACCGCCAGTTCCTTGAGGAGCGCTGAAGTGGAACGTCCGCGTCTGGGTTCCGGCGTCGGCTTCAAGCTTGAGCGTGGTGTCGTCCTCCCAGGCGATACGTATCCGCGTGGGCAGCCGCATGAGTCCAGCGGCGCCATAAGCCTTGCACTGTTCGCCGACGGCTTGGTCTTTCGCCGGATCCCAACTGTCGGCGATCTTCCGCGCTGCCGGCGACAGCGGCAGGGGAGCGTAATCGCCCTTCGCTGGCGTGAACTGACGATGCCGCCAGTCTTCGGTGATGAGCGACACCCATTGACCGGAGAGATCGAAGGGCGCGGCCGCGCGTGGCGTCGGAGGTGCCGCCTGTGCGCCGCGTCCGCCACGTTGTGCGTGTACGAGCACGCCGAATGCGAACGTCGGCAGAAGTGCGAAGAGCATGGCGAGCGTGGTGACGGCCGGTCTCATAGAGATAACGAAGCTCAATTCGAGGCCGGTGGTAACGGCCGGTTGTATTGAATCGGGCAGCCCGGCTGGAAGAACTGGGCCTCTGCGGCACGACGGCAGAACGCCTGCGTGTTGCGCACCTGTCTCTCGATGGCCGAGACCACTTCTGGCAGGGGGAACGGCTTCTGCGCGTGCACCGCCAGATTGGTGTCGACTTTGATCTTGCGGTACTCGATGTTGTTCATCAGGCTGTCGCCCCACCAGTTGAAGTCCCAGTCCTGCGTAGTGAGATCCGCCTCGACGAGCAGGTTCGACGCCGGGACGTGGACGATCACGCCGTCCGCCATGTGGTAGTTGCCGATGATGTGGTAGATGTCGATCTCGTTCGTCGCGTCCTTCAGCTTCAGATGATCGTCGACCGCGATGAATTTCAACGGCTTGGGATTCCGTCCCAGGGCGTCAGGAAACAGCCTGGCGGGACGACCCACCATTTCGCGGAAGATGCCTTCGTTTCCTCGACGTGAGATGACCGTCAACCCTTCAGCGACGGCTGCGCGAAGCCCCACGCTGTGGTCGAAGTGGTGGTGGGTCTGGATTACCTGTGTGACGCGCTTACCGGGCACGAGTCCGTTGACCACTTTTAGGATCGCCTGAAGTGCGGCATCCGTACGGTTGGCCTCGACCATGGTGATGTGGTCGTCGAATTCGAAGAAGGTGTTGCCGTTCATGAACCACACGTGGTCGGCGACCTTCATCGGCGTCGGGTTGGGACTGCCTGCCTGCGGCGCACCCTGCGGAGGACGGGGGGCGCGGACTGAGGCCGGCGCACTCAGGTCGTCAATCGTGGCATCGACGATGTTGCGATCGACGTAGAGTTTGCTTTGCACCACGTTACGGAAGTCGATCGTGGTAGCGATACCAGTCGGCAGTTGAATGCCTTTTTCCGGTACGTAGCCAGCAAAGGCGGTTCGATACGTCACGTCTCCAAGGTTGGCGTTTGGGCCGACATAACTGACCCACGCAGGAAGATTCGACGTGCCATTCACCGCCAGCGTCAGCAGGTCACCCTGAGGCACGGTGATGTCCACGAGCTGCAGGTCTCCCTGCTTCCGGAGGTTCGACAGCTTGCTCGTCGGATCGAGCGCGGCCCGTACGATCGTGATCGGATGGGCGAGCAGCTCCACGCGACGCTGGCGGGCGGCTGCGGGACCCGCGGGTTGTGGTTGTTGCACACCTGTTTGAGGAGCAGCCAGGAATCCTCCGCCGATGTTGTAAGCGATATCGCCGTCAAGCGTTTCGTTGGTCCGATTGAGTCCGAGTTGCCCGGCCGTCGATGCGAACACGAAATCCATTTTCAGGCGCTGCTGCACACGCGTACGCGCGTGCTCGAGATCGATGGTGCGCGTGTACTCCAGCACCTTCTGCCACTTCTGAGGAGCGGCTGGGTCGCCGGTAATGTTCCCGCCGCCGTTGAAGTACGCCAGCTCGCCGTAGCCGATGATCTGCAGCGTCTTCACTGCGATGACTCGGTCGCGGCCGCCGAGCGCATCAGCGGCACGCGTCACGAGCTGCAGTTCGGGAGTGCCCTGACCCGCGATGCGAATCACGAGCGCCATGGAGATCGTCAGTGTCAGTGAAAGAACAACGGTCGTGTTGGGCATCGCAACTCCCTCTTCGCGAACGAGACAAGCATAACGGCAGTTGTTTGTCTTGCGCGCGCAATCCGTGGTCATCGAGTCGACCGATGGCAGGTATCGCATCTGGCGATGCACGTGGAGCGTCACTCTTGTGCGAGCCTTTCTCCGTGCACAACCTTGCGTGGCCACACATTCACAGACGGGCGCGGGCATTCCTGCTGATCGTCGTTATTGTTGGAGCATCAGGATCGTCAGGTGCGCAGTGGTTCAAGATTCCGAGCCCGCGCGCGCCGCGCACAGCGACTGGTGAAGTCGATCTGACAGCGGCGCCGCCGCGACTGGCGAATGGAAGACCAGACTTGTCTGGCGTGTGGATGACGGCGGAGCCTCTCTGCGTCATCCGAGGGACAGCACCGATCAGCGAGCTTCTGAAGATGAACCCTCCGTCGCAAAAGTGCCCGCCGCGCACAGCCAGCTTCTCGCGTCAGAGCATCAACATCGGCATCGACATGCCGGGCGGGCTGCCATACCAGCCGTGGCTCGCCAAGCTCGTTGACGAGCGCACAGCGAACCAGGCGATCGATGATCCGCACATCCGGTGCCTGCCCGACTTCTTTCTCCGCGCGTACGGGCTCCCTCACTATCTGAAGTTCGTCCAGACACCGGATCTGCTGGTGATGCTGAACGAGTACAACGGCACGTACCGTCAGGTCTTCACGGACGGCCGGCAGCTGCCGGACCTCCCGAATCCGTCGTGGCAGGGTTATTCGACGGCGACGTGGGCCGACGACGTGCTGGTCGTCGACAGCATCGGATTTCGCGACGATCTGTGGATCGACTGGGACGGCAGCATGATCACGGAGACCGCAAAGGTTCGCGAACGAATCCGACGGCCCGACTTCGGCCACCTCGAGATCGAGGTCACAGTCGATGACCCCAAGGCATATACGAAGCCGTGGACGGTGATCCTCCGTCAGCAGTTCGCCGCGGATACCGAGCTGATTGACGAAGTGTGTGCGGAAGGCGAGCGGTTCTCGACGAAACTCAAGTGACGACCACTCAGAGTCCGCGACGCGCGAGGGCGATCCGGCTGCATCCCTCGATCACGTCGAGGAACCTCTGATATTCGTCGCGGCCGACGACAAAAGGATGTGCGGCACCGCGTCCGCGCGACGAGAGCCGCGTCAGCCAGTCCTGGAACGGCACCATCAGCGGATGGTTCTGCAGCCACGCGTCGACACCTGCGTCGCGCGTCGCCCGCCTGAAGTGAGCGACCGAGGCGATGTAGGTCTGCATCGCCTCGTCGTTCAGCAGTCCCGGCGTCAGCCACGACCCGCCGAACAGCGCGGCGACGTGCCGCTCGCCTCGATCGAGGACTGGAATGATGAAACCCATCGAGCCCGGCGTGTGGCCGGGAACTGCGACAGCGCGCACGGTGACGTTCCCGAGTGTGACCGACTCTCCATCCCGCAACTCGCCGTCGCGCTTGGGTGGCGCGGCCGGCGGCGGCGCTCCCGGGCCGCGGCCGCGCGGCGGCGTCTCCATCAGCGTCCAGTCCGCCGCCGACACGTAGACCTTCGAACCGAACTTCTGCTGGAAATATGCCGACCCTCCAAAGTGATCGGCGTGTCCGTGCGCGACCAGAATCGTTTTCACCTGAGCCGGATCGAGGCCCAGCTTCGTGAAGCCTGGCAGGAGATCGGACTCGACCTGATTCGCGCCCAGTGCGTCGATCATCATCAGACCAGCCGACGTCTGGAGCACATAGGCGACCGTGCCAACGTTGCCGATGGCGTACACGTTATCGAAGATCTTCGCCGGCTGAATCACCGGATCGTCCGCTCGATTCGCGCGCGGCGCCTCACACCAGAAGTGCACGGCATCGGCCCAGCGTGGACCCACCGCCGTCTTGAGCCGATCGAGCTGCTCGACGATTGCCGGCGAGTCGGGCGTGGCGGGTGGCGAAGGCTGGCTCTGCTGCGCCGCCAGACGAGCGGCCGCCGCACACATCATCACGACGATGATCGCGCAACGCGTCAAGGCGATCCCGCGCGCGGCGGACGAGCGCGTCATGGCACAGGACCCGGGGCCGCACCCGGTGGAGGCGCACCACCGAGGAGTTCCTCGCCCTTCTCATTGAGAATACGCATGATCAGCACGACCATCCCGCCGGCGCGCGCGGGCGCTACCGTTACGGTAATCGTGGTCCCCGCCTTCAGCGCCTCCATCGATCGCTTGCGCGTCCAACCGCTGGCGATGAGCTGCGCCGGATTGGGGAGCAGCTCACCGCTCCAATGGCCCGCATGGTTCTTGTCGTCCTTCACGTCGAAATAGATCTGCGCGTGGGTTGCCATCCCAGCGGCCGACGGCATAGCCCCACCATCGAGGAATATCGATGTCCTGGGGCGCCGGCAGCTTTCGTCCATCCATCCAGATCGTACGCAGCCCGTATCCCCACTGGAAGTGCTGCAAGATACGATCGGGCAGCACGATCAGTTCGACGGGATCGGGATACAGGGCCGCTCGCGGCATCCCCATCGGGTTGCAGGTGCCATACGTGTCGTTGCCCAACGCGGGAGCCTGCGCACGACGCCGGCCGATGTGCTCTTCCGGATGCGCCTTCGCGTCGTCACTGTCCTTGGCACGGCCGTACGACGGAATGTTCCGCTCGAATGCTGCCTGGCCCGCCGGAGTGAAGACGGGGAACTCCATGCTGAAGCCGCGGTCGCCGCAATCGCGGCACCGGCCGCCGCCGCCGAAGCCATTGCCGTTCGGTGTCCAGATACCGGCAAGGTCGCGCGGCTGGAACGGCAGGTTCGAATCAAAGAACTTGGGATAGC
>Ga0247825_10003261_pt1 | contig 10711 bp, 13 predicted proteins | sample 13C_Vanillin_Day_FD_194413 | JGI IMG/M metagenome (GOLD analysis project Ga0247825, IMG submission 194413) | Soil microbial communities from agricultural site in Penn Yan, New York, United States - 13C_Vanillin_Day48 | ecosystem: Environmental > Terrestrial > Soil > Agricultural land | place... | reverse complement strand
GTACCCGTTCGGTCGACGAGCTACGCGAGGAAACCCGCGTGATGTGGAAGGACCTCGCCGATGCGATCGGCGCGGGCAAACTTCATCTTCCGATCGACAAGACATTCCCGCTCAGCGAAGCCATTGCCGCGCAGGCGCACATGAAAGCCAACAAGCACTTCGGGAAAATCCTGCTGATACCGTGATGCGAAGCGGGTCAGTTCTGACCGTGCGGCTCAAAGCCCGCTGCATGCCACAGGTCGCGCGCCGACGCCGCGGTGAGCGCGGCCAGATATGCACGTGCGGCCTCTGCATTCTTCGATGCCGGTGGGATCGTGGCTGAGTAGGTCACGTAGTTCTGCAGTTCGTCGGGCAGCATGCCGCCGACTTTCGCGCCCTTGATGGGATTGATCTCGCTTGGGAATGTGATGCCAAACTCAGCCTCGCCGTTTGCGACTTTTTGTGCGGCGTCCCGCCCGCCTGACGACAGCACTGCGCGGCGGTTGACCTCGTCGGCAATTCCCATCTTTTTGACTAGCTCGACAAAATAAAGCCCGGCCGTGCCACCGGCAGAAGGATTTGTGTAGGACACGGACTTCGCCGCCAACAAGGTTTTCTTCAACTTGTTGGGCGTGGAAATATCGAGCGCTGGCGCACCGTCGCGAATGGCGATAGCCAGGCCTATGCGTCCGAGATCGGTAGCTACCGCGACCTTTCCGGATTTGAGCAATTCGGCAATCACCGGACCGGAAGCAACCGCGATGCTGATGGCCTCGCCAGCCTCTACTGCTCTGCGGACCTGACCTGCGGTCACGAATGAAAAAGAGAACGTGCAACCGTTTGACTTAGTGAACCGCGCGGCGACACCTTCCAGCACATCGCGCACCGCCTCGGCGCTGACGACGCGGAGCTCCGAACCATTTACGGACATCGGCGTCAGGCGTGTCCAGCGTCAGATGACAGCATGCCCGGATGCACGCCTATCTTGAGCAAGGCCTGTTCGTATTTCTTGCGCACATCCGCGCCGAAGATCAGATCCTTGTCGGCGCCGCAGTGTAGCCACCCGTTCTCGCGCATTTCGTTCTCGAGCTGCCCCGGCGCCCAGCCGGCATAACCAAGCGCAAGGATCGCCTTCGCAGGTCCGCTGCCGGTTGCAATTGCTTTCAGCACGTCCAGCGTCGCGGTGAGACAAACGCCGTCGTCGATCGGCAGCGTCGAATTCTCCATGTAGTAGTCGGACGAATGCAGCACGAAACCGCGCTGAGTCTCGACCGGGCCACCGCGCAGCACCGTCACCGCGCGGGCATCCGGCGGCAACTGAATGCGCTCCTGCTCGGGAATGACATTGAGCTTCACCAGCAGTTGCGGGAAATCGACGTCGCCTGCCGTCTTGTTAACGATGATCCCCATCGCGCCTTCGTCCGAATGCGCACACACGTAAATCACCGTGCGGACAAATCGTTCGTCGCGCATGCCAGGCATCGCGATCAGCATTTGACCGTCGAGGAACCCGCGCTTCGGTGACTTGGCCTTTCGGCGTGTGATTTTCATGCTTTAAGTCTATCCCGATCACGTGTCAGAGATCAAACTGCTCCCGAATTAATCACCGGATGCTCACGGCGAATTCAGTTTCAGCAAAGGTAAATGCAGGTTAGATTTTCTCTCATGATTGCAACGGGATTACGGCACTTCGCCTTAGCGACTGCCGCGCTGCTTACCGCAATGCCGGTCACTCATGCTGCCGACGTGTCAGCGTGGGATGCCGACGCGCGTTCGGGTATGCGTCTGATTGCAGGTAAAGGTACCGGCGACGCGAACAACCGTGTGCTGCGTGCCGGCGTCGAGCTCAAGCTCGCGCCCGGCTGGAAAACCTATTGGCGGTATCCCGGCGACTCCGGCGTGCCGCCACGTTTCGATTTTTCGCAATCGTCCAATGTGAAATCGGTCGATGTTCAGTGGCCGCTGCCGCATCGCTTTGCCGACGGTTCCGGCCATTCAATCGGCTATCGCGACGCTGTCATCTTTCCGCTGTCGGTCGTGCCCGAAGACAAGTCAAAGCCGGTCACGCTCCGTCTGAAGCTCGACTATGCGATTTGTGAAAAGCTGTGCGTGCCTGTCGACGCGAAAGCCGAGCTTGGGTTGTCCGACGGTGTCTCATCACAAGATACCGCACTCACGGCTGCGGCTGCCCGCGTACCAAAGCCGGCCGCTCTTAATGAAGGTACGGCATTGGCAATCAACTCGGTGCGCCGCGAATCCGCCGGCAAGCTCCCGAAAATCGTGGTCGATGTGACCGCGCCCGAAAATTCCACAGTCGATCTCTTCGCGGAAGGGCCCTCGCCCGACTGGTCATTGCCATTACCGGCACCCGTGCCGGGCGCGCCCGCCGGCAAGCGCCGGTTTGCATTTGAGCTTGACGGCCTGCCCCCCGGCGCGACGGCAACCGGTGCGACATTGACACTGACCGCGGTTGCCGGGGCAAACGCCATCGAAGTCAAAGCCCATCTCGACTAATCGCCCGAACCCGCTATTTTGTGCGCCTCCGCTGCCGATCGGGCTGCGCGGAGCTATGCGACAAGATTTGAAAGGATTGCGTTATGGTCAAAGTTGGCGATCGTCTGCCGAGTGTGAAATTCAAGGTCATGACGGCCGAAGGTCCGGCCGAACGCACCACCGATGATGTTTTCAAAGGCAAGAAAGTCGTTCTGTTCGCCGTGCCTGGCGCATTCACGCCGACTTGCCACAGGAACCACCTGCCCGGCTTTCTGAACAACGCCGACGCAATCAAGAAGAAGGGCGTCGACACCATCGCCGTCACAGGCGTCAATGACGTGTTTGTGATGAATGCCTGGAAGAAGGACACGGGTGCCGAAGGCAAGATCGAGTTTCTCGCCGACGGCAGCGCCGACTTCGCCAAGGCGCTTGAACTGTCGCTCGATGCGACAGCAGGTGGGCTCGGCATCCGCTCGAAGCGCTACTCGATGATTGTCGAGGACGGCGTCGTGAAGGCGCTGAACGTCGAGGAAGCTCCGGGCAAGGCCGAGCTTTCCGGCGCTGAAGCCCTGATGAAACAGCTCTAGATTGGGCGGCGGCTGTCCCACGCCGATTACGGGGTGGGACAGCTCCGAAAGCGAGCGCGATGGCCGCAACGACATCGAGCGACATCGCCGAGTGGCTGGTGGACGGCGCGCGGTCCGCCCAGCGGCCGGAACAGGTTTTGGAGCAGATCTGCGAAAAGCTGGTCGCGGGCGGTCTGCCCTTGTGGCGCACTGGCGTTTTCATACGAACCCTGCATCCGGACGTCATGGGGCGCAGTTTCATCTGGCGGCCCGGCGCAGGTGTCGTTGTTGCAAGCGCAGGCTTCGATATTCTTGAGTCCGACACGTATCGAACGAGTCCTATCGCGACGATCTATGAGACCGGCCAGCCCGTGCGGCACCGGATCTTTCGCGGCGAAGGCCTGAACCGCTCACCATTCCTGGGCGAACTGCGCGACGAGGGCGCTACCGACTACATCGGTTTTCCACTGCACTTCACCGACGGGTCGTTCCACGCCGCGACGTGTTCGACGAAACAGGAAGGCGGATTTACCGATAAAAACATCGAGATGCTAGCAAGCATCATGCCGGCGCTTGCGCGCGTTGCCGAAATTCGTGCACTGCGCCGCGTCACGACCAACCTGCTTGACACCTATGTCGGCAGTCGCGCGGGCGAACGCATTCTCGCCGGACAAATCCGCCGCGGCTCGGCCGACGCGCTTCATGCCGTGATCTGGCTCTCGGACATGCGCGGGTTCACCTCGCTGTCGGATCGCGTCTCGTCGCAAGCGGTTGTCAATGTATTGAACCGCTATTTCGATTGTCAGGTTCCGCCGATCGCCAAGCATGGCGGTGAGGTGTTGAAGTTCATGGGCGATGGCCTGCTGGCGATTTTTCCTGTGTCTGGTGCAGGGGACGACACGGCCGACGTCTACGCCCGCGTGCTGGCCGCCGCGCGCGAAACCCGCGCCAATGTGGAAGCCCTGAACAAGGCGCAAGGACCGTGGTCCACCGACCGCATCCGCTTCGGGATCGCCCTGCACGTCGGTGAGGTGCTGTACGGTAATATTGGCGGCGGCAACCGGCTCGACTTCACCTGCATCGGACCGGCCGTCAATCTTGCGGCGCGTATCGAAAAAGTCGCGGGCAAACTTGGCCGCACCGTCGTGGCTTCCGCCGAGTTCGCGCAGCACCTTCCCGATGAGTGGGAGCATATCGGCGAGTATGCCCTTGCCGGATTCTCGGCCAGACAAACGGTGCTTGGTCTCAGGGACGAAACCGAGTCGCTAGCCGCAGCAAAATCTGCCTGAACCTGATCTATTGTTCAGCGAACGGTTTCATCAGTCCGAGCATGACGCCAGCCTTGTCCTGCACGATAACGATGCGGCCGACATTCGGTACGTCGAACGGCTCACGCAGAATCTTTCCGCCTTCCGTGACAAATTTCTTTGCCCGCGCATCAGCGTCGTCGACGGCGATATAGGCGAACCACAGTTCGGGTGCGCCATCGAATTCCGGCTTGTCGATAGGAAACAAGCCTCCGACCGGAGCATCTCCCGCCTTTGCAATCCAGTAGGCCCCCATCGGCATCGACATCGACTCGAATTTCCAGCCGAGCGCCGCGCCATAAAATTTTTTCGCGGCTTCGACATCCCGCGTCATCAATTCATTCCAGTAAAAACTTCCGTGCGACCACATGGGAGGCCTCCAACAACACCACAAATCCTAACAGACCAAAGTCATTTGCGATATCAGGACCGTTCGGCGGCGCGCGCTTCGATCAGCCCTTCGCGCGCAAGTTCGTCAGCCCGCTCGTTGAGATCGTGGCCGGCATGACCCTTCACCCAATGCCACTTTATATCGTGATGTCCGAGCGCCGAATCCAGCCGTTGCCAGAGGTCCGCGTTCTTCACCGGCTTTCTGTCCGAGGTGCGCCAGCCGTTGCGCTTCCAGGTGTGAATCCAGCTCATAATGCCGTTGCGCAGATATTGGCTGTCGGTGTGCAGGTCGACGTCGCAGGCGCGTTTCAATGTCTCAAGCGCCATGATCGCGGCCATCAATTCCATGCGATTGTTGGTTGTATGCGCCTCGCCGCCCTTGAGTTCGCGCGTATGGTCGCCCCATTGCAGGATCGCGCCCCAACCGCCCGGTCCCGGATTGCCGGAGCATGCGCCGTCGGTATGAATCGTCACGCGTTCGGCCACGGTCATTCCTCGAGGCCGTAGTCGCGATACTGCTTGATCGTCTGGTGAAACCGCAGCTTGCGATAATATTCGAGCGGGTCCTTCTTGCGCACCAACGCGCCCGGCGGCTCTTCCAGCCAGTCGACGAGTCTGGTGAGCAGAAAACGCAGCGATGCGCCGCGGCAAAGCAGCGGGAACGCGGCCTTCTCCTGCTCCGTCAGCGGACGCGCCTTTGTATAGGCCTGCAACAGCGCCCTGCCCTTGGTGACGTTGTAGGAATGATCGCTTTCGAAGCACCACGCGTTGAGGCAGATCGCGAGGTCGTAAGCCAGCGTATCGTTGCAGGCGAAGTAGAAATCGATCAGCCCGGACAATTCCTCGTCGAGGAAAAACACATTGTCGGGAAACAGATCGGCATGAATGATCCCCTGCGGCAGTTTCTTCGGCCAGTTGCGGTCGCAGTTGTCGAGTTCGGCCGCGATTGCGTTTGACAGGTTGCGGTGAACACTGTCGGCGCGCGCGGCCGCCTGCGAATAGAGCGCGCTCCAGCCCGCGACAGAAAGCGTGTTCTTCCGCTTTAGCGAAAAATCCGCGCCGGCGAGGTGCAGCCGCGCCAGAGCGTCGCCGACGGCCGCGCAGTGCCACACCGCCGGGCGGCGCACCCAGACGCCGTCGAGAAACGTGACGATCGCGGCTGGGCGCTTCGCCAGCTTGCCGAGGATTTCGCCGTCGCGGGTCGCCACCGGCTGCGGGCAATTCAGCCCGCGCGCGTGCAGGTGCCTCATCAAACCGAGGAAGAACGGCAGGTCATGCGCCGCGACCCGCTTCTCGTACAGCGTCAGGATGAAATAGCCGGAGGTCGTGTGCAGGAGGAAATTCGAGTTTTCGACGCCTTCGGCGATGCCCTTGTAGGAGCGCAGCTCGCCGAGCGCATAGCCGGCGAGAAAGGCCTCCAGGTCCTCGACGGCGACATCGGTGTAGACCGCCATCGCCTATGCCCCCGCCGCCATGGAATCCCTCGCTAAATCAGCCACTTCGCTGCATGAACCGGGTGTGGCGGAACTGTCAAGCGCACACGCTTCTCCCATTGCGTTTTGCCGCCGCCAACGCCTATATAGGGGTGAATTTCCACTCATTTCGGTGATGTGGGCTCTGTCCGGAAGGACGGGCAGGGCGCGAACCCGATTGGCCAAAAACGTCCCGCGAGGGGCCGCCAATCACTTTCTACCACGATGACGTAGCGCCCATTTTGACGAGTTAGCGGATTTCCAGATCAATTTGCGAGCGCTGGAGGACAAGAACATGACAACCCATCAGCCCCTGATGCCCAAGGCAACCGCGGTCTGGCTAGTCGACAACACCGCGCTGTCGTTCGAGCAGATTGCCGACTTCTGCAAACTGCACCCGCTGGAAGTGCGTTCGATCGCCGACGGCGACGCCGCGCAAGGCATTAAAGGCCTCGACCCGATTCAATCCGGACAACTGACCCGCGACGAGATCGAAAAGGCCGAGGGCGACCCGGCCCACAAGCTCAAGCTTGCGGATCCGAAGGTGCGCCTGCCCGAAGCGCCGGTAACCAAAGGCGGCCGCTACACGCCGGTATCGCGCCGTCAGGACCGTCCCAACGCGATTCTCTGGCTGGTGCGCAACCATCCGGAACTCAAGGACGCCCAGATCATGCGGCTGGTCGGCACCACCAAGTCGACGATCACATCGATCCGCGACCGCACCCACTGGAACTCTGCCGGCCTGCAGCCGATGGATCCGGTGACGCTGGGCCTGTGCAGTCAGATCCAGCTCGACTTCGAGGTCGCGCGCGCAGCGAAGGAAAAGCCGACGCCCGCCGATTCGGGCGTGACGTTGCTGCCCGCCGACGTGACCACCGCCAAGCCAGCGGAGAGCGCACCGGAGCCGGCCAAGAAGCCGGCCGGCGAACTCGACGTGCAGGCGGTGTTCGCCAAGCTCAAGCAGCTCGGCGGCAAGACCGACGACAAGGGCGAGGAATAGTTCTCACGTCCGCGGCGCGCGGCATCCAAGCCGCGCGCAACCAATCAGATGAAAGACGAAGACGCGCTGCGAGCGATCTGCTATCAAGCTGATCGCTCGGCTCGGACAGCCGATCAGGATCGCTTCCCAAGCATGCCGTCGAGCGAGAAGCGCCCGGCACCGGTCACGAACACGTAGAACATCGCGCCGAAGATCGCGAGATTTTTTACGAAGTTGTTGAACTGCGCCTGCACCGCAGGTCCGGTGTATTCCCAGTAGCGATGCGCCAGCGCGGTCGCGACGATCATGAACAGCATGCCGAGCACCGCCGCATAGCGGGTCGCAAACCCGAGAATGAGAAGCGCGCCGAGCAAAAACTCAGCCGGTGCCGCAATCCATTGCAGCCCTTCCGGTGCGCCAAGACTCTTCAGATAACCGGTGAAACCGGCCATGCCGTTGAGCTTGGTCCATCCGCTGTAGAAGAACAGCCAGCCGATCAGCACACGTCCGATCAGCAGCCATAGGTCGGTGGCACTCCGTGCGATGTTGTCGCAATGCGAAAGTGCGCCTGGCGAAGATGGCGACGATTGAACTGACATGGGCATTCCCCCTTTTCGCAAATCTGATTCCCACACAAGCAACTGAACAGGTACGCGTCTCGCATCGAGGGACCAGCATCTCCCGCTGCGATCAGCGGTGAAATTTTCACACGCAGTGCCTGCCTGTCTACCGCACGCCGGAATTGCCGATACACTTATTTGTTATCTGCATCCGCTGTCGCGCCGCAGCAAGCCGCGAACGTCACGTCGGGGCGAAAAGGGGCAAGTTGCCCGACCCCTTTTCTCCCGCATAACGACGCAGTCGCAACAAAAGCGACGCTATTTTTTGTTCGCGAGCAAATGGTCGAGCGAATATCGGCCTGCACCCGTGATAAACAACAGCAGATAGCCGCCAATGATGCTCGCGTTCTTGTAGAAGTGAGTCGTCTGGTTGCGCATCGGCCCGCCTGCCTCTGCTTCCCAATACCGGTGGCCGACGAAGCTTGCGATAATCACGAACAACGTCAGTACCAGCGCGGCATAGCGTGTGCAGAGGCCGAACAGGATCGCGAGCGAGCCGACAATCTCTGTAGCAATCACCAGGTAACCCATCGCCATGCCGCCCGGCACGCCTTGCTTGGTCAGCCCGTTTGCTACCCAAGCCTCAAGGCCACCAGTGCCACCCAACTTCCCTGAGACAGCGATGTAGTAAAGATAGGCAATTCCTATCCGGGCAAGCAGCAACAGAATGTCCGATAGATTCTTCGCGATGCCATCGGTAGCCTGCGCCCAAGAGGGCGATTGATCATCAAGTGTCATGACGTTTCCCCCGACTAAAATTAGTCCGCTTTCGCGGCGGCCCCTGAGACCGTACGACTATAGTAGTAGAAAAGGCCTGTTCCGGCCAGCCATATCCCGAATTCCCCAAAGGCAAATGGCCCGATCCCGCACTGCAAGAACGGCGAACGTGTTGCAGCTCAGGAGCTACTCTGCTGCCGACCGCGCCGCCGCCGGCGCAAGCAGGTCGTTGATGACCTCGTCGGTCGTGCGCACATCGCCGAAGCTCTGGTAGAACGAGGTCAGTCCGGCGAGATGATCCTCGGGATAGCGCGCGCCGTTGCCGTCGGACACCATCACCACCTTGTAGTCGCGCATCATGGCGTCGCGTGCGGCGCTTTCGCAGCACATGTTGGTCGCGGTGCCGGTGACGATCAGGTTGTCGATGTTCTTTGCGCGCAAGAGGTCCTCGATATTGGACGCGCCAGCGATGAATGGCGAGAACCGACTTTTGTAGACGATCTCATCGCCCGCCTTGATATCGAGATCCTTGTGAAACTTGTGGCCGTCGTGTCCGGGCGAAAGCTGATCGCGATGATTGGCGCCCTTCTCCGGCGTGAAGAAATAATCATGGTAGATGCGCCAGTGGCTTTTGCCACCCTCGCCCGCGGTCATGCCAACCCAGAACACCTGTCCGCCGAGGCTGCGCAGCTTCGCCGCGATACGGTTGATGTTGGGGATGATGCCGACCACCGATGCGATTTCGCCGACGTAGAAATTCTGCATGTCGATGACGAGGAGCGCCGTGCGCTTGGGATCGAAATGTTCGAACACCGTCAGCTTGCCGCGCTTCTGCATCACGCGGTCGATGACATACTGTGGAAAATCGTAGGGAGTGGACATCAGCCCTGCGGCTTGAGGTTGGCGACACGGATGTAGTCCGCGAAATCCTTGATATCTTTCATGAGACGCGCCTGGCCCTCTTCGGGTGTCGTGATCCACGGCACGCCGCCAAAGTTGTTCAGGAACTTCGGCGTGTCCGGGTCGGCGTGAATTTGCTTGACCCAGGCGTTGATCTGGTCGATCGCGGGCCGCGGCGTGCCGGTCGGCACCATCGTCGCAAACCAGCCGATCAGATCCATGGGATGCCCCAGTTCCGTCATGGTCGGGACGTCCGGTGCAAACGCCATGCGTTCGCGGGACGCTATGCCCAGAAGGCGAAGCCTGCCTTCGCGCTGTTGCGCCATCGCAAAAATCGGGTCCTGGCAGGAATAGTCGATCGTCCCGCTGGCGAGATCGTTCAATGTGTCCTGTGCGGTCTTGTAGGGGACATCGAGGGTCTTGAGTCCCGCCTGCTCCTTGTAGATCGAGCACATGATGATACTGCCGTTGCCGACGACAGCGAACGTGCCTTTGTCGCCTTTAGCTTTGGCATGTTCGGTCAGTTCCGCGACCGTGCGGAACGGGCGCTTCGGGTCGACTACAAGCATGAACGCGAGGCGATTGAGCGTGGCCGCGACCTGGATCTGCTTGCTTGCATCGACCGGATTGTTGCGGATCAGATGGTAATTGGACGCCAATGTGTTGGCGGAGTGCAAGAGAATCGTGTGGCCATCCGGCTTGGAACGCACGACGTATTCGGTGGCAATATTGCCGCCAGCGCCGGATCTGTTCTCGACGATCACCGTGCGTTTCGAGATCGGGCGCAGCTTTTCGGCAACGTAGCGCACAAGGATGTCCGAGCCGCTGCCGGGCGGAAACGCGCTGACGAGGTGAATATCCTGGCTGGGATATTGCTGGGCTTGCGCGACGCCGTTCGCGGACATCAATGCGAGAACAGCCGCAAACGCCAGCGCATAACGTGTTCGCGTCATCTTCATCTCACAGCAAACCAGAGTGCCCATCTCGAAAATCCTCAAATTGAAGCTCTCCTCATAGAGCTTACCGCATTTTCGCTGTCAACGCCGCGCCGATCTCATCGAGGATCGCCGGATCGTCGATCGTTGCGGGCATCGTCCATTCTTCCTTGTCGGCGATCTTCTTCATCGTACCGCGCAGGATTTTACCCGATCGCGTCTTCGGCAACCGAGCCACCGTGATGGCGAGCTTGAATGCCGCCACCGGGCCGATCTTCTCGCGCACCAGTGCGACGATTTCCTGTTCGATTTCGGATGGCGGACGATTGACGCCGGCCTTGAGCACCACAAAG
>Ga0247825_10003260_pt1 | contig 10711 bp, 3 predicted proteins | sample 13C_Vanillin_Day_FD_194413 | JGI IMG/M metagenome (GOLD analysis project Ga0247825, IMG submission 194413) | Soil microbial communities from agricultural site in Penn Yan, New York, United States - 13C_Vanillin_Day48 | ecosystem: Environmental > Terrestrial > Soil > Agricultural land | place... | reverse complement strand
CCACAGCCCAAAGCCCACAAAGAAAAAAGGGCCGGGGAATTACTCCCCGGCCCTCTTCTTCTGTCCTCCGTGACGCCCTAGAAGTTCACGGTGAAGTTCAACCGAACGAACCGCGGGTTGTAGATGGCCGTCGGCGCGAGGAAGCCGCCGGGCCGCGGGGTGTTATCCGTGTTGTAGATGTACGTCCCGTTGTACGTCGTCGGATAGTTCGTGTTGAACAGGTTGTTCAGGTCCACGCCGATGTCCGTGCGCGTCTGGGCGAAGCGGAGCACCTTGGCAAAGCGCATGTCGACCGTCGTCCGGCGATCGCCGACGTAGAGACGGTTCGCGTTGTCGGTCAGCGCGATGGTGGTCGTGCCCGTCGCGGTCGCTCCCGGCGGCAGATGGCCGAGCGCCGACTGGACCACCGAGTTCGGCACCTGCCACGTGGCGTTGACCAGCGAGTTGGCCGTCGAGCGCACGGTCGCGCTGACGAGCACGTCGATCTTCGGCACCGTGTAGCTCGCGAGGCCGCGGATCTGCGTCTGGAACGGTTCGGTGTTGTTGCACCCGCGCGGGTCGGGACCGGCGCTGCCGGTGTTGGTCGCCGTCGTCGGTGCATAGAGCGTGATCGTGTCGCAGGTGTTGACCACGCCGCGGCCGGTGCTCGTGCCGAACTGCGTGACGAGACCGCCGCGGAGGCGCGCGTTGATGTTGAACTCAACGCCATCCCAGTGGCTGTCACGCTCCGCCCCGAGGTCCGACTCACGCACCAGGTACGGCTTGGCCGCGATGGCATTCGCCGCCGCTGTCGGCGCATAGACGGTGATCGGGTAGCCGCCGCCGTCGGGCAGACGCGAGTCCACCGGAGCCGTCAGCGTGTAGGTCTCGTACGAGCCCGCGGGGCTGCCGCCCAGAACGCCCCCGGCATGCTTGTTCAGGTCGGTGGTCACGAAGAAGCCCTCGAACACGCGGTGCGTGTAGCTGAAGTCTGCTGACACGCGCGGGATGAGCTGCTGCTGCACCGTGACGGTGTACTGCGTGTCACCCGGCCGGACGCCCCAGCCGCTCAGCACGCCCGGATCGACGATCGTCGCGCCGCCCGCCTTGCCGAAGTTCGCCTGGGTCGACGACGCCGCCGCGCACTCGCCGTTCGCCGCGGGGTTCAGCAGGTCGCAGTTGACCACGTAGTCGCCATTGCCGCCAGCCGCGACCGACGCGTTCCAGCCGCGGTTTTCCACGCTGCGCACGATCGTCGCGCCCGGGTTGGTCGAGGTGTACGGCGAGTCGTTGGCGGCGTACGCCAGGTACTTGCCGTAGTTGAACTTCAGCGCCGTCTTGCCGTCGCCGAACAGGTCGTACGCGACACCCGCGCGCGGCGTGAAGTCGTTGTACGCGTTTACGCCCTTCGTCTCCTGAATCGTGACCGGATTCGGGTTCAGGAACGAAGTGTTGGTGGTGCCGTTCAGCTCGACCGGCGCGTAGCTCGACGCGTGGTCATAGCGCAGCGCACCCTGCAGCGTCAGCCGGCCATGGGTCCAGCTGTCCTGAAGGAAGAAGCTGTTCGTCTTGGTGACCGTGCGGCGGCCGAAGTCGGGCATGTAGTAGCTGACCGCGTTCGGGACACCCTGGTTGAAGCGATAGGCCAGCTGCGTGTTGCCGGCGTCGTCCTTGTCGAGGAGGTCGAGGCGGCGCATCTGGTAGCCGACCTTGGCGCTGTGCGCACCGGTCACGTACGACGCCGTGGCCTGCACGTCGTCGGTGTCCCCCTTCGCCGGGCCCCACACGGGTACCGCGCGGTACCGGTAGTTGGTGAACGGCGCGTAGGGCAGGCCCGTCGCCGGGTTGACTGCGTTCGACTGCTCGGTGACCGCGATCAGATCCAGGTTCGCATCCGGTGCCGGGTGGCCGAAGATCGGCTGGTACCGGAACGGCGTGTAGCCCGCTTCGAAGAGCAGCTTGTTCGAGGCCGGCATGGTCCACGAGAACTGATTGAGATAGAAGGGGACGTCGAAGTAGCCGTCTCCCGCCGTGGAGGTCGCTTCTGGAGACTGACCGTTGTTCCCCGACACACCGAGGCCAACCCAGTCGGAACCACGGTTGTGGCAGCCGCTGGTGTCGACACCGAGAGGCGTGCCTTCGCAGCGCTTCTGGTATTCGCTGTTGACGCGCACCCGGTTCGGACCGAACTGGCCGGTGAAGCGGGCGATGAACATCGTGCGGTCCTTGACGTTACGCGCTTCGATGGGCGTCGGCGCCCAGTCCCACCGGGTCGCATCGCCGGCATTCGCGTTGCCGGTCACGCCGGGGCGCGGAATCACCGTGCTGAGGTCGCGGTAGGCACCGTAGAACCAGAGACGGTCCCGCTTGATCGGTCCGCCGTAGGAGGCGCTCCAGTCGTACGCGGACTTGACCCCGGCCGCCTGCTGAAGCGCGGGATTCAGCGCCTTGGTCTCGGCGTCCAGGTTGTCGCCGCTCGACCACTCGCCGGCGGTGTTCAGGAACGCGCTGCCCGCGAACTTGTTGCCGCCCGAGCGCGGGATGATGTTCATCACCGGGCCGCCGATGTCGCTTTCACCGAGGCCGCCGCCAACCGTGATGTTGACTTCGTCCACGTTGACCGTGTCATACACGATCGACGCGAAACCGCCGCTGCGGGCTGCCGTCACCGGGAACCCGTTCATCGCGTAACGGCCTTCGCCGGCAACCGAGCCCGAGTTGATCGTGCTCGACCGGGCGTTGAACGAGGTCATCGTCGGGGACAGGGCGCCCGCGGAGCCCTCGGCGACGTTGATGCCGGGGGTGATGTTCAGGATGGCGCCGGCCGCGCGCGTCACCGGAAGTGCCTCGATGACGTCCGACTTGATGATCGTTTCGCGACGCGCGTTCTGCACGTCGACCACCGGCGTCTCGCCGGTCACGGTAATCGTTTCCTCGAGACCGCCGACCTTCATGTCAGCGGTGATGGTCAGCGTCTGAGTACCGGAGAGCTCGATGTTGTCGCGCTTGACGGTATTAAAACCAGGCAACGTAAACGTCAGCGAGTACGTGCCGGGACGGAGATCGATGATGCGGTACTGGCCGGAACCGTCGGTAACCGCCGACTTGGTCTTTTCGATGAGCGCCGGGCTGGAAGCCTCGACGGTAACGCCAGGCAGGATTGCGCCTGAGGCGTCCTTGACAGTACCGGTCAGGGTGCCTTGGGCGAGCGCAAGCGACGGCAGCAGAACGATTGCCGCAGCTATGGCTAGCCGCTTAACTACTGCGTACATTAAATAGACTCCTGTTTCTCGGGACGACGAACGCTATCAACGCTCACACCACGACGCTCACACCACCATCGAACCCGCCGGTTGCCGCACACGTCCACGGAGTCGGCGAGGCACGGTATGGGCGCCTCTTGCATGCAGAGCAGGTGAGGATAAGCAGCCTCAGCAGTGTCTGTCAAGGCGTTCGGGCCGAATTTGTCGAACCCAATTCCCGTTTCCGGACGTTCTTGCATGCAAAGGACGTGTACGGACTCGGGACAACCTCATCCGCTAAAAATCAGGCGAATCAGCGCAGGACCGCCGCGGCGTTCCAGATTTTTGGATTCTGATTCGGGATTCTGCCGACTCCGGGAGCGGGTTGAGGAATCTGCTACCCACTCCGGAGTCGAATGCCGGGATCCGCGGCGGCGGTCCCGGCATCGTGCGTCGTGGCTACCAGCTGAACTCGGCGCTCAGGCGGAACACGCGCGGGTTCATGTACGACGTCGTCCCCGGCCACGACCCGGACGGCGTGGCACCGGGCGCGGTCGGCACGAACGTCGGGTTGAACGCGAGCGTGACGTTGTTGTTCAGCAGGTTGTACATGTCGACGCCAAGCGTCAGGCGCTCTTCCCCGAACCGGATGATCTTCTTGACGGTCACGTCGACCTGACGGATGCGCGGGCCGTACTCGGTCCCCGGTCCGAGCAGGTCCACCTGCAAGGCCGAGTTGGTCAGCGGCCGGCCGAGTTGTGCCGCTGCTGAAGCGATATCCGCCGGGGACATCTGGTACGTGGCGACGAGCGATGTGATCTGGTCGGTGCCGATATTCGGCTTGTCCTGGACCACCGCGCTGACGCTCACGTCGACCTTGGGGATCGTGTAGCTGGCAAGACCGCGGAACGACGTCAGCCACGGCGATTCCTGGTGGCAGTACGGGTTCAGCAGGTAGTTGTCAGGAACCGCGTCTCGAAGCTGACAGGTATCGTTCTCGACCTTTCCCGTGCTCGTGCCGCCGGTGAAGGTAATGCCATTCGCACTGCGGACGTTGAACGTCACATCAACGCCGTTGAACAGACGCGTGTCTTCACCAACCTCGTCCGTCGGCTTCACCAGATTGTTCACGCGCCCGAATACATCGGGGTTGATGTCGTACAGCGGCCCGACCTGATAGCCGCCGCCTCCCGGAAGACGTGGATCGGTCGGTGCGGTCAGGTAGAACGTCCCGACATCATTGGGCGAGATCGCCAGGTTGTCCGTGACGGTGCCACTCGTCGCGTACTGCGTCAGCGAGCGGCGGAAATAGCCGACCTCGACCGATGCTCGTGGAAAGAGCTGCTGCTGGATCGACGCCCCGAACGACCAGTCCGATGGCCGCACGCCCCACCCGGCGAGCAGGTCGGAATCGAACTCCGAGGTGAACTGGTTCGTGCCGAACGCCAGGTTGTCGATCGCACCGCAGAAGTCGGCGCCGGACTGCAGGTTGGGATTCTGCAGGTCGCAATCAGGGATGAAGTTGCCGTTGAAGTCGAGCCAGGTCCTGGCGACGCACGGGTTGGTGAAGCCAAGCGCGCCGAACAGGCACAGGCCCGTGGTCGACAGCCCTGTCCCGTAGGGAAGTCGCAACACCGGGTTGTAGCCGTAGGCGAGGTTGCTGACGCTGGCGCCCTGCAGATACTTACCCAGGTTCACCTTCAGCGCCGTTCGGCCGTTGCCGAAGACGTCGAGTGCGGCGCCCATACGCGGCGTGAGGTCGTTGTAGCCTGTGACCCCATCGGTCTTCGGGAAGCTGGCGCCCGGGAAGAAGCGTCCGGCCGGTTCGGTCTGCGCCGGGAACCAGCTCCAGGGGCGGTCGTACCGCAGCGCGCCCTGCAGCGTGAGCCGCTTCATCGTCCACTGATCCTGCGCGTAGAACGATGCCTGCATCGCGCGCGCGTTCGCGATGAACGGGTTGATGTACTCCTGCAGCGAGAACGGCGAGAACGTGCCTGCGATCGGATTGCCGTTCGCATCGGTGTTGCTGACTCCTACATAGCCGAGGCTCTGACTGTTGGTGTGCATCTCGCGGTCGTCGCGCCAGTAATTCCCCTGGTAGCCGAACTTCATGCTGTGTGAACCGGTGATGTAGGACGCGGCCGCATTCCACGTCACGCCGCGCGTCTTGTTCTCCAACCAGTTCTGCGAGCGGTACTTCATCGCCGACACGAAGCCCGGCGTGATCGTCTGCGTGAGGTTGACCACCTGCACCAGGTCGTTCGGATTCGACTCCTCTTCGCGGCCGCCCCACTGGTAGTAGGTCGACCCGACCCCGGCCTCGAGCAGCAGCTTACTGGTCAGGGTTGACGTCCAGCGCGCCTGCTGGATCCGCTGCGGGCTGAACTCGCCGTGCCCTTCGGCTTCTGGGGACGTGGGCCAGAAGAAGTTCGGCGTGCCGGTCAGCGACGTCGAGCCCGTGCACTTGCGGCACACCGGCTGCTCATCCCAGGACGCGGTGATCTTGTTCCTCTGTGTCGCCTGCCACGTAATGCGGGGCGTGTAGTTCTCCCACGTGCGGTCCGAGTAGGCCGGCGTGTTCAGATCCGGCTCGTAGGTCCACGCATTCGCAAGACCGGCGTTCAGGTTGTAGTAGACGTTGAGCGTGTTCTGCCGCTGACCCTGCGCGCGGACGCTCATGAAGTACCAGAGCCGGTCCTTCACGATCGGACCGCCGACCGCCGCGTTGAAGTCGTACACGCGATAGACGGGCGTCGGCAACGTCGCGCCGCGGGCCTTCAGTTCGTCGGTGTAGTTGTCCGACTGCATCCCCTTCGAGAAGCCGGAGGTGGACACCAGGCCGGACAGGCGGTTGCCGCCCTGTTTCGGCACGATGTTCATCGTCAGGCCCGCCGTTTCGGACTCGCCGAGCCCGCCGGACGTGGTCATCGTGACCTCCGCGGCGTTGCCGATGTCAGCCGTGAAATTCGGCGGCTGATTCCCGCCGGGCGGGTTGCTGATGTTCAACCCGTCCACCGTCAGGCGGGATTCGACGCCGCGACCGCCGTGGATCGGGAAAATCGCGAACACGGGGCCGGTATTGACGTTGTTGTTGTTGGTCTGGAGACCGGGGACGGTGTTGAGCAGGTAACTGTAGCTGCGCACGCTCGGCAGGCTGCGCATCGTCTCGTTGTCGAGCGTCACTTCCCGGGTGGTGCTCTGCACGTCGACCACCGGCGTTTCACCGCTGACGGTGATGGTCTCGGTTACGCCGCCGACGCGCAGCTCGGCGTCGACCGACGTCACCCCCGTTCCGGTCAGCAGCTGGTTTTCCTGCTTCACGGTCGCGAAGCCGCCAAGGCTGAACGTGATCGTGTAGGTGCCGGGCTGAAGGTTCTCCATGCGATAGCGGCCACTGCCGTCAGTGATCGCAGACCGCACCTTTTCAATCAGTGCGGGGCTGGCAGCTTCAACGGTCACCCCGGGAAGAACGGCCCCGGAGTTGTCTTTCACGACACCGGCAAGCGTGGTCTGGGCCCAGGCGCTCGCGGGCGCTGCACACAGCAGGGTGAGCAGCAATGATGCTCTCAGCAGTACGCGCATACGTGTCACCTCGACGTCACATCACAAACTTCCCCTTAACGAAACAAGGTCCAGGGCGCGGCACCATGCCGTCCCTGGACCTCCTGGTGTAGCCAGCTCCCGACCCCGGGAGCGTCTTTCGTGTGCCTTGCCTAGAAGGCGAACTCGGCCGCGATACGGAACACTCGCGGGTTCATGTACGCGTTGGCGTTCAGATAACCCGGCGTATTGGGAACGAAGGTCGTGTTGTAGAACAGCACCGTGTTCTGGTTCAACGCGTTGTAGATGTCCAGGCCGCCGGTGAACCGCTGGCTCCCGAAGCGCAGGATCTTCTTGAAGCTAAAATCGACCTGCCGGTTCCGTCCTGGATAGAACGTGCCGGGTTGGACCAGGTTGGCGTTGAAGGTCGCACCAGTGAGCGCCCGCCCCAGCTGGTTGTTGATCGCCAGCACCACCGGGTCGGTCGTCGACACCGGGTTGATGCTGAGCGTCGCGGGCAGCGAACCACCGAGCTGGTCGGTGCTGGCGTTGTTCGGCGTGCCGTTGAGAATCACGCGGTCCCGGTAGACAGTGCTGAGCAGCACGTCGATGCGCGGAATCGTGTAGGAGGCCTGCCCATTGAACGACGTCAGGAACGGCGACTCCGTACGGCAATACGGGTTCGTCGCCCAGCCCGGATTCTCCGGCACGGCCGCGCGCAAATCACACCAATCGTTGGTGACCTTACCGGTGCTGGTGCCACCCGAGAAGGTGACGCCACCCACGTTGCGGACGTTGAAGGTGACGTCGACACCGTCGAACACGCGCGTGTCGTTGCCAAGGTCCTTGGCCGAACGAATCAACAGGTTCTGCGTGCGCAGCGCCGCTTCCGGCGTCTTGTTGAGGAAGCCCGGGATCTGTTGGCCGCCACCATTCGGCAGGCGCGCGTCGACCGGCGCCGTGACCGTGAACGACTGGTAGTCGTTCGGTGAGATGTTGAGGTCGTCGGTCACCACGCCGCTGCTGGTGAACATCGCGAAGGTGCGGCGGTAATAGCCGACTTCGACGGACGCACGCGGGAAGATCTGCTGCTGGACCGACACCCCGTACGACCAGTCAGACGAACGCTTGCCCCACCCGTGCGTCAAGTCTGGATCGACCGTCGCGCCGACGAAGTTGCTCGACCCGAACTGCAGGTTGCTGATCTGGTCGCAGAAGTCGACGCCGTCCGCCGCGCCGCCCGTCGCCGTCCTCGTGCCCTGGGCGTTGGGATTCGTCAGATCGCAGTCAGGGATGAAGTCGTTGTCGTCGTCCTGCCATGCGCGCGTCACCGACGGGTTGGCAAACCCGGCGCCGGCGCCGCCCGGGATCCGCAGCGAGGGGTTGGCCTGCGACAGCAGGTTGCCGACGCTCGCGCCCAGCAGGTACTTGCCGGCGTTCACCTTCAGCGCGGTCTTGCCGTTGCCGAACAGGTCGTACGCGGCGCCCATGCGCGGCACGAAGTCGTTGTAACCGGTGACGCCTTCACCGCGCTCGAGGTGAACGCCCGGGAAGAAGCGGCTCTGCGGCTGATCGACCGCCGGGAACCAGCTCCACGGATGGTCGTAGCGGAGGCCGCCCTGCACCGTCAGACGGCCCAGCGTCCACTGATCCTGGGCGAAGAACGAGGTCATCGCCGCGCGAGCGTTGTTGAAGTACGGGTTCGCATACTCGGTAATCGTCGTCGGCACGCTCGGGATGAACGCCCCGGTGGCGGTGTCCGTACGGCCGCCGCCCAAGGTGTACGCGAGACTCTGATTGTTCGTATATTCGCCGCGATCGTCCTTCCACCAGTTGCCCTGGTAGCCGAACTTCATGCTGTGCGAACCGGTGATGTACGACGCGTAGCCGAACCAGTTGGCGCCGTCAGTCTTGTTGATCAGCCAGTTCTGGGACCGGTAGGTCATCGCGCCAACCGTGCCGACCGGATTGATGACCGTCGCGTTGTCGGTGATACGAACGAGGTCCCGGCCCGGGTTCGGATCGAGCTCGCGAACGCCCCACTGGTAATAGGTGTTGCCGAGACCCGCTTCGAGCAGCAGCTTGTTGGTATACGGGCTGGTCCAGCGCGCCGTCTGCACCCGCTGCGGGCTGAATTCGCCGTGTCCGTCGGCGTCCGGCGCCGTCGTCGCCCCGGGCGAGCCGCTGAAGTTCGCGGTGCCCGAGCACGTGCGGCACACCGGCTGCTCGTCCCACGAGAACGTGAACTTGTTCTTCGTCGACGCCTGCCACGTGATGCGCGGCGTGTAGTTCTCGTACATGCGGTCGTAGTACGCCGGCTGGTTGAAGTCCGGCTTGTAGTACCACTGGCTTGGATTGCCGGCGTTCTGGTTGTAGTAGACGTTCAGGATGTTGCGCCGCGATCCCTGCTGCCGCCAGCTGACGTAGTACCAGAGCTTGTCCTTGACGATCGGACCACCAACCGACGCGCCGACGTCGTAGACGTGATACGTCGGGTTGGGAGCGCCCGCGCCCTTCGCCTTCAACTCGTCGGTGTAGTTGTTCGACTGCATGCCCTTCGAAAAGCCGGACGTCGCGAACAGGCCCGACAGGCGGTTGCCACCCTGCTTCGGGACGATGTTCATCTGCACGCCAGCGGTTTCCGATTCACCGAGACCGCCCGACATGGTGATCGTCACTTCCGCAGCGTTGCCGATGTCCGCCGTGTAGTTCGGCGGCTGGTTGCCGCCCGGCGGGTTGCTGATGTTCATCCCCTCGACGGTCAGGCGCGACTCGACGCCGCGGCCGCCGTGCACCGGGAAGATCGCGAATACCGGGCCGGTGTTGACGTCGGTGATGTTCGAGGTCATGCCAGGCACGGTATTCAGCAGGTAGCTGTAGCTCCGCACGGCCGGCAAGGCCCGCATGGTTTCGTTGTCGAGCGTCACCTCGCGCTTGGTGCTGGCGACATCGACCACCGGCGTCTCGCCGGTCACGGTGACCGTTTCCTGCACGCCACCGACGGTCAGCTGGCCGTCCACGGTGATGACGCCCGTTCCGCTGACCACCAGGTTTTCGCGCTTGGTCGTCTGGAAACCTGGAAGGGTGAACGTGACGGAGTACGCCCCCGGCTGGAGGCTCTCGATGCGATAACGGCCGCTGCCGTCCGTCGTCGCGGTGCGGACTTTCTCGATCAGCGCTGGGCTTGCCGCTTCTACCGTCACGCCGGGAAGCACGGCCCCGGAGTTGTCGGTCACGACGCCTGCCAGAGCCTGTGCCCAGGCACTCGCCGGCATCAACAACAGGGCCATAAGCCCCAATGTCCTTACCAATACACGCATTCATTCACCTCGAAAGTGACGTCACGGGCATTTCTCGGTTGGGCTCGCGGTGGCCAACGAACGCGGGCGGCACGGGCGAGCCGCTCGGCCTATGCAAAGTTCGGGCACATTCACCTGTGATATGTGCGAGGTGAATAAGTGAGCGCTTTGCCAGTTGACCTTCCGGCTTAGATGTGTCACGTCGCCAGGAGGATTCCTCGTGGTCGGCTCGAGACCGTGAAAATCACTCGCAAATGCTGAGGTAGCGTCGGACCGGTGGCGACAAGACCAAGAAATTCGTCGCTTTACGCGCACGGTAAGTGATCCCGGATCTGCGCGAGCCGCAACAGGCTCTGGCTAGTCGAATTCAATTAGTTGTTGCGCTGGATCCAACAGAGAGGACCCTCGCCCCCCCGTCGACGGTCGAGCAAGGTCGGTAGGGGCGGGCCTTCTGGCCCCCGGGCATTGAGGCGGATCGCCAGTGTGCTCCGCCGCGACGGAATAGAACGAAAGGCTAGGAGTAGAGGACGACCCCGGCGATCACCGTGCGATCGGCGCAGTCCTGGATCGCCTGGCGCGTGTCCTCGATGCGATAGGTCCTGGTAATCATCGACTTCGCGTCGAGCACGCCCTTCTCGATCAGCTTGACGA
>Ga0247825_10003259_pt1 | contig 10711 bp, 8 predicted proteins | sample 13C_Vanillin_Day_FD_194413 | JGI IMG/M metagenome (GOLD analysis project Ga0247825, IMG submission 194413) | Soil microbial communities from agricultural site in Penn Yan, New York, United States - 13C_Vanillin_Day48 | ecosystem: Environmental > Terrestrial > Soil > Agricultural land | place... | reverse complement strand
CTCTCCATCGAGCAGCCGCGACAGCCTCGCCTCAGCCGATGATTCGAGCTGCGCCGCGTCCGTCATCCGGCGCAGGTGGCCTTCCTCGCCGACCAGGATCCACCGCGCACCCATTTCCGTGCGCAGGGTCTGGATCTCCCACAGCAGATTTTCCGTAGGCTCGGAGATATCGATGATCAGCGCAGAGGAGGCCGCCGCAAGCCGTCTCACCACCGGTTGCCAGATCGATGAGTCCACCCTTGCCACGGCGAGACGCGGGCCGACGATGCGCCGGCTCTTGCGGAGCACCTCGCAGGCCATGGGCTCGATCTGGGTTTCGTGCGCGATCTCGAGCGTCTTGCCGCGCTCCGCGCGCCGCACGGCGCCGTAGGAGCTCCACGCGAAGACACCCACGGCAAGCGCGCCAGCGGCCACGAGCAAGACGAACGTGAACACCAGGCTCCCGACCAGCAGCACTGCAATCGGTAACACGAAGAGCAGGCCGAGGACATCCGTCGGCGAGCCCGCACGCGGGGGCTTGTCCGGGCCGAGCGAGTCGATGAAGCCTCCGCCGAACAGCCAGAACAGGAGCCAGGCAACAAATGCGGCGGCAAGAACGCCGATCGCGATGGAGATCCAGCGCATGCGTTTGCGCGTGCCCACCGGCGACACCCGCGCGTCGTCGAGCGTCACCAGGCGCCAGTTCGCTCCGAGCGCCCTCACGACGGCGAAGGTCACCGCCTGCGTGGCGCCGGCGAAGCCGAATCGCCGCAGAAAGAGCACCAGGCGGCGCTTGCCCCGGACAAGCCGCAGTCCGGCGAGCAGGCACGCTATCGGGGCCAGGATCAGGATCGCCGACTGAATGTTCGGCGCCTCGATGAACGCGAACAGATGGAGAATGGACGCGGGGGCGACGAGCAAACCGGCAAGGACCAGCAAGCCGCCGAGAAGAGAGGCCAGCGCGCTCATGAGGCGCCTCAGCCCCGCGGGCGCCGGGTACTCTTGCACGATGCGGATGGACATGGCCTGCCGGCACGCCCATCGTGGCGAATACGCGCGATATGAGCAAGAACGCTTTTGTAATAGACTGGGTAGGACCAAAGTCCTACGACCTAGGCATGACGGCGCAGAAGTGAGAAAAGCAGGAGACTTGGTTGAAAGTCCTCGTCGTCGATGATCACCCTCTCATCCGCGAAGCCCTGCGCCAGGTGCTCAAGGCGCTCGATCAGGACATCGAGCACGTGGATGCCGCCACTGCCGAGGAAGCGCTCGCCGCAGCCGGCAAGGGCGACGCGTTCGACCTCATCCTGCTCGATCTCGCGCTGCCCGACGCCGACGGCTTCGACGTGCTGCGCGAGCTGCGCGAGCGCCATCCTTCCTTTCCCATCGTCGTGCTCTCCGCCACGGAGCAGGCCGAGACCGTGATCCGCGCGATCGACGCCGGGGCGATGGGCTTCATTCCCAAGACCTCCTCCAACGAGCTCTTGCTGAACGCGCTGCGCCTGGTGATGGCGGGCGGGGTCTATTTGCCGGGCGAGGTGCTGCGGCATTCGCCGGAGCCGAAGCTCGCCTCCAGGCCGGCTGCGGCCACGGAAGTGAGCTACCGCCACCTCGGCCTCACGCAGCGGCAGGCGCAGGTGCTCGCGCTGCTCGTGCACGGCAAGCCCAACAAGATCATCTGCCGCGAGCTCAATCTCGCCGAGGGCACCGTCAAGATCCACGTCACCGCGATCCTCAAGGCGCTGGGCGTCAGCAACCGCACGCAGGCGGTGGTTGCCGTAGGCAAGCTCGGGCTGAAGCTGCCGGCGCCCTGAAGCGGTGAGAGTCGGAATCATCTCGGTTTACGTCGACTACCATCGCCGCGGCCGCAAGAATCGCCTCGCGATGCAGCCGGGAATCGGGCCGCTGCTGGGCGGACTGCTGCCGCGCGGGGCCGAGGTCGAGCTCGTCAACGAGACCTGGCGCGACCCGGACTGGTCCAGGCACTACGACCTGCTGTTCCTCTCGAGCCTGCACTCGGACTTCGACCGCGCACGGCAAATCTCCCATTACTGGCGCAGGCGCGGGGCGGCCACCGTCTACGGCGGGCCGTTCGCGAGCGCCTACCCGCAGCTCTGCCAGCGGTTCTTCGACGCAGTGGTCGTCGGCGATCCGGAGGCGAGCGTGCCCGCGATCTACGCCGACTTCGCCCGGGGCGCGTTGCGGCCGCGCTACGTCGCACGCCGCTACGAGGCCGCGCTCGTCGCGCCGCCGAGATTCGACCTGGTTGCAGGCCAGTCCCTGACGCCGCTCTGCCTGGAAGCGACGCGCGGCTGTCCCTTCCAGTGCGATTTCTGCGTGCTCACGGGCCTGGGTACGCGCCATCACGTGCGCCCGGCAGCCGACGTGCTGCGCGACATCCGCCACGGTCAGGACCAGGTGCGCTCGCGCTGGCGACCCTGGCGGCACCGCGTGGTCGGCTTCGCCGACAACAACATCGGCGGCAATCTGGGCTACCTGCGCGAGCTGTGCGCGCTCCTCGCACCGCTGGGACTGCAGTGGTATGCGGCGGCGACCTTCAATGTGGCGGCAAACCGGGACCTGGTGCGGCTCATGTCGCAGGCCGGGTGCCGCGTGCTCTATGTGGGGCTGGAGAGCTTCAACCCGGAGGCGATCCGGGACATGAACAAGAACCATAACGTCATCGCCAAGATCCGCGGCGCGATCGATAACTGCCGAAGGAGCGGCATCCTGCTGATCTCCGGACTGATGATCTCGCCGCTCGCCGACGGCCTGGATTACCTGGAGGCAATTCCGCGCCATCTGGACGCCTGCGGGCTGCGCATCCCGACCTTCATCTGCTTCGAGTCCCCGATCCCCGGGACGCCGCATTTCCGGCGCCTCGCCGCACGACGCGAGCCGGCGCTGCTGCCGAACGCCCTGCTGCGCGATTTCACCGGATACACCCTGACCGTGAGGCCGGCGCATGCGCCGCTCGCCGAGTTCGTCGGCGCCTACCGCAGCCTGCTCGAGCGGGTCTATGCGCCTTCGCGCCGCCTCGCCAAGCTGGCCGGCGATCTTTCCTATTTCCTGCCGCGCGGCTTCTGGCTCCCGGCGCTGCTCGACGGTATCGATACGCTTGCGGTCGATCCCGTGCCGGAGCGCTCCCGCTCGCTCCTTGCCGGCAGCGACACGCCGCCGCCGGAGCGCGTGCCGCTCGGCGAGCACGACTTCGTCTCGCAGGAAGAGCAGGCTCGCGTCATGGCGCCCTGGCGCGTCACCGACGGGCAAGGCCGGGTGCTGCCGCGGTGGCTTTCCGCGCAAGCGGTGTTCGAGCGCGAGCGGCGCCTCGTCCCCGCATGAGCGCGCCGAGCCTCGAAGCCCAGATCCGCAGCGAGCAGGTCCGTACCGTCTACCTGCACTCGCCGACCACGACCATCGGCTCTTTGGTGGCGGGTGCGGCGCTGGTCGCCGTCATGTGGAGCCACGTGTCCCACGCGGTCCTGATCGCATGGTTTGCGACGCTCTGCCTGCACCAGTCGCTTCGCGTCTACCATTACCGCAGCTATCTGCGCGCAGGTCCCGAGGGCCAGCAGGCCGAGCGCTGGGGCAAGCTCTACATCGCGGCCGCGGCGAGCGCCGGCGTGCTGTGGGGATCGGCCGGGGTGCTCATGTTCGTACCCGAATCGCTCGCGCATCAGGCCATGCTCGTGCTGGTCCTCTTCGGCATCGCCACGGTCTCGATGGGCTCGCTCTCCGCCTTCGCCACGGCCTTCTATGCGCTGGTGCTCCTTACCTTGCTGCCGATCATCGCGCGCATGCTTATGGAAGAGGGGCCGGCGCGCATCTACCTCGCGATACCCGGCATCATCGTGCTCGGCGTGGTGCTGTCGTTCGGCCGCACGGTCAACCGCATCATCGCGCAATGGCAGAGGAAGCGCCTGGAGAACGTGGAGCTGATCGAGGAGCTGCGCGCGCAGAAGGCCATTGCCGAGCAGGCGCAGCAGGCGGCGGAGACCGCCAACCGCTCCAAGACGCAATTCTTCGCCGCCGCGAGCCACGACCTGCGCCAGCCGCTGCATGCCATGGGGCTCTTCGCCCGCGCGCTCTACGAGAAAATCAAGGATCCCGAGGTGCTGAACACCGTGAAGAGCATCAACGCCTCGGTGGCGGCGCTCGAGGGCCTGTTCAACGAGCTGCTCGACATCTCGAAGCTCGACTCGGGGGTGATCAAGCCGAACCTCGCCCATTTTCCCCTGGAAGAGGTGTTCGGCCGCCTGCGCGACGAATTCGCCGCCGAAGCGCAGGCGAAGGGGCTGCGCCTGTCGGTGGAGAGCGGCGGCCACGCCGTGCTGAGCGACGCAGTGCTGCTCGAGCGCATCGTGCGCAACCTCCTGGGGAACGCCCTTCGCTATACCAGCCAGGGTGAAATCGCGCTGTTCGCTACGCCGACGAACGGGTTGCTGCGCATCGAGGTCCGCGACACCGGTCCGGGTATCCGTCCAGAGGATCAGCGGCGCATCTTCGACGAATTCGTGCAGCTGGCGAATCCGGGCCGGACCAGCAAGAAAGGCCTCGGGCTGGGCCTCTCGATCGTGCAGCGCCTGTGCGGGCTGCTCGGCTACCAGATCCGGCTCGCCTCGCAGCCGGGCGAGGGCTCGAGGTTCAGCTTCGAAGTTCCGCGCGGGACGGCCGCGCCAGGCGTCGAGCGCGAAGCGCTGCCGCCGGCGCGCAGCGTCGAGCTTTCAGGCCGGCTGGTCGTGGTGGTCGACGACGAGGCGGCGATCGTGGAGGGCATGACGGTGCTGCTTTCCGGGTGGGGTATCGACGTCATCGGGTCCCTGACCGGCGAGGAGGTGCTCGAGGCGGTTCTCGCGAAGGAGCGCATGCCCGATCTCATCATCGCCGACTACCGGCTGGGCGGCGGGGCCATCGGCACCGACGTCATCGAGCACCTGCGGCGCGAGCTCGACCCCGAGATTCCCGCCATCCTGGTCACCGGCAGCACCGGGCCCGAGCGCATCTCGGAGGCCGACGCAAAGCGCTACGACCTGCTCTTGAAGCCCGTGAACCCCGAAGCGCTGCGCCAGCTGATCGGCCTCAAGCTGGAAAACCGGCGAAGTGCAGAGGCGTGATCCTGGTTTCTGCCACGGCCCTGCCGATCTCCTGCAGCTCCTTCATGTGCTCGATGGAATCGAGGGCCTGCACGTCCTTCGGGTCGATGTGGCCCACGCCCAGGCCCCCCAGGCCCGGCTCCGTGAGCGTCGCGTTGTAGCGCACGTAGGTGAACAGGCGCGAGGGGTCGGCGGGGCTCTTCGTGCCGATGAGATCGCCGATCTCCTCGTCCAGCGGCTCGCCGCACCAGCAGCGCCCGAAGACCCGGCACAGCTGGTCCTGCTGGTACATCGCGGCGTTGAAAAGCGCTTCCGTCGCAGTCTCGATGGTCAACGCGGCATCCAGGTCTTCGCGGCGCAGGGCGTTCTGGACGTTGGGACGCAGACCGGTTCCGATCGACACCAGCAGCATCTCTTTCTCCCCTGCCGGCCAGCTCACCCTGTAAGGCTCGAGCGTCGCTTGCAGGAAAAGCTGGAACGACGGGTTGTTGTAAGAGGTCACGCCACCATCCACGAACACGAAGGGGAGGCTCTGGCCGGGCAGCCTGATCTCCTGGGGCGGAAAATAGGTGGGAGCGGCGGTGCTCGCGCGCACCAGCTGCCAGAGCGGGAAGTTCGCGTTCGAGTCGGGGAGCGCCGGATCGTTGTACTTGGCGCGCGGGTTGTTCGAAATCGGCCAGGGCGAATCGGTCGAGGCGTTGCTCAGGACGACCAGCAGCAGCGTCCTCAGCTTGTCGGTGCCCAGCGTCGTGTCGGCGCCGACCAGCTCCTTCAGCTTGCCGGCGAGCGGCGCGTCGGGATATTTTGCGTAGGCGTCGGGCTCCCAAACCCAGCGCTTCATGTAGTGCCCCATCAACTGTGCCGCCATCGGCAGCCGCCCGAGGATCGTGTCCTTGTCGAACATCATGCGGCCGCAATCGAGGTAGATGCCGCGGATCTCGTCGACCGATCTGCCCAGGGAAAGGAGCGTCCCGATGACCGCGCCGGTGCTGGTGCCCGCGATGTAGTCGAAGTAGTCGGCGAGCACGAGCGAGGGCCGGCCCGACTGCTCGCGGAGGATGCGCTCGATCTTCGACAGGATCTCGATCGTGATGAGGCCGCGTATGCCGCCGCCGTCGAGCGAAAGCAGCTTGCGCGGACCGGATTTGGCGAGCTTGGCTTCTGCACCTTCGAACATGAGCCCTCTCCCTAAAGCTGCGTTGGATTGATGATGCTCACGCGGCCGCCGCCTGCGGCGACGCGCGAGGCGAAATGCGCGGTGCCGCCCGGGCCGTCGCCGGAGGACTTTTCGTCCCATACGAGGATGCTCGCCACCCTGCCGGGCGGCACGAGCGCATAGGCGGTCTCGAGGCACCACAGATTGTTGCGCTCGAACGCGTCCTCGTCCTCGGGCACCGGCCCGAGCACCTCGTGTTGAAAGCGCGTCTCGCAGCCCGCGCGCAGCGCACGGTAGCGAGCCTCCCAGTTGGCATCGGCAAAGCGCACCGAGCGCTCCAGGAAGATGTCCTCCGGCAGCGCGATCAGCAGCAGCACGCGCACGCCGCGCTCGAGGCACGCCTCCGCGAACAGGATGTCGGCGCCGCAGGCGCCGCTCGAGATGCCCAGGTCCTGTGGCCCGGTGTTCCAGGCGGCGAGCTGCCCTGCAATACGCTGCCGTACGGCTTCTTCCTGGTGCGGCGGAAAGCGCGGCTGCGTCCGGCCGGGCGCATCGATCATGTGGCCGCTGCAAAGAAAGACACGAGCGGGGTTCGAGCTCAAGAGCTAGCGCGAAAGGCGCTTGATGGCTGCATTGGCGGCGTCCGCAAGCTGAACTACGCTAAAAGCGTTGTATCCCTTCTCCGCCTTCGTGCTCAGCACGCGGCGATACGAGGTCAGCGCGGCGGCCGGCTCGCCCGCGTTCTCCTGCAGCTGGCCGAGCATGTAGTGCCATCCGAGGGTCCTGAAATCACCCGCCTCCGGTACGCTCGCGTAGAGCCACGCAAACGTCGCCAAATGATCCGCCGGCGGCAGCGCCGCCAGGAACTGCGCTTTCTGCTCGCCCCTGGCGAGCCGCCTGTAATAGATTTCCCAGAGTGTTGACAGGTTCCGGCTCTCGAACACATCCGTCGGAAGCGCCTCCCGCCTGCTGCGAATATCGTTTGCGACGCGGACGCACTCGATCTCCTGTTCCGGATTGCTGTAGAACAGCAGCCCCGCGATCTGAATCCTGCGGGCGTACTCGAGCTCGCGCCCGGACTTGAGCGCCGAGTCGAAGTGCTGTTTCGCCTCCGCGAGCGAGCGCGACCCGCGAACCAGGATGTCGAAGCCCAGCAGGGCGTGCGCGAACACGTTATCGGGGTCGATGGCCAGCGCGCGACGGTAGTACTGCGCGGGGTCAAGGCCGCTCATTCCGCCGCGCAGTCGCAGGAAGTCGGCCCAGCCCATGTGCGCCAGCAGATCGGCCGAGCGCTGGGTGTTGGCGCCCGTTGCGCCGCGCGAGAGTACCGGCCCCACCTTGTCCGCGATGGCTTTCAGGCCGCCCGGAAGCTGAAGCGAGCTGGCGTTGCGCAGCCACTGCATCGCGAGCTGCTCCTGGGCGTCGGCGACTTCGCGCGAGTTTTGAGCGATGGCACCGGCGCGCTCGAGCGCTTCCCAGGCGGCGGCGTAGTTGGCGCCGTCGGCAAGCAGCTTGCCCTGCCGGAGCAGCGCGCTCGCCTGGGCGGCGAGCGCGCTGCGCTCGAGGTAGGCTGAGACCCCGAGCCAGCCGCCGGCGCCGAGGAGAACGAGCGCGGCGAGGGCGATGGGGATCAGCCGGCGCGGCGCGAGCAAGCGGCGCCACCAGGGCGCGCTCATGAGCGCGACCGCGGCGGCGACCTCCGCGGCAAGGTTGCCCTGCGGCGTCAGAATCGTGACCGCGCGCAGGTAGGGCGGAATGGCCTCCTTGGGCACCGGCTCGACCTCGACCGGGAGCACGTGCCCGCCCGGATGTCCCCATTTCTGCTCGGCGAACTTGAGCTCGGTGAGCGTGTAGCGCCCGGCCGAGACCGATGCGCGGCTGATCAGGAAGACGAAGATGTCGCTCTCCGCGAGCGCATCGCGGATGCGCGAGTCGTAAGCTTCGCCCGGCGGCAGCGACGAGCGGTCGCGAAACACCTCGTGCCCGTCCTCCTTGAGCGAAAGCTCGATGCGTGCGGCCGCATCGGCCTGCTCGGAAGAATACGACAGGAAGACCGTACTCATTTGCGCAGGCTCCCGCCCTCTAGAGCCGCACTGTGCGGCCGCATGCCTCCAGCGTCAAGGCCGCCGGGGCTGGGATAAACTTGCCCCGGGAGCCGAGGAGGAATCGCGATGCACGGCCTGATGATGGACACGCCCCTGCTGGTCAGCGACCTGCTGCGGCATGCCGAGCGCCACCACGGCGCCGGCGAGATCGTGTCGAAGACGGTCGAGGGTGGAAGCCTGCACCGGTATACCTACCGCGAGGCGCACGCTCGCGCGCGCAGGCTGGCCAATGCGCTGAAGAAGCTCGGCGTCGCGAATCACGACCGCGTCGCCACTCTCGCGTGGAACGGCTTCCGGCATTTCGAGATCTATTACGCCGTCGCGGGATCGGGCGCGGTGATCCACACCATCAACCCGCGCCTTTTCCCCGATCAGATCGACTACATCGGCAACCACGCCGAGGACAAGGTCGTGTTCTTCGACGTCACGTTCGCCCCGCTGGTGGAGAAGCTCGCGCCGCAGCTCAAATCGGTGAAGCACTTCGTCGCGATGACCGATGCCGCGCACCGACCGAAGACTGAGATCCGCGGTCTTCTCTGCTACGAGGACCTGATCGCGGAGGCGTCCGAAAAGTTCGACTGGCCGAGCTTCGACGAGCGCACCGCCGCGTGCCTCTGCTACACGTCGGGCACGACGGGCAATCCCAAGGGCGCGCTCTACTCGCACCGCTCGACGATCCTGCACGCCTACGCCGCGGCGCTGCCCGACGCGCTCAACGTCTCGGCGCGCGACGTGATCCTGCCGGTGGTGCCCATGTTCCACGTGAACGCCTGGGGCCTGCCGTACAGCTGCGCGCTGACCGGGGCGAAGCTCGTGTTCCCGGGCCAGCACCTGGACGGCAAGAGCCTGCACCAGCTCTTCGAAGCCGAAGAGGTGACGATGAGCGCCGGCGTGCCCACGGTGTGGCTGGGGCTCCTCAACTACATGAAGGCGCAGAAGCTGCGCTTCAGCACGCTCAAGCGCGTGGTGATCGGCGGCTCGGCGTGCCCGCCGGCGATGATCAGGAGCTTCCAGGAGGAGTTCGGCGTAGAGGTGCTGCACGCCTGGGGCATGACCGAGATGAGCCCGCTCGGCACCGTGGCGACCTTCAAGCGCAAGCACATGAAGGAGGGCACGGAAGAGCGCTACGCGGTGCAGAACAAGCAGGGCCGCACGATCTACGGGGTGGATCTGCGCGTCGTGGGCGAGGACGGCACGGAGCTGCCCTGGGACGGGGCCGCCATCGGCGACCTGCACGTGCGCGGGCCCTGGGTGATCAAGGGCTATTTCAAGGGCGAGGGCGGCAATCCCCTGAAGGATGGCTGGTTTCCCACCGGCGACGTGGTCAACATCGACCCCGAGGGGTACATCCAGATCACCGATCGCTCGAAGGACGTGATCAAGTCGGGCGGCGAGTGGATCAGCTCGATCGAGCTCGAGAACATCGCCATCGCGCACCCCGCGATCGCCGAGGCGGCGGTGATCGGCGTGCAGCACCCGAAGTGGGACGAGCGGCCGATCGTGGTGGCGGTGAAGAAGCCCGGCCAGGAGGTCTCCAAGGAGGAGCTGATCAAGTTCTACGAGGGCAAGGTCGCCAGGTGGTGGACGCCCGAGGACGTGGTGTTCGTAGCCGAGCTTCCCCACACCGCGACCGGAAAGCTTTCGAAGCTCACCCTGCGCCAGCAGTTCAAGGACTATCGTTTCTAAATTGCCTTCGATCAGAGAGCTTGGGAGCCGGGTCGGCGAGGAAGTGGCGGTGTCGCCCTGGGTCGACGTCAGCCAGGAGCGCATCGACACGTTTGCCAGGGCGATCGATGACTTCCAGTGGATCCACGTCGACCCGTCGCGGGCGCAGAGCTCGCCCTTCGGCGGCACCATCGCGCACGGCTTTCTCACGCTCTCGCTTTTGTCGCACCTTTCCGAGATGACCTTTTCGTTCTCCGAGCGCAGGATGGGGGTGAACTACGGCCTGAACCGCGTGCGCTTCACCTCTCCGGTGCGCAGCGGCTCGCGGGTGCGGGCGCGCTTCACCCTGGCGAAGTACGAGCCGATCGACCATAACGGCGTGCAGGTGACCTGGAACACCACGGTAGAAATCGAGGGTACGGACAAGCCCGCCCTGGTCGCCGAATGGATTGGACGGCACTACTACTGAGGTTTTTGATGGCACAAAGGTGGAAGCAGAAACCGCCCGGCTCCAACTGGGGCGAGTTCGGGCCCGACGACCAGCGCGGGCGCATGAATTACGTGACGCGCGAGAAGGTGCTGCAGGCCATCGCGGAGGTGAAGGAGGGCATCAGCTTCCCGCTCTCGCTGCCGCTCGACTATCCCGGCGGCAGCTCGCTCAACCCCAGGCGCAGCGCGCCGCGCATCGCGGCCACCATCCGCGACGGCAGGAG
>Ga0247825_10003258_pt1 | contig 10712 bp, 9 predicted proteins | sample 13C_Vanillin_Day_FD_194413 | JGI IMG/M metagenome (GOLD analysis project Ga0247825, IMG submission 194413) | Soil microbial communities from agricultural site in Penn Yan, New York, United States - 13C_Vanillin_Day48 | ecosystem: Environmental > Terrestrial > Soil > Agricultural land | place... | reverse complement strand
GGGCCATCAGTGATTGCTGGTAACGTCGCAGTTCGTCCATCGCGCCTTCGATTCGCGATTCCGTCCAGTCGATGGCCCGACTGCTGGCGTCGTGCGCCTCGAGTCCCTGCCGGGTCGAGCGGTTCAGGTGATCGACGACCGCTGCATTGAACTCGCGCTGGCGAAAGAGGAGCCGGGACAGGAAGAAGTCGATATGTCGGACGAGTCGTCTTCGCCAGTTGCTCTCCGGCGAGAACGTCGTCAGGTTGAAGGTCGCGTTGAGGCGTTCGATCTGGTGCTGATCCGGTGGAGGAATTGGCGCCGGACGCGGAGGCAGCGAATCGCTCATCGCCTCAGCGTCCGACCATGCCTTCGATGGGGCTGCTGGCGGTCGCGTACGACTTTCTTGGAATGCGTCCTGAGAGATAGGCCAGGCGTCCCGCGATCACCGCGTGCTTCATGGCTTCTGCCATGGCAATCGGATCCTGTGCGCCGGCGATGGCGGTGTTCATGAGGACGCCGTCGGCCCCGATCTCCATCGCGAGCGCGGCGTCGGATGCCGTTCCGACCCCGGCGTCGATGATGAGGGGGACGCGCGCAAACTCACGGATGATGCGAAGGTTGTTGACGTTCTGAATGCCGAGCCCTGAGCCGATCGGCGCCCCCAGCGGCATCACCGCAGCCGCCCCGGCGTCCTCCAGCTTCCGGCACGCGATCAGGTCGTCGTTCGTGTAGGGCAGCACGACGAAGCCCTCTTTGACGAGCACGCGCGTGGCGTCAATGAGGGCTTCGTTGTCCGGAAACAGCGTTTGCTCATCGCCGATGACCTCGAGCTTGACCCAGTTCGACAACCCGGCTTCGCGCCCCAGGCGCGCCGTGCGAATGGCTTCATCGGCGGTGTAACATCCGGCGGTGTTCGGCAGGATGAAGATCCCGGGATCGATGTAGTCGAGCAAAGACTCGCTGGAGCGATCCGAGATGTTCACCCGCCGCACCGCAACGGTGACCATGTCGGCGCCCGAGGCACTGTGCGCCTGCGCCATCACCGCGTGTGAGCTGTACTTCCCGCTGCCGATGATCAACCGCGACGTGAACGCGCGGCCCGCAATGACGAGCGACGTATCGCCAGGCATTCGACTAGCCTCCACCCACAAAATTCACGATCTCGATGCGGTCGCCGTCGTGAACGAGCGTCTCCGCAAAGAGGGGTCGCCTGAGAATCTCGAGATTGTGCTCGACAGCCACGCGGCGCGGATCGATCGACAGCTTCACGAGCAGGTCAGCGACCGAAAGCGGCTCGTCGAGTTCGTAGAGTTCACCGTTGAGCGTGATGCGCAAAGGATCGGGCCGCGAGACGTCACAGCGTACTGCGGCGCTGCTGGACAGTCAAGGTAAGCCGTTGATTCAGCGCGGGTTGTGCCAGCCGGCTCGTCGTCTTCCGCGCCAGTGGATTATAGTGAGCGCAAGGTGACCATCGGTTCGACTTCGTCATTCCGGCGCCAGCTTCTCGCTCGGTATCCACGCGTCCGCGAAGACCATCTGCGCTACATGCAGAAGTGGGGTCTCATCCCTCCCGAGCCGCGAGGGGAAGACGCCGCGTACACGTTTCAGGATCTGGCGGTCGTGCGACAGGCCGACGAGATGTTGGCCGAGGGGATGAGCTTTCGTGCGGTGCTGCGAAAGCTTGTCGCATCGCGGTCGGGGCAGCTTGCGTTCGATTTTCGAATAGAGGCGCAGCCGGCCAAGGTGCTGCAGCTGACACGGCGCGAGCCCCCCCCGCTGAACGCATTCCTCGACCCAGTTCCCCGCATGGAGACCTCCTCGGCCGAGGCGCTTTTCCACTCGGCAGCGGCGCTCGACCAGGGCGACCCGCGGTGTTTTGACGAGGCAGCAGCGGCATACCGTCAGGTGCTGGCGGTGGACCCTGGTCTCGTGCCGGCGCTCATCAACCTTGCGAACATCCACTACGCCCGAGACGAGAGCGCGGAGGCGCAGGCGCTCTACGAGCGAGCGATCGCGCTGGAGCCAGATATATTCGAGGCGCATTTCAATCTCGGAAACATTTTTCACGATCTGGGCCGCTATCCCGAAGCGCAGGAGTGCTACCGCGAAGCGCTGATGCTCAATCCGAGCTACGCGGACGCGCACTTCTATCTGGCCGTCACTCTCGAGAAGAACGGCCAGTCTAAGGATGCGCGCGCCCATTGGCGCGCCTACCAGCAGCTGGCGCCCGATGGTGAGTGGTTCGACCTGGCGCAGGAGTTTTCGGATTGAATCGCCGGGTCCGCTTCGCGGAACCCGGCCCACTCGTGAGTCGGAGGGGAAGAGCGCGACGTAGGGTGGGTTCCGCGGAGCGGACCCGCCAATCAGGACATCAGTACGCGTAGTCGTCCGGGCTGCGCTTCTTCGGCACGCGGCGCAGCTTGAAGTGCACGCACTCGGGACACCAGGCCGCCGCATCGAAGCTGGTGGTGCCAGCATACGGCTTGACCTCGCGGTGCGTGCAGAACTCGCTGTTGTTGCCGTCGATAGGCTGCATCCAGCGGCACGACCGAAAACGGGCCAGCGCCGCTGATAAGGGACTCTCGATCGCCGCAGGCTCGGACGTGACTCCGTCGACCGGGACGGCCGTCGGATCGCTCGAGTCGGGCGGGGCGTTGTTATTGAAGTTGGACGCCAACCGCTTTCTCCAGCGCGCGCAGCGCGCGCTCTTCTTCGGGAGCGACGAGTGTCAGCGCGCTTCCCGTTGTTTCGGCTCGGCCCGTACGGCCGACGCGGTGTACGTACGCTTCGGGCGTGTCGGGTACCTCGAAGTTGACGACGTGCGCGATGCCGTCGATGTCGAGCCCTCGAGCGGCGACATCGGTGGCGACGAGCACCGGATAGGTTCCAGTCCTGAACCCTTCGACCGCCGACATTCGCTGCTGTTGCGTGCGGTCGGCGTGCAGGGCCGCCGTTCGGATGCCCATCCGGCTGAGCGACGACGCAAGCCGATCGGCGCCGATCTTCGTCCGGCAGAACACAAGGACAGGCCCCTCCGCCACGTCACGCAGCCACCGCGCGAGCCACTCGGCCTTCTCTCCCTTGGCAACGACCTGGATCGCGTGTGAGATGGTCTGAGCCGGCCCGCCACGGCGTCCTACCTGGACGAACTTCGGACTGCGCAGGAACTCCTGCGTCAGCTTCAATACTTCGCCGGGCATCGTCGCCGAGAAGAGCAGCGTCTGGCGGATCGGCGGAAGCGCCGACAGGATCCGCTGCACATCGGGCCAGAACCCCATGTCAAGCATGCGATCTGCTTCATCCAGCACCAGCACTTCGATGCCGCTGAAGTTTACCGAGTCGTGCCGCATGTGGTCCATCAGTCGCCCTGGCGTGGCCACGACGATATCCACGCCGGCCTTGAGCGCGCGTTCCTGTATGTCCATCGGGACGCCGCCGTACACGGCAACGCTCGAGACAGCGGTGTGGTACGTGAGGCCCTGAACCTGATCTTCGATCTGGACGGCGAGTTCACGCGTGGGCGCCAGCACGAGTGCCCGGGTCGCCGCAGGACGCGTGGGTAGCGCGTTCAGGAAGCGCTGCAGGATCGGCACGAGGAAGGCCGCCGTCTTGCCCGTGCCGGTCTCGGCGCACGCAATCACATCGAGACCCTCGAGCGCGAACGGGATGACGCCGCTCTGCACCGAGCGGGTGTCGCGCCATCCGAGATCGCGAATGCCGCTGAGCAGCCGCGGATCGAGATTCAGGCGATCGAATGCGATCGGGGCCGGGTCAAACGGCGTGGGCTCGTAGGTGACCGTTGCCGTGTCTACCGCTGCCGCGTGGTTGTTCGGCCTTGGTCTTCCCCCGGAGCGAGGGCCCCGCCGACGTGATGGGCCGCCTCGGCCGCTGTTGTGAGGTGATGAATGCGTGGGAGTCTTCAATGAAGGTGATGCTACCGCGCGCGGAAGGTGATGATGCCTCGCACGGGGTCATAAGGAGAGACACCGACGGTCACCCGATCGCCCGGAACCACCTTGATGCGGAAGCGCCGCATCCGTCCGCTCAATTGTGCGAGAACTTCGTGCCCTGCGTCGCACTGGACGCGATACAACCCCCCGGAGTGGACGGCGACGACCGTGCCTTGCATATCTATGAGATCGTCTTTGCTCAATAGCTCATCCTTTCACGCAACTTAGCAATGAGTGTGCCACATTGAGCTACCAGGCGCAACGCGAAGTAAAACATTGACTGGAGCTATAGAGATCTCACCTTTTCCTCGACCTGGAGGGCCAGTGACGCGTAGTCGTCGCCGGTCAAGATCATCGGCGCGCCGAAGGCGATCCGGACCTTTCCGGGTCGCACGAAGTAGGCCTGTGTGGGGAGTATCGTGTCGAGGCCGTCCAGCCTGACAGGTACGACGGGCACCCCCAGACGCGACGCAATCATGCCCACGCCCCCCCGGAACGGCTTGATCTGGCCGGTGGGGGACCGAACCCCTTCGGGAAAGATCAGGATCGACCAGCCCTCGCCAGTCAGTTGACCCATGTAGCGAAGCGTATGTCTCGCGCCAGCCTCGCGTTGCGGGATGGGGAAGGTGTTGAAGTAGAAACACGCGAGGTAGTAGTTCAGCGAGTTCGTGAACCGCTGCCGCCACGTGTGCTCGGCTGGATGAAAGTGGGCGGTAAAGAACTCTTTCAGCATCGCCGGTGCAATCCGGGCGCGCCAGCGGCCCGGAAGCGCCGCAAGGATCACGGGGACGTCCATGTGGCTCTGATGGTTGGACGCGAAAAGCACAGGTCCATCGACCGCCTTCAGGTGATCGAGACCTTCCACATGGATGTGCGCGAACACACGCGCGAGCGGCAGGATCCAGGTCGCCTGTGAGAGTCGCCGAACGAGGCGTACGGGCCACGATCGGTTCCAGGTCGGAAAATCCGCGGCCTGCTCGGTTTCTTCGGGGGCGGCCTTCTCTTCGATCAGCTGTTTCAACTCTCCGACGTTGCTCGCGCCGGCGAAGCGGCCTTCGTCGATGCGTGTCTGGAAGCGATCCTCGAGCGCGACCATCAGTTCGACCCGCTCGAGTGAGCTGAGGCCAAGATCGTCGAGGGTCGTTGAGGCGCTGAGATCCCGGCCTCGAGCGAAGCGTGCGACGAGCGCTTCCACCGTGTCCGTGCCGCCAGTGTCCGGAGGTTGCTCGCCCGCTGCAACCCAGGCGCGGATCGCGGCGCGCTTCAGCTTGCGCGTGCCCTCGGTGCGGGGCAGCATGCCGCTCGGCCACACGGATGTCGAGCGAATGCGCTGGTGATCCTGCAGTCGCGCGTTGGCGTCGCGCACCATCGAGTTCATGTCGGCGCCAGGCTCGAGCACCAGCACGGCGTGCACACGCTCCTCGCCATCTCTGTCCGCGCCGACGACCGCGGATTCGCGAACGCCGGGCAACTCGTTCAGCACGGCCTCGACGTCCTCCGGGAAGACGTTGAGCCCTTCTGGCGTGACGATCATCTCCTTCTTCCGGCCCTTGATGAAGAGCCGCCCGTCCGCGTCGCGCTCACCGATGTCGCCGGTGTGCAGCCAGCCTTCAGAGTCCGTAGCCGCGACCGCGGTCGCGGGTCCTTGCGACTCGTCCACGTAGTACCCCGACGTCACGTTCTCTCCGCGCACCAGAATTTCGCCATCGTCGGCGATGCGGATCTCGACACCGGTAATCGGACGACCGACGGAGCCACCCTTGGCTCTCTTCAACGGGTGGTTGAGCGTGACGATGGGCGCCGTTTCCGTCAGCCCGTAACCCTGAATCATCACGAAGCCCATCCGCCGCCAGAACTCTTCGAGATCGGGCGGGAGCGGCGCGGCTCCAACGATGAACGCCCAGAACTTGTAGCCGAATGCAGAATGCACGCGGCGATACCTCCACCATCGTCCGGGGATGGACGTCCCGGGTGGCGGTGGCTCGTTCGACTCCGGGAAGGTGTGCACGACGTGGTCGCGCAGGACGTCCAAGATCTTCGGCACGCACACGAGCACCGACACACGCCGCGAATGAATCAGGTGAAGCAGGTCGTGCGGGTTGAAGCTGCGCGTGAAGATCACCGTGCCGCGCACCATGGGCGGGATGGTGGCGGCCATCGACTGGCCGAACATATGGCTCAGCGGTAAGAGATTGACGAAGCGCAGGGGGTGAAACGGCCGGGCATATCGGCGGTATTTCAGGACTTCCCGCTCAACCGGGATGACATTGGCGAGCACGTTTCGGTGCCGGATGACGACGCCCTTGGGTTCGGCGGTGGCGCCCGACGTGAAGATGATCTGCACAATGTCGTCGCGCGACACCTCGACGCTGGGCATCGGGCCGTCGCTCTGCCAGTCGAAGTCGGAAAAGCGCCACTGCGCGGCGCCCCCAAAGTCGGTGATCTCGGCGAATGGCTGCACGTCGTCGCCGATGAGGACGACCCGAGCGTGGACGAGGCCCCGCACTCTGGCTACGAATTCCACCGACGAGCGGTAGTCGATCGGGACGCCGACGATGCCCGAGACGAGACAGCCCCAGTAGCACGCGAGCCATTCGGGACGGTTCTCGCCCCAGAAGACGACCTTGTCGCCCTTGCGGAGTCCGGCGGCGTGAAGTTTCGACGCGAACCCTCTCGCCGCGCGCCCCACCTCCTCGTACGTGTGGCTCCGGTGCCGGTACCCGTCGTCGTACACCAGAAACTCTCCGCGAATTGCCGTGAGGTCACGGAAGAAGTCGATCAGGGTATCGCGCGGCACGCTCGGATTATTGCGCGTCTTCGGCGAATGGGGCATTCCACCAACCCTGATTTCGCGCCGCGGTGCCGGACCGACTACAATGCACCTCCCCCCATGCGTATCTTTCTCACGGGCGCTACCGGGTACGTCGGATCGGCGGTGCTCCAGGCGCTCGTGCGCGGCGGGCACGAAGTGTCCACCCTGCATCGCAACCCACGTGAATCAGTGCACGCTTCTTTGCCGGATACGCGGACTGTCGTGGGCGATCTGGCGAAGCCCGAGACCTACACCGCCGCCGCAGAAGCGTGCGACGCGATCGTGCACACGGCGTTCGAAGCCTCGAAGCGCGGACCCCAGGTCGATCGTCAGGCGATCGACGCGCTCCTGGCTGTGGCCGCTCGGCGTGCGAACCGGGGACAGCGTGCGACGTTCGTATACACGTCGAGCGCGTGGGTGCTGGGTAACACGAGCGGGCAGGCGGCGGAGGACGCGCCGGTGCGGGCTATACCGCACGTCGAATGGCGGCCGGAGCACGAACGGATTGTTCTCGAGGCTGGCCACGGTCAGCTCCGCACCGTCGTGGTACGTCCGGGCATCGTCTATGGCGGCGGCCGCGGCATCATCGCCGACTTGCTCAAGACCGCGGCAAACGGCCTCGTGAGGGTCGTTGGGGACGGCCGGAATCATTGGGCGTGCGTGCACGATCGGGATCTTGCGGATCTCTATCTTCGGGTGACCATGAACGCCGATGCCTCGGGTGTGTTCCATGCCACCGATGAGGCTGACGAGTGCGTGGCCGACATCGTGGAATCGGTCGCGCGGCACGCGAAGTCGCTTCCGGACATCCGCAACGTGCCGATCACCGAGGCACGCGCGAAGATGGGTCCGTACGCCGATGCCCTGGCCCTGAATCAGATCGTGCGCAGCCCGCGTGCCCGGGCTCTTGGATGGGCGCCGACCTCGCACTCGGTGGCGGGGAGCGTGGCGCGTCTGCTCGAGGAGTTCCGCGCGAAGAGCGAGGCGGCGTAGGGCGAGCTAGCGCTGCCAGGGCCCGGCGGCGCCCAGGACGGACGCCGCGACGAAATCGGCCAACCGGTGATTCCCCGCCAGGGTGTAGTGACAGCAGTCGTCGATGTACACCGGCGACGTCTCCCGGTCGAAGATCCCCACCGCATTGAAAAACGGCTCCCCGGCAGTCAGGGCGCGTGACGCCGAGATGAGCGCCGGATAGCCTTGCTCGGCGCCCCTTTTGAAGGGCGATGCCGGGTTGAGGGCCATGCGCCCTTCGGCTTCGTTGAACGTCCGGGTCGTGAAGTACTGATTCGGCTGCAGGAAATGGAAATACGGTACGCGTCGTTCATCCAGCATCGCATGCATCATCAGTGAGGACTGCGCCCACTGCGAGGCGATATCCGTGAACAGGGTTCGCTCGTCTCGCTGCGTCACCTTTGGCGTCACGCGAATCATCGACGCATCCGATCCACTCCCCGGAAGGTTGCTCAACCGTCCCAGTTCCGTGTAGTAGAGGGTTCTCGTCCTCTGGTAGTACCGGTCGAGGATCACGTGCACCGCCGCGAACCGGGTGCGTCGAAGTCGCTCCGCAAGCGCGTTCAGCTGCTCCCGATAGCCGTCGATCGCTGCCATCGACCGTAGTCGTTCCGGGGTGAGGGTGGATCGGTCGATGACGTTGATGAGCCCCTCCATGTGCATCGGGCTGGGCATCGAAATATCGAGCCCACGCTCGTCGTTGATGGCCGCCAGGGTCACCTCGTTGAACCCGTCGATATTGATGACGAGATCGAACTGCTGGCCGATCGACAGGAAATACGTGAGGGCCAGCAGCTGCTGCGGTTGTTTGTACCCCTCATGGCTGAAACAAAGCGGCACGAGCTCCCGGTCCTTGAAGAAGGCCTGCGCCTTGAGCGTATCGAGCAGTCGAGGGGTGCCGACGTGACAGAACCACGCGGCCACCGAACCGCCGAAGATGCCGATCAGGAACTGGTTATTTCGAGTCTTGGCGAACGGGAAATCGTGCGGCGAGACGAATCCGAAATTATTGGTGCGTGCACCCGTTGGGTTGGCGGGATCGACTGTTCCAGTCTGCGCCTCACGGAGCTCCGCTGGGATCTGCAGGGGAAGGCCAGGTACGTGGGTTGGTCCGAAGTAGGGGTGGAGCGCGTCACCAGTCAGCCTACGTTCCGGTGCGTCGACGATGCGTTCGTAGGATCTTTCATGGACGTAGAAGAGGGCGCCGGTGTCCATGTAGTACAGAAACAGGGCGGCGATTTCCGCGAAGAGACCGAGCAGGATCAGATTGACCGCGACGATCCCCAGATAGCGTCGTCCCACGTCGACCCTCAGTCGGGAGCAAACGCCGATTGGTAACTGAGGGCGAGCGACGCGTCCTGCTGATCCTTGCGAAGGATGCAGCGGCCCACGACGAGCAGATCGAGGCCCGTCCCCATGAAGCAGCGAAAGGCGTCTTCGGGCGTGCACACGATCGGTTCACCGCGCACGTTGAAGCTGGTATTCACGAGCACCGGACATCCAGTTCTGACTTTGAACGCCAGAAGCAGTTGATGGTACAGCGGGTGTGTCTCGCGATGCACCGTCTGCACTCGAGCTGAATAGTCCACATGCGTCACGGCTGGAATATCAGATCGCACGACGTTGAGCTTGTCGATACCGAACAGGTGCTGCTCGCTCTCGGTCATCTGGCGGCGCCGTTCCGGACGGACGTCAGCCACGAGCAGCATGTAAGGGCTATCCACATCCAGCTCGAACCAGTCGGCCACTTCCTCGCGGATGACCGACGGCGCGAAGGGGCGGAAGCTTTCGCGGAACTTCACCTTGAGGTTCAGTACTCTCTGCGTCGAGGGTGAGCGAGGATTCCCGAGAATGGATCGCGCGCCCAGCGCCCGTGGGCCGAACTCCATGCGCCCCTGGAACCAGCCGACGACCTCATCGCGAGCGAGCGCGTCAGCCGTCACGGCTACCACACCATCCTCGTCAGAAGCCGTCTCGAATCGTGCCCCGGCGACGCGAAGGCGTGCCTCGATGTCCGGCTGAGAGAACGATGGGCCCAGATAGCTTCCTGACATGCCATCCGACCCCGTAAATGGCACGCGGTCGTGTCCCGCGTGCAGATGGTACGCGGCGAGGGCGGCGCCGATCGCCCCGCCCGCGTCACCCGCGGCCGGTTGAATCCACATTCGCTCGAAACTAGCGTCACGAAGGACCTTGCCGTTGGCGACGCAGTTGAGCGCGACGCCGCCGGCGAGGCAGAGGTTCGACAGCCGGAACTCCGCTGCAAGCGCCCGGGTCAACCGCAGCATGATCTCGTCGGTCACCGCCTGGATCGAGGCGGCGACGTCCATGTGGAACTGTTCGAGCGGCTCGTCCGGCTGCCGCACCGGGCGACCGAACAGCCGATCCAGTCGGTGGTTGGTCATCCGCAGGCCGGTGCAGTAGTCGAAATAGTCGAGATTGAGCCTGAAGGTGCCATCCGTCTTGACGTCGATCAGCGTGTCGAGCATCAACGCCGCAAATCGCGGGGTGCCGTACGGCGCGAGCCCCATCACCTTGTATTCGCCCGAGTTGACCTTGAAGCCGGTGTAATAGGTGATCGCGGAGTACAAGAGGCCGAGCGAGTGGGGGAACTGAATCTCTCGAATTGTCTCGAGCGTTCGGCCGCGGCCGATGCTGACAGATGTGGTGGCCCACTCTCCGACACCGTCCATGGTGAGGACCACCGCCTCCGTGAACGGGGATGGATAGAACGCGCTGGCCGCGTGGCTTTGATGGTGCTCGGCGAACAGGAGCCGTTCGTCGAGCTCTCGCGTGAACCCGAGGCGGAACAGCGCGTCGCGAAGCCGCCACTTCTGAAACAGCTTGTCGTGGATCCAGATCGGCAGCGCCGCCGAGAAGCTCGTGTAGCCGCGTGGCGCGAACGCCAGGTACGTGTCGAGCAGCCGTTCAAACTTGATGAACGGCTTCTCGTAGAA
>Ga0247825_10003257_pt1 | contig 10714 bp, 12 predicted proteins | sample 13C_Vanillin_Day_FD_194413 | JGI IMG/M metagenome (GOLD analysis project Ga0247825, IMG submission 194413) | Soil microbial communities from agricultural site in Penn Yan, New York, United States - 13C_Vanillin_Day48 | ecosystem: Environmental > Terrestrial > Soil > Agricultural land | place... | reverse complement strand
GGTCTGCTGCGGGCGGCAGAACCGGCACGCGGCGCGGTGGCACCGCGTGCGGCGGATTCGGTGAATCCGACGTGACGGGTCGAGCGGGGTCAGGCGTGGGCGACGACCGAGGTCAGCTCGGCCGACTGCAGCGCGGCGGCGATTTCGGCACCAGCGCCCTCGGCGAGCGGCAGCAACGGTGAGCGCACGGTGGCGTGTTCGAGGATTCCGCGGGCGACGAGGCCTTCCTTGAGGGCGACGGTGCCTTCCATGTGCGAGCCGCGGTGGTAGACGTTCGCCGTCACCGGCAGGAGGCGGTCGTGGATGGCCCGGGCCGCGGGGTAGTCCTTGGCCTTGCCTGCCGCGATGAGTTCGACCAGCGGCTCGGGCGCGAGTCCGCCGTAGCCGACGAGCAGGCCGTCGACGTCGAAGATGGTGTGCAGAAGGTACTCGTCGTGGCAGCTCAGGATCTGCAGGTCGGGGTTCTCGCGGCGCAGGACCGGGATCTCACGGTCCCAGCGGCGCATGTTCCGCACGCCGTTCTTGGTGGCGAACACACCGGGCTGGGCGGCGATCTCGAGCTGGGTGTCCAGGTTGTACGTGGCCTTGGTGGCGTCGGGGTACTGGAACAGGATCAGCGGCAGCCCGGACCCTTCGTGAATCGCCTTGTACCGATCCTGCGGGGCGCCGTCCTGGTAACCGAACCGCAGCCATCCGTGGGAGGGGTACACCAGGCCGGCCGAGGCGCCCGCGTCGACCGCGCGGCGAGCCTCCTCCACGGAGACCGCGGTGCCTTCGCCGGTGATGCCGGCGATGATCGGCAGCCGGCCGTCGACGGAGTCCTTGAAAGCGGCGATGACGCGAACCTGCTCGTCCTGGGTGAGGAAGGTGCCCTCGCCGGCGTGTCCGAGCACGACCAGGCCCTTGACGCCGTCGACACTGCCGAGCCACGAGCCGAGGCGCTGGATGGCGTCGTAGTCGACGTCGCCGTCACGGGTGAAGGGTGTCACCGGCGCCGGGGTGAGGCCGCGGAGGTCGAGTGTGCTCATGATCGCTCTTTTCCATCGAAGGAGACTTTTGCAAACGTTCCCGGGAACGTTCCCGTGAACGATTTCATCGTGCGATACGATCGTGTCTGTGTCAAGGGTCACGTTCTGAATCGGATGTGATCAGGCCTTACCTCACGCGCGGAGGGCCGGGCCGAGGCGGTAGAGAGGAAGACCATGGAAGCCAATGGGAGCGCGCCCCAGCGGGCGCGGGACGGTAAGCACGTCGTGACGCTGCGTGAAGTGGCGGACGCGGCGGGGGTGAGCACCTCGACCGTCAGCCGGGTGCTCGACGATCGCGTTCCACCGTCCCGCTCCGCTACCGCCGAACGAGTGCGGGCGGTCGCCGATCAACTGGGCTACCGGCGCAACACCTTCGCGTCGAGCCTGCGCCGCGGGCAGACCGCGACGATCGGCGTCCTCGTCCCACGGTTGAGCGACACCGTCATGGCCTTGATGTACGAGGCGATCAGCCGGGCCGCGACCCGCCTCGGCTACTTCACGGTCGTCGCCACGACGGGGGACAACCCCGCCGACGAGTCCGACGCGGCGAGGACGCTGCTCGCCCGGAACGTGGACGGCCTGATCGTCGCCTCGAGCCGGCGCGACGACCCGCTGCCGCGCGAGCTGCGGGAGCGCGGCGTGCCGCACGCGCTCGTGCTCAGGACCGACGGGATCAGTCCGTCCTCGGTCGGCGACGACGAGGCGGGCGGCTATCTCGCCACCCGTCATCTGATCGACCTCGGGCACACCGACATCGCCGTCCTGTCGGGCCCGTTGTTCGCGTCCACCGCCGTCGGTCGTCTGGCCGGGGCGCGAAAGGCGCTGCGGGAAGCGGGAATCGCGGAAGTGCCCGAGTGGATCGTCGAAACGACGTTCGGCATCGAGGACGGCGAGGAGGCCGGGAACCGGCTCTTCCGCTCCGCGTCCCGTCCAACCGCGGTCTTCGCCGCCAACGACAATCTCGCGCTCGGAGTCGTGGCTGCCGCGCACAGATGCTCGTTGACAGTCGGCGACGACGTCGCCCTGGTCGGCTACAACGACATCCCACTGTCGCAACGTCTTCCGGTCCCGCTCACCTCGGTGCGCACCCCGTTCGACCAGATCGCCGCCACCGCGCTCGATCTGATGCTCGCCACCACCCCCGTCGACGATCCGATCCGGCGCGCGATGCCCACCCTGATCCCGCGACGCTCGTCCGGGTCGCACCGGGCCACCATCGCGGCGGGCCCGCAGACCGCCGGTAATGTGCACCACCGCGAATAGTGACTGACGACTGATGTCGGCGAGGCTGGTCCGTGGGATGATCGAGTCGGGCACTCCGAAGGAGTCCCGAACGACTGCTCACATGGTGGTGAAGGACGGCGGTGCCCCGGGTGCGCGCTGCCGTGGAGATTCGCCGGGTGCGGCACCTGAAAAAGAGGAGCGGACCATGACTGATGTTGCCGTGCAGCGTCGGCCACGAAACCGCAAGCAGCTCATCGTCGCCGCTGCGGAGAAGTAGTTCGAGCGCCGGGGTTTTCACGATGCCGCGATCGCGGACATCGCGGCCGATGTCGGTATCACCGGTCCGGCGTTGTATCGCCATTTCCGAGGTAAGCAGAATCTGCTCGCCGCGGCGGTCGAGTTCGAGATCGAGGTGCTCGAGGCGGCCTACGCTGCCCCGCAGCCGGGGCTTCGGGACCTGCTCGAGTATGCTTCCGCTGCGCAACCATTCGCCCGATCGGACTGTCGGACGCCAGGAGATGATCCTGCCCGACCACGTCCGACAGGTCGGACGGCCGTAGGCGGTCCGCCAGCGGACGCGATGTGTCGTCCACGTCAAACAACGATGGGGGCCTCTCCACAACCATCAGTATCCTTCTTCCTGCGTCCTATCCTGTTGCGGCTCAGTCGGAAATGTGACGATCGATCGCTTCCCGCGCATCGTCCGGGCGATCACGGCGAGGTACTCGCTCGACGACGAGTGCATACGAGCCGGCGACAAGGTTCTCCACCAGGTCGGTCGTCACGCCCGGCCCCGCGGCGATCGAAAGCCAGTGTCGTTTGTCGAGGTATCGTCCGGGGCCGACGCTTTCGTGGGAGCGCTGCAGCGCGCGCCCGTGGTCTGGGTCCACTTTGACGGTGACGATCCGCTCGGCAGGATCCTCGGTGACGATCAGGAACACCTTGCCGGCGACCTTGTACACGTCCAGTCCCTCGGTGAAGGGATACCCGTGGCTGACCCCGGGAAGATCCTCGGCGGTACGCCGAGCGGCCTGCTCTACCCGATGCCCTGAGACCGTCATGCCCGGCCCTGTCCAAACCGATCCGGGTCGATCGGCCGCTGCGTTCTCGGCAGCTTTTCCACGACCAGGAGATACGACTCCGTCACCAGATCGTCGACTAGCTGCGCGTCGATGTCCCCACCTGGCGTCAGCGTGATCCAGTGTTGCTTGTTCATGTGATAGCCCGGCGTGATGTGCTCGTGCGAGGCTTGCAATGCCTTCCCCTCCGCCGGGTCCGTTTTCAAGATCACCATCGGCTCACCTGTCACGTGCGTCAGGAGCATGAATATCTTCCCGCGGACCTTGAACACACCCCATCCGTCGCCGAACGGATGCTCCAACCCCGCCCCGGGCAGCTCCTCCGCCCGCGCGGCCGCACGCTCCTGCAACTTCGTCGCCTCCATGCGAGCTCCTTCCGTCGTAGAAGTACGTACTACCGTACGCACTATGGCTGATCGCATATCGCCACGACCAGAGGTGGGATCTGGCTGATGGTCCGCAAGGGGATCGCGAACGACCCGTCACGAAATGCGCGAATCAGGAAGGCCGCCTTGGATATCGTTGCTGGGGAGGGGCTGCGGGCCGCCACCTCGACCTATTGCTGATCGTGCCGGTGTGGCGTTGGGATCGGTGACCTATCATTTCGTTGATCTGGACGAAATTTTCGCCAGGCGGATCATCCCGTGCCACCGAGTGGGAACTGAGGTTGATTCGCGAGATCTACGCGTACGGCTCTGTCAGCCACCGGGTGCGAAACCTCATCCGTGCCTTCGTAGAAAGCTCCCTCTTAGCTCTGCAGACCCACTTCCCGGAACCGGCAACACGCTCGCTGGAGGCGCTGCGTCGAGGGCTGGTGGATCTACCAGCGCTGGACCCCGAGGCGTTGGATGAGGACATGGTCCGAGACGCAATTGACGCAATCGCCGACAAATTCGGTCCTGTCACCCGCATGGCTGACTCGTCATGCCCGGCAAGTTGTTTACTCGTGCCGTGCCAGTTGACCTGGTTCTGCTTCTGGTTCGCCCACTGACAGCGTGAGTCTATTGCGAGCCTGCTGGGAGACGCGGCGGGCTGCGATCAGCGGTGGTTACATCGGCTGAGGATCCGGGCAGCGGTTGCAGCTGAGGCGGGCACTGGTGTTTCAGGAAGGAGTATGAAGGCGGGGTTGGGTAGCGCTCCGACATGATGTGCGTCCTCCTACAGGACGGAAGCGGCGTCAAAACTGGGAAGTCAACAGTTGTCGGCGGTGCAATCGCAGCAGTTGATTCCACACCGCGTTGGCGGACTTCCTGCGAGCTCGACAGGCCGTCGCGGGCCGATACTTCACGCGGTTGGGTTCCGCATTGTGAAATCATCTCCGATGCGGGTCAATCGGGTGGAACGGTCAATCGGCAGTCCCTTCTGCATAACCCGCAATGTGGTCTTGATCTTGATTCCGTAATGCGGACCGATTTCCTGGGGATTTGTCGACTCGCTTGACGGCCGAGTTCGGCAACGAGCACAGTCACATCGAATCGTGACTCAGATCACGTCGTAGGTCTGCTGCGGAAGGGGGGCGGTGTTAGATCCCGCCAGCACGTCTTCCGCGCTCTCGCGCCGGATGACTCCGACATCCGCATCCGCATCCGAAGGCCCAACTCGGCTCATTCGGTTGAGCGCAGCCGCATCTCCGCCGCACACCTGTCGTCGCTGAACAGTTTCGGCAACAGACGTCCTGAGAACACATTCGTGTGTCGGTGACCAATTCCAGAAGGGCAGTACATGATTGACAAAGGTGTAAGTGTGGCCACAATGGATGGCGTACTCGAAGAAAAGGCTCCCGCGCTCAGGGGCAATATGGGCACCTTGGGGCTGTTCTTCAGTGTGATGGCCTTCAATGCCCCCCTCGTCGTGGTAATTGGCGTCATCCCATTCATGATTGCCTTCGGGAACGGCATTGGCACGCCGATCCTCTTCGTCATCGGCGGCCTGATCGTGGCGGCTTTCGCCACGGGATTCTTGCGAATGTCGGACGTCATTCAGCGTCCCGGCGCGTTCTATGCATTCGTAACGGCCGGCCTCGGGAAGAGAATCGGTCTCGGATCCGGCCTTGCCATGCTGCTCGCATACTTCTGCGTCTGCGCGGGCTACCTGCCCTTCGGTGGCGTCATATTTGGCACCCTCGTCACGAATACCTTCCACGGCCCTGACCTACCCTGGTATGTCTGGGCGTTCGTGCTCTGGCTGATCGTCGCAGTCCTCGGCTATCTCCGCGTCGACTTCTCGGCAAAGGTCACCGCCGTAGTTCTGTGCGGAGAACTGATCGTCGTCTTCATCTACAACGCGGTGATCTTCGCGCGTGGGGGTGCCGAGGGACTGAGCGCGGCACCCTTCAGTCCTAGCAATTGGTTCGACGGATCGTTGTCCATCGGACTGCTCTTGGCCAGCGGCATGTTCGGCGGCTATGAGGTGACCGTCTTGTTCCGCGATGAAGTGCGCAATCCTGAAAAAACGATCCCCCGGGCAACCTACGGACTCATCGCCTGCGCCGTCGTCATCTACGTGACGACGACGTGGCTGTTCATCAACGCACTCGGAGTTGACGACGCGGCGTCACTGGTCGTGGCCGACCCCACCGGCGCCATGGATTCGACATTCGTCACCTTCGGAAGCCACTTCCTTTTCGATGCTGCCTCGATGTTGGTCATCACCAGCGCTCTCGCTGTGATCGTCTGCGCGCACAACGTCGGCGCGCGTTATTTGTTCAACCTGAGCGCTGACGGAGTCTTTCCCCGTTCCCTGAGCGGTGTGCACCCGCGCCACGGATCACCCTACGTGGCATCGATGGTGATGAGTGCGGCCGCGCTCGCCCTGAACGCCGCCGTAGTCGTACTCCACATCGACGAGATGGCCTTCTATGCCGCGTTGCTGGGTGTTGCTGCGCTGACAGGTATTACGGTGCAGTTCCTCACGGCTGTCGCAGTTCCGGCCTACCTGAAGCGAACAGGCAATCACAAAGACCACGTGATGAAATCAATCGTCCTTCCCCTGGCCGCTGCCGTGGGCTTCGGTACGGTCATGGTGCTGTCCATTCTCAACTTCCACATCCTCACCGGTGGATCGCAGACCATGTCCAACATTCTTCTCGCCTTCGTCTACGGATTCTTCGCCTTCGGTTTCGTGTTGGCACTCGCCTTGCGACGGTGGCGACCGCAGGTCTATCAGCGAATCGGGCGGCAGTAGAAGGCGACAGCTTCCCACCGGACTACCTGATCTCCGTGGTGTCCGTGGCAGGAGATTGGGTGCTCCGGGCGTGCTCTCACGGCCATGTGAGGGCACGCCCGGTCGCTGCGGGTAAATCGACCCGAACACGATTACGTCAAGATAAGAGGTTTCATGACCGACGACCGTAGCAATGCAGGTAACGCTGGAATGTCCCCCGAGGCTTGGGAGGAATGGTTCGCCGACAAGCACATCACGACCGAGGATCGCGCGGCATACGCGGACGCAGACGATACCTGGCCCGAGTACTCACTCGGCTCGAACTCGCGTCCGCGTGAGGGCGTGCCAGCGGGTTCGATCACGGTCCGTCAGCACACGAGCTCGGTCGCGTACCCAGGAATCGAGCGGGACTATCGGGTGTACGTTCCGGCACAGTACGACGGCTCGGAGCCGGCGTCGTTGATCGTCTTCCTCGACGGACTGGAATACCTTGCGGGGGATTTCCGCGCCAACGTGGTGCTGGACAACCTCATTGCCGAGGGCGAAATCCCCCTGACCCTTGCCGTGTTCATCGAGGCGGGAAAGACGGGACCCGGGTACCCGATCTTCGGTGGTGCGGACAACCGAAGCATCGAGTTCGACTCGATCGACGACACCTGGACACGGTTCCTCATCGAGGAGCTGCTCCCGGACGCGGTAGGTGAGCTGAACGTGTCGACGAAGCCACGCGACCACGTCATCGTCGGCTTCAGCTCGGGCGGCAACGCGTCCTTCACAGCGGCGTGGCACCGGCCGGACTTCTTCGGCAATGTCATCACACACTGCGGTTCTTTCGTCGACATCCGCGGCGGCCACAACCACGCACCGCAGGTGAGACGGAACCCGCGCAAGCCGATTCGGATGTGGCTCCAGAGCGGGCGACGCGACGCGCGTGTGGTCTTCGGGGACCTCGCGATCGCCAACCAGGACATGGCAGCGGCACTGGAGTACCGCTATTACGACCATCAGTTCGTCTTCGGCGAGGGCGGCCATACCTTGCGCCACGGTGGTTCGGTGTTTCCTCGGACAATCCGCTGGATCTGGCGCGACCACCAATCCACCACCGGCACGTACTGACCACCACCGGCACTGGGCCCCCAAGAGCGGGCACAACCCACACCTCAACGAGTATCAGGCATTCAACTTCCAACCACTCGATTTCATCGCGCAGCACTGACAGTCGCCATGCCGGAGCTGGTCCGGCGCCGAGGTGCAGATTCGTCGCCGGACCAGCTCAGCGGGCTGTCAATTCTTCTTCGGTAATCGTGGTCTCCGCCGACGCACGCGGCGGCGCCGTTCTGCGGCTCAACAACATTCAGTGCACATAGTTGTGTTGAAAAGTGAATGTTTCCGTCCGCCACCTAGGAAAGAAGCTACCAATGGTTCACAGAGTTTCGAGTCTACGAAAACCGGGTTCCGTCGCAGCGCTTGCAGCCTTGCGAGTTGCGGCACCGAAGCCGACGATGCATCTACACCAGACGCCAACTCGAACACTGCACTCAGCAACCCTGAGAAACCCATCACCATTACATTCATGCGCCACGGGCAAGTCTGCCGGCAACGTATCCAAGATTATTGATACCTCCACGCCGGGGCCAGCACCGAACAGGGACGGAAGCAAGCTCAGGTTGCCGCCGATGCCCTTGTGGGTCAGGGCTTCGACGGGGTGTACGCCTCGACAATGGTGAGAACACAGCAAACCGCCCAGCCCGGGGCGGAAGCAGTGAACGAGCCGGTCGAGGTGCTCCCGGGTCTCCAGGAAATCGAAGCCGGCGACCTGGAAGGCAGGCCGGAGGCGGAGGCCGTGGCAGCGTATGACGCCCCTTTCTACGATTGGCTACAGGGAAACCGTGACTCACGTATGTCCGGCTCGGTCGACGGCAACGAATTCGACCAGCGTTTCGACAAGGCCGTCGAAGAGATCTACGCGAGCGGTGATACAAACCCCATTGTCTTTGCGCACGGACCTTCGATTCCTACCTGGGTCCTCTTGAACGTGAGGAACCCCGATTTGAGCCCTTTCACAACCGACCCTCTCCCCAACACCGGATACATCGTTGTCACCGGTACTCCGGAGACAGGATGGACGCTGACCGACTGGAATGGAAAGCAGATCTCTCAGTAGGCCGAAGACGTCGCCCGGTGTGATCGGGTACCTGCCCAGGGCGGCAGCACTACTGTCGCCGGCAGAGCGGGCGCAACCCGCCCTGCCGGGGCCACCCCGTGCACCGGTATGCCAGAATTGCACCTCACCGTGATTGGGTGCTTACTTCGTCATCCGAAGCTGGGTTCGATGAAGTGCCGTGCCCGGTGCTACCGAGATTCAGTAGTCCCACGCCAACGACGATGAGCGCTAATCCCGCTATGGCCACACCGGAGAGTGATTCTCGGAAGAACACCACACCGAGGATTGCCACGATCGTTGTTCCTGCAGCGGCCCATATTGCGTAGCCGACGCTAACCGGGAGCCCGCGGTTGAGCGCCAGGCCGAGCAAAGTGAAGCTGCACACGTAGCCGATCACAACCAGGAGGGAGGGCGGGAGCTTGCTGAAGCCTTCGGACACTTTCAATGACAGCGTTGCGACGATCTCGCACACGATGGCGCCGGCGAGCAACACGTAGGCGATCACGCGTCGACCTCCGAAAGCTCACGACGGTCTTGCACCGCTCGGTGCGCGATCCACAACGCGCCATCGTCGATAGTTGTGTTCGTAGACATGCTTTCCTTGCCGGGACCGCTTACGACGACCCATGTGACGGTTACGCGGATGAATTCAAGGTGTGGTGCCGACACTATCGCCCACAACGTGTCCAGATTTCGCCGGCGGTGTTGCCGATGCGTCCGGTGATTGATCCGACGCCGAAGTCAGATGCACCGGGCGCTCAGCCCACCGTCGATTGGCAGAAGAACTCCGTTGACGTAGGCGGCGCGGTCGCTCATGAGGAACAACGCGGCGTTGGCGACGTCCCAGGGAGTGCCCATCTGTCCGGTCGGGCTGGCGGCATGGCGGGCGGCGAGTTCCTTGTCGAGGTCGACCTCGGGTCCCCTCGCCTGGCGTCCGATCGGAGTGTCGATGAGTCCGGGAAGGATGGCATTCGCTCGGATGCCGCGTTTCGCGTAAGTCAGCGCGAGCGAGATCGTCAGCTGATTTACCGCTGCCTTGCTGGCGTTGTACACCGGGTACACGTATCCCGTGTCACGAATGCTGGCCAACGATGACACGTTGACGATGGAGCCCTTCCCGCGGGCGAGCATGTGGGGCAGGGCGTGGCGGATGGTGAGGTAGCAGCTGGTGGCATTGAGCGCCATTCCCTTGTCCCAGCCGGCCCGATCGAGGTCGACGATTTCGCCTGGAATGGTGACACCGACATTGTTGTGCACCGCCAGCGGCGGCTCCCATTCGGCGGCCATCGCCGAGTAGGCGCGGACCACGTCGTCCTCTGAGGTGACGTCCGCCTGGACGCTGAGTGCCGTCCCGCCTTCGTCGATGATTTGCTGGGTGACGACGTCGGCGGCGTGACCGTCGACATCGATGCAGGCGACCGCCGCACCGGCTCGGGCGAAAGTCAGCGCCGCCGCTTGACCGTTACTCAGGCTGTCGGCGCGGGACCCGGCACCGAATACGGCGACGACGATGCCGTCGAGTTCACCGGCAGCGGCGGACGAGCGGCTCGCTTCCTCGTGTCGCGCCGAGCTGCTGCCGGGTGCTTCGGGTGAGACGTGTTGTGACACTGCACTTCTCCTGTGGAATGGAGCGATTACGCGTAGGGACGGAAAATTAGAACCAGCTGTGCAGTCGTGGCTCGCGGCCGAGTTCTGTTGCCATTGACCGAATTTGCCGAATCATGAGACCAATGTCGGACCCTAACGAAACCATACGGAATCCTTGATCGCGTCGAGTAATTGCTTCTTCGGTGCTGCGTGCGACGAGGCCAGCGTGAATGCCGCGTGCTCCGGCCCGCTCTAGGATGTCGAGATTGAGCTCCGCGACGCCGGGCCCTTCCCATTCGCCGACAGCCCCGCGGCTCGCAGACATATCGCCGGGACCTAGGAAAATAGCTTCGATCTGGGCGACCGACAAGATCGAGTCGAGATTGTCATAAGCTTCTTGGGTCTCGATCATCGGCAAGAACATAAGTTCGTCGTTGGCAGACTTCACATAGTTTTCCAACTCCAGGCCC
>Ga0247825_10003256_pt1 | contig 10717 bp, 14 predicted proteins | sample 13C_Vanillin_Day_FD_194413 | JGI IMG/M metagenome (GOLD analysis project Ga0247825, IMG submission 194413) | Soil microbial communities from agricultural site in Penn Yan, New York, United States - 13C_Vanillin_Day48 | ecosystem: Environmental > Terrestrial > Soil > Agricultural land | place... | reverse complement strand
ATACTCGCAGTGTGATCAGCACGGCACCGCCGTTGCTACCTTCCGAAGGACACCTCCCTTTCGGTCTGACACCCTGATGAACGTACAACGGACTCTTCGTCGATCGATTTCCTGCGCGGGAATCGGTCTTCACTCAGGCAAGAAGGTCACGCTTTCGCTCCGTCCCGCCCCGGCGGGCGCCGGAATCCGCTTCCGTCGAGCGGATCTCGGGGGCCTGGAAGTGCCGGCAACGGTACAGCACGTTGGAGGTATTAATTACGCGACTGGCCTGACACGCGACGCGGTGCACATCGATACGGTCGAGCACCTGCTGAGCGCGCTGGTCAGCCTGGGCGTGGACAACGTCCTGGTCGAGCTGAACTCGCCGGAAGTGCCGATCATGGACGGCAGCGCGGCGCCGTTCGTCTACCTCATTCACGAAGCCGGGGTGAAGGCTCAGTCGGCGGCGCGGCAGTATCTCAAGGTGCTCCGCCCGATCGCGATGACCCGGGGCGACAAGCGGATCGCCCTGTACCCGTCGGACCATTTCAAGGTCACCTACAGCATCGCCTTCGACCACCCGCTGCTGCGGCACCAGTCGCGCACGATCCGGCTCTCGGAAGACGTCTTCATCGACGAGATTGCGCCGGCGCGGACGTTTACGTTCCTCAAGGAAGTCGAGATGCTGCGGCAGCAGGGATTGGCGCTCGGCGGCTCGTTGGAGAACGCGATCGTCGTGGGGGACACGGGCGTACTGAACAACGCGCTGCGTTTCGACGACGAGTTCGTCCGCCACAAGATCCTGGACGTCATCGGGGACATGGCCCTGGTCGGCCACCCGGTGATCGGGCACCTGGTCGCGCATCGCGGCGGCCATGCGCTGCACACCGCGTTTGCGGCGCAGGTGCTGGAGGAGTCGGATGCGTGGACGCTGGTGGAAACGCCGGCGCAGCCTGAACGTGCCGGCGTGGCGGCAGCCGTCGCCATCAAGGAGTCGATCTAGGGGAAAAATTAGACCGGGTCTAATTCTTTTTGAGTGCCCTAACAGCATTAGACCCGGTCTAATTTCCTACTTGGCGATTTTCCGGATATACGCTTCGAGCTTGTCGTTCTCGTACTTGACGGTATTGAGGAACAGGCTCTCCAGCAGGTAGGCCCGCCGCTCGCCTTCGTCCATCTGGTCGATCAGATGGTTGATCTCGCGGAGCAAGTCCTCGAAGGACCGTTCGAGCTCGCGCTTCGCGGTGACCTCGTGGTACAGCGCTTCCATCACGGCAAGCAGATCCCCGTCCAGCTGAATGTCGGTGCCGCTCGTCGTCTTGATGCTCCTCATGATCAGGCCCCGAAGCTCTTGAGAGCCGTCGGTTCGTCCGCGTGAATCTCGAGGAAGTTGTGCGCGCCGGTCATCGTCAGCATCGTCTCGACGCGCTTCTGGACGCCTGACAGCTTGAGCACGCCCCCGGCGGCCGTCGCCTGGCGGTACAGGTCCATCAGGCAGCCGATCGTGGCGCTGTCCACGTAGGTGACGGTCGAGAGATCGATCAGCACCTTCCGCTCGCCGCTGCCGAGGAGCGACGTGATCGTGCTGGCGAAGTCCGACAGGATCGGATACATCAGCCGCGTTTCGTTGACGCGGACGATGGCGACGCCCTGACTGCGGTCGGTGGTGAGATTCATCCTGACACTCCGGTTTTGGGCACCGCATCCTGCTGCTCGCGCAGTCGCTGGATCTGGCGAGCGAGCTCGGTGCGCCCTCGATTGATTCGCGATTTCACCGTGCCCTCGGGCACGTTCAGCCGGTCGGCGATTTCCTGGTAGGTCAGCTCCTGGATGTCACGCATCAGTACCGCGTTGCGCAGCGTCGGCGGCAGCATGTCGAGCGCGGCGCGCAGCAGCTGCACGCGGTCGCGGAGCTCGAGCTGCGCGTACGCGCTCCGGTCGCGGGACACGGGCGTCAGGGTGGACGCGTCGACGTCGCGGTTGATCGTCTCGCGCTCCTTGCGCACGCTGCGGTAGTGATCGATGCACAGGTTGCGGCTGACGCTGATCAGCCACGTCTGGAAGTTGGCGCGCCGATCGAAGGTGTCGAGCGAGCGGTACAGCTTCAGGAAGATGTCCTGCGTGAGGTCCTCGGCAAGGTCGTGCTTGCCGACGAACTTGTACGCGATGTTGAACACCTTGCGGCGGTGCAGGCGGACGACTGCCTCCCACGCCACCTGATCGCCGGCGTGGCACCGCTCGATGAGCTCGTCGAGTGGAGCGGGCGAGTCAGGCATGACACCGTCCGACGATCGCGGAGGTCACAGATGTAATTCCTCTGCGCGTCTCCGCGTGCTCGATGCCCCTGCGGTCAACGCCGCGCGTTGTACTACTGCTCAAGCTCAATTGGTCGGGAATCCGCGCATGATACCATGCGAAAAGCTCGTGTACCTACCGTTCCAACCCACAACAGACGGCCTCGTGTGCGACGGCGTCAGCGTGCGCGCGATCGCTGCACAGGTCGGCACGCCCGTATACATCTATAGCGCTGCCGCTATCCGCGAAGCGTATCGATCGATCGACGCCGCCTTTGCCGAGTACCCGCACGCGATCCATTACGCGCTGAAGGCGAACTCCACGCTGGCAATCGCGCGGCTGCTCAAGGCCATCGGGAGTCGCGCGGATGCGAACTCCGGCGGCGAGGTCGAGGTGGCCCTGCGCGCCGGCTTTGCGCCGTCCGACATCGTGTTCACGGGTGTCGGCAAGACGCGCGACGAGCACGAATTCGCCATCGTGCAGGACGTCGGCACGATCAACGCCGAGTCGGCCGGCGAGCTCGATCGAATCGCGGCCATCGGCCGCGCGCTCGGAAAGGACGCCCGGGTCGCCCTCCGCGTCAACCCGGATATCGACGCGAAGAGCCACCCGAACATTTCAACCGGCATGAAGAGCAACAAGTTCGGCGTGCCGCTGCAGGACGCGCGTCAGATCTATCGCGAACGCCGGTCGCTCCAGGGGATCCGGTTCGTGGGCGTCCACATCCACATCGGATCGCAGATCACGACCACTGATCCGCTGCGCCGCGCCGCCGAAGCACTGACCTCGCTCGCGCTCGAACTGCGCGACGACGGCGTGGCGCTGGAGCACATGGACCTCGGCGGCGGTCTTGGTATCGCTTACGAGGGGCGGCCGATGATCACGCCGATGGAATATGCGAGCGTGGTCGTTCCGGAACTGCGGCGGGTTGGCATTCCTGTCGTCCTGGAGCCTGGCCGCGCCATCGTCGGCCACGCGGGTGCGCTGGTCGGCACAGTGGTCGACACGAAGGAATACCCGGACGGGCGGCGCTTCGCCGTGCTCGACGCCGGCATGACCGAATTGATGCGGCCGGCGCTTTACGGCTCGTTCCACCGCATCGTTCCAGTCGTCCCGCGCGCCGGCAGCGTGATCGCCTTCGACATCGTCGGACCGATTTGCGAAAGCAGCGACGTCTTCGCCCGCGCGCGCGACATCGAGCCGCTGGAGGTCGATGATCTCGTCGCCGTCCTCGATACGGGCGCGTACGGCGCGGTGATGGCCTCCAACTACAACCGGCACCTGCTGGCGCCCGAAGTGCTGGTGGACAACGGCCAGTGGCAGATCATCCGCCGCCGCCAGACGCTGGACGACGTGCTGGCGCTGGAGAGCTGAATCACCGAATGCAGAATGCAGAATTCAGAGTTCAGACACCGATCAGCGACGAGACGCTGGAGTGGTCAGGGTTGCGCGGTTCACCACGCCGTGGCCGGCGGTTGGGTGTCTGCCTTCTGCATTCTGCATTCTGCATTTTCCTCCCGGCTGCCTGATGCGTGGCCTTCTGATCGCGTTCGAGGGACTGGACCAGAGCGGCAAGCAGACGCAGGCGGAAACGTTGCGGGACCGGCTCGTGGAACGGGGCCGCTTCGTCCGTTTGCTGTCGTTTCCCGCCTACGACAGCCCGATCGGCGAAGAAATCGGCCGCGGCCTCCGTGGCGAGCGCGACTACGGCCCCGACGTGATGCAGCTGCTGTACATCGCGAACCGGTACGAGTGGAAGCCGGAGATGGAGCGCGAACTTGAACGCGGCACCGTTCTGATCTGCGACCGGTACCTCACGTCGAGCATCGTCTACGGTGAGGCGTTCGGGCTGGATGCCGCGTGGCTGCGTGAAACGCAGAAATACCTTCCGCAGCCGGACCTCACGTTTCTCCTCGATATCGCCCCGGAAGCGTCTGCACGCCGAAAGACCAGCGATCGCGACAAATACGAGCGCGATCTCGACCTGTTGGCCCGCGTGCGGCAAAGCTACCTCCGGCAGGTAACCGACCGCTGGGTACGCCTCGACGCCGATCGCGATCGGGCACAGGTTGCCGCGGACGTGTTCGCGGCGGTTCAGCCGCTCCTGTAAATCTCACGCAGCCGGGCGGGCAAGGTCCGCCCTGACAACCCCGCGGCGGTGCTACGGATTCGATCCGCCGCTTTCATGCGCCCGCACCGCGACCGTCAGCGCTCGAACGTCGCGGACGCCAATCGACGCGAGTATTCCGGCGCACGCGTGCAGCGTCGCGCCGGTCGTCCGGACATCGTCGATCAGCACGACGATCGTTCCGCGTACTGCCGATAACCGGCGCTGCGAGGCGAACGGCGAAACGGCAAACGCGTCGCGAACATTCCGATGCCGCTGTGCTGCCGTGAGCCCGGCCTGAACCGCGGTGAGCCGCCGCCGCCACAGAATCGTCGCGACTGGCAGACCAAGGTTTTTCGCGAGATCGCCGGCCTGATTGAAGCCCCGGCGCACCCGGCGCCACGGATGGAGCGGCACCGGCACGACCCACGCCGCGTCGGCCAGTATTTGATGCCCCCGCTCGCGCATCAGTCCGGCCAGCGGCGCCGCCAGCGACCGCCGGCCGTCGTACTTGAACGCGTGAACAATCTGCCGGAGCGAGCCGGCGTAGTCGCCGCCGGCTGCGGCGCTGGTGATGATGCCCGCTGGCCAGGTGACGTGCGGCGGCGGCTCGATTGCCGTCCAGCAACGTGGACACACGCATCCGTCAATCGGCGATGCCAACGGCGCCGCGCACGCGCCGCATTGCGGCGCAAACGCGACCCGCAGCGCCGCGTTGGCAGCGCTCACGCCAAGTCGAATCGCTTGCGCTTTTCCCACAACGCTTTCCGGCTGATGCCGAGGATCGCGGCGGCCTTCGACTGGTTCCCGCGCGTGCGATGCAGCGTGACCGCGATGTAGCGGCGTTCGACTTCGGCCAGCGTGGGTGGAAGGGCGGCGGGCGCCGTCGAGTAGACGTCAGGGGCCTCCACCAGGTCGAGCGGGAGATCCGCGGCGTGGATCTCGTTGCGGGCACCGGTCAACAGCACTCGTTCCAGCACGTGACGAAGTTCGCGCACGTTGCCCGGCCACGGATAGCGAACCAGTGCGTCTCCGGCATCCCGTGCGATGGTGGCCGGCGATTGCCGCAATGCCTGGCAGATGTCGGCGGTAAACCGCCGGGCGAGCGGCAGGATGTCGGCTGGCCGCTCCCGCAGCGGCGGAATCCGAATAGGAAGCACGCACAGCCGGTGGAACAGTTCGGCGCGGAATTGTCCGTCCCGCACCAGCTGTTCGACGGCTGCATCCGCGGAGGCGACGATTCGGGCGTTGACGGGGACAGTGGATGTACCGCCGAGACGGCTCACGGTGCGCTCCTCCAGCACCCGGAGCAGCGCTCCCTGGCCCATCGCCGTAAGGCCGGTTACCGCATCCAGATACAGAGTGCCGGCGCCGGCAAGTTCGAACCGGCCAGCGCGGGCGATGGTGGCGTCTGTAAACGCTCCACGTTCATGGCCAAACAGTTCCGCTTCGACGAGCGTCGCCGGGATGGCGGGACAATCGACCGTGACAAAGGGTTCAGCGCGGCGTGCGCTTGCGGCGTGCAGGTAGCGGGCGAGAGCGTTCTTGCCGACACCCGTTTCTCCCGTGACGAGAACCGTGGCGCCGACGTCTGCGAACCGGCGCGCGTGCCGCAGCAGCGCCCTCGACGAGGGCGAGGCGCAGAAGATCACCGGAGCGATCGTCTGCGCGTGCATTGGGTTACTCGTCGTTCGGGAAATCGATCCGTTCGGCGTTGCCCCACAGCCGCTCGAGCGCGTAGAAGCTGCGGCACTCGCGGCTGAAGACGTGCACGACGAAGTTGAAGTAGTCGAGCAGTACCCATTCGGATCGGTCGACACCTTCTGCCAGGGTGGGCCGTTCGCCGAGGTCGTTCTTCAGCGTCTCGCGCACCCCATCGGCGATCGCCCCGATCTGCCGCGGGTTGTTGCCCGTGCAGATGACGAAGAAGTCGGTGAAGCCGCCGGCCTTGCGCAGGTCGAGAACCACGACATCGGAGGCCTTTTTGTCCTGCGCGGTCCGGATCGCGAGCGTGACCGCTTTGGGCAGCCTGGTCGCGCCGGCTTTTGCACGCGGCCGTACGGTTTTCGTCGCCTTTGGCGCTGCCGGCGTCGTCGGGGTCCTGGTCGCGCTCTTACGCGCCCTGGCTGGTGATGCGTTCGTCTTCGCCATGCAAGTCGTCTACCGCTCCATACAAGTGGTGCGCGAGGATGTGCCGGGCGACTGCCGCCGGCACGAGATCGTCAATCCCTTCGCGAGCGCTCAAGCGTGCCCGGATCATCGTGGAGGACACGTCGCGTGTCCGGGCTTCCACCAGGCAGACTGAGGTTTTTCCCGTATCGGGCGAGTTCACGCCGGCCGGACGCAGCCGTTCCCCGATACCCGGCACGCGCCCCAGCGCCGCGTCCGCCGCCGTACCTGGACGTGCGATGACGACGAAATGTGCCGCGTCGAGCACGGCCGGATAGGACTTCCAGCTCGCAATCTCTGCAAACGCGTCCGTGCCGATGATGAAGAAAAGCTGCGATGCCCGCCATCCTTCGGCGTGCAGCGCCCGCAGCGTGTCGATCGTGTACGAGGGCCCGGTGCGCCGCAACTCACGATCGGACGCGCGCAGCCACGGAAAAGTTTCGATAGCGAGCGCAACCAGCGCGAACCGGTGGAACGCGCTGCCGCGGGGATCCGCGTGACGATGCGGGGGATCGTGGGCGGGAACGAGCTGCACCTCGTCGAGATGCAGCGCCGTGCGTGCCGCGTGCGCCGCGTCGAGGTGCCCGTAGTGCACGGGATCGAAGGTGCCGCCCAGAAGTCCCAGTCGCCGCATCTCAGGCGTCACGCCGCAGGCGTGCGGGCGTGAGCAGATCGATGCCGCCAGACGGCGGGTCCTTGGGTTTGGAGGGCTTACTTTCCGTACCAGATGCCCGGGCTGGACGTCGTCGCCCGTCTGGCGAGCGTTCGCGCTTCCCGCCGCCGTTGTCGGCGGCGCCGGAAGTCCGGCCGCTCTCGTCGTCATCCTGCTCCGCGATCAGTGCCGAAGCGGCTTCGTTCTCGCGGACGGTAACGATTTGCTTCCACGCGGCCTCGAGCAGTTGATCGACACCGGTACCCGCGACACCCGAGATTTTGAAGAAGGGGAGCCTGGCCTTCTTCACCCGCTTCTCCAGTGCCTTCACCCGTGCGTCGTCGTCCACCGCATCCAGCTTGTTGGCGGCCACGAGTTGCGGCTTGGCGGCCACCTGCGGATCGAACAGCTCGAGTTCCCGCTGAATCACCTCGAAGTCCGTGACGGGATCGCGGCCGGAGGCGCCGGAGACGTCGACGAGGTGAATCAGCACCTTCGTCCGCTCGATATGCCGGAGGAACTTGTCGCCGAGACCGTGCCCTTCGTGGGCGCCTTCGATCAGGCCTGGCACGTCGGCGACGACGAAGCTGCGATCGTCGCTGAGCGTGACGACACCGAGGTTCGGTGTCAGCGTGGTGAACGGGTAGTCGGCGATTTTCGGACGTGCCGCGGAAATGCGGGAGATCAGCGTCGACTTGCCCGCGTTGGGAAAGCCGACGAGGCCCACATCGGCAATCAGCTTCAGTTGAAGGCGGAGGTTCTTCTCTTCACCGGGCTCGCCAGGCTCCGTCCGGCGTGGAGCGCGGTTGGTGGACGAGACGAACCGTGCGTTGCCGCGGCCACCGCGTCCGCCCTTTGCGACGAGTATGCGCTGTCCTTCGACCGCGAGGTCGGCCACCAGCTGTGGTTCGTTGTGGTCGGGGTGCTGTTCGAAGATCAGCGTGCCGAGCGGCACCGGGATCTCGAGGTCGTCCGCGGTAAAGCCGGTCTTGTTCGAGCCCAGACCGTGCTGGCCGCCCTTCGCCTTGAACTCCGGGTGAAACCGGAAGTCGACGAGGGTGTTCTTGGTGGCAGTGGCGACGATGTAGACGGAACCGCCGCCGCCACCGTCACCGCCATCGGGACCGCCGCGCGGGACGTATTTCTCGCGTCTGAAACTGAGGCAGCCGCGCCCGCCGTCGCCGGCGGTCACGTGGATGTCGACTTCGTCTACGAACATGCGGAATCAGGTCTCAGGATCAGGAATCAGGGCTGATTCCTGAATCCTGTTCCCGAATCCTACTCCTGGACCGGGATGACGCTGATTCGCCGTCCGTGCTGGCCGTGGTCCTCGAAGCGGACCTTGCCGTCAACCTTGGCGAACAGCGTGTGATCCTTCCCGAGCCCGACGTTCAGGCCCGGATCGAACCGGCGGCCCTTCTGCCGGACGAGAATCGACCCGCCGGTCACCAGGTTGCCGTCATGGCGCTTGACGCCAAGCCGCTGGGAATTCGAATCGCGGCCGTTGCGGGAACTGCCCTGCCCTTTTTTATGAGCCATTGCCTGAACCTTACAGCTGGATGTCGGTGATGCGGACGCGGGTGAACACGCTGCGATGCCCGCGTGTCTTCCGGAAGCCCTTGCGCCGCTTCTTCTTGAACACGCGGAGTTTCGGGCCGCGCGCCTCGCCGTCCACGACGCCGAGCACCTTGGCGTTGGCCACGAATGGCGCGCCGGCGACGATGTCGCCGGCGTCCTTTTCCACCAGGAGAACCTGTTCGAACGTGAATTCCGAGCCGGTCTCGCCGGGCGGGCCGTCCACCTCGACGACCGCGCCGGGGGTCACCTTGAGCTGGCGGCCACGGGCCTGAATAATCGCGTACACGAGCGTTACCTCAGTTGGAATAGCTATGGCGCGGCCCAACTGGGCGCGCACAAAGGATTTATTTTAACACAACGGGTTGGCGGGGCTAAAGCCTGGTCGGCGGGGCTGAAGCCCGCCCTACGGCCGCCCTACTGGAGGAGGACCCGGGTGCCCTTGATTTTCTGGCTGCTCAGCGTGTTCAGGAAACTTGGAATCAGCCGGTCCATCAGCTCGAAATACGACGACAGGGCCGGCGTCGTCTGGTTCGCGTTGTAGAGGATTTCCTCGGCGAACCGTTCCGAGTGCATGACCGTTCCGGTGCGGCCGTCGATGAAGACGAACTTCGGCCGCAGTGCGAATCCCTTGCGCTCCACGTAGGTCCGCTGCGGTGTCACCTGCCGGCGGCCGAACGAATCGTACCGCTCGACTTCGCGCTGCACGATGCTGTTCCGCTGCTGCGGCGTGAACATGATCGTGCCGGTCACGATCAGCGGCTGCTGATATTCCTCGCCGATCTTCTTCCAGTACTCGACGTTGGCAAACAGGCGCTCGTACGGCTCGAGATCCTTTTCTTCCTTGATCGCCGCGGGCGTGCCGACGACGCCGGTGCTCGTGTTCTGCCCTTCGTTCGCCACGTCCATCAGCGGCAGCACGTCCGTGTCGATGACCCGCAGGTCCGATTTTGTCCGCAGCTGGCTCCGGAGGAGACGTGTCGTCTCGAGGTTGCTGTCGACGTCGTCGGTGCCGCCGGAGATGAAACCCGCCACCAGGACACGCTGGAAGCCGGTGACGTCAAGCTTCGGCCGGATCGGCGTTTCGATCGGGATCTCGTAGTAGTTCGTACAGGCCGCCAACAGCAGGACGGCGACGAGACTACTGACCGTCCTTGCGTGTCGTGCGGTCATTGATTTCCTTGAAGAGTTCGTAGTTCTGCTTGATGTACGAGTTGTTCGGCTCGATGGCCAGTGCCTTCTCGTACGCCGTCCGCGCCTTGTCCAGTTCGCCTTCGTGCTCGTAGGCGATCGCCAGGTTGTTCTGCGCGGCGGCGTAGGTGGGATCGATCTGTGCCGCGCGTTCCCATTGGAGGATCGCTTCGCGCCACAACCCTTTCTGCGCGACCGTCACGCCGAATTCGACGTGCTTCTTGGCGTCACTCCGCGCGTCCGCCGCAAGAGGCACGGTCGCAAGCGCCAGAAGCACCACGATGAGCGAGAAACTAGCGCGCATGGCGGACCCGATCTTTACCTGAAGAGACTCACTATAGCTACTGGTACAAGTGCACGCAACAAATTGCAGATCCACAGCTTACAGCTGTTGAGCAAGCCACGTACCACGCCCCCGACCGAAATCGGCACGAAAACCTCCAGGACCTCCGGCACGATGTCCTGTTTTTGTTTCGTAACGCGTTATCGCAGGCTGTCCTCGTATAATCGGCGGCGGGGTTGGCGCGCGTGCGGCTGGAGTGCGCCATGACCCTCGACCACGCCGTCGCCCTCTCCTTCATCGACGGTCTGCCCCGGGTGGGGCTTACCGACCGACTCTTTTGCAACGATCCCGAACTGCTCGACCTGGCGGCCGCCGGCCTGCCGAGGGCACGCGACCTCCGCCTGGCCGCCGCTGAGCGGCAAATCGGCGTCATCGCCTGGAACGACCCGCGATTTCCAGCGGGCCT